>Ga0302130_1001535_pt1 | contig 11616 bp, 10 predicted proteins | sample CB9_surface_MG_FD_203117 | JGI IMG/M metagenome (GOLD analysis project Ga0302130, IMG submission 203117) | Marine microbial communities from Western Arctic Ocean, Canada - CB9_surface | ecosystem: Environmental > Aquatic > Marine > Oceanic | place: Canada: Western Arctic Ocean | collected... | reverse complement strand
CCAATTGCCGGACGAGGCCCGGGCCCATGCGCAGGCTTGGGGTGGTGTTGAATGTGAAAGGCGTCATGCTCACTCTCCAGCTCTATCAGGGCGACCGTACGATGTGGCCTCTGAGTTAGATCCCCATCGGTTAAATTTTTTCCTGCGTGTGCTTGCGCAACTCCGCACGGGCCACCTGCCTACGGTGCACAGCATCCGGACCATCAGCCAAGCGCAAAGTACGTAGATGCATCCAATAGGCTGCAAGAGGCGTATCTTGACTGATGCCCCCGGCCCCATGCAGCTGGATTGCTTCATCCACAACTTTCAAGGCCATAATCGGCGCCACCACTTTAATTTTCGAAATCCAAGGTGCGGCGGCTCTTGGATCGCCTTGATCCATCATCCAAGCTGCTTTCAGACACAGCAGGCGGGCCATTTCAATTTCCATACGAGCATCGGCAATAATATCGAAATTCGCGCCAAGATGCGCCAGTTGCTTGCCAAAAGCTGTGCGGCACAGGCTGCGTTTGCACATCAGTTCCAGAGCAGCCTCAGCCTGTCCGATGGCACGCATGCAATGGTGAATACGTCCGGGGCCAAGCCGGCCTTGTGCAATATCAAAGCCACGCTCTTCACCCAGCAGCAGGTTTTCAGCAGGCACCCGAACATTGGTAAACCGCAGGTGATAATGCCCATGCGGCGCATCGTCATGGCCGTAGATCTGCATCGGTCGCAGCTTTTCGATACCATCGGTTGCAGCATCGACCACAATCATTGAATGGCGTTTGTGTTTTGGCGCATCGTTATCGCCGGTCTTGACCATGACGATATAGACTGCACACCGCGGATCACCGGCGCCACTGGCCCACCATTTCTCACCATTCAGCACATAGTCATCACCATCGCGCACGCAGGTCAGGCTCAGGTTGGTGGCATCCGACGAGGCAACATCTGGCTCAGTCATCACATAAGCCGAACGAATTTCTCCGGCCAGCAAGGGCGCCAGCCAGCGGGTTTTCATCTCATCCGTGCCGTAACGTTCGAACACTTCCATATTACCAGTATCTGGCGCAGAACAATTGAAGACCTCAGCAGCTAAAGGCGATTTACCCAGCTCTTCGGCCATATAGGCATATTCAACTGTGGTCAGACCAAAGCCTTTGTCGCTGCCTGTGAGCCAAAAATTCCAAAGCCCTTCGGCGCGAACTTTGTCTTTCAGCGCCTTCATGATTTCGACTTGTCGGTCGGTAAAAGTCCAACGGTCCCCCTTGGATACCTCTGCGTGATATTCATGCTCCATTGGCATGATGTCTTCACGGATGATTTCCGCAACCCGGTCACGGAGCTTCTCGACACGCTCTGAAAGTCCAAGATTCATTTCCATAATAGTGCCCTCAACTTAGCTTGATTATTTTGCCCTTTACAGGCGTCCCATTCATGAAACATACTCATGAGTATGTTGTCAATGGAAGTAGGGTGATGTCCAATCTACAAAATGCATATGCCACGCAGTCTCTCTTGATTGGTAAAACGCTAGGCCGGAGCCCTTGGCTTTTGATTGATCAAGCCCGCATCGATGCCTTCGCAGATATCACAGAAGATCCACAGTTCATCCACATCGATGCCGCACGCGCCACAGCGGAAACGCCATTTGGTGGAACCGTGGCCCATGGGTTTTTGACCCTGTCGATGGCCAGCCGCATGGTGCAAGACACCATTGCGCCATTTGAGGGGCAGGTGATGAACCTCAACGCTGGTTTTGACAGGCTGCGGTTTTTAACGCCCGTGCGCAGCGGCAGCAGAATTCGTGGCGTGTTTAAGCTAAAAGACGTCAAACAAACCTCCGCCACCCAGTTGCGGATCGTCACGACGCTGACCATTGAGATTGAAAGTGCGACCAAGCCCGCCCTTGTCGCCGATTGGGCCAACGTCGCAGTATTCCCGGAATTGGAGTAAGAGCGATGGACCAGAAAGGCCCCATGGCCAAGCTATTGCATAACTATGACGCGACCATCCTATCGGCATACCTAGAGCAACATGTAACTGGGTTTACAGGGCTTGCGGGCATTGGGCGATTTTCCGACGGGCAGTCCAATCCCACCTATAGGATCTTAGATATCTCTGGTGCCAGCTATGTGCTACGTGCCAAGCCACCGGGGGAATTACTAAAGTCTGCCCATGCCGTGGACCGTGAATTTCGAGTGATGAACGCGCTAGCCGAGACCGCCGTGCCAGTACCAAAAATGCTGCATTTATCTTTCGATGACAGCCCCATGGGCACGCAGTTTTTGGTGATGGACTATCTGTCCGGCACTGTATTTTGGGACCCATCCTTGCCGGAGTGTTCCAAGAGTTTCCGCACGCAGGCCTACTGCGCGCTTGTTAAAACGCTTGCGGCCCTGCACGAGGTTAATCCGCAGGCGGTGGGTCTTCAAGACTTTGGCCGGCCTGGAAATTATTTTAGCCGTCAAGTGTCCCGCTGGACCCGCCAATATCGCGCGTCAGAAACACAAGGCCGGCCAGACATGGATTGGACCATCGATTGGCTGTCGCAAAACTTGGTGGCGGATGATGGGCAGGTGTCTATCGTGCACGGGGATTACCGCTTGGACAATGTCATGTTTGACGCCCAAAGCCCCAAGATGATTGCGGTTTTGGATTGGGAATTGTCGACCTTGGGCCATCCCTTTGCTGATTTGGCCTACCAATGCATGGGACTTCGATTGCCGCAAGATGCGCTGATCAAAGGGCTGGGCGCCCTCGACCGCACCGCGCTCGGCATCCCCAATGAAGCAGAATATGTCGCGCAATATTGCGACTTGCGTGACATCGCACCGCCTGAGAATTGGGGTTTTTATATGGCTTTCTCCTTCTTTCGGTTGGCCGCTATTCTTGAGGGTGTTCTGCACCGAGCCCAATCAGGCAATGCCTCCAACCCCAAGGGGATGGGCGCCATGAATTCGACCATCATCACACTGGCGCAGGCTGCAAAAACCACCGCTCAGCAGTCCAGCAAATGAGCCTTGGTGCAAAAAGTGCAAAACTGCGCATATTAGATGCGGCAGCTACTGCCTTTGCAACGAATGGGGTGGATCAAACCTCTATTGACGACATCGCCCAGGCGTTGGGGGCCACGAAGGGGAAAATTTACCACCACTTTGGATCCAAAGGCGAATTAGTCTGTGCCATCCGCAAACATTCGGTGCAGCTCACCCTGGATCGGGTGTGCCCTTATTTCGAAGCTGACACCCCACCGCCCAAGAAATTTCACTCAATGGCTGAGGCCCATGTGGTCGCGATGATTTCTGAACTGGCCTATCACCGCGTTGTTGTGGAAGAAATGCGCGGCTCCGGGACTGGCAGTATCACCGATAGCGAGCGCCAGTTACGGGTGGAAATAACCGCGCTGCAATCGGAATATGAGGATATGTTCCGCAGCGTATTGGCCTCAGGCATCGCATCGGGCGCGTTTCGGGATCAAGATCTGTCAGTGACTGTGCGCAGCTTTCTCATGATGCTGCATGCACCGATTTACTGGTATCAACCGCGCGGTCCGCGAAACAGCCAGACCATTGCAACCCAGTTGGCAGATATGGCCTTGGGCGCAGTGGCATTTCCCCACACTAAAAATTCCGTGGCGACACCTCGGGAATGAGATGTGGATTTACCGATAAACCCGTTCTAATATTTCAACATGCCGCTCAGCCCCTAAGGAATATCTAAATGTCTGATCCTGTGACCCTGTCAAAATCCGGAACGATTGCCATCGTTGAAATCAATAATCCGCCCGTCAATGCCTTAGGGCAGGCCGTGCGCGAAGGCCTGTTGGACGCCGTGAGACAAGCTGAAGCAGACCCCGAGGTGACAGCGGTTGTGATCATAGGCGCCGGGCGGACCTTCCCTGCGGGTGCCGATATCAAAGAGTTTGGCCCGCCAATGCGAGAGCCGCACTTGCCCGAAGTGATAGACCGTATTGAAAGCTCTATAAAGCCTGTGGTCGCTGCCTTGCATGGCACCGCACTCGGCGGCGGCTTTGAAATCGCTCTGGGCAGCCATTACCGCATCGCGCTGTCTGATGCCCGCGTAGGCCTGCCAGAAGTTCACCTCGGGCTCATCCCCGGCGCGGGCGGCACCCAACGTCTGCCGCGGCTTTGTGGGGCTAAAATGGCCCTTGATATCATGTTCAAAGGCACGCCAATCAGCGCCAAAGTAGCCCATGCCGCAGGCTTGATTGATCACCTGGTTGAGGCAGATCTTTTGGGCGCAGCCATTGCCTATGCCGGCGAATTGACCCAAGTCCGCCGAACCTGCGAAGAAACCCGCGGCTTGGCAGATGAAGCTGCCTTTCGCGCGGCGCTCGAGGCAGCCGAGCAAACTGCCTACACGCGTATGCGGGGGCAAATGGCTCCGTTGCAAATTATTGCCTGTGTCAAAGCCGCTTTGGAACAACCCTTTGCCGAAGGTCGCCTTTATGAGCGCAACTGTTTTTTCGAGTGCCTTGCCTCCAAGCAATCCAAGGGTATGATCCACGCCTTTTTTGCCGAACGTGCCAGCGCCAAGGTTCCCGAAGCTGGACGCGCCAAACCCCGGCCCCTGAACAGCCTCGGCGTTGTGGGTGGCGGGACCATGGGCGCGGGCATCACTGTGGCAGCGCTCAACAGCGGCCTGCCCGTGACGATGATCGAGCGCGACGATGATAGCCTGAAACGTGGGCGGGCCAATGTGGAGAAGGTCTATGACCGCCTGCTCGCCAAGGGTCGGATCACCGCAGATCACAGGGCCTCAGTTATGGGGCTTTACACAGCCTCCACAGACTATTCAGATTTGTCTAATGCCGATATGGTGATTGAAGCGGTGTTTGAGCGCCTTGACGTTAAGCGCGGTGTTTTTGCGCAACTTGATAAAGTCATGAAGACAAGCGCAGTTTTGGCTTCAAATACCAGCTATATCGATATCGACCATATTTCAAGCGCCACAAATCGCCCTGATCAGGTACTTGGTCTGCACTTCTTTAGCCCGGCCAATATTATGAAGTTGCTCGAAATCGTGGTGCCCAAGGGTGTTGCAGATGATGTTGTGGCAACCGGGTTTGCCTTGGCAAAACGTTTGGGCAAAGTCCCGGTGCGGGCGGGAAATTCCGCTGGGTTTATAGGCAATCGTATCCTTGGAAAATATGGCATGTGTGCGGCGCATATGATGGAAGATGGTGCTACGCCATATGAGATAGACGCAGCCATCTACGCCTTTGGCTATCCCATGGGTATTCATGCCATGTATGATCTGGCCGGGCTCGACATCGGCTGGGACAATCGCAAGGCCGCAGCCCCCACCCGCAACCCCGACGAACGCGACGTGCAAATTGCCGACCGAATTTGTGAACGAGGTTGGTTTGGTCAAAAAACGGGACATGGGTTTTACCTTTACCCAGAGGGAGCAAGAATTGGCACAGCTGACCCAGAGGTATTGGCCATCATCGAGGCTGAGCGCGCGCTCAAAGGAATTACGCCCCGTGCCTTCTCTGTTGAAGACATTATGGAGCGTTATATGGCGTCCATGGTCAATGAAGCCTGCGAGGTCTTGCGTGAAGCTGTGGCATTGAAACCATCGGACATCGATGTCACTTTTGTCTACGGCTATGGCTTCCCGCGGTTCCGAGGTGGACCCATGAAATACGCAGATGGATATGGTCTCGACAAAATGCTCGACAACATACGCGCATATGAAACCCAAGACCCAGTATTTTGGAAACCTTCATCTTTACTGGTGGAATTGGTTGCCGCCGGAAAAACATTTGATGACTTAAACAAAGGATAGACTGATGGATCTCAATTTTACCGCTGCAGACCTCGCCTTTCGCCAAGAGGTCATTGAGTTTCTCGAAGCCGAATTGCCAAAGGCCATTGCTACAAAGGTAAAAGCCGATATCGCCGTGACTAAACAAGATACCGAGTTTTGGCACGCAACCCTGCACAAGCGGGGATGGCTGACCTATAGCTGGCCCAAGGCATTCGGCGGCACCGGCTGGGACCCCGTTCAGCAATTCATTTTTGAAGAAGAATGCGCAGCCGCGGGCGCGCCACGGATTTTACCCTTCGGAATAAAAATGCTTGCGCCTGTGCTAATGGCCTTCGGCTCCAAAGGGCAGCAGGATCATTGGTTGCCACGCATGTGCGATGGGTCTGATTGGTGGTGCCAAGGCTATTCCGAACCCGGATCAGGTTCCGATCTGGCCAGCCTAAAAACCACCGCTGTGAAAGATGGTGACGACTACATCATCAACGGTCAAAAAACTTGGACCACTCTCGGCCAATACGCAAATATGATTTTTTGCTTGGTGCGTACCGATGGCACCTGCAAACCACAGGCGGGGATATCTTTTATTTTGGTGGATCTTGCCACGCCCGGTATAGACATGCGCCCAATCCGTACCCTCGATGGTGGGTATGAGGTGAATGAAGTGTTTTTTACCAACGTTCGCGTGCCTGCCTCCAATCTGGTGGGTGAGGAAAATAAGGGCTGGACATACGCAAAATATTTACTTGCCCACGAGCGCAACGGCATCGCTAATATTGGCATTTCCAACCAAAAATTATCGCGGTTAAAGCAGCTGTCTTTGACCCAAAAACGCGCGGGGAAACCATTGGCTGAAGATCCACTTTTTGCCGCGCGGTTGGCACGGCTTGAGATTGAACTGCGCAATTTGGAGACAACCAATCTGCGGGTGCTGGACGGATTTTCGAAAGGAGCAGGGCCCGGCCCAGAAAGCTCTATGTTAAAAATTATTGGCTCAGAGCTGGAGCAAAATTTTGATGATCTCACCCGGCGTGCGCTTGGCCGCCATGCTCAAGCCCATACGCCAGAGGTGTTTGAGCCCGGCTATAACGGCCCCCAAGTGGCACCAAAAAATATGGCCAATCAATCCGCCACTTATTTCAACAAGCGCAAAGTATCAATATACGGCGGGTCAAATGAAATCCAAAAAAATATCATCACCAAAATGATACTGGAGCTTTAATAATATGGACTTTCAACCCACAGAAGAGCGCCGCATGCTAGTCGAGATGATCGGAAAATTTGTTCAAAATGAGTACCCCCTAAAAGGGCGATTGGATGCGGGAGCCAGCGAATTGGGCTACAATTTTCAGGCCTATGCGCAGATGGCAGATCTTGGATTGATCGGCGCATTGTTTGACGAAGAAATCGGCGGTTTTGGCGGTGCTGGTTTTGATATTGCCACAGTCTTCACGGAGCTTGGCAAAGGTTTGGTCAATGAACCCCTCAATGACACCGCGTTGGCCAGCGGCTACATCCTTGCTCAGACAGGTCACTTAGATTGGGTCAAGAAAATCATCTCAGGCGAAAAACGTGTGGCGCTGGCGTTGATCGAAAACGGCGCCGACTATGACTGGTACCTGCCGGAGACCACTGCCATCTCCAGCGGCGACGGTTGGAAATTGACTGGGGAAAAAACCAGCGTGAAATTTGCCCATGGGGCGGATGCAGTAATTGTCAGTGCCAAAACTAACACCTCAGACGGACTAAGTCTGTTTTTGGTCACAGGCAATGCGCCAGGGATAACGCAGCACCGATTCCAAACGGTGGACGGGGGCAGTGCTTGCGACATAAGCCTAGCAGACACGCCTTCCCTTCTTCTCGGTGTTGAGGGTGGCTCATATGAGATTATTGACGCCACAGCCGCCCGCTGTACCCTTGCGCTCTGCGCGGAAGCTCTGGGCATCATGGACAGTATCAAAACCATGACCGTCGACTATCTGCGCACCCGCCAACAGTTTGGCACTGTGCTTGGAAAATTTCAGGCCCTGCAACACCGTATGGCCCAAATGCTGTTGGAAATTGAACAGGCCAAATCAGCAGTCACCAACGCCGCCAGGGACTTGAACGCCCCCACAGATGAACGCAACCGTGCAATCTCTGCGGCGAAATACTCAATTGGCCGCATTGGCTGCTATTTGGCCGAAGAGGCCATTCAACTGCATGGTGGTATCGGGATGACTTGGGAATATGACCTTGGACATTTTGCCAAACGATTGGTGATGATAGATCATGAATGGGGCGACCAGGACCATCACTTGATGCGCTATGCCCAAAGCTAGAGAGCTTTGATTATTTTGGGCGGACCCATTCACCCTAAGGCATATGGATCGAAGAGCTGACGCCGCAGACCGATGAAAGATTAGGCGGATATAACAATGGGCTTTAGTCTGTTTCTTGTCATACTGTCTTTCGCGGCCTAACTAAGAAATTATAATCTAAGGAACACGCGATGCACAACCCAGCCGACCCTTATGATGATATCCGCGAAGCCATAGCCAAGCTCTGCGCGCAATTTCCCGGCAGCTACTGGCGGGCTTTGGATCGTGAGATGGCCTACCCAACAGAATTTGTGGCGGCCTTAACCCAAGCAGGGTGGCTTGGGGCTTTGGTCCCTGAAGAATATGGTGGCTCCGGCCTGCCTCTGTCTGCAGGTGCCGCTATATTAGAAGAGATTCACAAGTCCGGCGGTAATGCCGGGGCCTGCCATGCGCAGATGTACACAATGGGCACGCTCCTGCGCCATGGATCCGAGCCACAAAAACGCCAATACCTACCTGCGATCGCCGCAGGATCATTACGCCTGCAAGCCTTTGGCGTGACAGAACCCACCTCAGGAACCGACACCGGCGCCCTAAAAACCACAGCCAGATTGGACGGGGGTCACTATGTGATCAATGGTCAAAAAATCTGGACCAGCCGCGCCGAACATTCGGATCTTATGATCCTGCTAGCCCGCACCACACCATTGGCTGAAGGCATGAAAAAAACTCAAGGCCTTTCCGTTCTGCTGGTAGATATGCGCGAAGCGATCGGCAACGGCCTAACAATCCGCCCAATCCGCACCATGATGAACCATGCCACAACCGAAGTATTTTTCGATGATCTCCGGGTCCCTGTGGAAAATCTGATTGGTGATGAAGGCAAAGGCTTTCGCTACATCCTATCAGGCATGAATGCAGAGCGTATTTTGATTGCATCTGAATGCATCGGTGACGCAAAATGGTTTATTGATAAAACAGTTACTTACGCAAAAGATCGCAGCGTTTTTGGCCGTGCCATAGGGCAAAATCAAGGGGTGCAATTCCCCATAGCCAAGGCTTATGCCAATATGCGGGCCGCCGAGTTGATGGTAAGAGAGGCTTTGACGCTGTACGAATCTGGAGAAAATCCGGGCGCAGAAGCCAATATGGCGAAACTGTTGGCTGCGGATGCCTCAAACGAGGCTGCAAATGTTGCGGTGCAAACCCATGGAGGTTTTGGCTTCGCAGAGGAATACGACATTGAGCGGAAATTCAGAGAAACCCGGCTGTACCAGGTGGCGCCCATTTCCACGAACCTGATCCTATCTTACTTGGCCGAACATGTTCTTGAACTGCCGCGCTCTTACTAGATCCACATGCAGGAGGGATATAAAGGCAACCCGGCCTGCTAATTTCATGGTAAGCTCAAACCGTAAGAATTGTTGAGCCTGTCGTTGCACGGCCTTCCAGCGCGTCATGCGCCTTTTTCACGTTATCCAGTGCGAATTCTTGACCGATCACAATTTCGACTTCCCCAGAAATCACCTTCGAGAACAGATGCCGTGCCATTTCTTGGCAATGGTCATGGTTGCCAATGTGGGTAAACAACGTGGGGCGGGTAATTTTCAAGGATCCCTTTGCCCCAAGCTGGGCCAGGTTAAACGGTGGCACCGGGCCTGATGCGTTGCCAAATGTGATCATCATGCTCAGGGGCTTAAGACTGTTGAGCGATCCTTCAAATGTGGAGGCCCCAACCGAATCCATCACCACGTCAACACCCTTGCCACCAGTTAATTCCTTAACTTTTTCTTCGAAGTTTTTGGTGTTGTAATTGATGCAATGGGTCGCACCATAGTCCAGCGCGAGCTTACATTTATCATCGGTACCGGCCGTACCGATCAGCGTGATGCCCTCAGATTTAGCCCACTGGCAGGCGATCAAGCCAACTCCACCTGCGGCGGCGTGAAACAATACTGTGTCTCCAGCGTGCAAAGGCGTGGTGCGGTGGAACAGGTATTGCACCGTCATGCCTTGCAGCATCATCGCCGCACCCTGCTCAAAGCTAATTCCATCTGGCAAAGGGCAGACCTGTGCGGCGGGCATAACACGCCGTTCGCAATACGAACCTGGAGGCATTGACGCATAGGCCGCACGATCGCCCACTTTGAGATGTGTCACGCCTTCGCCCACAGCCTCAATAACGCCAGCCCCCTCCATGCCCAACGCTTGTGGAAGGCTCAGTGGATAAAGCCCAGTACGCTGGTAAACATCAATAAAGTTCAAGCCACAGGCTTTATGCGCAATACGCACCTGCCCCGCAGCTGGATCCCCCACCGGCATATCCATTATTTGCAGCTTATCGGATCCACCAAATTCATTAATCACAACTGTCTTATTCATCACGCTCTCCCTGATTGCGAAATAAGTTTAGCGCATTGGGAAGGTTTAACAATAACAATATGGCTGCAGCGGCACTGTCGCCTGAGATAAACCAACGCTTATCGGCTGGCCACAGCAAAATTTTCTCAATAGGTTTGCGATATGATTACCTTTGCGCTTGCGATTGTCTTAATGTTGTCGACCCCGGGGCCCGGAGTGCTCTCTGCTGCGGGGGTGGCTGCTGGATTTGGTCCCCGCGCCGGGCTGCGCTATGTGGCGGGGCTGTGTATTGGGCAGGCACTGGTCTTTGCTGCGGTGGCGGCCGGGCTCTCGACTTTTGTATTAGCCACCCCTTGGCTGCGCCTCACCCTGATGGCGCTGTCCTTTTGCTATTTACTTTATCTGGCCTACCGTATTTCTTTCGCGGGATCAAAAATTGCGTTCATCCAATCCGCACACGCACCGGGGCTTATTGCGGGGCTACTTTTGCAGCCGATCAACCCAAAAGCCTATGCAGTACTCACCGCCCTACTTACGGGATTTCCCCTTTACCCTGAAGCCTATTGGACCGAAGTCGCCATAAAATTTGTGATCCTGAACATCATCTGGGTTCCTATTCACGTGGTCTGGGTGTATTTTGGGGTCTCGTTGAAGCGGCTCAATCTCTCACCCAAGGCGCAACGCGGCATTAATATCGCCATGGCGCTGTCAATGTTACTTGTGGTCTTCCTAGCAGCTTGGGCAACTTTCTAAGCGGCTCAGACACGGAACATCCGTTCCACCAGCCGACGGCGCGCCAGAGGCAAGGCCCGATCACCCAGCGACGGCGCGAGCCATTTTTCCAAAAAGTGCCCAGTCGTGCGCAGGCCTTGGGCGATCTCCACGTTACTGGCCACACTGTCGCCTATCATACAAGGTACCAAGGGTAGAAGCTGTGTCTTCCAACGCCCAGCATGATGCGCCGCCACCGCACGCCCAGACTTTGGCGAGACATAAGCCAAATTCTCTGTGGTACCAGAGACCACACAGCACGTCAGATCCAAACCAAAACCTAAAACTTCCAACAGCTGAATTTCCCAATGCAAATAAGCCAACGGCCAAGCGTCAGTGGAGCACATGAGATCCAGCAAGCTGACAGATGATTTATAGAGTGCGGAATGGATTTCACGTTCTGGTAACG
>Ga0302130_1001520_pt1 | contig 11672 bp, 10 predicted proteins | sample CB9_surface_MG_FD_203117 | JGI IMG/M metagenome (GOLD analysis project Ga0302130, IMG submission 203117) | Marine microbial communities from Western Arctic Ocean, Canada - CB9_surface | ecosystem: Environmental > Aquatic > Marine > Oceanic | place: Canada: Western Arctic Ocean | collected... | reverse complement strand
ATTACTGATAATCAATTAAAAAGCCACCATTATGAACTTACAAAAATTATTTATCGTATCCCTTTTAATCACTGTTTTTACGACCAATTCTTTTGCCCAAGATGCAGCAACAGCGACGGCATCAGCAACTATTATTGCTCCAATTACAATTACAAATGCAGTAGATATGAATTTTGGAAATATAGCTGTACAAGCTGAAACTGCCGGAACTGCGGTAATAGCACCTGCAGGAACAAGAACGAGCACTGCTGGTGTTACTTTGCCTAGTACAACAGGTACTGTCACCGCAGCTTCATTTACCGTTGGAGGAGAAGGCATATATACGTACACAATTACAATACCGAGTACAGATTACACGATTACAGATCTTACTAGCGCTGCATCAATGATCGTAAATACATTTACGAGTACCCCTAGTGGAACAGGAATACTTGCAGATGGAGCACAAACTTTAAACGTGGGTGCGACATTAAATGTGAGTGCAGCACAAGCCCCAGGAGTTTATACAAATACTACTGGTTTTGAAGTAACAGTGAATTACAATTAAAAAAACAAATTTTATGGCCGTATTTTGGAATATTTTAAAAAGAAAAGATTGTTCTCTTAGAACTTGTCCGCTCACATTGGTCGCATTTATTTTTTCTTTTTTTCTATTTATAAGTGCAGCAAGGGCTCAAGGAGATTTATTGATTTTTCCAAAACGCATTGTATTTGATGAGGGAAAAAGAGTAAAACAACTAATCCTTTCTAATATAGGAAAAGATACTGCTATATATAATGTTTCATTTCTACAGTATAGGATGAATGAGAATGGCGGGTTTAAAGCGATTTCAACACCAGATGCTGGGCAATATTTTGCAACACCTTATTTACGGGTTTTCCCTCGTAAGGTAACATTAGCGCCCAATGAATCTCAAATAGTTAAAGTACAAGTAACCAGGTCAACAAAATTAGAAGAAGGTGAATACCGTTCACATCTTTATTTTAGAGCTAAAAAAAACAACAATCCACTGGGTCAAAAGGATAAAGTAGTAGATTCAACTTCCATATCTGTGAAATTAGAAGCTGTTTTTGGAATTTCTATTGCAACTATTATTAAAAAGGGTACATCAAATACAGTAACAACAATTTCTAATTTGTTCTATGAAAAAGACAAAGAGTTAAATCATTTTATAAACTTCAATTTAAACAGAACTGGAAATATGTCTACCTACGGTGATATTTATATAAACTATGTTTCTCGTAATAATACAAAAGTTGAAGTAGCAAAAGTTAAAGGTGTTGCCGTATATACACCTGGTAAAGTAAGAAAAGTTAAAATACAATTAAAAACACCTAAAGGAATTAGTTTTAATGGCGGTTCCTTTAAAATTGTCTATACAGCTAACGAAAGTAAAGAAATTTTAGCAGACAAAGAATTACTCTTCTAAGCTATAGACCGTTGTTTTAAAATAAAATTTTGGATTATGACGGTAAGCCACTTAAATAAACCTTTTTTAAAATTATTATTTTTTGCATTCTTTTCTTGTTTAAATACTGCGTATTCACAACCATCACTGCCACAAAGAACAGTTTCTGCAACACCCACACAACCAATAGATTTTGGTATATTTTACGTTACTAGTGCAGGCACAATAACTGTAAATTGGCAAGGGAATGTTTCAACCACAGGTGGTGTTGTAGTGGTGTCAAGTGTAAATGCACGCCCTGCTATTTTTGATATAAAACTATGCCAAGGTAGAAATGTTACACTCACATACAACCCAACAACAACAATTACCAATGGGCCTACTTCCATAACTTTAACCCTTGGCGACACGGAAAAAGGGCCAAGTGGTGCAACTTTTGCTGTAAATACGAATTGTACTTTTATTACAACGCTTCGGGTTGGAGGAACACTTGATATTCCTGACAGCGCTGCTATAGGAATTTATACAGGGAGTTTTTCTATGAACTTTACCCAAGGCTAATGGCCGCGGAGCAACTACATATTTTATGTTATTTAAAAAGGTTGCCTTACACCAATATAAATAATGTTTTATGGTGGAGCATAATTGCGCTGATATGCCTTTCTTTTAAAGCAAATGCATCAAATACTGTTATTGAACAAAAAATAGACTCTATTGTTTCATTTGATGAAGTTTCTGTTGAATTTTATGTGAGTGGTTATTTTAGATCTGAAACCAATGTTATTATTACTGATACTAAAAAGTTATATATAAATATTGAAGATTTATTTAAAAAATTAGGGATTTATTGTAAAATTGAAGATGGAGGTACTCTTTTACAAGGGTTTATTGAAAATGAGAAAAAAAAATATCGTGTAGATTTAAATTCAAGACAAATTGAAGTAGGAAATAAAATAATTAAATCTAATAATGGAATCGTTAAAAAATTAGGGGCTATTTATATAGAATCCACCATTATTACCCAAGCATTTGGCTTAAATATTATTTTTAATTATCGATCCTTATCTATAAAATTAGAGGCTAATTTTGAGCTGCCTTTAGTAAAGCAAATGCGATTAGAGCAAATACGTAAAAATATTTCTACATTACAAAATAAAGAACCTAAAGTAGATAAAGTGGTACAAAGAGACTATCATTTGTTTAAAGAGGGGATGTTGGATTGGTCATTAGCTTCTTCTCAAACAAAAAATGAAACTACAAGAAATAGAATTGGTCTAGGTATTGGTGCAGAGTTATTATATGGTCAAGCTAATATTTCAATAAATTATAATGACCAAGATCAATTTAACAAAAGACAACTGCATTATAATTGGCGTTGGGTCGACAATGATAAAAAGTACTTTAAGCAAATTGAAATAGGTAAAATATACAATCAAAGTATTTCTTTTTTAGAAACTCCAGTAATTGGTGGATCAATTAATAACACCCCTAATACCGTTAGAAAAATGGGTGGATATCATACCATAAATGCATATACAGAACCAAACTGGACTGTTGAATTATATATTAATGATGTCTTGGTTGATTATACTGCGGCAGACGCTTCGGGATTGTATGTATTTAAAGTGCCTATAGTATACGGATATACAACCTTAACACTTAAATTCTATGGTCCTTTGGGTGAAGAACGCATTGAAGAACGTACGATGAATATTCCTTTTACATTTATCCCTGCAAAAAAAATAGAATACAGTGTTTCTGGAGGAGTACTGCAAGATGGTGAAAACAGTAAGTTTGGACGAGGAGTTGTAAATTATGGGGTTAACAGATCTGTTACCATCGGAGGGGGGGTTGAATATTTATCAAGTATCCAAAACAATCCATTTATTCCATTTGCTACAATTGCTTTTCAACCATTTAGCAAACTTGTTTTAAACGCTGAATATGCTCATAATGTTAGAACAAAAGGCTTATTAAACTTTAATTTTGGTAAAAGCTCTTTTTTAGAAATTGAGTATGCTAAATATGTTGATGGCCAATTAGCTACTAGATTTAATGCAAATGAAGAGCGAAAAGCAAAGGTTTTACTTCCCTTTAAAATGAAAAAAGTTTCTGGATACGCCCGATTAAATTACAATCAATATGTATATGATGCATTTAACTTTAATCAGTTTGATGCAATTTTTTCAGGTTATTATAAAAATTTTAAGGCGAATGTCTCGACACTTCTTAACTGGATCAGTAATAAACCGTTTTATATCACTTCAAACATAGCGATTTCCTACAGAATGAGAAATAATCTTATTTTAAGACCTTCTTTTGAATACAATATTAGTGACAAGCAACTTTTAAGACATCGAATAGAAATTGAAAAAAGGGTTTCTAAAATGTATTTTTCAGCTTCTTATGAAAGAAACTCCCTATCTAAAACCGATAATTTTTTTTTAAACTTTAGGTATGATTTACCTTTTGCACGCGCAGGTTTTACATCATCATATACTAATAATAGACTCAATTTTTCTGAAAATGCCCAAGGAAGTATCGCTTTCGGTTTAGGAGACGGTTCTGTTAAGCCAGGCTACAATTCAGCCCTAGGTAAAGGAGGAATCTTATTTTATCCGTTTCTTGATTTAAATCAAAATAGAAAAAGAGATAAAGGAGAACAAATGGTCTTGTTAAATAATGTGAAAGTGAATGGAGGCAAAGCTGATATCAGTAAGAAAGATTCTATTGTTCGTGTTTCAGACTTAAACTCATTTATAAATTATAATATTACGTTTTTTGACGACGATTTAGATAATGTTTCTTGGCGATTTAAGTACAAAACATTTCAAGTACTTGTCGATCCAAACCAATACAAGCGTGTAGATGTGCCAATCCTTTGTGTAGGTGAAATAAGCGGTATGATATACTTAAATAAAGGGGATATAAGCAAAGGACAGGGACGTATTACGATACTAGTAATCGATAAAAATGGAAATAAAGTTGCTGAAACGCTAAGCGAAAGAGATGGCTATTATAATTATCTTGGTTTAAACCTAGGTGAATATACGATTCGAATAGATGAAAAACAACTTCAAAAATTAGGATACAAAGCATCACCATCAAAACATAATATAACGATAAAAGTACTTGCAGATGGCGCTATTATAGATGCGCTTGATTTTACAATACAGTCTAAAAGAAACTAGTTAAAGAAATTAATATTCAAAAAGATAACATTAAAGTTGGTATTGTTTAGAGTAAATGCAACAAAAGAAGAGCAACTAAAAAGTGGTGTAAGGCTAAATTTAAAAAAGACTTTTGTTTTACTGGATCAAAATAGAAACCACTATTAAATTATAAAATAAATTATAGATGCTTCTTTTACAAATATTACGTACCTTAAAGAACTTGTTTACACTGTTCAAATAGGTGCTTATAGAAACACCATTGTATTAAAACAATTATTGAACTTACGACCAATGTATTATGAAAGCCTAGACAATATTATTATTAGGTATTTATTTGGTGATTTTAAGACATTAAAAAAAGCGAAAATTGTAAAAAATAAAATGGAAGCGCTCGGAGTTCAAGATGCTTGCGTTGTTATCTATAAAGAGGGTCTTATAATTCATGTGAAAACACATCTTAAAATTATAGAATTATTAATTAAAAATCTTTGCCCGATTTATTGGATAACTTAAATTTAGCTGTTATGTTAAACAGCTTTTATATTTTTCACTTTTAAAATCTAAAGTTATGAAATTAAAACTTTTAGCAGCACTGATGATTTTGCTAATATTAAGCTTTAGCAATAATAAAATAGCTGCACAGTCAATGGGCATAAGCAGTACTTCAATTACCCCTGACACATCATCTATACTTGAAATGAGGACCACCACCAAAGGTGTACTTATTCCAAGAATGACCACAGCAGAAAGAGATCTTATCAGTTCACCTGCTAACGGGCTAATGATTTACAATACTTCAACTAGCCGATTCAATTTCCATAACGGAAGTACCTGGGTTATTTTCGTATCGGATAGCACAGCTTACCTTTCTGTAGAAGCCGGATCGACTCTTACAACATCTTCGACTTCAGATGTTGTAATTGCAGACATGAGCCAAACAGCATCAGAAACAGCTACTTATTTAATCCTTTTTAATGGGCAGGTTACTATACCTGCAGCTAATAATATAGAAACTACCAACACGGCAACATTAGCATCAGATTTGAATTTAATTTATGCTGATATAATAGCAATACCAGTAACCAGTTCAGCACATCCTCTTGTTTTTGGATCTGGAGAAACGCTTTCTCCTGGAGTTTACGATATAGCTGGAGCGGCTTCTATTGCAGGAACGCTTACCTTAGATGGTGAAGGCGACCCAGACGCTCTATTTGTAATAAGAGCTACGGGAGCATTTAACACAGGGGCTGGAGTGGTTGTTACTTTGGTAAATGGAGCGACGGCAGCAAATGTTTTTTGGGTAGCCGATGGTGCAATAGGTTTAGGTGCTTCAACGACTATACAAGGAACATTATTCTCTCATGGATCCGCTGTTGCAGTGGGTGCAACTTGCATAGTAACTGGAAGGTTATTAACAACATTAGGTGCAATTTCTTTTGGAGCAGGTACACTTTCATTACCTACAGATTCTTCCTATATCGATTTTAGATCATTATCTAATTTCGTAATATTTACAAGTTCTGGAGGGATTGCCAATACTGGAGCTTCAATTTATACTGGAGATATTGGAACGAATGCCGGCGCTATCACTGGCTTTGGAACGGCTACTGTTAATGGAATTATCTATCAATCAGGCTTAACTACGACAGTCACAGCAGTTAATCATATGGCTACTTTTAGTCTTTATAAAAATGGCATATTAATTCCAAATTCTAGCAGAACCAGAACCCATTTAGTAAACCCATCGGACATTTCTTTACAGGGCACTGCAACGGTTACTGCAGGAACCGTTATTGATGTGAGATGGAAAATTGACACACAAACTTCCGACAATAAAGAGGTTAATGTTATCAATAGAATATTAACATTAATTAAGGTGGGAAACTAATACTACTACAATAGTAGCGAATATAACAAAGAAGTAACTTGCATTAACCGCACTTTAATTGTCTTGAAGGTTACATAAGAATATATAAATCCAGTATGAAAAATTGCACGCAACATAAAATTTTCAGTATAAGATGGCTGGCCATTGCACTCGGAATAGTGTTTTTGTTATTGTTACAGGAAATGCAGGCCCAATACATTTCCAACAACGGTGCTTATGTTTCCATTGGCAGTGGCACAGTGGTTCGCATGGATAGTATTGCTAATGATAATGCTACAACCTTAAACAATGCAGGAACGATTATTTTAAATACGCTTATTAATGCCGGTGTTACACAAGGTAATGGTACCTATACGATTTCAGGCAATTTCATAAATACAGGAACTGTTGCAATTGACGACACCAACGGTACTGTAAGTATGAATGGCACATCGGCGCAGATAATGACAATGTCAGGTGCTACTTCCTTCTATAATTTAATAATAGACAATGCTATAGGCGTTACTTTAAGTTCAACCCAAACAACAATTACAAATAACCTTACCATTAATTCAGGGAAAATATTTAAAATTGAAGCGGATAAAACCTTAACAGTTACCGGTGTCATTGCGAATTATGGAGGAAATGCAGGTTTTATTTTAGAATCTAACGTTGCTGGTACCGCTTCTCTTATTCATACTACTGTAAATGTACCCGCAACTGTTAAACGCTATATTTCTGGCAATGCAGAAGATTGGCATTTTTTAGCATCTCCTGTCTCTAACCAATTAATTGCCAGTTCATCGTGGGTTCCAGCTGGGACCTATGGAAATGGAACTGGATACGATTTGTATGTTTTTGATGAGCCAACGCCTTGTTGGGTGTATCAATTAAATACGTCTCCAACAAGTACCGATGAAAATCCAAATTGGCCAACGGTTCATCCTAGTGCTAATTTTGTGTCTGGTAGAGGTTATTTGTATTCCGTTCAAGCGTCCAACTCAACAAATCAGTTTGCAGGAAACCTAAACAATGGTACTATAAGTTATGCAGTTACAAAGAACAGCACTATAGACCCCTTGTTAATTGGATTTAATTTGATAGGCAACCCATATCCATCCGCTATTGATTGGAAAGCTTCCACTGGATGGACACGCTCTAATTTAATGGAATCAGGCGGTGGTTATGATATGTGGATTTGGAATCCAGCAACAAATAATTACGGAGTTTATAACTCATTAGCATCAACAGGAACTAATGGAATTTCAAATTTCATAGCACCTATGCAAGGTTTTTTTGTAAGAGCCGATAGCAATGCTACTATTAATATGACAAACGATATTAGAGCGCATACAAATGCTAGTAATTGGCTTAAACCCCGATCTAATAAAAATTACGAAAACCCCGAAAACATCAAAGTAAAAATCACTTCACAATTAGGATTAGGTTCTGATGAGGTCTTACTTCAATTTGGAGCCGCTTCAAACCAAGCAGGTGCAGCTAAATTATATAGTACAATAAAAACGGCTCCATCTGCATATTTATCCACGGGAAAAGGAGAATTAACGGTACGCTATTTAACAAATACAACAAACAATCCTATAATACCATTGGCATTTAAACCAGGAAGTGACGGAAATTATACTGTGAGTATTGATTTTGATACTGCCCATTATGATTTTGTCGTACTGGAAGATACAAAAACGAAAACCAAACACGATTTAAAAGACAATCCTACTTATGATTTTAATGCCACTATAGAAGATGCATTCGAGCGTTTTTTATTACATTTTGAAGAAGTACCAATTGGAGATAATAACCTGCCAATTCGTATTTATTATAATGGAAATAAAATTGTCTTTGATGTATCCTTAATACCAGATGAAACAGCTGTTACACTATTCGACACGTTGGGAAGAAAAATACTAGAGAAAAAAATTAGGGGTAAAACTATTCATTATCTACCTTTTAACAATAAGAATCAAGTATTCATCGTAAAGGCTGTTAGTAATGGTTTATCATTTATTTCCAAGATTTTTGTGTATTAAATAAGACTATTTTTTAAAGGCAGACTTCCAATAAAAAGGGGAGCATTAAACAAAAAAACTCTTTTTGAAGACAAGAATAACCTTGACAGAAAATCAAAGTATAAAAATCAACTTCAATTTGATTTTATCCGTTAACTGAATTAAACTAAAAAAAAACATACACGTATTTCTTTATTTAATAAAGATGTTTAAGGAAATTCACAGTTCTAATACACTAATTTTACTTAAATTTATATCATAAATAATGACAAACAAAAAGTTGTATTATCGGGAGATATTCAACCGAAATCAAAACATTTAGTTTAGATATAACCAGTTGTGCTTAATGCAAAAAAACCGAACTGAATTGCTATTTAGACCTTTGAAATATAAAAAATACGCTGACAAATCTTGTCAAAAGCTGAATGAATTTCAAAATAATTTCAGAAAAAAATATGACACTGATAATTATGAAAACTGGTTTTATAATCAATCAAGTGAAACATTAAGACTTTATTCGGAAAATAAAGAAATTTATTTCAAATACATTCCCGTTGGAACCTTTTCACAAAATAAAAATACTTGGATGTGGTCTTGGGCAAACGAAAGTTCTGTTGAGCCAAGAAAATTTCAGACTTTAAAAGTTAAAGAATTCGGAGAAAAGAAGAATTACGAAAAACTAACGAATGAACATTTTGCTGGAGATAATTTTACAGGTTGGGAACTGACTTCTATCGCATTTGAAATAATTGGAGCAATTGGAACTTATCGAGTTATTTCGGACGATTTAGAAAAATATTTTTTATTAACCAAAGAAATAACAAAAGAAGAAGTTGAAAAAATAGAAAGTGAATTAATTGAATGTGGAGTTCACGGAAAATTAAGGAAAGCATTTATTTGTCAACATTTGAATTCTAAACAAAAAACTGGATTTGAGGAGGCTTTTGAAACTTATCGTGGAATGGAATTGCACCAAGAAGATGACTTCCAAGCTTGGTGTTCTGAATGCGAAAAAGAAAGAATTAAAACAGATGGTTGGAATGACGAATCTATGGAGTTTGCTAAAATAAGTTTAGTTTGTGAAAGATGTTATTTTGAAATTAAGGAAATAAACGAATGAAAAAGCACATAAGCACAGCACCATATATAATTTATTGCTGGCTTTTTGCCTACTTGCGAAAATCCTCGCAGACTTTCTTGATCGGTAATTATTTACTAAATTAGTTGCTTGAAACACGCATCAAACCAAATACCAAAACTTTAGGAAAAATTTAAAAAGAACTGGCAATGAAAAACAAATTAATTCTAGTAACAGGGGGATCCAGCGGCATAGGCAAGTCTGCGACATTTGAACTCTTAAAAACAGGAGCTAACTTGATTCTTCAAGCGAGAAATGTACAGAAGTTGGAATCTACTGCTAGAGAATTAGATCCATCTGGAAACAGGGTAAGTATTTATTCAACGGTCTTAATGGATCAAAATGCAGTTGAGAAATCTGCTGAAATGATAATTAAAAATCATGGGATTCCTGATGTCGTTATAAATAGTGCTGGAGCTGGTGAGTGGTTGTCCTTTAAAGCGTAGTCTCTCTCTCATTATAAAAAAACTATGGATTCCCCATATTTGACTACAACTTTTACTTGCAAGGTGTTCTTCGACAAAATGCAAGAACGTGGAACGGGACACTTTATCATTGTTAATTCTGCTGCATGTTCTTTTCCTTTTCCAGGGGCTAATGGATATACACCTTCAAGATGAGCTCTTTTAGGGTTTTCAAAGTCACTTCAAGCTGATTTATATAATACAAACTTTAAACTATCCATAACCGCATTAGGAAAGGTTAGCACTCCATATTTCGAGAATAATCCTATCAGTGAAAATAGAACACCTAAAATAGTGAGCTGGTTAATTCCAACTATGTCAGAAAACGCTGCTGAAAAGTTATTGCAAGCACTGTACAATCTAAAGCGAAAATAGTTATTCGCCCATTAATGATGAAGGTATCCGTTTGGTTAAACAGACTTTTCGCCAGTATATTCAGATGGCTGATGCGGGTCACAGGACAGAAGGAGAATAAGTAAACTTAAGCCCTATAAAATTAATTGCTGGCTTCTTGCCTACTTACTATAGTCCTCGCGGACTTTATATCTATGATTTATTTACTATTTTAGTGCTTTAGAAATGCTACTTTTCATATAGCAACACGTTATCAAAAATTAAAATGAACCTACCGATTTCATTAATATTATTTCGATTATTATTAGCGCCAACAATTTTGGTGTTGGCATATTTTATTGGAGAAAATGCTAAAATAACTATTGTAATTTTAATGTATTTAGGACTAATATCTGACATATTAGACGGGATAATTGCAAGAAAACAAAATATATCTTCTGCAAAATTAAGACGAATGGACAGTCAAACTGATATGATATTTTGGTTGTCGATTGGATTTGCAACTTGGATTTTATATCCGAAATTAATTTCTGACAATTCAATCGTTATTTGGACAATTCTCGGAATGGAATTAGCTTGTTATGTTATAAGTTTAATAAAGTTTAAGAAAGAAACTTGCACTCACGCTTTTCTTTCAAAACTTTGGGGAATTACATTATTAATAGCTTTTACTTCGCTAATAGGATTTAATCACGCAGGAATTCCGTTCGCATTAGCTATAATTATGGGATTGATTTCCCATATTGACCGAATTTTAATAACTCTAATTTTACCAAAATGGACTCACGACATACCAAGTGCATATCACGCATATTTGATAAGAAAAGGAATTAAGTTTAAGCGGAATGAATATTTAAACGGCTAAATAATTGTTGCGAACACCGTATCTAATTTGTATGGTTCTATCCCACTTGCGAAAATCCTGCAGAATTTTCTGGCAAGCATTTATTGATGCGTAGTTGCTTAATTAACAAACCATATACCTAACGTTTAGCTATTCTTAAAAAAATACTGTACTTGAAAAAAAAACAACTTTACATAGAAACAAAAATAAATTGTGATTTTGAGCAGTTATGGAATTATACCCAAAACCCAAAACTTCATCAACAATGGGATCTAAGGTTCTCGGAAATAAACTATTTAAAAAAAGAGAAAGAAACAGACCCGCAACTCTTTAGCTACGTAACAAAAATAGGATTTGGATTAGAAGTTAATGGCCTGGGAGAAAGTGTTGGCACTA
>Ga0302130_1001516_pt1 | contig 11691 bp, 5 predicted proteins | sample CB9_surface_MG_FD_203117 | JGI IMG/M metagenome (GOLD analysis project Ga0302130, IMG submission 203117) | Marine microbial communities from Western Arctic Ocean, Canada - CB9_surface | ecosystem: Environmental > Aquatic > Marine > Oceanic | place: Canada: Western Arctic Ocean | collected 2017-09-19 | reverse complement strand
TGCCCGGCATGATCTGCCTCAGCCGCAAGGCGCGCAACGCGACGTTTCGCAACTATGTTGCAGCGGAGACGGCAACGCCCGTCATCGGCTGCTGCGCGTGCCTGTCCATTGACGATGCCAAGAACTTCTACTTTGCGGGCGTCTGCCGATCGAAGACCGTCAGGCCAATCGACGACGGCGTGGGCCCGCAGACGGACGAGTTCTTCACGCTCGCCATCGGCGGCATGGTCACGATGCTCAACAACTCCAAGGACCCCGTCTTCCCGGGCGACATGCTCGAGTGGACCTTTTACAACGAGAGCAACACGGGGGAAAGGGTGAACGGCGTCGACCGTGCCAACAAGCGGCTGAAGAGCAACCCGCGACGGATCGCCGTCAAGGTCGCCAGCCCGACCAGCGAGCGCGTGATTGGGCGGTGCCTCTCGTTTGCCAAGAGCGGCGAGACCTTTGATCTGCTGCTCAAGGGCTGCTGAGCGCAGCGAGACGCGCGCGCGCGGCGAGCCCCGTGCTGGCACGACGCGGAAAAAACTGGGGGAGCAACAGGGCGATCCGATGCGACCAGGAGAGGAGAGCGACGCGACGGGGAGCGCACGGACCGCGGGGGAATTGGGAGTGGCGAGCACGAGCACGTGCGTGCGTGTGAGTGAGTCGTCTGTGTTTCGAATGTCTCAAGAGAGATGGTCTTGCAACGACCCGACACGCGTTCCACCAAAGACAGAGAGAAACAGAGAGAGACTAACCACACGCACACTTGCGCAACCGAGTGCTCTGTACCCCAAGACGGTCCCTATGCCAGCGCCTAGTCAAAGCCCAGCGGGTTGTCCTCGCGGTCGTGGTCGTAGTCGTCCGAATCGTCCGCGCCGTCGTCGTCCATGCCGGGAATCTTGGGACGCGGCGGCTCCTCCATGGCCTCGTCGTCCGACGAGTCGTCCGACGAGTCGTCGTCGTCGTCGTCGTCGTTGGCCCAGTGAATGCCGACCCAGATGGCGCCGTCGAAAACGTGCGTGATCTTGTCGCGGCCGACCACCTTGGGGGCGCTCTTGGAGCCGGTCGGCTTGACGACCGCCTGGGAGATCCTGTGCGACCCGTCGAAGCTGACCTTGAGCACCTGACCCTCGGTGATCTTGGCGCCGTGCGCGACGCGCACAATCACGCCCTGGCGAAGCAGGGAGGCGCCGGGCCTGTGCGGCACCAGCTCCACGGGCGGCGACTTTGGCGCCGCCGCCGCCTTCTGCTGCTTGCGCGCGGCAGCGGGCGCGGCAGTGGGCGCCGGCTTCTTGCCGGCCGCCTTGGACGGCGGCATGGGCACCGGCGGCATGGGCACCGGCGGCTTGGGTGCCGGCTTGGGTGCCGGCTTGGGTGCCGGCTTGGGTGCCGGCTTGGGTGCCGGCTTGGGTGCCGGCTTGGGCGATGCCTTGGGCGACGCCTTGGGCGATGCCTTGGCCTTCTTGGCCGGCGGCATCGGTGCCGATGCCGCCGGCGAGGCCGCCGGCGAGGCCGCCGGCGAGGCCGCGGCCGACGACGACTCGCCGCGGTCGCGCTTGCGAGCCGCGCGTTGCTTCTCCTTTTCCTCAGCCGCGGCGGTGATTCGCTCGATCAGCGTCTGCACGCTGGGGTGCTCGACCCCCTGCGCGCCGCCCATCCTCTTGGCGGTGAAGTCAAACAGGCCGTCGTACATTGACTTCTGCTTGCGCTTCTCCGCCACGACGGCGTTGTAGCGCGTGGCGAGCTCGTCGTACTTGTCGTGCAACTCCTCGCACCGCGTGTCAAACGACTGCGCCAGCTGGACACGGTACGCCTCCATCTGCTCCTCGGTGTACGTGACCACCGCCGCCGCCGGCTCCGGCTCCGGCTCCTCCTCCTCCTCCTCCTCGCCGTCACCCTCCTCCTCCTCGCCGTCACCCTCCTCGCCCTCCTCGCCCTCATCGTCACCCTCCTCACCCTCCTCGCCCTCCTCGCCGCCCTCCTCACCCTCCTCCTCCTCACCCTCACCCTCACCCTCGCCCTCACCCTCCTCACCCTGCTCACCCTGCTCACCCTGCTCCTCCTCCTCCTCCTCCTCAGGCTTGCGCTTCTGAGCCTCGCGATGCTTGTACAGCGACACGCGCTTCTTGACCAGGAAGTGCTCCTTGGAGTGGAAGAGCTCGCGCGCCTCGTTCGAGTCGAGCTCCTTGACGCGCTTGCCCTTGAAGTGGGCGGTCCACTGCTGCTTCTCCGCGGTGGGCAACTTCTCCCAGCGACGGTGGTCGGTTTTGCGCCACCACTTGGCGAGGAAGCCCTCGGGGCACGGGTCGGTGGGCAGCGCGAGGTTGGCAGACATCGGTGAGCGAGGAAACGGGGTGTGTGTACGAGAGGAGAGGGGAGCAGGTTCTGCTGCTGAAGTGGACACAACCCGCAAGCCACCAGTTCTCGCTGCAGAATCCGTGCCGCTGCACGCGGCCGAGCATCGGCACGGACCCAACCGCCCCCGGCAGGTGCGGTACCCCGCGGGTTCCGTAAGTGCTCGCTTTTTGACACGGGAAATATATATATATAGGGGTATTTTACGGGAAACTTCCCAAATTTGGGCCCAAAATCGTTCCAAAAGCGAGCACATTTGGACCCGCGGGGTACCGCACCTGCCGGGTCTGCCGGCGCCTGGCTGCCCCCCCCCGGCCCGGGCGCCCTTGGCGGCTGAACGCCGGCAACGACTGCAGCGGCTTGCGGCTCGCGTGCTCCCGACTGACAGCTCCCTCCGCTCCGTCTTCAGTTCACACACAACCACCACTCTCGCCGCCATGGCACCGGCAGCACCACCAGCAGCAGCAGCAGCAGTTGCAAACGACCAAGCCGTACCAATGGACGTTGGCCCAGTACCCGACGCCGACCTCGAGGATGCGCACGCCTTGCACCTCGCCCGTCTCGCCAAGCGGGGCGGTCAGCCGATGCCGGGAGTGCGCGCCCCAGAGGAGTACCGTCTGATCGGCAAGGCCAACTGGCGCGAGTGGACCACCTGCGACCAGGTAAAGCAGTGGCTTGCCGAGAACCCCTTTTGTCCAACATACACGAGCGTGTACGAGGACACCCTCGTGCTGCGCAAGTGGGTGGAGTTGCTGCCCGAGGACGACGCGTTCAAGAAGCGCTACGACTTTGCAACCTGCGCTGGCAAGACGCCCGTGGAGAATTCCCTACACCTGCTGTCGACCATCCAGGTCATGTACGATCTTTCCCAGGCCATGCGCGGGTCGGTGGGGTCGCGCAGCGTGGCCGCGCCAGACGCAATCCACCCGATCCCCAAGTCGACCAAGAAGGTGCACGAGCGCATGTGGGAGGCCAAGCCCGTCGACTGGGGTTGGCTGCGCGACACGCTGGGCCTCTGCGAGTCACCGTACCAGATCCAGAAGCTCTCCGAGTGGCTGGCCAACGAGCGCAACGAGGCGGCCACGGACATGCAACACGGCGACATTGCTTTGCCCCCGTTGCTGGTCGCGGCACCTGCGCGCATGGGCAAGACCGCCATCAACGCGCTCCTCGCCTTTTTCGCGCGCCGCATGGGGTTGGTCTCGACCTACGGCGTGTCCCCCAACACGCACGCGGTTGCCGACGCGGTCCTGTCGGTCTTCCAAAGGCTCGGCTGGTGGAGCGACGACGGTGCCGGCTTCCTGGGCAAGTGCGTCGCATTGCACCGCGACCTGGGCCGCGTCGGCAACAAGGCGACCGACGTGTCGGCCCCCCGCTTTGACTTTGTGCTCTACAGCTCCGACAACAAGCTCCACGCACAGTGGGTGCGGGCGTACGTTGACGCGCGCGCGATGCGACTGGACCGCAAGGGCGACCTTGGCGAGGACAACCACGCGTTCAACGGCATCTACTACCGCGTCTCCGATGCGGATCGTGCCATCGGTCGCACCTGCACCTTTGCGCACTTTCGCGACGAGGCGCAAAACTCGGCGCGCTTTGGCGCGGAGAAGGACATTGACGCCTACGAGGCCAAGGACGACCGTTGCGAGGCGCTCGTCGACAGCTACGAGGAGCTCTGCAAGTCCGAGCACAACAACAACGAGCCTGGCATCGCAGGCAAGCGCGAGGCCATGAGGGAGCGCGTGGAGGACCTGAAGGCTGATCGCGAGAAGGCCAGGCTCAAGGTCGAAAAGTCGCGCGACGGCTCGCAGGAGGCGCTGCGTTCGACCTTTGTGCCGTCGCGCGGGGCGCAGATACTGATCAGCGCGACGCTCGTGCCGACGACGCGCGAGCGCCAGCTCTGGGGTCTGACCTTTGAGCCCGAGGTGCCCGAGCACCTCGACCTCGGACAGAATCGCACCATTGTCTATCCGCTGGGCCCGGAGGTGGAGTCCAAGGACTACAAGGGCGTTCAGGACACGATCAACGTCAACAACTGGCGCAACGGCACCGCGTTCACGCGCACCCTCGTCCGCCAGGAGACGGTGCGTCTGTTCCAACGCCGGTGCCAGGCCCAGATGGACTACCTTTCGGACATGCGTGCCGAGCGCACGGCCGAGCTCAACAGCCTCGCACTCGAGGATGGCGAGATCGATCAGGTCGGCCTCGAGTCCTTGATTGAACGGATCTGCGAGCAGATTGGTGACCTGGAGCAGACCAAGCAAAACGCCGACGTCGTCGTCGTGCCACCGGCTTGCGATCCGTTGTTCGAGGGCGCCATGCTCGGCGCCAAGCCGGGTCTGCTGAACATGGACGGAGGCGTCTTCCTGTGCCGCGGCGAGCCCGTCAAGCAAACGACAAACGTGCTCAAGCAGCTCGCCGCGTCGGCCCGCGGCACCTGCTGGCTCCGGAGCATCATCGGCAACGACCCCAAGCGCATCCGCCTGGTGAAGCCGCCGCTGCAGGAGAAGGAGGGCAAGCCCGAGGCGCCCTGGCGGATGCCCATCACGCTCGTGTGCCCGACCAACGGCACGGCGCCGACCTGCACCGCGATCCAGGGACCGCGCAACCGCTCGCACCAGCAGTCGGCCTGGGTCGAGTTTCTTCTCGACGAGCTCGTCACGGCCAAGCAACCGGGCTTCGTGGCCCTGTACGCGTCGGGCATGTCGGAGGAGCGCGTCCGTCGCTACATTCGGCCAGGGGACGTCGAGATGACCTTTGACGCCGGCTTTGCGGTCAACCAGGCCGGCGACAAGGCGCTCAAGCAGGTCACGGTCTTTGAGGTGCGCATCGTCGAGCGGCAGGCCATGATCTGCCCGGTCAAGGCGCCGGTCACCGACATGGCGGGCGTGGTGTCCATGGTCAAGGATACCTATCCCAACCTCCAGCGCGCGGCCGCGGTCGCCATCTTTGCCGTCGGCTACGACATGTTCAACGGTGCCATCACGATGTCGCACCACGTCTCGGGGGGCTGGATGACCTACAAGCGTCGCGAGGACGGGCTCGGCCTGTGCCCCGACAGGGCCATGCCCGTGCTCGTCGCACCGGCCAACATTCTGTTTGCGCACTCGGCGGTGCGCGGCCTCGACCAGATTGTTCAGATGGTCGGCCGCACCTACAACGACCTCCAGTACAAGGACGATCAGTACAAGATCTCGATGCTGTCCTTTCAGCGCACGCACGGCGACATTGTCGCCATGTCCCTCGCCGAGGATCAGTTTGTCAACGTGCTCCGCGTCGAGCCCGGCATGCCGGAGCCCGACGAGGATCCGCTGCCGTTGCCCCCGCCGGCGCCGGCGCCGCCGCGACCTCGCGAGATTGAGTACGATGACGAGGGAATCGCAATCGTCCGCGCTCCGGAGCCGCCCCCGCTGGTCGTCGTCGACGCACGTCCGCGCAAGCGCGTCTTTGGCTACGAGGCCATGCAGGCCGTCCACCGTTGCTTTCTCGATCCGGAGCAGCTCGCGGGCGACGTCAAGCTCGAGCACCGCGACGACCTGTCGCGGTTGTTTGTCGGCCGCAAGCGCCAGTCCGTCGCCAAGACCGTGGCCGATGCCGAGCCCATGGAGCTCGAGCGGCTCCGCAATCTGGGCGGTTACCAGCTCGTGCCCGGCAAGTGGAAGCCGCAGGCCCGCGTCCGCAAGGACCCGGTTGCTGCTGCGCAACCGCCCATTGTCGTTGGCATGGATCCGGCCGACGCGCCGCCAAGCGACGACGAGCCAGAGTTCCAGCTCGACGTGGTGTACACCTCGCCGATGAAGAACCCGCTCGCGTACAACAACTTGCGCAGCGTGGTCGAGACGGGCTTGGCCAACTCCACCCTATCCGAGTCTACCAAGGAGGACTACAGCCGTACCCTTCTCGGCGGCGCGCAGGACTGGGGTCTCCTTGGGTTTGTGGACAAGCTCGAGAACGCGCACCTGTTCCGCTGGGATCAACACATGCCCGACAACCTGCGCGTCAAGGACTGGTACAACAAGTCAGGGATCTGGCAGCGCATCCTCTACGACTTTCGTCACGACCTCACCATCCACGGCGCCGTGCTCAACCGCAAGAACTTCTACTCGGCGTTGCACAAGATGACCCAGATCCTGGCCAAGGTGCCCAATGCCAACCTGCGGGCCGTCATCTGCAACAACCACCGCAACGACTTTGGCAACATGGACGACGACAACTAGAGCGGAGACGAGCGGAGGAAAGGGGGACAGGCACCGGCCTGGAACCGCGGGTGTGCGTGTCCGTTGCGTGTCCGTTGCGTGTCCGTTGCGTGTCCGTTGCGTGTCCGTTGCGTGTCCGTTGCGTGTCCGTTGCGTGTGCGTCGTGTGTGCGTCGTGTGACGAGGCTTTTCTTTTGGCAAACGAGGATTCGAGTTGCAAACACGACACGCGTACGTATACACGCACGCCCCTCCCCCCCCCCCTCCCCCTGCCCTCCTCACACGACTGTCGAGGCAGCACGAAAGATTCTGCACGCAAACATGGGCGGTACGGCGTTTCCGAGCGCGTCGGTCTGGTCCTGTGTTCGCATCCCATCGGGCCATTCGAAGTAAGTTGGAAAGGTCATCAGCTCCGCCGATTCGTCTGGTTGCAGACAACGGATCGTCTGGAACTTGGCATCGAGCCAAGTAAAGGGGCGACTGCAGAGCGTCGGCGCGGGGAGCCAGAGCTCCTGCACGTACGTCTGCCCGTCGTGGTGGAGACCGGGGCGAACGGCGCTGGCGGTGACCCGGTCGGCGTCCAGCTTTCGGTTCTTGGCGCCACGAATGTAAACGGCGCCGTCGGGGAGTTGCGTAAACTCGCTGATGCTCAGCGGGGGCAGAACCTTGAGACTCGGCGCGTGCTGGAGGGCGTGGATGGTTGCCGGTCGTGCCGCGATGGCACGGTGCCGGACTTGCGGCACGCCGTACTGAGACGCGTCAAAGACGTCGTAGGCCAGCAGCTGCGGATGTGTCCGTTTGTACTCCTGCAACAGATCGCGCACAAACCTGTCCTTGTCCGACACCTCCTCGAGCGAAAACTGCGCCGGGTTGAGCGCCACGATCAGGTCGAGCGACCAACGGACGAGGGCCAGGCCGGCGCGCCGGTCCTCCTGACTCTGCCACGTGTCGATGTGTTGGTTGGCATTGTGCATCGCGCGCATGGGGCTCTGCATCTGACACGGCGGCGACAGGTGCAACCACAGCCGGTGTCGCTGATCGGGCGGCACGGCCTCGTTGATGAGCATGATCACCTCGTTGGTCACCGCCTCGCCGAGCTCCATTGTAATGTGCCGACACTGCGGATGGTTGAGGGCGTGGACATCGATCCGCTCCTGCACGGAGTCGATTGCAAGCACGACCGTGTGTCCCTCGTGTCGAGCGCCCATGGAGATGCCGCCAATCGAGCAAAACAGGTCGCACACCAGGTAGCCGTCGGCGGGCGGCGGGACTGGCTGCGGCGGTGCGTAGTTGCTGCAAAACTTGGCGGTCACGGGTTGCACCGTGCACGTCGAGCTGTCGACTTCAGCAAAGCCCGTGAGCGGCGGCCTGGCGCCAGGGTACTTCCAGTCCGGAGGGAGCTTGGTCGACTTTGACTTGGTCGACCGCTTCCGTCGTTTTGCCGGCGGCTTCTTGACCAACGTCATGACGGGTTGCGCAGGCGCATAGGCGTCAGACTCTGGGTCCGACGGTACCAGGTCAGTCGCATCGCACGTCGTACTCACCGTGCTCGCTGCGGTCGAGGGAATGTCGGCGTTTCCCGTCTCAAAATCGGACAAGCAAGGAGACGTCATGTACGTCATTCCTCCTTGGCACGTGCCCTTGGCGTGCCAAATGTGAGTTGCTAGCGAGACTACACTGGAACACGATCAACTCCATGCCTCAACCGCAACCCGCAAGTCGGAACGTCAAGAAGACTAAGACTGTCACTGTGCTCACGCGACCGCGGTCGACGCGGCCAGCAGCACCTTGCGCGCAAAGAGCGGCGGCACGGCGTTCCCCAAGTCGCCGTTGCACAGCGAGTCGCATCGCCCCACTGGCCAGGCAAAGTCGGGAGGAAAGGTCATGAGCGCGCCCGTCTCGGCCGGCGACAGCACGCGGATCTTGTCGTACGCGGCGTTCATCCATGCGTGCGGGTGGCTCGCGCACACCGTCGGTGCGGGAAGCCACGGCTCCCACAGCTCGACCATGCCGTCGGTCCAGCGGCCGGGCAGCGTCGGACAACGCTTGACCTTGGTCTTGTCCTTGATGTACCGGTTCTTGATGCCGCGCAGGAAGACGGCCTCCTCGGGCGGCGTGACCACCTCGCTGATGCCGACGTGCCTGCGCACGCGCAGGCTGCGCGCGAGACGCAGTGCGTGCATCGTGGCGGGGCGACCGCCAATCATCCGGCTGCGAGACTGCGGCACGCCAAACTCGAGCATGTCCATGGGCTCGTAGTCAAAGAGGGCGCGGTCGCGGCGCTTGAACTCCTGCAGCAGACCGGCCACCTTGCCGTGCTTGTCGTTGACCTCCTCGAGCGACCACTGCGCCGGTCGCAGACGTCGCACGAGCTCCAGCGCCCACCGGACGAGCTCGAGTCCGTCGGCCTTGTCCTCCTGCAGCTCGTAGTAGCAACCGTTGGCCTTGCCCAGCATCCGCGCCGCGGACTGCGTCTGGCACGGCGGCGACAGGTGCAACCACAGCCGATGCCGCTGGCTGGCCGGGACAGCCTCCTCGATGAGCGCGACGACCTCCTCGGTCACCGCGTGACCGAGCTCCATGGTCACGTGCTTGCAGCTCGGGTGGTTTACCTTGTGCACACCGATCCGGCCCTCGTCCATGTCGATGGCCAGCACGACCGGGTAGCCGAGCTGCTTGGCGGCGCAGCTGACGCCGCCAATGGAGCAGAAAAAGTCGCACACGAGCCAGCCGCCCTCGGGCACGACGGCGGGCTCGGGCGTTTGCACGCCGCGAAACTGCAAGGTGCCCTGGAGCATCGCGGTCGCGGTCGCGGTCGCCGGCCGTTTGGGTGCCGGCGACGCCGGCGACGCCGACAACGACGCCGATGCCGATGCCGACCCGCGCACCATCCAGGACGGCGGCGGGGGCGGCGGCGGGTCGTCGTCCTCGGGGTCCGATGGCAGCATGTCAGACATGGGTTGTGCGTGCATCATACACTTCTCAGTTTCTTTTCACACGTTACTATCGCTGTTTTGTATAGCGCGCTTCACACGCCACACGCGCAGTCCCTACACCCGCATCCGCTTGAACAGGTGTCCGTGCGTCGGGACAATGTCGTGAAACTCCTTTTGGACGCGCTTGCCCCGGAGCTTGCCGTCGGATCCACAGCTGGGCGTGTCGTTTCGAAAGAGCCACACGGCGGTCCGATCGGCGGGCTGCAGCATCGATTCGACGTGCCCGCGCGCCATGCGCTCCCGCTCGATGTACTGCATCACGCCGTCGACGGTGGCCTTGAGGTCGAGCACCTTGTCGTTGTTGTTGGCGCCGGACATCTCCGGACGCGTGAGGGCGCAGCACGCCATCGCGACCTCGCGAAGCGGGCTCAGCATCCAGGTCTCGGGCACGGGGAGCGGGATGCGAAGGCCGGCGTTGGGATCGCCCGCCGTGCGGTCGTGCACGCACCACACCTCAAACGACAGGCCGCGGCAGCAACGTCCGGGCGCGACGCTGGTGGCCTCGAGTTGCTCGTGCGTGCTGGGGTCGTCGGCCTCGTAGTGGCGCGGGCACACGGGCGTCGGCGCGTCCCCATGCGGCACAAACGGCTCGTCGCAGATGCGAATCCGAAAGTCGATGCTCTTGAAGGCGGCGGTGGCGGTGCCGCCGCGACGGTTGTGCAGGCCGCAGAGGCATCCACCCGACGCCGAGTGCAACGCCGCCTTGATTAACAAACGCGGGTCGTCGGCCGTCGGCTCGAAGCGAAACACAAACGCGCGGTTGACCAGCACCATGCGGCTCACGTCCTGCGACGACGAGCTCGTCAGCACGTGCAACCGGAAGATGTCCTGCGCAATCGTGGCCAAGTGCTCGGTCATCCAGACGGGCAGCTCGTGGAAGCCGCGTCCGGAGGTCTTGACGTGGTGCGCCGCGACCGGCTCCTGCCGCACGGCGCCGAGCCGCCCCGTGCCGGCGCCGGCAAAACACTTGGCCAGACAAAACTTTTGGTCGGGCTGGAGCTTTGCGTCCAGCGCCTTGCGCTGTCCCGTGCCTGCCATTGTCGCGATGACGACCGCGCGCAGCGGGTCGACGTGCTGGCGCAACGTCAGCTTGCCGCCGCCCTCAAACTCGACCACGAGCTCCGCCAGGGCACGATCGTCGGACCCGAGTCGCCGTGCCACCTCGTCGGATCCGCGAATGGGCGTGCATAGCATCCGCGCGCGGTCCTCGAGGCGCTCGGATGCTGCGACCGAGAGGATCTCGTGGCTGCGCTTCTTGAGCGTGACGCGCGGCGGGCGCGCCGCGCCGTCCTGTCCCATCAGACGCATGCGGACGGGCTCGGAGTGCGTCGGGTCGAGGTACTTGCCAATCGAGTCGATGGCGTGCTCGCGCACGAGCCCGGGGTGGCGCGTGGCCGGGCCGACCATGCGCAGCAAAGCGCGCAGCGACTGCAGCAAGACACGGGCGCGCTCGTCGTCGCAGGCGCCCTCGGGCTCGATGCGATCGCGGAAGCGGGCCACGTGGGGAAAGAGCTCCATTGTCAAGACGGACCAGAACGACCAGAACGACCCTCCACACACACACACACACACACACACACACACACACACACACACAAGGCTCCGGCGCTACGCCCAGGAGCACATACAATCCGCAAGGCGGGTGTCCGTGTCTTCGTGTCTGTGCATCGGTGCATCGGTGTGCGTGTGTGTGTGCGAGCGCGTCCTAGCGATCGCGTGCTGGCCGTGGCCGTGCCAGCGCGCGCTCACTTGCGCCACGGCTGGTCGACAAACAGGGTGTCGGCCTTGCCCCATGGCCCGCACGCCGCGACGTCCTTCATGCCAAAATACTTGCGCTCGGCGGGCGACGGTCCGCCCGCCCAGATGTTGCCCGGCAGCGGGCCGCCCCCGGCGACGTGGAAGAGCCGCTGCAGGTCGTCGAGCTTGACCGACACTGACAGGATGGTCTCGGCCTCGCGCGCGGCCGTGTCGTGGTCGAGCTCCTGCGGGCGCATCGGGCCCGGCGGGTGCGCCATCGGGAGCACGGTGTCCTCGAGCCGCGCCTTCCACTCGAGGGTGAGCGTCCGACTGTCATTGTAGCTGGTGCGCGCGAGCACGCGGATCCCGTTGTCGTAGTCGTGCCAGAAGCCGTTGAAGACATTCCTGGGATTCTTGGCAACG
>Ga0302130_1001502_pt1 | contig 11775 bp, 8 predicted proteins | sample CB9_surface_MG_FD_203117 | JGI IMG/M metagenome (GOLD analysis project Ga0302130, IMG submission 203117) | Marine microbial communities from Western Arctic Ocean, Canada - CB9_surface | ecosystem: Environmental > Aquatic > Marine > Oceanic | place: Canada: Western Arctic Ocean | collected 2017-09-19 | reverse complement strand
AATGCATGAAACTAATAACACCCACGACAAACCTTACCGAAAATCTTCGCGTCCCGTGGCAGAAGCTATGGGTAAGTATCACCCACACGGTGACAGCGCTATTTATGACGCTTTGGTGCGGATGGCTCAAGATTTTTCGATGTCTTTGGTGCTACTGGATGGCCAAGGCAACTTCGGGTCGATGGATGGCGATAAGGCAGCCGCCTATCGTTATACTGAAGTGCGTATGGAAAAAACAGCGCAAGCGCTTTTAGCAGATATTGATAAAGACACAGTGGACTTCCAACTCAACTACGATGGCAAAGATACTGAGCCCACAGTCCTACCTGCACGTTATCCGAATATGTTGGTTAACGGCGCGGGCGGTATCGCAGTTGGCATGGCTACAAACATTCCACCACATAACCTCGGTGAAGTTGTAGATGCAACTTTGGCCTTGATCGAAGATCCAGATCTCACATCAGAACAATTAATCGAGTATATCCCTGGGCCCGACTTTCCAACGGGTGGTTTGATGCTCGGCCGCACCGGCGCCCGAAAAGCCTATCTCGAGGGTCGTGGTAGTGTGATAAATCGCGCAAAGACCCGCTTTGAAGAGCTGCGCAAAGATCGCTGGGCAATCATCATCGAAGAAATTCCCTACCAAGTTAACAAAGCTGCGATGATCGAAAAAATTGCTGCTGAAGTGCGAGATAAACGCATCGAAGGGGTGTCACATGTGCAGGATGAATCAGATCGCAATGGCGTTCGAGTTGTGGTGGAGCTAAAACGCGATGCAACCGCCGAGGTGGTCCTAAATCAGCTATTTCGCTATACGCCCATGCAAACCTCTTTCGGCTGCAATATGCTCGCACTGAATGGTGGCCGCCCTGAGCAACTCACTCTGCGTCGCTTTCTCACCTGCTTTATTGATTTTCGTGAAGAAGTTGTTGCGCGCCGTACAGCCTTTGAATTGCGTAAAGCACGCGAGCGGAGCCACGTGCTATGTGGCCTAGCTGTCGCCGTGACCAATGTTGATGAAATTGTAGCAACAATCCGCAAATCAAGTGACGCGGCTGAGGCACGCAAGCAATTGATGGAACGCCGCTGGCCCGCTGAAGATATAGCAGGTTATATTCGCTTGATAGACGATCCGACCCAGAAAATGAACGATGACGGCACATATAACCTATCAGAAGCACAAGCCCGCGCTATACTAGAACTACGTTTGCAGCGGTTGACCCAAATCGGTGTGAAAGAAGTCACAGATGAGCTGAAAATCTTAGCAGGGAAAATCAAAGAGTACTTGGAAATTCTATCATCACGCGAAAGGATTATGGGCATCATCGCTGAAGAGCTGATAGAAGTGAAAACGAATTTTGCCGTACCGCGTCGCACCGAGATCATCGAATGGTCTGGCGATATGATGGACGAAGACTTGATAGAGCGCGAAGAGATGGTCGTGACAGTTACCGCCGGGGGCTATATTAAACGGACGGCACTGACAGATTTTCGTGCTCAAAAACGTGGTGGCAAGGGCTTGCAGGGCATGTCAACTAAAGACGAAGATGTAGTTACTACATTGTTTGTAGCCAACACTCATACACAACTGCTGTTCTTTAGCACTGACGGCATGGCCTATAAAATGAAAACATGGCGCTTGCCGATGGGGGGACGTACCGCGAAGGGTAAAGCTATTGTTAACATTCTGCCTATCCCACCTGGGGTTTCAGTTGCGGCCGTCATGCCTGTGGATCGTGAAGAAGTAGATTGGGGCGATCTACAAATAGTGTTTGCAACCACTCAGGGAGATGTACGCCGCAATCGCCTATCCGATTTTACCAATGTACGCTCTAACGGAAAAATAGCTATGAAACTCCCGGAGGGGGTTGAGCTTGTTAACGCACGCATCTGTAGTGAAGATGATGACGTGATGCTAACCACAGACAGTGGACGAGCCATTAGGTTCTCATCCACAGATCTAAGAGTGATGAACTCGCGAGCCTCAACCGGTGTTCGTGGCATTAGGCTTACTGGCAATGACCGAGTTGTCTCCATGTCTGTGATCCGGCACTTTAAAGCCACCCCAGAAGAACGGGCTGCCTATCTGAAAATGCGCCGTGCAATGGCAGGAGTCACTGAAGAAGAAGCGACCGACGACGACGTGCCCGCCGATCCAAATTTCAGCCAGGAACGTTATGCGGAAATGGCTGCAGTAGAGAATTTGATCCTCACGATCACCCGCGCCGGGTCTGGCAAAATATCGTCAAGCCATGACTACCCTGTAAGAGGCCGTGGCGGTATGGGCGTAACAGCTATGGATAAAGCAATGCGTGGTGGTCCTGTTGTGGCAAGCTTCCCAGTAGAGATGTCCGATCAAATCATGTTGGTGACCAGCAACGGACAATCAATCCGCTGTCCAATTAATGGCATTTCGTTTAGATCACGAAGCGCGGGTGGCGTGCGCGTCTTCAACACTAATGACGATGAGAAAGTTGTAAGCGTCGCTTACATACCAGATCAAGGTGATGAAACCGATGAAGAATTAGTTGAAAACCCACAAACCGAAGAATAGTTTGTAATCAAATACTGCGTGGAATGATTTCTGCGCAGTATTTTACACTAAAGATCGTATATATCTGAAAATTTACCCTTTAAGTATTCCAGTAATGGTTCCTCAGAGGGTTCAAATCCACATGCATCGGAAATTGTTTTACGGGGTAGCTTCAGTGCGCCATGGCATTGCAGGCTATCGCGTAGCCAATCGGTTGCTGGTGACAAGTTGCCAACACGTAAATCATTATCAAGCGTCGGGCAGTTTTTGCGTAGCGTCTCATACAGACAACCTGCATAGACATTTCCAAGTGAATAGGTTGGAAAATACCCAAATAACCCTACCGACCAATGCACATCTTGCAAACAGCCTTGCGAGGCGCAGTTTACCTGATAGCCAAAATCAGAATGGAAACGATCATTCCAAGCGGTCTCAAGATCGTTTACCTGCAAATCGCCAGAGACCAATGCCCGTTCTAAGTCAAAGCGCAACAGAACATGCAGATTGTACTGAACCTCATCCGCCTCAGTCCTAATAAATCCGTTGCCCACTGAGTTTATTGATTTGTAAAAGGCGTCTGGCGTCTGAATTCCGAAATCATTAAAATTCTGCTTCATATGCCCAAACAAAAATTCGGAAAAGGCACGGCTCCGACCAAGTTGGTTTTCATATATCCTCGACTGGCTTTCATGTACGCCCATTGAAGCGCCCTGCCCTATGGATGTGAGTAAATATTTGGGATCAACATTTTGCTCATAGCAGCCATGGCCCACCTCATGGATGGTAGAATAGAAACAATTAAATGGATCTTCCGGGTTGGTCCGCGTGGTAATCCGCACATCTTGGCCGGAGCCTGAAGAAAACGGATGCACCGCTTTATCAACTCGCCCACGATCAAAGTCATAGCCAAAAGTTTTAGCTAATAGGACCGAAAGCCTAAGCTGAGCCTCTTCGTCAAATAATCCCTCTAGTTTTTGCGCCGGGGCTTTTTCCAAAATTGAGCCACGTAACGCAACTAGGCCAGGACGCAATGCACCAAACATATTCTCCAACTCGGCCGCAGAAGTTCCCGGCTCGTAGTCTGCAAGCATGGTGTCATACACATCACCATTAGTGGCCAGAGCTTGGCCCTCTTCGCGTTTCAGAGCCAAAACCTCTTCCAGTACAGGCGCGAAGGCTGCAAAGTCATCCGCAGCGCGAGCAGCTGCCCATTTACCTTGAGCAACTGAGGTGATGCTAGCAATCGTTTCAGCCAGCTTCCCAGGCACTTTGTCAGCCCGTTCATAAGCTCGCTTAATCTCGCGTAACTGTGCTTGTATCGCAATGTCCTCGGATTTGGCATCAATTTCCACCAACCACTCGCCGACGCGGGCATCACATCGCCGGGCATGTAAAACACCCTCAAGGGCTGCCATCTCAGTGCCTCTTTGATCCGCAGATCCTCTGGGCATCATGGTTTCCTGATCCCAACCCAACCGGCCTGATACTTGGCTGAGAGCTTGGGTTTGGCGATCAAATTGAAGAAGGTGTGTTAACGCAGTCATGATTTAAGCCTCACAGAAGTTGCTATTGGATAACCCGCTAAAAACCGACCACGGATCACTGAAAGCCAAAGAAGAACTGCAGTAAACTGATGCAGTATTGCCAAATACCACGGAGATGAATTCAACACTGTGATGATGCCCAAAACCATTTGTACTACCAACAATAAGCCAACTTTACTAAAAGCTGAACGGGTCAACTTATGGGCCGAGGATTTAGCGCGTAGACCCACCACAATACCAAATACAAACAATAGATACGCACTGGTTCGGTGAATGAATTGCACTAAGCCATCATCTTCAAAGAAATTCCGCCACCATGGTGTCAAGCTGAACAAGTCTGGCGGCAAAAATCCACCGGCCATTAGGGGCCAATCGGTATAGTTGCGACCGGCGTCAATTCCCGCCACTAAAGCGCCTAACAACACCTGCAATGCTACAAAATGCATTAAGCCAGTAGACATACCAAACAGCTTACGCTCACGCACCCGCCTGGCTTGCAACAGCTCCGCCTCAGATCGACCAAACAGTTGCAGGGACCAAAAAATATAGCCTAGTAGTGCAAAAGCAGCGCCCAGATGCGCCATCAGCCAATATGAGGCCACATCAACTCTCACACCATCTAAACCAGAATTTACCATTAACCAGCCAATAAAGCCCTGCAGACCAATGAATGGTCCAATTGCAAAGAGCGACAGTCGTCGTGCTTTTGGCAATTTTCCAAATGTGAATAGGATCACGAAGCCAACCAGCCAGACTAATCCGATAAACCGTCCCAATTGCCGGTGTCCCCATTCCCACCAGAAAATAGTTTTAAACTCAGCAAGGCTCATAGCTGTGTTTTGCAAAGCAAATTCAGCTGTTGTTTTATAAGCGGCAAAAGACGCTTCCCAGGCAGCCAAACTCATGGGCGGCACTGCGCCCATGACGGGATCCCACTCAGTGATCGATAAACCACTGTCCGTCAAACGGGTTAGTCCCCCCACCACAATCATGCCCACTACCAAAGTGACCAAGGCCCAAAGCCACCAGCGCACCAAAAAGCGACTGGCGCCATTAACTCGTGTTATAGCCCCCAAAGCCGTGGCTGTAGTTTTAACGTCGTTTCCAACGTCTTCGAAAATGCTGCGTTTATCAGACATGATGTGACCCTTCGTTGCGATTTAATCTAGGCCGGCCCTGGTGCGCATTCAACCACGCTCTTTCCATCGGACCATTTGGCGCATGGTGCCATGTAACATCTGTACATCCGCTTTGGTCAGAGGCATCCGCGACCACAGATTGCGCAGGTTCACCTTCATACTAGCCGCCTTAGTTTCTGGGAAGAAAAAACCGGCGGTATCGAGCCGTGTTTCAAAATTCTCAGCCAGCTTCTCAACCTCCAGGCCGCTGGCCCATTCCACCTTGGTCATATCCATTGTTTCTGCGGTAATCTCTGCAACCTGCCGCTGCCACTCATAGCTCATCAGCAACACACATTGTCCCAAATTTAGGGAAGCAAATTGCGGGTTTACCGGTACAGAAATTATTGCATTTGCACGTATTATATCGTCATTTTCCAAACCAGCACGTTCAGGACCAAACATCACAGCAACTTTTTGGCCAGCAGAAATTCGTCGCGCAGCTTCAGCCATAGCGTGTTCTGGGCTAAAAACTGGTTTTGTGAGATCTCGTGGCCGGGCGGTGGTTGCCATCACGAAAGTTGTGTCAGCCAAAGCGTCCGCCGTTGTGTCGAACAAGCGTGCCTCATCAAGCAAGCGCCCAGCCCCACTGGCCATTACAACCGCTTTTTGGCTGGGCCAGCCATCGCGCGGATCAACAATTCGCATATGGTCCAAGCCAAAGTTCCACATGGCCCGCGCAGCTGCACCAATATTTTCGCCCATCTGTGGTCTAATGAGAATAATTGCGGGTTGTTGGAGCAATGTGCTTGTCATAGTCTCTCTTATCGCCCGGAGCGTGGCACGACAAGCGGTGGCCAAAGCCAATTTGTCACGCTATAGCGCCATGAAAGAATATACAATTTGGAGTCTAAGAGATGAGCACTCAAGAATTGCCACAGATATATTTAGTCACGCCCAGCATACTAGACTTGGAAACCTATCCTGTCCAACTGGCGCAAATACTGGATACGGTTGATATTGCATGTCTGAGGCTTGGGCTGTCTAGCATCGATGAAGATGAAATTGCTCGAACAGCTGATGCTTTGCGTGACGTTGCCCATGCGCGTGACATCATGCTGGTAATTGAACGTCATGCCCTGATGGTAGATCGATTGGGTCTGGACGGCGTGCACCTAATGGATGGTGGCCGTAATCTCCGTCAGCTGCGCAAAGATATGGGTAACGATGCAATTTTAGGTGCATTTTGTAACACTTCTCGCCACGCAGGCATCGGCGCAGGGGAAGCCGGAGCCGATTACGTTAGTTTTGGCCCCGTAGCCACATCTACATTAGGTGACGGCAACCAAGTCGATCCAGAACTTCTTTCCTGGTGGAGCGAAATGATTGAGGTGCCCGTCGTGGTCGAGGGCGGCTTAACGCAAGGCATAATCCGAAATCTATCCAACAAAGTGGATTTTTTCGCAATTGGCCCAGAAATTTGGAGCACTGAAGATCCGTTGGCAAGCCTCCAAGCCCTCGCTTCGGCCCGCGAGGGTTAACTCACTACAATTTGGATGCCCGATGGCAGCGCGGAGGCTACTTGCGCCTCTAAATGCCGCGCCATGGCCTTACGGTCTGAAAATTCACTTGCCGCGACAGGTGGATGATACACTACCTCCAGATAACCATGCCGTTTAATCGCCAAGGCTTTCAGCAAATGACCCGCCAGATCGCTATCCCCCCACCACCCATAAAATCTTGGATCTTGCCCTTCAGGGGCATGAAATATTAACGTAATCGCTTGGATCGAGATTTTGTCACGCAGTTCTGGTGTAAGGAAAGATTGAAAGAGGGTGGACTTAAATGGCAAGACACGTAGACCATCTGTAGAAGTGCCTTCTGGAAAAAATAGCAACTTATGCCCTTGCCGCAACCTCGACTGTAACATCTGAGTATGTGAGACAGCTTGGGTTCTATCTCGTATAATAAATTGAGTGCCCGTCGCACGTGCTAACCAACCAATCAGTGGCCATCTGGCTACTTCTGATTTTGCCACAAAATAAATATCATCAAAGGCATTAAGTCCAAAAATATCCAGCCAGCTGGTGTGGTTGGACACCGCAGCACCCGCGCCGTGCATGGGCGTGCCAATAATCTCCAAGCGCATACCAAGAACCCAAAACGCAAACCTGCACACCGATTGTGTGATCTTAGGTGTAAAAGGCCGTTGCGCACCACAGATTGGTTTTTCGATCAAGCGTACCAGCAGCAAAACAATCAAGCCACCAAGCGTATAAGTTCCCATGGCCAGCCCTCGGATAAGCACACGTATCCACCCCATCCTAGAAATAGGCGGAGGAACAGGCTCTTCGTCCGACATCCAAGTGGGCGAAGTCATGGCCTAGGCCCCTTAAGGTATATCGCTTTTTGCCGTTGATTCATTGTTTGAACATCCAATACAAGACACACGTCCGTTGTATTAAACGCCTGGTCAATATAGGCTCCGTCGCCAACGCCACCGCCTAAACGCAAGTAAGCTTTGATTAAAGCTGGCATGGCCCGCAAAGCCGCAATCCGATCAACATGAGCCTCGGGGAGTTGGCGCAACGGAATATAGTGCGCAGCCACAGTTTTAGGCCGGATAGACAGCGGTACTAAATATTTTTGCTGCAACAAAGTTAATGGTTGCGCCAAGGCCTCAACATCTGTGCCCACAAAGCTTGCCGTCCCAAAAATAATTTCTGCCCCCTCTTGCACAACCAGCCTCGCAAGTGCTTGCCACAGATGAAACATCGCCTCCCCACCTCGGTAGGGTTTGCGCAGGCAAGACCGGCCCAGCTCGATTAAAGGACGTTTGCTTTGTAAAAGCGCCGACAGATCAAACTCAGTTGCACTGTAAAAACCACCTGCATCCTTGGCACCCTGCATAGTTAGAAGACGATAAGCACCGACCACCTGATCTTCCAAGGCTGCCCCACGCGCACGGTCCAATAGCATCAGATGCGAGCAATGCGGATCGTACTCATCGAGTTCAAGCTTTTGATCAAAATCAATTCCCAATCCTATTGCGCCCATCTCGCTGACAAAAACATCAAAACGCAAGCGTTGCACAGCATACAGATCATCAGGGTTTTGCGCTAATCTCACTTCAAAGTTAGGTAACAAGTCCATCAGAGATGGCTCGCATAATCAGTACTATGGGTCATTTAACGACTGACCTCAGCATTAAATGACTTAATTTTTTTAAATTCACTTTACACCATAATTATATGATTTAATATACTAAAACTAAAGATATTCTTGTACTATCGATAACGACTTTCCCTGCTTCCGGAAAGTTAACTGTAATATGATTATTAATATTTGACTGCACTTGCCCAACGCCCCAATCTAGCTGATTGGGATGCTGCACGCGCTGGCCAGGCTCTAAAAATGAATTTAAGTTTTCCACGGACCCTCATCTTCAATCGAATTATATTACAGAAAATCTTAAGATAATACCCCTCGTTACCACACCCGCAAACTGCAATTTAAAAAAGCCTGTCAGTGCATCCAGCAACATTAATGAGTTGGATTAAATGATTGACGGGCAACTTTGGAAAAAAATAAGTAGGTTAAAAACACACTTATCTCAGCAAAAAAATTTATGAACTTTGGAATTGATACGGGCGCAATAAATTAAGTCTATAATGGCCTAAGCTACAAAGTACTGGCAATGAGATTGCTAATCTCTTATAGTTCCGTTCCCACGTACGAGATATTTAAAGCTCGTGAGCTGCATCGCACCGACCGGACCACGTGCGTGCATCTTTCCAGTCGCTATACCAATCTCAGCCCCCATACCAAATTCACCACCATCCGCGAATTGGGTTGAGGCATTATGCATCAAAATAGCGCTATCGAGCCGCTGAAAGAAGCGGTCTACCACTTTAATATCTTCCGCCATGATACAATCAGTATGATTAGAGCCATAGTTCCTAATGTGAGCAACCGCTTCATCTACGTTAGCCACAGTTTTAGCCGCAATTTCCATATCAAGAAATTCATGCCCCCAATGATGCTCCTCAGCCGATTGCGTGCCAGCAACACCTTGCAAAACCATATCAGCATCAACGGTAACCCCTTTCGCGATCAATGCTTGGATCACATCTTTTCCCCAAGTTTTTGCAACATCTTGATGCATTAGTAAGCATTCCGCAGCGCCACAAATACCAGTGCGGCGAGTTTTCGCATTGATCACTACATCAAGGGTTTTCTGCCGATCAGCAGAGGCGTCAACATAGATATGAACAATCCCCTCAAGATGCGCAAACACCGGCACCCGTGCTTCACGCTGGACCAAGCCTACTAGGTCTTTGCCACCACGTGGCACAATCACATCTATATAGTCCACCATGGCAAGCATCTCACTCACCGCCAAGCGATCACGGGTCGGGACCAGCTGGATCGCGGCCTCTGGAAGTCCCGCTAGAACTAGGCCTTTGACCATAGCTTTGTGAATTGCCGTTGAAGAATGAAAGCTTTCAGAGCCGCCCCTTAATATCACTGCATTTCCAGCCTTCAGGCATAGGGCTCCAGCATCTGCTGTAACATTTGGGCGGCTTTCATAGATCACCCCCACTACACCTAAAGGCGTGCGTACCCGTTGAATATGCAACCCATTGGGGCGCTGCCAATCTTCTAAAACCTGACCCACTGGATCAGGTTGCTCAGCAACCGAGCGCAGCCCATCAACAATATTGCAAATACGTGGCTCATCTAAAAACAATCTATCCAATAGAGCATCGGAGAGGCCCCTATCTCGTCCAAAAGCCATATCTTTAACATTGGCCTCAATGATATCCACGCGCGACGACCAGACATCCTCTGCAGCACCAATGAGAGCGGTATATTTTTGTTCTGCGCTGGCAAACCCTAATTCTGCAGCCGCTGCTTTTGCAGCAATGCCAATCTCATTTAAAGTTGCCGCCACATCCATCATTTTGTCCTCATCCACCTTGTAAAACCATGTCATCGCGGTGGATCAGCGCCCCACGGCTAGCATATCCTAATATTTTTTCCACCTCCTTGGTGTGGCAGCCTAATATTTGTTTTGCTTCGGCACTATCAAATGCAATCAATCCACAGCCTAAGTCTTGGCCGTCTTCAGCCAATATTCGGACTAACTCTCCCCGCGAGAAGTTTCCAGAAACATCAGTAACTCCAGAAGGTAAGAGACTTTTTCCAGACTTTAGCGCGTGCACTGCCCCATTATCAACACACACTAAACCCTGAGGTTTCAAAGAAGAAATCCACTGCTTGCGGGCTGTTTTAGGATCGAAGGATGGCAAAAACCACGTGGCATCAGCGCCATTTAATAAATTCTGTAATGGGTTTTGCGGTGACCCCAGTGTAATGGCCATGGCGCATCCCGCTCCCATGGCCATTTTTGCCGCCATAAGCTTTGTTTTCATCCCACCCTTTGACAGGCCTGAACCTGCATCGCCTGCCATTGCCTCAAGCTGAGGTGTCATCTCTGTAATGATATCAAAGCGGATTGCCGACGTGTCATTATTGGGGTTTCCAGAATAGAATCCATCTACATCTGACAATAAAATAAGGTGGTCAGCGCCAACAGTTACTGCAATTTGCGCTGCCAACCGGTCATTATCGCCATAGCGAATTTCATCAGTTGCGACGGTATCATTTTCATTAACAATTGGCACTACACCGTAGCGCAGCAATTGCCCAAGCGTGGCGCGGGAGTTGAGATATCGACGACGATCAGAACTGTCTGCTAAAGTAACCAGAACCTGAGCGGTGGTGACATCATGCGGCGCAAGATGTTGCTCATAGGCACGTGCTAATTGAATTTGGCCAACTGCGGCAGCAGCTTGGCTCTGCTCCAGAGTGAGTTCCGTTGCACCCAAACCTAGCACCGAACGCCCCAAAGCAATCGAGCCTGACGATACTATCACAACATCTACACCCTTAGCACGAAATTGGGCAACATCTTCAGCCAAAGACACGAACCAGTTTTCGCGCAGAGTCCCAGTTGATCTGTCCACTAAAAGGGCAGAACCAATCTTAATAACAATGCGTTTGGCTTGGCCTAAGGTCGCCACTTTGACGCCTCCGGTTCCTCCGAACGTACGATTTGAATTTGTTTAAACAAGGCACGCAGTACCTCACCAGTACCCTCACCAGTGCCTCCTGACATGGCTAAAACTGGCTGGCCACCTGAGGCGCCCCGCAAAGCGCTTAAAGCAAATCCAAGATCATCTTCGTCTAATTCATCAATTTTATTTAGCACTGTAACTCGAGGCTTATTGATTAAGTCACCGCCATAGGCCTCCAATTCATGCATGATGGTATTGTAATCCTGCCCAATGCTGGCGGAGTTGCCATCCACAATGTGCAACAATACGGCGCACCGCTCAATATGGCCTAAGAAACGGTCTCCAATGCCTCGTCCTTCATGGGCTCCTTCGATTAACCCTGGTATATCTGCGATAACAAACTGTTCATCATCGATTTGAGCCACTCCAAGGCTTGGGTAGAGCGTGGTAAACGCATAATCTGCAATTTTGGGATGGGCATTCGTAGTTTCCCCCAAGAA
>Ga0302130_1001501_pt1 | contig 11776 bp, 8 predicted proteins | sample CB9_surface_MG_FD_203117 | JGI IMG/M metagenome (GOLD analysis project Ga0302130, IMG submission 203117) | Marine microbial communities from Western Arctic Ocean, Canada - CB9_surface | ecosystem: Environmental > Aquatic > Marine > Oceanic | place: Canada: Western Arctic Ocean | collected 2017-09-19 | reverse complement strand
AATGAGTCTCGTTGCCATCGTTATGGCATTGCAGATCGGAAGTGCTCACACGCCTGTTTGTGCAGGCGAAGCAGCATCAACGACGGTATTGCATACAGTCGCCTTTGGTGCCTGCGCTGCTCAGACCAAACCTCAAACTATTTGGGATGCGATCGTTGCAACAGATCCTGATTTATTCCTTTTCATTGGCGATAATATCTACGGCGATACAGAGGATCCCTCTGTTTTAAAACGAAAATATGCTCAATTAGCCGCTAAGCCCGGCTATCAGAACTTATTAAAAACCTGCCCTCTATTATCCACTTGGGATGATCATGATTATGGAAAAAACGATGGCGGTGAAGAATATGTCATGCGCGAAGAATCAGCAGAAATATTTTTAGATTTCTTTAACGTGCCCCAGGATTCGCCACGCAGGTCACGAGCTGGAATTTATGGAGCCCAAACATTTGGAGAAGCAGGAAAGCGCGTCCAAGTGATCCTACTGGATACACGTTATTTTAGATCCTCTCCTATGGTTGAAAATACGATTTCCAAGCAGGAAAAGAGGAAAAATAACCTGGTTGGATGGTATGTGCCGACTACAAATACAGACACAACCATATTAGGTGCGGAGCAATGGGCTTGGCTAGAAAAGCAACTCGAAGAAGACGCTGACGTGAGAATCATCGCGTCGAGCATTCAAGTGGTTTCTCAAGAAAAAGGCATGGAGTGTTGGGGTAATTTCCCCCATGAACGCAAACGGCTCTTTGACCTGATCCAAACAACAAAAGCCAACGGTGTTGTTTTCATCAGTGGCGACGTGCATTTCTCTGAAATATCGGTGGATACCACCGGTCCCTATCCTCTCTATGATTTTACATCCAGCGGGATGACGCATTCTGGTAAAGCATGGTCAAGAGCGGTGAATAGCCTACGTGTTGGTAATGCTTACTCAGGGCTGAATTTTGGTTTAATAAGCATGGATTGGGCGAACCAAAGCCTGACACTTGAGTCAAAATCAGCTGAAGGAGAGACGGTCATTCAAAACGATTTATTGCTGAGTGACTTGATGGTTAAATAAAGTCATCAACCTAGATCCGGAACTCCAAGCATGCGTAATTCCTTAAACCGTTAATTAACGGTTCAACTCATCTTTTTAGGTAAAGCCTAGGCCATGTAATGCTGCGCCGCCGCCGATAAATTTTCATATTAGGGGTAATATTATAGGGGAAGCCTCGATGCCATGTGCATCGGGGCTTTTTTGTCGATGGTGGTCAGCGGCACGACTGAGCTCGTTTCTGAATCCTGAGTGGGTCGAAGGACCGAAGTCCGGAGATGCTTCTGAGCCCCGCCGCAGGGGAATACTGCAAGTCCCGCCGTAGCCGTCTTCGCTCTAACCGAGCTACGCCGATCCAAGGGGGAGGTGTTTTTTACCATTTACTTCAAGGCTCTCCGACTTATGTGGAAGGATATGCCTGACGGGGGGGAGGGGCTTGTTTGAGCAATTGCACTCTGCGAGTATTATAAACCGCGATAGGAGTGTGGGCGACTCGCCCACATTCATCCTGTGTTGCTGCAAAGGAGGGCGAGTCGCCCTCCCTCCTTTTTGCCGCTAAATGACCATGCACCTTTTCTGCTCGGAAATCATCAGTGTCACGCAATCGCGTGATAGACGAAGCGAGGGAAGACATGTATACTCTCACAAGGTCACGCCAGAGGATGCTGCCAAGGCCTTGCAAGGCACGAAAAAAGTCGATTTGGAAGGCCGCGTCAAAAAAGCGAAGTAAAACAGAATAGGATTTATTATGAACAGAATTATATGTGCAGTTGTTATGAGCGCCGTGTCAGTGGCTAATGGGCTGGTGGCGTCTGAAGGGGACAAAAACTGGCGGATTGATACCGCGAAGGAGTGGAACGAAGCTGCTCGCCAGATCGAAGGGCTGGCAGTGGACGGTGACCTCCTGGTTGCCTCCGACCAACAGGGCCTTTACCGCAGCGAGTTACAGCGCTTTGAGTCAAAGCGCTCAGCGCAAACGCTGACGCTGACGGCATCGACGCAGTGGGAAAATTGGCAGCCGACCAAGCGCAAAGTGACGCCACCGACGCTCGGGGATGCACCGATCATGCTCGTTAAGGGGCCCGGCGATTACTGGATCCTCGGTCGCAATCAAGCCCCGCGAAGCGCGAAGGACTTCAAGCCCGAAGCGGCCACCTTGGCAGGCTTCGACATTGCGCTGCAGACCACGCCGTATCCGCATCTGTTCGATGCGCCCGGCGGTTTGAAGAGAAGCCTCGGCGGCTACCACGCTTGGCAGAGTCACGATATGGTCAACTGGGTGCATCATGGCCCAGTCACCCCAAAGTCTGCTAAATGGTCAACCACGGCCGAGTTCGTCGACGGCAAGGCCTACATCTACTACGACTTCCCCAATGATCAGGACCCACATCTCTATATCGACGACGATCTAACTGATGGCCAGCCTGGTCAAAATATTGGACTCGCGTTCAAAGACCCTTCCGATGGCTCGGATTGTGTCATCATTCGCGACCTAGATGGCAAGTTTCATTTGATCTACGAGGACTGGAGCCCGATCGACGCTAGCAAGCATTCTTGGGATTCACCATTGGCGGGACATGCCGTCAGTGACGATGGCATCAGCGACTTCAAGATCCTGCCGCCGGCGGTGGATGAACGCAGCAAGCCAACCGGCAAGTTTATAGAGTATCCGCATCCGCACTGGCACAAGGAGGACCCTAAAAACTTCCCTGGAAAAGTCGCGACCAAGGATGTGCGCCAGCACCGCATCAAGGCAGGGGACACCGCAGCCTATGCCAAATACGAAATCCATGCGCCCGAGCAAAATGCGTTCGGGGACTGGGCGGCCATTGCCATTGGCGGACAATACTACCTCGTTGCCGATTACCATCCTGTGCATCAGCCAATTCGCATCGGATTGTTTACCTCGGCCAGCTTGGATCAGCAATTTGAGTTCATCGGCGAGCTTGGCAACGGCCATCCGGATCCCGACATCGGCTTTGCTGAGGGGCAGTTCTATCTAGTGAATCAAACTAAACACGACTACGTCAGCCCCGGCCCATGGGTCGAAAAAGTCACTGCGCGCGTGGGGGTGGATACCACCAACGACGGCAACGCCGATGTGTGGAGCGACTGGCAGGAAGTCAAAGAGAGCTATGACCACATCGAAGGTTTCTCCAAGCAAATCAAACGCATCCCAGCGGCGATGGATCTGAGCAAGTTGCCGGCAGGTTACTGCTTCTGCTTTGAACTGCGACTCGAAGATACCACCGCAAACCAATCCAAGCCGATGCTCGACAGCATCGAGATCCGTTTCAAATAGCAGACGATGAAGACATTGCTGCATACATTTAGACTCATTTTTATTTCGTTGATCTTGGCCAGTTGCGTGGCGTTGTGGGCAGAGCCTGCCTCGGACCACACGCCGATCTATCTGCAAGCGGACATCGTCTAGAAGACGACCGCAGCAGGGGAGCTGCATCTGGATCTCTTCTATCCAGCGACTGAGCTGGTGGGCGCCTATCCCCTGGTGGTGTCTACACCCATGGCGGCGGCTGGGCGGCTCTGTTACCGGCGTAGCTCGAAGAGCGAAGACGGTTGTCCGACCAGAGTGGTGCCCTTTGAGATCAAACTTTTTAGATTTGGTATGAGGAGTCACACTCGAGAGGGCGTCACGCAATCACGTGATAGACAGCAATCGGGTGGGCGTGTATACTGTCACCGGACAGAGCTATATGATTCCCGAAATCAAAAAGAAAAAAATGAATCCGTTGTTGATGAAAGTCATCGGCATCAGTGTGGGAATCCATGTCATTGCAGGGGTGATTCTGGGTGGCATCACGATCGTCAAATATGTGATCCCCGATGATGCGCAATTCGAAGAGCCCCCTGGGGTGGTTGAGGAGACGCCACCGCCAGAGGTCAAAGTGCAGATTCGACCGCCTGCACCGCAACAGCAACCGCTGAACAATCTGCGCATGCGTCCGGTGGCGAATATTGCAGTCGCTAATGTTGATGTGAACCTGCCGTCGATGGATCAGTCGTTTACAGTGAGTGCAGGCTTGGGCGGTATTGGTGGTGGCAACTTGCTGGGCGGTGCGCGCGGCAGCCTCCGAATTGGACTGTCAGACGTCAGCGTGTTCGGCCTGAAGTCACGAGCGGAAAAGATTCTTTTCATCGTCGAGGCGAACCGTCGTATGGTTTACGATTCCAAAGGCGGGCTGCACAGTTACCGCGTGATCAAGAATGAGATCACCGACATGATCGGGAATCTATCGGCTGGCGCACTCTTTAATGTGATGCTGGTGGATGGGGGAAGTATCAAGTTATTCAAGCCGCAGCTGGTGCCCGCCGGAGCTGAGATCACTGCGGAGCTGTCCACCTGGTTTGCCCCAGTCAATAGTAGCATCGAAAATTTGGGTATTGGCCGTGGCGCAAAGGCAGCCGTGGTTCAAACCAATCTCGATAAACATGGGCAGATTTATGCTGGGTTGAGACGCTATCGCGGGGGACATGCCGTGACGCAAGTGGCCCTAGAGATGGGCGTAGATGCCATTTTTATGATTGTGGGAGGGCACGGTGGTTTTAGTCGTATACGTATGGATCTAACGCCTGAAGAGCGTGAGAAGTATAGCGCCAATGTCGCCGACTTAAAGCAGCGCTTAGCGGCGGATCCGAAGCGGATCACGATGGCGGCAGCCCGCAAGGCTGAGGAGGTATCAATACGTAAAGAGATACAGGTGAAGCTGGCCGCACTCAATAAGCAGCGTGCTAAAAAAGGCCAACCACCCAAGGTGTTACCTGGGCGTTTGTCTCATCAAATGAGGGAACTGGGGATCACATATAAGACGCCTCAAGTACCAAGTGTCCCTCGTGCTCCGATCCCGTTTGCCGATACAAGGGAAGTACGCCGCTACTTTCACGATCTCTGTAGCGAACTGTTTGGTCAGAAAGGTAAACCACCTCCGAGTCTCAACGTGGTGCTCTTTTTAGCTGAAGATGAGGCTTTCTCTGACTCGCAGGAGGATGCGGTCAAAGACTTCGTCCGCTATTTCAAGGGGAAGATGCGTGTCATTCGTGGCTTGCAGCAAATTCAGGCAGCCGCGACTGCAAAGGATACAACGAATTAAAACAAAAGAACCAGAAGTAACGAAATAAAGATTATGAATAAACTATTAATAACAGGAGTGATGCTTTCTTTGAGTGTCATCAATGGCTTTGCAGCGGACCGTGTGCCAGAGAATGGCTTCGGTATTGTGCCGATGCCCTATGAGGCGACGACCAAAGCGGGCAAGCCCTTTGTCATCACCAAAGATACCGTCATTGTCGGTCAAGCCGCCGCAACCAAAAATTGCGCGGCGTATTTACAGGAGCGGCTGCGTAAGAGCTCTGGCCTCACCCTTAAGCGCAAGGGGGAGTGCGCGCGGAAAGGCGATCGTTTTGAAGGTCTCTGATGATGCCGTTGCGTTCAGTGAAAACGACGCCTATCGCCTCGAAAGCAGCACCGAAAAAATCACCATTGCCGCGAAGACCGAACGGGGTCTGTTCTATGGCGTGCAGTCGCTGCTCCAGTTGCTGCCACCTGCGGTCTACGGTGATAAGGTCCAGGCTGGACTTGAGCTAAAGGTGCCCGCGCTCCTCATCAACGACAAGCCATCCATGGATCGTATGCGCGGTCTGCATGTGGACATTTCCCGCCATTTTCGTACTAAAGAGGAATTGCTTCTGATCATCGACAGCATGGCGATGCACAAGCTCAACACGCTGCACCTCCATGCGACCGACGTTCAGGGCTGGCGGATTGAGATCAAGGCTTATCCTAAACTGACAACCATCGGCGCGATCGGTAACAAATCGGATCCGAAAGCACCTGCCACATTCCTGACGCAGGAAGAGGTCAAGGAAATCGTCGCTTACGGCAACAGCCGTTATGTCTCGATTTTCCCTGAGATTGATATGCCCGGTCATATGGGCGCAGCCATTCGAGCCTATCCTGAATTGAATCATCCGAAGGACGTGAAGGATAAGCAGTATGCAATCCGTGGCGATGCCATGGGACGCGAGTTCTGCAAAACGGTGCTGACCGAGATCAATGAGTTGTTTGACTCCGAGTATATCCACATCGGCTTTGATGAAGTGAATTATGGAGCCAAAGCGGAGTTGTACACGGATGCCGAGGTGCTTGATTTTGCCACAGATATCACGACCTTTATCAAAGAGGATTTGAAAAAGACGCCGATTGTATGGGACGACATCTTTATGCACGGACTCGATGACAAAGATACGGTGGTGCAGTGGTGGCGCTACGGTAAAAAATACTGGTGGAAGCGAATCAAGCATACGGTCGATGAAGAACTGAACCAGAGGCAGCAGCCCTTTATCATGTCCCCAGCGTACTGGACCTATTTCGATATGAAGAATCTAAAGGGCGGATGGGCTAAGCCGCTTTCGCCAGCTCAAGTCTACAACTGGGATCCCTTTGGCGATATGCTCGGCAAGACGGAACACACCCGCGAACTCGCACTCGGCGCGATTGCCTGCACCTGGAGTGAGAAAATCCCGACCATGAAGGTATTCGGCGATCGCACTTATCCGCGTCTGGCGAGCTTTTCCGAGCGCATCTGGCGTGGTGGCAAAGAGGAAGCCCCGAACATCCTGAGCTGGCCCGACTACCGCGACCAGGTGCTCATTCCCTTCCAGTTGAAGCGCTATGATGCCCTCGGCCTGCATTACTGGAGTAAGGATAAGCCAGAACTGCTGCTGAATCTGCCAGACGCGCGCAAGCAGCTCTAGGGCGAAGCAACCAAAGGGCATGACACACGCTAAATAGAGATTAGGGTTAAAGGCCGCGCTGGGGAGCGCGGCCTTTTTTGTGTGCGGATTCTGCAGATTGGGGAGGCTTTAACAAAACAGCGTGCTGGTTAAGCGTTGCTTAAGCGTAGTTAAACCAGCCGCGTGGGACGAAGTCCTTTACGCGGCATTGGCATCAAAGCATTGATACGAGTGGCTTTTCTTTGCTGGATTGCTGAAATCCGAGTGCTCAAGTCCGGTGTTTTGAATACTTGACATAGTTAACGCCCGCGTTAACTTGTAGTCAATGAGAGAGGTTCATTTTTTCAGGCGAATGAATGGCAGTAGTCCTGTTGGGGAGTTTATTGACGGACTTACAGACAAGCAGGCGCAGAAAGTTGCTTGGGTGCTGAAGCTGATTGAGGACATGGACATCATACCAGCTCGATATTGGAAGAAGTTGACGAATACGGACGATATCTGGGAAGCCAGAATACAGTTTGGCGGTAACATCTTCCGAATATTGGGCTTTGAAAATGGCGGCGAGTTTGTCGTGCTTACGAATGGTTTTGCTAAAAAAACGCAGAAGACACCGAGGCGCGAAATCGAGTTAGCGGAACAACGTAAGAAAATCTATCTAAAGGAGGAATCAGAATGAGTGACCTAAAAAAATACATTGCTAAGCGAAAGACAACGAACCCCGATTTTGATGAGGGCTTTGACGAAGGCTACGAGCATTTTCGTATCGGTATAATACTCAAACAAGCGCGGCTTGACGCAGGCTTAACGCAGGACGAAGTTGCTCGTGCGATTGGAACTCAAAAGACAGCAATCTCGAGATTGGAGAATCACGTCCAAGACGTGAAGCTCTCCACTGTGGAGAAATATGCCAAAGCGTTGGGACGTCGTATTGAGATCAAGATTGCTTGATCCGTATTTGTCTAATTGAGCGTTACCACAAAGGTAATGACCTGACCCGTTTTTCAGTCCACCCGTTTTTCAGTCCCCCTATCTCCCCCCTCTAGCGGTTGTAGAAAAAATTACTGTGCAATGGCAATGTGCTGCACGCTACAGCGCACTGGCATAGATGACGATTTCACTGAATCATACCCGCAGATTCTGCGGAAGAGGCAAAAAAGCCTAAGAAATAATGTCAAAATGTCAGAGAGTTGGTGTGACTCTTAAGCGCTTGTGTCACGCTATCGCGTGATAGACAGTTTTTTCTAAATCCGCTATGATGATCCTATCAATCAGCAACTTCCCATTGGCACCATTCCCCTCATCGTTCGTGGCGGACATGCTGGTCGCAAAGTCGGGCGTTCGCGTGCTGAAAGAAAGAGATAAAGAATGAATATGATTTTTTCACATAAACGAAGTGCCTACATGGCAGCTCTGGCTGCGATCATGATGTTGGGGACACTCACTGGGTTTGCTCAACAGTATGTTCCCGAAGCGGGTTCGCATGAGCTGTCGAAGAGCCATCGCAACGAGAGTCCGGTAACAATCGACCCCAATCTGCCGAATGTACTGATCATCGGTGATTCAATTTCGATCGGCTACACTGGGCAGGTTCGCACTCAACTGAAGGGCACAGCGAATGTGATTCATAATCCGGGCAATGCGGCGGGAACCACACTGGGGCTTGAAAAACTGCAGGAATGGTTGGGCGATACTCAATGGGGTGTCATCCATTTTAACTGGGGACTACACGACTTGAAACACGTGACTGAGACCGGGGAGAATTCAAGGAATCCAAACGATCCACAACAGGCCGATTTGGCAACCTATACTGCTAACATAGAAGTTCTCGTTAAGCAACTGAAGGCGACCGGCGCCAAATTAATCTTTGCCACCACCACGCCCTATCCCAAAGGTGTGAAGCCTTGTCGCTTACCGGAAGATGCGGTTCACTATAATGCCGCAGCCTTGAACATCATGCAGGCCAACAACATTCAGGTGAATGATCTCTACCGCTTGGCGTTGCCGAAATTGGAAACACTGCAGAGACGAAGAAATGTTCACTTCAATACAGCAGGTTCGAAGGTGTTGGCAGATCAAGTCGCCGCCACGATTCAGAACGTTGTCTTACAAAAACAGAAAATATAATTATGAATAAAATTACAGCCTTATTAACGCTCGGTTCAGCACTGCTGATGAGCACGACTGCAAACGGAGCCGTAGATCTGTCGAATCCCGTCGGGGAGAGTGATGCGGCGTTTGAGCAGCGCATGGCGTGGTTCAACGAGGCGCGCTTCGGCATGTTCATTCACTGGGGCGCCTATTCGGTTCTCAGCGGGGAATGGCAGGGTAAACCTGTCCCGAAATACGCGGAGTGGATCCGGCATTATGCCAAGATTTCGCAAGCCGATTACCGCGAGGTCTGCAAACAATTCCAGCCCGACAAGTTTGATGCGGATGCGTGGATACGCAGCGCCCGCGATGCCGGCATGAAGTATTTCGTGATCGCCACCAAGCATCATGACGGATTCTGTCTGTGGGACAGTGCGTATACCGACTATGACATAAAGGATCTGGCCGGGCTCGATTTTGACCCTTTGGCGGAACTCAGCGCTGCCTGCAAGAAGTATGGGGTCCGCTTCGGAACCTACTACTCCATTATTGATTGGGAATATCCAACGCAGGGTCCCGAATTCTCGAAAAGCGGGGGCAAAGCGAAGTATTTCCAGTACATGAAAGACCAGATCCGCGAGTTGATCGAAAAATATGATACGGATATTCTCTGGTTTGATGGGGATTGGGAAAAGTGGTGGACCCTGGAAGACGGCGCCGAACTCTATGCGTATATCCGTGAGCTCAAACCTTCCATTATCATCAACAACCGCGTTTCAAAACGCTCTGAATTCAAGCGCGACTTCGGCACGCCGGAGCAGACCACGCCGGGGATGGATCTGGGCTATGACTGGGAGGCCTGCTGGACCATCAATGACACCTGGGGATTCAGGAAAACCGATACCAACTGGAAATCGACGCAGCAGCTCGTCGAAAAGCTCAGCGACATCGTTTCCAAGGGCGGCAACCTGCTGCTGAATGTCGGCCCGAAGCCGGACGGCGCTTTTCCCGAAGCCTCCACCACTCAACTGTTGGAAATGGGGCAGTGGATGCAGGTTGCGGGCGAAGGCATTTACGGCACGGACAGTTCCGAAATTCCCCAGCCGTCCTGGGGCCGCCTGACGAAGAAAGGGCAGTCGCTGTACCTGCATGTATTTAATTGGCCTGCGGACGGAAAGTTGGTTCTGTCGGATGTCAACATGCAGGCAACACGCGCATCGTTACTGGGGGCAACAGAGCAGGATCTGCGGGTCACCTCAGGCGAAGGAAGTGTCGAAATCATTCTGCCCGGGCAGAAACCAGCGGGGCTAGTTCCGATGATCCGGCTGGAGTTTGAAGGGAAAATAGAGGCGTTGGGCAAAAAAGAGAACCTCGCGCTGAAGGAAGGCGATATTTACATGACCGCGGAGCAAGCGGTTGTCAGCGGCCAGGGGCCGTTGCGCCTGACCGGGAAGGAGAACCAGAGTCTGGAGTTATGGCGTTCGCCCCGCAACCAGGCCCGCTGGGAGTTCGAGAATGTATCGGCGGACGCGGTCTACGATGTTGAACTGATCTATGCGCTCGATCCCGCACAGGCCGGATCAGAGTTCCTGCTTACATGCGGCGATGTCGAACTTTCCGGCAAGGTTCCGGCGACTTCGGACTGGAACGATTACCAGACCTTGAAAGTTGGAGAGATTGCCGTTCCCGGTGTGGGCCGTGCCGCTATCACCTTGACGAAAAAGGGGGGCAGAACTTCGCTCTTCAACTTGCGGGCGATTATTATGCGAAAGCGGTAGACTTTGAACCACGGACTGAAAACGATTCGGTAAACCGCAATGCCATTGCATATGAAATTCCCCTTTCTGGGAGCTCCTTCCCTTACCAAGGGAAGCCTCGTATTCTACACTAGCTTACGTGTGATGTGTAGGACGTGCCTCTCGAAGAGGGCGCGTTATGGTGCGACGAAAAACTCAACACGGCCTTTCCTTCGGAAAGAACCGCGTTCTACACCAAAACATGCTCCGACTATCAGCCTTACTTGCGTAAATTAACTCATACAAATAGATGTATAAGCATATGCTTAAACAAGAAGGGGAGCTATAAACTACCGCAGGTCATGCACTTGATTGTTAAGTGAGTTGCATGATACTCTCAGGTCTTTTGAATACGCTATTATGCAATGGCATTGCGATAAACCGTGCGCGGGCACACATCTAAAGGAAAAACATGATGAAAGCATCGATCTCAGCAATTAGCATCCTATTGACCAGCGTGCTTTTCTCAAACGACTCACATGCTGGTGAGCGCGAAAGCTCTGCAGACTGCGGTAGGCCCAATATTGTGATCGTTTTGACTGACGACCTGGGATACGGCGACGTCTCGTTCCTGAATCCCGAATCCAAGGTGCAGACCCCGCACATGGATGCGTTGGCCAGGGCAGGGGTCTGGGCCACCGATGCGCATGCACCCAGCACGGTCTGCAGCCCCAGCCGCTATGCGATGCTGACAGGGCGTTACGCCTGGCGCGGCAAATTGCGTGCAGGACGTTTGAACCCTTGGGAAGCATCCGCCATTGAAAAAGACCGCGTCACGCTGCCGAAGATCCTGAAGGCTAACGGATATTCCACTGCCTGTGTCGGCAAGTGGCACCTCGGCTTCGACTGGCCGTGGAAGGGCGGCGAAAAACCGCCGGTTTCGGTCATCGGCAAAGGAACCAGCACGGCGACCTGTGATTTGTTTGACTGGTCCAAGCCGATCCAGGGCGGGCCGTTGGGGGCTGGATTTGACACCTATTTCGGTGATGATATACCCAATATGCCACCATACGCATTCATCGAAAATGACCGGCTGACCTGTGATCCGGTTGATGTGGACGGCCGGGATTTGATGAAGCAGCAAACAATGAAGGGCGGCTAT
>Ga0302130_1001493_pt1 | contig 11813 bp, 8 predicted proteins | sample CB9_surface_MG_FD_203117 | JGI IMG/M metagenome (GOLD analysis project Ga0302130, IMG submission 203117) | Marine microbial communities from Western Arctic Ocean, Canada - CB9_surface | ecosystem: Environmental > Aquatic > Marine > Oceanic | place: Canada: Western Arctic Ocean | collected 2017-09-19 | reverse complement strand
CACTAGTAATCCTGATACATTTTTGTTCCGCTGATGTATTGATCATGGCATCGCAGGCATTGCGAATTAAATTAAGGAGTACCTGCTGAATTTGGCCGAGGACAATTTCCATCATTGGCAGCTGTTCGGAAAAATCACATTCAAAGCGTATCGCCCGGCACTCCACATCCACCTGAGCCAGTTCGATAGTGTTTTCAATTAGGGTGTTAATGTCGGTGAGCTGGTGGTGGGGGCTCTGCTTACCCACCAGAGTGCGCATGTTGCGGATAATCTTGCCGGCCCGCTGTGCCTGTTTGTCGATTCTCGAGAGGGTTGGCAACAGCGCCTGATTATCCAATGGGCCTTTTTTGAGCAGGTTGCGACAGGCTTGGGCATACATTGAAATGGCGGTTAGCGGCTGATTGAGTTCATGGGCTATGCTGGTCGACATCTCACTCGCAATGTGCAGGCGATCAAGATGGGCAAGATGATCGCGGGCCTGCTGCACCTCCTCTTGGCTTTGGCGCAAATGTTCTTCATTGAGTTTACGTTCGCGGATGTCGCATGTGGCCCTATGCATCAGACGCTGAAGCACTCACCGATGTATTGCGTCTGTCCCGCGGTATGACCTACAAGTCGGCGCTCGCCAATTTGAAACTTGGCGGCGGCAAAGCGGTGATTATTGGCGATCCAGCGCGGCATAAATCCGACGCACTGTTGTATGCCATGGGGGATTTTATTGAGGGCCTTGGCGGCCGCTATATCACCGCCGAAGATTCCGGTACCTCGGTCGCCGACATTATTAAGATCGGCCATAAAACCCAATTTGTCAGCGGCGTAGACAAGGTCACCGCTCATGCCGGCGATCCATCGCCGAGTACTGCCTACGGTGTCTTTGTCAGTCTCCGAGAAGCGGTTTACCACAGGCTTGGACGCACTGATTTAAACGGTATCAGAGTGGCTATTCAAGGCTTGGGCAATGTCGGTTACCGTCTTGCTGAGCATCTGCGGGATGCCGGTGCAGATCTCTATGTCAGTGACATTATTCAGAGCAATGTCGATCGTGCAGTGCGTGAACTAAACGCCACCGCAGTGACCGGAAATAAGATTTTCTCACTGGACGTAGATGTGTTCGCTCCCTGCGCCTTGGGTGCAGCGATTAATGATCAGACGATTAATCAGATTAAAGCGTCAATTGTTGCTGGTGCCGCGAATAACCAGCTCGCTTCAGTTGAACAGGGCCATCAACTGCATAAGCGCGGCATTTTGTATGCGCCGGATTACGTGGTCAATGCGGGGGGTATTATTGATGTTTATTACCAGCGAAAAATGCTCGAGAAAAGCTATGGCTTAGAGGATTACGCTGCAGATTTGAGTGCCAAGGTGGAGGAGATTGGCAGCACTCTGCGGGAAATATTTGTCCGCAGCGACAGCGAGAATGTGCCGACTTTTGTCGTTGCTGATCGGGTCGCTGAAGAGCGCTTTTCGACGCCTGGCAATGTTTATCAATCAGGCCCTGTAGAGACCGCATCCGCTTAGAGTAAATGCCCCAGTGGCAGTTCGGTTTTGTAGCAGATCGGCTTAAGCGAGAAGCTGCTTTTAACATGATTGACACCGCTGACCTGAGTTAACTGATCGAGAAATTCTTGATAGGCAAACAGGTCCGGTGTCACCACCCGAATCAAATAGTCAAAATCCCCGGTCATCAAATAACACTCCATGACCTGGGGCCACTCCAGCACTCGCTGAGCAAAATGATCGAGATCTTTTTTGATCTGATGGTGCATGGTCACCTGGACAAAAACCGTCACCGGCAAGCCGGCTTTATGCGGATCAATCAGCGTTACCCGCTTTGAAATATAACCCAGCATGTCCAAATTCTTGACCCGCCTGGAACAGGGGGAGGGTGATAGAAAGACCCGTTCAGAGAGTTCCAGATTAGAAATACTGGCATCTGATTGCAGAATATCCAGGATCTTCCAGTCGATATTATCCAGCTTATAGTCAGTCATAGAATGCCCGCTTTTTTTAGCCGTTGCCGCTGTGATGTAAATTTAAACGCTTGATCGAGGCAAACGCCGAAATCAAATAATGCCATAGCTTTGAAAATCATTGGTACGTTTAATTAGTGTAGATAAATAACCGCAATAAATCGCCCAATAGACCCACTTTTACGCAATTTAACATCTTAATGCAGGGCGCGAGTCTAATTCTTTGGCAGGATTCTCTAGTACTCCTCATGCTAATTTTGCAGCTATAGATAAGACTTAAAAGGTCGCTTTTTAGGCGCTGAGATTAGATCAAAGAATCTGATTCATCGTGCAATGGTTTTGAGGTGTTATATGGCAGTTAAACATTCCCCACAAAAATTAGTACAGCCTGAGCAAAAAACGCAACAGATCACCGCGCCGGTGTTTTTGGATAAGTCATCCTTAGCCATTCCCACACTGGCCCAGCTTCAGGCTGATGGTGAGCTGACTCCTGGCGCCGCCGTGGCCCCTATGTCCGCGAAATTGGCAGAAAAAATCTATACCGATATGGTTTACACCCGTCTCCTCGACGAACGCATGGTCGGTGCACAGCGTCAGGGGCGGCTGAGCTTTTATCTTACCTGCGCCGGTGAAGAGGCATCGGTCGCCGGAACCATTGCCGCGTTTAATCCGGACGATATGGTGATGGCCCAGTATCGCGAGCAACTGGCACTGCGCTACCGTGGCTTCACCACCGAGCGGTTTATGAATCAACTGTTTAGCAATGTTGAGGACCTCGGTAAAGGCCGCCAGATGCCGGTTCACTACGGTTGTCGCGAGCTTCATTTTATGACCATCAGCTCGCCTTTGGCGACGCAGATTCCTCAGGCGGCCGGTTATGCCTATGGTCAAAAGCTGGCTGGAAATAATGCCTGCACGCTGTGTTATTTCGGTGAGGGTGCGGCCTCGGAAGGTGACTTTCACGCCGGCTTAAATATGGCGGCAGTGCTGAAATGCCCTGTGGTATTTGTCGCGCGCAACAATGGCTATGCCATCTCGACTCCCTCCACAGAGCAATTCGCAGGCAATGGCATCGCCTCTCGCGGTGTTGGCTATGGGATCAAAACCATTCGCGTCGATGGCAACGATATCCTCGCGGTGTATAGCGCTGCCGTGGCAGCGCGCAAAATAGCCGTCGAAGAGCAGCAGCCGGTATTGATTGAAACCATGAGTTACCGCCTTGGCGCTCACTCCACCTCGGATGATCCCAGCGGCTATCGCAGTCGCGAAGAAGAACAGCAGTGGCGGGAAAATGATCCTATCAGCCGGATGAAAAATTGGCTGTTAAAACAGAACTGGTGGGATGAAGAGCGTGACGAGGCGTTAAAGTCCGGCTTTCGCAGTGAAATTTTGGCCGAGCTCAAAGTGGCTGAAAAACGGCCTAAGCCGGCGCTGGAAGATCTGATTACCGATGTCTACCAAACTCCACCTGCGCAGCTCCGTGAACAGCTGGAGGCGTTGAAAAAACATATAGCTAAATATCCCGATCGCTATCCCGATAACGGCTCCGATCATCAAATAATAGAGGAGGGCGCCAAGTGAACAGTTCGGTTAAAGATCAAGCCACTGGCAACACGGCATCGCCTACTACCACCCGCATAAACCTATTGCAGGCGGTTAATAGCGCCCTCGATACCGCCATGAGCGTCGACCCGAGAGTGGTCTGTCTGGGGGAAGATGTCGGCAAGTTTGGCGGCGTCTTTAGAGCCACCAGCAACCTACAGGGAAAACACGGTTCGCTACGCTGCTTCAATACACCGCTCACCGAACAGGGCATCGCCGGATTCGCCATTGGCCTGGCAGCTCAGGGTTCAGTCGCCGTGGCTGAAATACAATTTGCTGATTATATCTTTCCCGCCTTTGATCAAATTGTTAATGAAGCCGCCAAGTTCCGCTATCGCAGCGGTGATGAATTTGACTGCGGCGGGCTGACTATTCGCTCCCCTTACGGCGGTGGTATTGACGGCGGTCTCTATCACTCCCAGTCACCTGAGGCCTACTTTTGCCACACCCCAGGATTAAAAGTGGTGATTCCGAGTAATCCGTATCAGGCCAAGGGGCTGTTACTCGCGGCGATTCGCGATCCCAATCCGGTTATCTTCTTTGAACCCAAAGCGATTTATCGCGCTTCGACTGGCGAGGTTCCCGATCAGGACTATGAGCTGCCCTTGGGCGAGGCCGTGGTAGTGCAAAGCGGCACTGACATCACTCTGCTGGGCTGGGGAGCACAGATGATTCAGCTCAATAAGGCGGCAGACATAGCCGCCCAACAGGGTATCTCCTGTGAAGTGATCGACCTTTGCACACTGCTGCCCTGGGATCGTGAGACAGTGGCCAACTCGGTACGTAAAACCGGGCGTTTAGTGATTAGCCATGAGGCACCACTTACCGGCGGCTTTGCTGGAGAAATTGCGGCGACGATTCAGGAACAGTGCTTTCTCAGTCTAGAAGCCCCTATTGCCAGAGTGACAGGTCTGGATACCCCTTTCCCATTGATCCATGAAAAACAGTATCTGCCGGATTATTTAAAAATCAGTGAAGCGATCAAGACAACAGTTGGCTACTAGTTAACAGCGCAGAATCGCCGAGACCGATAAATTGTCGTTACCGATGCACAGCCGAGAGTAATAAATCGTCGAGACGAATAAAATAGCTGAGACTCAGGAGCAAAGAATGAACAAAGAATTTATCTTGCCGGATATAGGCGAAGGCATTGTTGAATGTGAAGTCATTGAATGGAAGGTTCGCGAAGGTGACATCATTGAGGAAGACCAGGTGGTTGTTGATGTCAGCACCGACAAGGCGATTGTTGAGATTCCCTCGATGTACAATGGTCGCATCACCAAACTGCATCACGCTGCAGGGGATATTGCCAAAGTTCACTCGCCACTTTTTACGATCGAGATTGAGAGTGAGCAGGATGCTTCGTCATCAGAGCCGCAGGCCGGCCAAGAGCTTCAGCGCAATAGAGAGCCTCAGGGAATCCCTGTCGAACAAGTAGAAGCGCAACAGTCCTTAGCCGACAGCACAAAAGTACTGACCACACCGGCAGTGCGCAAAATGGCCCGGGAACACCAGCTTGATCTGGGTACCATCCCCGGCAGCGGCAAACAGGGCCGGGTATTAAAAGAAGATGTATTGAGTTTTCTCGCGGCGGATAAAGCAGTGGATGCCCTCACTCCCACTTTACAGCCAATTTTGGGCCCATCCTCAAATCAAACATCCAAACCTGGGGTAGTTGTCGAGGATCGCGTTGAGCTAATCAGGGGCGTACGCAAAATTATGGCCGAGCGCATGGCTGAGTCGGTGGCAACCATCCCGCACTTTACCTTTGTCGATGAACTGGATGTGACTGAACTGATGCAGCTGCGCAGAAAGCTTAATGAGCAGCATGGCAGCGATGAGCTCAAGATCAGCTTAATGCCCCTGTTTATCAAAGCACTGTCCCTGGCCTTAAAGGATTTTCCGATCATCAACAGCCGTGCCAATGCCGACTTTAGCGAGCTTACTTATGTCGCCAGCCACAATATTGGCATGGCAGTGGATGGCGCCAATGGACTCTTGGTACCCAATATTAAAGCCGTTGAACAGCGCAGTATTCTCGATATTGCCGCCCAGGTAATGGCCATAACGGCAGCGGCGCGCAGCGGCAAAATTAACCCCGCAGACCTTAAGGGCGGCAGCGTTACTATTTCGAATATTGGCGCTATTGGCGGCACCGTCGCCACCCCTATTATCAATAAGCCTGAAGTGGCGATTGTCGCTCTGGGCAAGATTCAGAGCCTGCCGCGTTTCGATGAGCAGGGAAATGTTGTGGCACGCAATATTATGACCGTCAGCTGGTCTGGGGATCATCGGGTTATTGATGGCGGCACTATTGCTCGATTCAACAACCGTTGGAAGGGCTATCTTGAACAGCCGGCGAGCATGCTTGCGGCTATGACCTAAAGAGATTAGACATAGAGAGATTAGACATAGAGAGATTAGACATAGAGAGATGGAGGTAGAGAGGCTGCGATTCATTATAGACAGCCGATTTAATAATGATGTCCAGGGGAGTAGAACCACTTTGAGTCTGCATGAGACCAAAGATTTACAACATTTTTATATCAACGAAGAGCAGTCTTTTTACCTGCTCAGTCACAGAGACGCCCGCAAATTAAAGGATTGGTTGCGTCTATGTGAGTCACAGTTAAAACGGCTCGGTTACAGCAATATCGAATTGATCGGCAACGGTGCCTACGGCTTTGTTTTTGCCGGAACTAGCAGTGCCAGCGCCGCCAACTCCCCGGAGTACGTGTTTAAGTTCTCGCGCATTACCCTACCACAACATATCAAAGACCGCCTCGAAGAAGAGGGCTTTATGCTCAGCCTGGTCGAGCACCAGGGCATTCCTGAATTTATTGCTTTTCAGAATATGCGCGGCCAATCGATCCTGATGATGTCCCGGGCGCCGGGCATAAATCTGCAGGAGTATGCACGCCGGGTAGGCCGCCTCGAACCTAGGCTGGTATTAAAGATCGCCGCACAGATGGCGGATATCCTTCTGCGCCTGCGGAACAACCCGGGAAAGTCGAGTACCGTTCATGGGGACATTAAGCCCTCCAATATTATGTTTGATGAACAAACGGAAACCGTCTCATTGATCGACTGGGGAGCTGCTGTAATAGCCCAGTACGACGAACAGGGTCAGCGCGCCGACGGCGTCGGTCTGGATGCCATGAATGTGGAGTTTCAGCAGACCAATGCCAAGCTTGGGGATATTTATTTTATTGGGCAAGAGCAGTTGTTGGGTGCCTGTTCATCACCACGCTTTGATGAACAGGGCCTCGCCGGCACACTCTATGCTCTGGCCTCAGGGCAGGGCAGTCGTTTTGGTAGTGCTGTGATCACCCCGCAATCACTGAATTTACCGATTGAATTCGCCCGCACTCTGGCCGGTATGCTGGACTATGATCTCGCTATCCAACACAAGGCCGGCGATTACTTTTTTACCAATATGCGCTATATGAAGCATATTGTCAGTCGCGCGCGGCCAGCCAATGAGGCCGCGAGCACTGAAACACCGCTGATTCCCGTTGCTATTGTGGCTTCCGGTGTCTCTCCTACTGAGAAGCTAGAGACCGTCGTCTACAGCTCAAGAAAAGGATTTTTGCGTCAGCAAATTGGCGCCGAGGCATTTTTTGCCCAACCCAATTACAGCAAACATCCCCTAGCAGGGGATCTCTGCGGCTACCGCGACGATCGCAACTATCTATCGGGAATGGGGGATACTGAAAAAGCCTTTGTGATTGCCGTTACCCACCTGGGTCGCTACCCAGCGATCGGCAGCCTCGTGGTGACTTGGGACGATGGTGGAGTCTATATTGATTCCAGCCTCAACCTCTACGATGGAACATTGGCGCCGGCACTCAGCGCGGCGGTCAATAATGTAGTGCATCTGGCGCGCTCGATCAGTAATAAGGGGGTGTTTAAAAGTTGCATGTTCGACGCTCGGAAAACCCTGCATATCAGCCGTGTAAATCCGAGTAAGCCGTTTGTTCCAGACCCGCAACTCTCAATAGCCTTTGACCTGGGTGAGGACGTTTCGATTGCGAGAGCCGGCGAGAGCAAGAGCGGCCCAGATGACACGCGGCTACACTCCTACTTTGAAGATGGCAGTGACCCCGACGAAATGTTGCACCTGCCAGAAGTGATTATGAAAGTGCTGTCGCGGATGAATCAGATTCACCACACCGGCTGTATTATTTTTGAAGCGGTGGAACAGGACCTTAAGATACACAACTATCTGAGCCTGTTGGATAGCTCTAAGGAACAGGCCTTTCGCGACTGCCTGGATAGCCTGCTCGCCGAGCTGCCCGCCATTGATGGGTTGGGTGTCTCCGGCTTTATGAAACTACCCTATAAAAACACTAAGTTCTTCACCTACCTTAAAAGTCAGCCTAATTATCCTCGCTGATGAGCGCATAGGTGCTAGCTCAGAGATCCTTTAGTTCGCACTAAGTGCCTATTTGATTTACTCTTCGGCTAGAGCGCAATGCTAATCAAATACTGATTAAACCAAGGCGACTTAGGCCGCCATCAAAGCTCTTAGGTTGGAATAATCTGCTAAATACTCCCAGTTAGCGTGAGTTTAAGTAAAAACTATTTTAAATGTAAAATAGTTTTGCTATTCTAGCGGTCTACTATCGAAAACTCTTTTGGAGCAGTTTTAATGGGCAATAATAAATCCTGGCAGCGCCTGATTTGGGAAGACCCTTTTCTTCTTGAACAACAATTATCGGACGAACAGCGAATGGTTCGCGATTCTACCCGTCAGTATGCACAAGAGCGCCTGCAGCCAAAGGTTCGCGAAGCCTTTCAGAATGAAACCAGCGACCCCGGTATTTTCCGCGAGATGGGCGAGATGGGGCTGCTCGGTTTAACCATTGAGGGCTATGGTTGCGCTGGCATGGATTACATTAGCTATGGTCTGGTGGCGCGAGAAGTCGAACGTGTCGACTCGGGTTATCGCTCAATGATGAGTGTGCAGTCTTCGCTGGTCATGTACCCGATCTACGCCTTCGGCAACGAGGCCCAGCGTGAAAAGTATTTGCCGAAGCTTGCAACGGGCGAATTTATCGGCTGCTTTGGTTTAACCGAACCAGACCATGGGTCTGATCCCGGTGGCATGGTTACCCGTGCCCGCAGTGTCGACGGTGGCTATATTATGAATGGCGCCAAAATGTGGATTTCCAACAGTCCTTTTGCCGATGTATTTGTGGTCTGGGCGAAAACCGATGACGGTGAAATTCGTGGTTTTATACTTGAAAAGGGCATGGCCGGATTGAGCGCCCCCAAAATTGAAGGAAAGCTTTCGTTGCGCGCCTCGACCACGGGTCAAATCGTGATGGAAGATGTGTTTGTCGCCGAAGAGCAATTGCTGCCCAATGTGAAAGGCTTAAAAGGCCCCTTTAGTTGTCTTAACAACGCCCGCTACGGTATTGCCTGGGGATCACTCGGCGCCGCCGAAGCCTGCTGGCATGCAGCGCGAACCTACACCATGGAGCGCAAGCAATTCAATCGACCGCTGGCGGCAACCCAGTTGATTCAGCTCAAACTGGCCGATATGCAAACTGAAATCAGCCTTGCCCTACAGGGTTGTTTCCGTGCCGGACAGTTGATGAATGAAAACAATATAGCCCCAGAGCTGATCTCGTTAATAAAGCGCAATTCCTGTGGTAAGTCTCTGGAGATCGCTCGCAAGGCGCGGGATATGCTCGGTGGCAATGGCATCTCTGATGAATACCCAGTGATGCGCCATATGATGAACCTTGAAACCGTGAATACCTATGAGGGAACCCACGATATTCACGGCTTGATTTTGGGCCGTGGACAGACGGGTTTTGCCGCATTTTAAAGGCACTACTCTCAGTAGAGGGTAAAGTGCTTTGATCTAACTCAAACGTCTCGATTTCACAAAAAAAGGCCTAAACATTACGTTTAGGCCTTTTTTTGTAGCACGGATAAAAGTGTTTTTTAAGCCGCGTTCAGCGCATTTAAACTGCGATTAAATGCCGTATTCGAATCATCTTCCAGAGCCGCTTGGCGCAGTGCCTTAACGTCCTCTGCACGCAGATCTCGGTGTTTATGACAGGCGCTGACAATGGCAGTATTTTGCTCGCTGGTTCTCTCGCGGGTGCTGCCATAACCTTTAACAATTCTACCGCACTCAGCAATTTCCAAGGCTAAAGCCTTATTTGAATCGGCCGATAAGCATATCGCATTAAGCCAGCTCTTGATCATGCGGTGCTCGTGCTGGTAACCGAGGCTGGAGCGTCGGAAACGGCGTAACATGGCCAAGAAGCGCAGGGAAAAATAGATCGCTAGAGTGTTGGTCTTGAGTTTTTTCGGGCCGGACACTAGGTTTAACAGCTTGCGTCCGAGATTACTGTCAATAACCGCCTTGCCTAGCCGCGCTGGTAAAATAGCGCAAATTTCTTCAGGTCGCGGGCGGAAAAATTCGGTGACATAGATAATCTGTCCTTCGTCCGCTTTGACTTCTTTACGGATTTCTTGCATTCGCTGGTGACGGATTTTCAACTGCGCAACCCGAGGAATATCTTCGAAGCACATCCACAGTGCCAAATATCGGGCAGTGGTGTTGGTCAGCTCAAAATCACCGTCGACAGTGTCCAGGGCAACAATGCTGGCGACTTCGTCGAGGTAATGTGACGCATAGCTAAAGTCCTGATACTCGAGCGCCTTTTTGACACCTTCATAGAGAATTTCTTGAGTCGCTGGCGGAAACTCCGCGGCCAGTCGATCTAGCAACTTTCGCCCTTGATCTGTGGTTGCTGCGGGTAGGCTAAAGCCATTCGTTGCAGCCTCTATGGAGTCGACTTCGGGTTGGTAGTGCTCGACGCTATTCGGTGCAGCTTGATTGGCACTCTTGGCGATTTCATAGCTGTCGGCGAAGGCGGCGAGATTGGTCGCCACGGCCTTACCGGTTTGTCGAATAACCTCTTCATAGCTCTCTCGGCTAAAGGGCAGGGCGCCGGAGCCGGCCAATGCGCCAAACAAAACTGAACTGATCACCGCATTATTGCGCTCTGCCACATCCTGCATATCGTAGTGCACAAAATGTTTTGCGTAGCGGCTGGCAATATCCAAAATCGTCGCCGCTTGCATGGCGCCGTCGCCGAGCTCGGTTTTTTCATCGATGGCATAAACCCGGTGACTGGAACTGATTAGGGTAGTGCGATCTGGAGTGACAAAACCGCGCTGCAGCATGCGCCCCGCTTCGGCGATCTCTGAGCTGATCGCTATATCAATATCCCCCTGAGTCGGCGACAGGGACATGATCGGTAGGCTGTCTTTTATGCCCGCTGTGGGGAATATTTCTAAATAATAAATCGTTGCCCCAGTGCGCTGGGCAACGCCGGCGAGGGAGGTACTCTGGACGGTCCAACTACTGGCATTGGCCACTTCGATCAGCCAGTTGGCCAAGACGCCGCCACCTTCACCGCCGAGGGCGGTAATGATAATGTTGGTGCTGCGTAAGGTAGTGCTGGTGGTCCTAGCGTCTGTAGTCATAGTGCTTGCCTAATTTCATGACGCTGATCGCGACGTTCAAACCAGCTGATAACACCGCGTCGGATACGTGCCATAGTGGTATCAACAGAGTTGGGGTTAGACAGCAGATCAATCTTTGAGAACGACGGGCAGAGCACTGCAGAGTGCACATTGTCGCCGCAGACACCGCAGCCGACACAGCTATTGTCGACATATGAGACTGGATCTATGCGCAGGGGATCGGGGTTGTCTTTAATGGTTAGTGAGGGACAGCCGGAAATGCGTATACAGGCGTGATCCCCAGTGCAGGTCTTGCTATCAATATAAAAGCGCGCACGCACTGTGCGCTTGCCATCGGCAATGGATTTTTTCATCAGCGGCTTGATGCGTCGCTGGCGATTGAGCATGCACTCGCCCTCGGCAATAATCACCTTCAAACCGCCCTGTTTGGTTGTCAGGGCCTCTGTCAGCGTGTCTTTCATCTCGCTAATACTGTAAGTGCTAATGGTGCGTAGCCACTCGACACCGGCACCACGGCAGGCGCGCTCAATAGACTGCGACTTGTCGCGGTCTAGGCGTTCGGCATCCATGGTTGTAGCAATCATATTAGGCTCGGCCATCGACGGAATATCTTGGCCGCCAGTGGCCGCGGAGTAGCCATTATCAACAATAATCAACAGGCCATCGTGATTGTTGAATACTGCGGAGACGACACCGCTGCTCAGGCCGTTATGCCAGAAGCCGCCATCG
>Ga0302130_1001482_pt1 | contig 11847 bp, 10 predicted proteins | sample CB9_surface_MG_FD_203117 | JGI IMG/M metagenome (GOLD analysis project Ga0302130, IMG submission 203117) | Marine microbial communities from Western Arctic Ocean, Canada - CB9_surface | ecosystem: Environmental > Aquatic > Marine > Oceanic | place: Canada: Western Arctic Ocean | collected... | reverse complement strand
TACCAATAAAGTGCAGCAAGCACGCCTAGAAAACCTCCGTGAAAGGACATACCGCCTTCCCACACGCGAAGAAGCCATATGGGGTCGGATAGAAATCGATCAAAGTTATAAAAGAAAACAGACCCAAATCGTCCACCAAGCACTGCACCTAATGCCCCATAGAAAATTAGATCTGATATCTGTTCTGAAGACCATTGCTGGGGCACACGCCTGGCGCGAACAGACGCCAGCCACCATGCCCCGCCAAAAGCGACGATATACATAAGTCCATACCAATGAATACTAATGGGACCGAGGGATAGCGCGACCGGATCGAACTGGGGAAAAGTAAGCATATTGGTTCAGAAGATTCGAATTTAAATTTTGAACAGTGTATATCAAGTAAGATCCATCTTAAATTCAATTTCCTGTTTTCTAAATGAGTCTGCGCTTTAGTTGCGTGTCCAGACCCGCTAAAATGCGGTCTATGTGCCTAATACTATTTGCTCACCAAGTACACCCAAACCACGCTCTCGTTCTAGCGGCTAATCGAGATGAGCTATTCGCCAGACCAACCCAGCAGGCTGACTTTTGGACCACAGAAAACAATACCGCTGAAATACTAGCAGGGCGTGACCTCCAAGCCGGAGGAGCTTGGCTTGGCCTCTCCAGATCCGGTCGTTTTGCTGCTGTAACTAATATTAGAGACCCCTTGCAGTCCGAAAAGAAGCTCAAATCTCGAGGTGAACTTACCCTCAATTTTCTTGCCGGCAAAGATTCAGCAAAAGACTACGCAGAATCCTTAGCTAAACAATTTGATCTATTTGCCGGATTCAACTTACTTATCAGCGATGGGTCAACCTTGTATTACGTGAATAACTTCGAACAAATAATAAGGCCACTGGAACCCGGCTACTACGGTCTGTCCAATGGCATATTGGATAGCGCTTGGCCAAAAATCACCAAAGGCAAAATCGCCCTAAAGCAGATACTTGGAGGCAATGTAGAACTGACCACAGATGCGTTGATCAATATCATGAGCAGTAGAGAGCGAGCCGCCGATGCTGAATTACCAAATACCGGCATTCCAATTGAATTGGAAAGAACGCTATCTTCGATGTTTATCGAGAATCCAGAGCGTCAATATGGCACCTTATGTTCCACCGCCCTGATTTCTGGGGTAAATGGTGAAACCCGATTCAGTGAGCAAAATTACGACCGCACAGGTCAGCCGAGCCAAAGGCATTTCTATGAGTTCACTATTACTCGATAAAGCTGCAACCTATAAATAAGGAAGACTGCTGCTGTGTTTATACCTAGTCATTTTAAGGTTAATGACCAAGCTAAAATTGTCAAATTTCTGCACGATAATAGCTTTGGCGAATTTATCACCATAGTCGATGGCAAGCCTTCAGCGACACCTGCGCCTTTCCTATTTGACGATGAGAGCGGAGTTTTATCATTCCACTTAGCAAGGGCTAATCCCCAGTGGCAAGCAATTAAAAATCAGCAGGTACTCTTTATCGTAAATGGCCCGCATGGCTATATAAGCCCAACCTGGTACGCAGAGGCTGGTGTTCCTACCTGGAATTACCAGGCCATTCATTTTAGCGGGTCTGCCATTGCTTTCTTCGAACCGAAGCGCCTTATGGCACTAGTAAATGAACTAACCGCTAGCTCCGAAAAAAAATTTCCCAAGCCTTGGCAGCCAGACTACCCTCAATCCATGCTCAGAGGCATCGTTGGAATTGAGATGGCGGTGACTGAGATTCAGTGCAAATTTAAACTCAGCCAAAACCGCAGCAGCACCGATCAGGAACAATCGATTAGGGCCTTAGAAGCCCTAGGAAATCATGAACTGGCCGAAGTAATGCGAAAAGAAAACCAATTAGAATAGTTCCCCCTTGAGCTAGATCAATAGAGCCCTGGCCTCAAGTAGTACCCTATTGGTAGATCACTAGGGTATCTACTATAAAGAGTTACTTGATGACTAAATTTCGAAAAAAATATGTTCCCGATTGTGTGCTTAGCAATGTCGAATAGTTGCTCGCTTGGCGGCGGCATGCATATAGGCCTATCTCGAACTATACTGCTCAGGATCTTATGAAGAATACATTGAGTATTCGCTAGAGACTCGCGACACGCCTTTATTTCTAAGCAACTGTGTCAGCAGCGAATTTAATATCACGATTCAAGAAAAGACGCTAACTCGTAACGATCAGAGCTACGAATCGCGCTTCATTACAATCACATCAATTTATACCCAGTACATCAGAACATAGACCCCTTTGTACGCAGAGGTAGTTCCAATGCTGAACTTAACTATATTGCCTGCCTTGAAGATGAGATGTATGAGACACGCACAGCAGGGCTTGTTTGGGCTAGATCGGTAAGTCGGGTTCACTCGATAGTCTCTGGTGAATATGTGCATGAGGATCGGGCCGGGCCAGAATTTCAAGTCGCCTTCAGGAGATTGCGGGCGGAATATCCTGCCAACCTGAATGAAGAGTTAACTCAGGCCAATTAGACTACCGCTTTTGTGAAGTACCCAGTATTGCTTGTCGGATATTGGATAGCTTTAGATTACATTGACTATCAGCGGTAAGTTGACGAGAGCAGATAATAAAAAGTAGTAGCCGGTTGAAAGTTACAGAGCCTCTAATTAGTTCGAGAAGAGCGAAGTAGTCGGTCGACGCCAGCGTTGTAGAGCGTTAAATCAACAGCACTTCTGATCATTTGCGCGTCATCCATTTGCATTACTTGGTCGAGCAAATCTTGGGCCGCATCTAAGCTAATACTCCGTATAACAGATTTCACTTTTAGCAGTGAAGATGCATTCATCGATAGAACATCAAATCCCATTGCGACCAGTAGAACAGCAGCACCGGGGTCCCCGGCCATCTCCCCGCAAATGCTAACGGTTTTTCCTTCAGCTTGAGCGAGCACTACAACCTGTTGCAAAGCTGCCAATACTGCTGGGTGAAACGCCGTATAAAGATTTGCGACTCTGGGATTATTTCGATCAACTGCCAAAAGATACTGAGTTAGGTCGTTACTGCCGACAGAAATGAAATCAACCAACTTTGCCAATGCCTGAGTTTGGTAGACGGCCGCAGGTAACTCGATCATTACACCCACAGGCGGGAACTTAACGTTATGACCTTCTTGGATAAGCTCTCTATAAGCTTTTTTGATAAGCTGATTAGCCGAATTTACTTCGTGAATATTACTTATCATTGGCAGCATTATCTGAAGGTTTTCGAGGCCAATGCTCGCTCGCAGCATCGCTCTGACCTGCGCCATAAAAATCTCTGGATGATCAAGGGTCACTCGAATTCCTCGCCACCCCAAAAAAGGATTTTCTTCATCGATTGGGAAATAGGACAATGATTTATCACCACCAATATCCAGTGTGCGCATGGTTACTATTTTCGGAGCAAATGCCTGAAGTTGTTCCCTATATATCTCTGTCTGCTCATGCTCACTTGGAAAACGCTCACTCAGAAGAAAAGGAACTTCTGTTCTAAAAAGACCAATCCCCTCAGCACCTTGATCTAAGGACTGCATAACATCCGACATTAAACCGGTGTTGACCCACAGGCTAACTCGGTGATTATCTGCTGTTTCACACGGTAGATCTTTTAGGCCTTCTAAACCTGCTATTAATTGATTTTGTTCTTCAATGGTATTTTGAAAGCGAATGCGCAGTTGATCCGATGGATTCGTTATCACTTCGCCTTTGTAGCCGTCGACGATAATCTCTTTACCGTCCAGCTTATTGAAAGGTAAATCTAGAGCTCCCATTACCGTAGGAATACCCATAGTTCGAGCAAGAATTGCAACGTGGGAATTACCAGAACCCTTTACTGAGATTAGGCCTTTCAGCTTTTCTTTTGGTACCTCAACTAACATGCTCGGAGTTAATTCTTCACTGACCAGAATAGTATTATCACCGTATTCAGTCACCACGGATTCTTTCTGCTGTAAATAAAACAGTACTCGACTGCAAAGATCCTTAATGTCCACCGACCTTTCGCTCAGATAGGCGTCGTTCATCATTTCAAAAGTTCTAACATGCTCATTAGCCACGTAGGCCAGTGAGCCTTGCGCCCAATTTCCGAGCTTTATACGCGCCACCACCTCGTTGCCAAGGGCATCATCGTCTAACATGTGCAAATAGACATCAAAGAGTTGCCGCTCTTCCTCTGCCACATGCCCTGCTAAGCGATCGTGGATACCTTTCATATCGCTTCGGACAGATTCTAAGCAGGTATTAAAAAATTCAATTTCCTGGTCGATATCTCGAGCTCGCCGATTAGGAATCTGGCTAAGATCTGCAGGAGGAAAAATCACTACAACCTGACCTATGGCGACACCGGATGAACCTGACACACCAGGAAAAACAGTATCCGACGTCTTCTGTCCCGAAGGACTCATTCCCTCAATAGCACCGGTTGCTTCTGCATGGGCGATAACGCCAGCCAATTGAGCCGACAACGTTATAAGAAAAGCTTCTTCCCCTTCATCGAAGCGACGCTTTTCTTCATGCTGAACCACTAGAACGCCAAGTACTGAGCGATGGTGAATGATTGGGACACCAAGAAAGGCGTGAAAATCTTCTTCACCGGTTTCTTGCAAATAATGGAAGCTTGGATGCAGAGATGCATCTCTCAGATTAATAGGCTCGGCATGTTTTGCCACCAATCCGACAAGACCTTCACCTACTTCTAGGCTAACGTGACCAACCGATGCTTTTCTAAGACCTTCTGATGCCATCAGAACATGGCTATTTAAATCAGAGTCGAGCAAATACACAGAACAAACCTGTGTCTTCAGAGACTCTCGAACTTGATGCACAATAATGTCCAACGCAGACTGCAAATTTTTTGCCGCGTTGACTTCCTGCACAATGACGCGCAATTGTTCGAGCATACCGGTTCCAGTAGTTCTAAATAATCGCAAAACTGACACAAACTAGCATGAGGCCTGCCAACATTGCGCTTAATTTTTAGTAATCCACAAAAGGCGGAAATTACTTCTAGTTCGCTTTTACGTACTTATTCAAAGGTGTAATCAATTCTTTCAGCGCACGGCGGTATACATCTCGCTTAAACTCGATGACTTGATTTATAGGATACCAATAGCTCACCCACTTCCAGTCATCAAATTCAGGTTGGACGTCTCCTTTTAGTTGAACTGCGCTTTCATCGCTTTCCAAGCTTAGTAAAAACCACTTTTGCTTCTGACCTATACAAACGGGATCTTTATGCTGGCGGATATAATTTTGCGGCAAATCATAATGTAGCCATTCTTTAGTCTGATAAAGAATGGCTACATCAATTTCCTTAAGGCCAACTTCTTCCTCTAGCTCACGAAAAAGAGCTGCCTCTATATGTTCATCCTGATCGATTCCCCCTTGAGGGAACTGCCATGCACTTTGACCAATCCTTTTCGCCCACAGTACTTGGCCAATGCGATTGCAAATTACAATGCCTACGTTAGGCCGATACCCATTAGAGTCAATCACGTGCATTTATCCATAAACAGGAGTGAGCTAGCATTGTTTCACAACCTGTCTTCACTATTCAATGGCAACAAGCCATTGATGTCAGCTAATATTGTTAATATTCAACAACATAGAAAAAGAGGTCAGAAAAATAACAAACCATATACGGATTTCCTGACCCTGAACCTAGTCCGTGGGTATAATCTTGTCTTTTGAGCAGACAAACTACATGACAACTCGCTTAGCCCTTTTCGATCTAGACAATACTTTACTCTGCGGAGATAGCGATCACGCTTGGGGTGAATATCTGATAGATAGAGGCTTAGTTTCGGCAATCGAACACGGCAAACGTAACAATGAATTCTATAGACAGTACCAAGACCGCACACTAGATATACACGAATATGTACGATTTACCTTGGCGCCAGTAATGCACCTCTCTCAGCTTGAACTGGCGTCGATGCACCGAGAATTCACTCAAAAGTTCATCAGACCACTGATCTTACCTAAAGCCGTTGCACTTGTTAATCAACACTTAGCCGCCGGTGATTATTGCGTAATAATCACTGCCACCAATTCCTTTATCACCACACCAATTGCTCAGATGTTCGGCGTAGATAAACTAATCGCAACAGATTTAGTAATTCAGAGTGATCGCTTTACTGGTGAGATTCTTGGCACTCCCTGCTTTCAATCGGGTAAAGTGAATAAGCTAGATCAATGGCTGGGTTCAGAGATCGCAATATCTGCCGAATTAGACCTTAAGGAAAGCATTTTCTACAGTGACTCGATTAATGATTTGCCCTTGCTACAGCGAGTAAAAGAAGCTGTTGTAGTGGATGGAGATGAAATGCTTATAGACGAAGCAAATAGGCGAAACTGGTCATGTGTTTCTCTACGTTAATTGTGAAAAAAATCAGCACAAAAGTAAGGTTAAGCGTCGCTTGTGCATCCATTCTTATTTTTCTTTCATGTAGTCCAAGCTCACCTAATCCAACCATAATTACACCAATTACACCGTCAACAGCCGCTGGTGTGCCCTCCTCTAAAGAAGTGCTAATACAGTCTTTTGACGTGGAGACATCCCTATCGGTAAAAAAGCTGATGTTGGAATACGTTGCACAGATTGATTCCGATTTCACGGACCTGCGAGCCGAGCTCGCATCCCTTCAGCAAAATATAGAGTCTCTCCTTGAGTCTCCTAGCTTACGCACATTAGCTGACGGTCAAAAAAGTTGGGCATCGGCTCATCAAAGCTATCATCAAAGCAACTTGCATTTGTATTTTACCACACTGATTTCACGAGAGAATCAGAGCGATCAACTTTACCGAATGGCTTATCAGATGGATTACTGGCCTATCATCGCCGGCTATGTTGACTCGGTAGCCGGCTATGAAGCCGGCGGAATTGTCCATGATGTCAATGTAGAGCTTTCCCCCGAAAGCCTTAAGCGGCAGCATGGATTATTTGATGTGACTGAGGCAACGCTAGGTTTTCATGTGATTGAATTTCTTTTATGGGGCGAACCAAATGTTAATACCGAACCAAGAGGATTCGAGGACTTCGTCCCGGTAAATGAACTCACCAACATCCAACGCGAAAGTGGTATGGAGATCAGCCAAATTGGCAATAACCGGCGACGCGAACTACTGCGTCTAATCAGCGCAATTCTACTTGAGGATTTTAATTCCAGTTTTGCGATCTGGGAAGATGCCAGTAATAGTTTCCTAAAAACAGCGCAGGATCGGAGTTCAGCGACCCTTTTGAATTTGTTACTAGAATCATCGACAGCGATGTTAACCGAGGAGTTATTAGTTCGGTCACTGTACCCGCTTCTAAACGGTGAGTATGAGTCTGGCCTTCAATCTCCGTTCAGTCAAACATCTGAAATAACAGTTGCAGCTCAGCTACAAAGTGTTGAACGGCTTCTTTTAGAAACGCCAACGTCTAATGGAGTCACCTTGGATAAGGTACTAAGTTCAGTGTCCCCCGCTTTTGAAGAATTTTTCTATCAGAATTTAGATTCAAGCAAGGCTTGCCTGATTCTGCTTTATAGTAGTTTTGGGCAAGCCAACAGCTATTTAGAAGACAGCACTTTAGAGTTTGAGGTGGTTGAGTGTATTAATTTGCTAACAAATCTTATAGATCAGCTAGAGCAAATAAAGTTAACTCTACCGGTAATGACAAAACCAATCTGACCACCTTAGCTCGCATCAATTTCAACTATCATATCGTCAGCGAGACTCTCTAACTCTTCCCGCAATCTACTCAACTCTAGCGAAGGCGGCACTTTCAATGTAGCCGTCGCCTTGAAGAGATCTACCCCGGACATTGGCGCAGAAGAGCAACTGGTGGTTAATTTCTCTACATTCACAGAAAGGTCAGCAACTGCACGGGATATCTCTCTAACAATCCCCGGCCGATCATTTGCCATCAGGTTTAACTCGACTGTTATGGGTCCCCCAAAAGTTTGATCCGTCTCAACACGCTCCATAACCAGCTTTAGCCCGCCGAGCGCCTCTAAAGCTAACTCAAGCTGATTGAGATGTGAATCATCCACACTTATCTTCAATATTCCGGCGAATTTGCCCGCCAATTGCGACATGCTGCTTTCAAGCCAGTTACCCGAGTTCTCCGCTATTACTGCCGCCAAAGACTCCACCAATCCCGGCTTATCGTCAGCTATTACTGTTAATACCAAGTAACTTGTCATGTATACCTCCAAAACCTAAAAAAGGCCGATCTGTTTGTTGAGAATTTTATCCATAGTTTGCGACTGAAAGGCCAGTATCGAATCTGCTATTGGCGCTAATTGTCTGTCTATATAAAAATCAAAGTCAATTACCGAACGTAGATACTGCTTGGGCTCTGGCCCATTAACCGTCATTACATACTCTATCCAACCACCCGAGTCATACAAGCTTGGCAGCCCTTTGGCAGCCCTTATTGCCTCTGCTTTCCTAGCTGCCTGAACATGGGGAGGTACATTTTTCACATAGGCCACCAGCTTCCGGCGCAACCTTTTCCTTAGCGTTAACTGCGAACCACACTCTCCGGCTAGTAATTTTTGCACCGTTTGTTTAATGTAAGCTTCAACGGGCTGGTCATGGAATATCTTTTCATACAGGACCCTTTGAAAATCTCGCGCCAAAGGAGACCAGTCACTGCGCACTGACTCAAGTCCTTTAAACACTAACTTGTCTGAGCCAACTAACCCAGCATAGCGTTTTTTGCTTCCCGCATCTGACCCTCTGATAGTAGGCATGAAAAATTTCCGGTAATGGGTTTCAAACTGTATTTCAAGGTGGCTTTTGATTCCTTGGTCTTGCCATAGTTTATCTCCCCACCAAATATTTAGTTCTGAAGAAAGTTCATTTCCAATTTTAGCTACTTCATTGTCGTCAATATTTGAAAGAAGAACGAAGACCGAATCGGTATCTCCATAGATTACTTGGTAGCCTTTAGATTCAATATAGACTTTACTTTGAATGATGATTTCATGCCCACGCTTTGTAATTGAGCTGACTAATCTCGAATCAAAAAATCGACACCCTAGTGTCCCCAACACGCCATAGAACGAATTCATTATGATCTTTATTGCCTGAGACAACGCCTTGTTGTTGGCCAGCTTGGCACGATCTCTGGCAGCCCAAAGCGTGGTTATAAGCCCTGGGAGGATACTGTCTGTTCTAGAAAACTTCCCGCCATCAAAACCTATGATAGGATTTTTTACATCTAACCCTTTTACCATTGCCAAGGGGTCAATATTAAACGTGCGAATGATACTTGGATATAGACTCTTAAAATCCAAGACAATAACATTTCTGTGAATACCAGGTATGGAGTTCATTACGTAACCACCTGGACTGATATTACTAGATTCAAGCTGATCCATCGCGGGAGCTACATAGCCCTGTCTATGTAAGCGAGGCAAATAAAGGAAGTCCATAGCGGCAACAGAACCTCCAGCCCTGTCTAATTCCAAACCAGTTAGTAGACTTCGCTCAATAGCAAAATCAATTAGCTTTTCTTTTTCAAAGATATCCCAAACCAGCTTACAGTCTTCTAGATTGTATTTTGCTAAAGCCAATTTCGCGTTTTCAAAAAGTGATGTAATTTCAGCCCCCCGGGCATCAACGTCATCTACCAGTTTCCCTCTATCAAGCAATTCCCGTGACACGTGCTCTAAGGAAAAGTTTTCAAATTGATAAGTTGCCGACCGCATCAGTTCGATCCCATCAAGCACCACACGACCCGCTAGCAGTGCATAGTGACGATCATTTGAATCAGCAGATTGGCGCCATTTGACCACCTCTGCATTTCGACCTAGGCGAAGCTCAATACTGGCCCGATCGCAAAACATTTGTAGACAGCGAAGGTCGAAATTAACAACGTTCCATCCCATTAAAATGTCAGGGTCTAGCACTTCTATTGTTTCGATAAAATAGGCGAGTAGCTCTTTTTCAGTGGGGAAATATCGCAGTACTAACGTCTCTTCATCAACCTCTTCTGGATTCTCATTAATCATTAGAACCAATGATACTGAGTCTGAGTAAATGGCAATAGAATAGAGTTTCTGAGCAGCAAAATCAGTTTCTATATCTATAGAAACTGCGCTTAAGCGTGGCCTAACTTGGGCAGGTTTAAGTTGGGGGTTCTGGAGATCTCGGAAGCCTGTGCGACCAGCACTCTCTCCCTGAATAATTACTCCACCGGTTATAAATCTCTCCATTAGAAATCTATCGGTAGGTTTAATATCAGCTTCGTAGCAGACTATGCCAGCATCGCCTAATTTCTCTCGCGCCGTATATAGCTGCCTTTGGCTTCGAAAGTAGAGTGCAGAAACTAGTTCTTTATTGAAATTTTTAAGCTTAGTTTTCTTGCTGTGCCAACCCCGTATTGCACGCAAGGCTCGGCCCACATTCTCAGTTTGATCTGCAACATAAAAACACACTGCCTCTTGACCGGATAAGCGGAGACGCAATGGTCCATCTACTGTAGCGAACCAATATATTAACTCTAGACCTACACTCGTCTCCACCCATTGACGCGTTAGGATGAAGCCTTCGACAGCCTGTGGCTTTGCAGTCTCAGGCCGCAATTTGAAGGAGGATATACAATGTCTTAAGGCCTGCTTAGACTACTGTCTTCAACACTATACTTCTACCGTGCGCTCGAATTGCCCAAAGTCTTCCCAGTAGCTGATTTTTTCAGGTAACTCTTCGGGAGTCGCTTGCACATTTCCATTGATGTCAGTAACCCTTGAAATCAGTCTATGCTCTCCTGGGCTTGGATTATTCCATTCATAGCTAAACAATTTCCATGAGTATTTAGTATTGCGCGGGTTCATTTCAGCGGGCTGCCAAGGGCCGTCGTCCACCTTAACTTCAACACTCTCAATCGCTGTACCATCGTTCAGCACGAAACCTTGAACCTTATAATTGCCACCTAGTTCGGTAACCCTAATGATAGATGATTTTAAATTCATGGTAGTCACTGAATTTTCTACCCATCTGTCAACGCCGCCAATATTTTCTTTCTTCAAAGTAACATAATCACGGCCCATAAAACGGCCCATATATCGTGTGTCTTGCACATGAATCTGGGTAATCCATTTTACGTTTGCTACACCATACCAACCCGGCACAACGAGTCTCACAGGCTTGCCGTGATAGTGGGGTAATGGTTCTCCATTCATTTCGAACGCGAGCATATTCTCTGGTCGCATTGCATCTTCAATCGAAAGGCTACGCGCAAAAGCTTTATCCACTTCTTGGCCTCGAATTTCCTCTTTGGCAATATCGGCGCCAAAGAAAACGATTTCCTTAGCCCCATCCTGTATACCTGCTTCTTCCAGAATCGTGTTTAGCGTTCGTCCGCGCCAGTAGGCATTTCCTATCAATCCCTGAAAAAGCCGCTGAGCATTACCACCGCACTCAAACCCGACTTGCTGTTCAATAACATCTTTTGACATCAGATCGGCTAGCGAGAATTCAAGTTCTTTGTCTACCATTCCAGTGACACGCAAACGATAGCTATCATTGTCTACTTCGGGCTGGCCGTAGTGTTGAACCAAATAGAAATCATCATTATCTGTAAAGTAAGTATCAATTTCCCTCGTGTCGAGATAGTGAACAGCATTGGGTTTGACAGGCCCAACTCTAAATGTGTCTGGAACGTCGGTGAAAGGCACAAGTTTCTCTCCTTGAGCCAGTGCAGGAAACACAAGCCCAGGCAGAGTTGCCGCACTTGCGGCTAGTACACCGCCACTGATGGCGCCTTTGAGTAGGTTTCTTCTTCCGTTATCTTCTGGATTCTTATCGAAACTCATAGTGCTTCTCCTGACTGTAATATTGTTTTT
>Ga0302130_1001478_pt1 | contig 11862 bp, 9 predicted proteins | sample CB9_surface_MG_FD_203117 | JGI IMG/M metagenome (GOLD analysis project Ga0302130, IMG submission 203117) | Marine microbial communities from Western Arctic Ocean, Canada - CB9_surface | ecosystem: Environmental > Aquatic > Marine > Oceanic | place: Canada: Western Arctic Ocean | collected 2017-09-19 | reverse complement strand
GTAGTTACTCTGCAATAATTTAATCCTCCAAAAGATGAAAATTATTATGCAGTAACCTAGATTTTGATCTCCCAACAATTCACCACTTGGTATTCAAAAAATCCTAATAAAAGGACAATTTTGTTCTTTTTTTTGCCTATAACCGCACTTTTGGTCTTTTGGGGTTGTTTCCTAGTATGGTTTAGCGTTACCGTAGTTTCTTGGCGGGGTGAACTGCCCCTGAATAAGTTACAAGTCCATAATATGCCAATCGCGGCGGCTAAATTCAACGGCAAAATAGAAAAAGGTGTAATTTTTTGACAAGCAAGACGAGTGAAACTGATGCTTTTGTAAAATTTGATCGCGTACAAAAAAGTTATGATGGTCTGTCGTTGGTAGTAAAAGATCTTAATCTGTCGATGCCTAGAGGCGAGTTTCTAACCATGTTAGGCCCTTCTGGCTCGGGCAAGACGACTTGTCTAATGATGCTGGCAGGCTTTGAAACAGCGACCCATGGCGACATTATGTTGGATGGCATCTCGATCAATAATATTCCACCGCACAAGCGTGGAATTGGTATGGTGTTTCAAAATTATGCCCTATTTCCCCACATGACTGTGGCAGAGAACCTTGCATTTCCGCTCGAAGTTCGAAAAATCGGCAAGTCTGATCGTGAAGCCAAGGTAAAGCGCGCCCTAGAAATGGTGCAAATGGGTGAGTTTGGTGGCCGCAGGCCAGCCCAATTATCTGGTGGCCAACAACAACGGGTGGCTCTCGCGCGTGCGCTCGTGTTTGAGGCCGAGCTTGTTTTGATGGATGAACCTTTAGGCGCACTCGATAAGCAACTGCGGGAGCATATGCAGTTTGAAATTAAGCGAATTGCAGAAAATCTTGGCATCACCGTGGTTTATGTGACTCATGACCAGACAGAAGCATTAACTATGTCGGATCGAGTCGCAGTATTCAATGATGGGCGGATTCAGCAATTGGCCCCACCAGCAGAATTATATGAATCTCCTGAAAACAGTTTCGTGGCACAATTTATTGGCGAGAACAATACACTAGAAGGCGTAGTTAAAGAAATTTCGAACGGTGTGGCTCTGGTACAATTGAATGATGGAAATGTCATCGACTGTAAACCCGTCAATGTCACTAAAGCTGGTGAGAAGACGCGGGTGTCGATCCGACCTGAACGAGTTGAATTAGACCAAACCCGAATGCGCCCTGGAGCTCATAGGCTCAGGGCGGAAGTTCTCGAATTTATTTATATGGGCGATATGTTTCGGACCCGCCTGCGAGTCGCTGGTAATGATAATTTTATTGTTAAAACCCGTAACGCACCAGATCAGGTTCAGCTAGAACCTGGCGCCCAAATTGATATTGGCTGGTTACCAGCAGATTGCCGAGCTCTAGACGCGTAAATCTAAAATTACTAAGCACGTCCCATAAGGGTCGTGGCTTACATAAGAATCTTTTGTTCTGTCCGTAACATAGATTCTATTAATAAAAAACGGGCTACTTTGGGAGTATGTAATGAAATTTACTAAAACAGTTCTAGTAGCGGTGGCTCTATCGCTACCCGCTGGATTGGCACTTGCAGGCGCGCATGAGGAAATGACTATCGTCTCCTGGGGCGGCGCCTATTCTAAATCACAACTAAAAGCTTACCATGAGCCCTATACGGCAATGACTGGCGTCAAGATTATTAATGACGAGAGTTCTGGCACAGCTGTAGCAAAATTGCGTGCTATGAAAGAAGCAGGCAACTTAACTTGGGATCTAGTCGATGTTGAAGCCGGTCCGGCTATGCAACTTTGTGATGAAGGCCTCGCAATGGAAATCGATCACGATTCCATGTTAGCCTCAGCACCAGATGGTACATCTGCGTCAGACGATTTTGGTTCTTTCATCGTGTCGCCTTGCTTTATTCCACAGATTGTTTACTCCTATACTGTAGGTTTCCGCAATGACATGGTTGGTAGTACCCCACCAACCAGTATCTGTGCAATCTTTGATACAAAAGCTTACCCTGGCAAGCGTTCATTGAAGAAAGGCGCGCTTTCCAATATGGAATGGGCCCTTTTATGTGATGGTGTTGCCAAGGCAGATATCTATCCAACACTGGAAACAGAAGCTGGCCAAGATCAAGCTCTTGCGAAACTTGATACCATCAAAGATGATGTAATCTGGTGGTCTGCAGGTGCTGACACGCCACAATTATTGGCTGATGGCGAAGTCGTTATGGGTTCAACTTTTAATGGCCGTTTATTCGCTTTGATCGAAGAAGATAAGCAACCTGTTTCAATGCTTTGGGACGCACAGATTTATGACCTTGATGGCTGGATTATTCCAACCGGCCTGAGCCCTGAGCGCCAAGCACGAGTGCTGGACTATGTGAAGTTCGCAACCGACACGCAGCGTCTTGCAGATCAGTCTAAATGGATTAGTTATGGACCAACCCGCGCATCATCAGCCCCCTTGGTTGATAAGCATGCAGAGTTGGGTATCGCCATGGCACCTCACATGCCTACGGATCCTGCCAACTCGAAAAATACGTTCCTAATGAACTATGCTTTCTGGGCAGACTATAAGGACGATATTGAGTCGAAGTTTCAAGCTTGGCTTGCAAAGTAAGACAATCCAAAATGTAAAAAGGGCCTTGGTTGGCCCTTTTTTTTAATCAGACAATTTAAAATGCAAAAGAGCTATGGTTGGCTCTTTTGCATTTTAAATTAGTTGGCTCTATAAGACTATGAGCTAGTGATGGGAACGACATGATTGATAATAACGCAAACGGCGCTTTGATGACTGTGGATGGAAAACCACTTAAGCAAAGTTTGGCTTCGGCATTAAAACGGCAAAAAATTCGAGCGCTGCTCCTGATATCACCACTACTCATCTTTGTTTTAATTACATTTCTTTTCCCGATAGGATCTATGCTCTTTCGCTCGGTAGAAAACAACATTGTAGTGGAAATATTACCAGAGACTGTGGCCGCCCTAGCGACTTGGGATGGGAAATCGGGTGAACTGCCAAATGAATCTGTTTATGCTGCTTTTGCTGGAGATATTCAGCGCGCAGCCAAAAACAAGAGCCACACAAGGGTTGGCCTGCGGTTGAATTATGAAAAATCTGGCAGTGCTTCCCTCTTCAAGAAAACTGCGCGAAAAGCAAAAAAATGGGATCTTGAGGTCGATGCGCCATTTAAAGAAAAATTGATAGCAGTGCATAAGAGCTGGGGTGAAGTTGAGATATGGCAAACACTTAAAACTCATAGTTCAATCTATACTGCTGGCTATTTTCTTAATGCAGTGGATATGCGTAAGACCCTGCATGGCCCAGAATTTCAGCCTGAAAACAGGCAGATTTTGATTAAACTGTTTCAGCGCACACTAATTATGTCTCTGATGATAACAGTGGCCTGTATCTTGTTGGGTTATCCAGTGGCGTGGTTACTTGCTAATCTACCCAGAAGTCAATCCAACTTGTTAATGATTCTCGTCCTATTACCATTCTGGACCTCTTTACTGGTAAGAACCTCAGCATGGAAGGTCATGCTTCAGCAGCAAGGAGTGATCAACGACCTTTTCGTTGCGCTAGGGATAATTGAAGAATCAGGCAGGTTAGTGATGATCAATAATCAGTTTGGTACCATCATTGCGATGACGCATATTTTGTTGCCGTTTATGATCCTGCCCATGTATTCAGTGATGCAAACGATACAACCAACCTACCTACAAGCAGCAAAATCTCTTGGTGCAACGAATTGGACAGCATTTTGGAGAGTTTACTTTCCACAATCAGTGCCTGGAATTGGAGCTGGATCTATCTTAGTTTTCATACTATCGATCGGCTACTATATTACTCCAGAAATTGTTGGTGGTAACAAAGGCGTCTTTATTTCGAATAGAATAGCCTACCATATTTTCCAATCTATGAATTGGGGGCTAGCTGCAGCGCTTGGAGCCATTTTACTTGCGGTGGTGTTAATACTCTACTGGGCTTATGACAAAATTGTTGGCATCGATAATGTAAAGTTGGGGGGCTAAGATTATGGACAACTTTTCTCAAGGTGCGAGACAGCCACTGTCTTTTGTATTATCAGTCATGGGGCTGATGGGGGCCTTTATTGGTCTATTTGTTGGACCAGCATTTGGATCTGCTCTAATTGGGGTTATTTTTGGTGCAACAATCTCAGTAGTGCTCAGTTATGGTATTACTATTACTGAATACCTAAAACCAAAATCTGTGCGCTTACTTTTGCCTTTACTTTTGGCTGCACTAGGTTGGTTATTCTTGGGCCTAGTGGGCGGCATTTTTGGAGCCCTAACTGGGTGGTTTTTAGGATGGTTTTTCTACTGGATTTATGAAGGTGGTTATCGTGTCAAATTGCACTCTTATTTAACCTCAAATCAGGTACTATGGCACTACAGCTTTAGAGTAATTTGTGGGCTAATCTTCATATTTTTGATTACGCCTATTCTTGTTGTGATGCCCCTGTCTTTCAACGCGCAGAATTACTTTACCTTTACTACTGAAATGCTGCAATTTGATCCCGCAGGTTATTCTCTCAAGCACTATCAAGATTTCTTCAATAATGATGAGTGGCAACGCTCGTTCTGGAACTCATTAATTATTGCACCAATTGCGACGATCATCTCTGTCACCCTGGGAACCCTCGCGGCGATTGGACTAAGCCAAAGTCATGTGCCTGCCAAGCGCGCCATTATGGCGATTTTGATTTCGCCTATGATCGTGCCCCTCATTATCTCCGCAACTGGTATGTTTTTCTTTTACTCATCTATGGGTAATTTTATGGAAGATACCTTGGGCATGGACAAGAATTTTGTTGGTTACGTCAAGGTTGTGTTAGCACATGCCGTTTTAGGAATTCCGTTTGTCATTATTACAGTGACGGCAACCCTTGTGGGTTTTGACTCCTCGTTAACCCGTGCGGCAGCCAATATGGGTGCAAACCCAGTAACCACGTTTTTCCGCGTGCAGATGCCGCTGATCTTTCCAGGTGTTGTGTCTGGTGGTCTCTTCGCCTTTATAACGTCCTTTGACGAAGTTGTCGTTGTTATGTTCATTGGGTCTGCCAGTCAAAAGACGCTTCCGTGGCAGATGTTCATAGGTCTGCGTGAACAAATCAGTCCAACTATTCTCGCAGTGGCAACGATCCTTGTCTGTATTTCAGTCGCCTTATTGATGACGCTTGAATTGTTGCGGCGGCGCTCGGAACGGTTGCGGGGGATAACTCCAGGCTAGCGCGCCTTTCTGGGTCATACCTATAGCTCAACCTTTGATTTTTTGTGATTGGCTGACGCCATTTGGTGTCAGCATTCAAAGGTCAAATCGAACTGGCTTACATGCATGAGGGTCACCGCTGATTATGTTACTCTGCTGACATACTCCTTACATCCGTTCAGCACCAACAAAAAGTCATGTGCCACCCAATCCCCAATAATATCTATAAACCCATATGTAATTTAAATTCTTGCGTAAATTTTACCTACGGTCTTTGCAGTGGTAAGCATACTGGTGGTCATGTATGCCGTGTTATTGACAGAGCTCGAAATATTGCAACGCCATACTGAAAAACGTCTTTGCATTTACCCAGGTTAAGATATACGCTCTGAAAAAGGTTACTATGGCCCATTATCTGGGAGTCTTAACATTATAGCAGCGTGTAACAGGGATCCTTTTCTGCAGACGTTCAGTCTGATGGGCTGTAGATGGAAGATACTGATCTCTCAAATCTATCTGATGATCAAAAATCAATGTAGCGTCTAATAAAATTACCCATTAATATTGTGCACCTTCAGCTCTTTCAGAGTTTGATGTGCTCCATCAACGCAACCTTATTCGTATTTAGCTTGTTAGTAAAAACCATTGAAAAGGTATAGTTATGAAAAATCTCAATCAACCCATCGGTGGGAACGATATGCCTCGTTTTGGTGGTATTGCTACTATGATGCGATTACCCCACGTACCTAACGCAAAGGATCTTGATGTTGCTTTTGTCGGCGTTCCCTTCGACATTGGCACATCTAACCGTTCGGGAGCCAGATTTGGGCCTAGACAAATTCGCAGTGAATCTTGTTTAATTCGACCCTACAACATGGCGACTCGCGCTGCACCGTTTGATTCGTTGCAAGTCGCTGATATTGGTGACGTAGCCATAAATACTTTCAATATCGAAAAGTCGATGGCCATTATCGAATCGGCCTACGATGATATTCTTGCACAGAATTGTAAACCACTGACGATGGGTGGTGACCATACGATTGCCCTACCAATTCTGCGCTCGATTGCCAAAAAATATGGGCCTGTAGGAATAGTCCATGTCGATGCCCATGCCGATATAAACGATACAATGTTTGGTGAGCGTATAGCGCACGGTACTCCATTTCGCCGCGCCATTGAAGAAAAACTAGTCGATCCCAAACGAATGGTACAAATTGGCCTTCGTGCTACTGGGTATGCAGCAGACGATTTTGATTGGCCCCGGGAGCAGGGGGTGCGGGTCGTTCCAGCTGAGGACTGCTGGTATAAATCACTTAAACCGTTAATGTCTGAAGTTCGAGAGCAGCTGGGTGTTGGGCCAGTTTATATCACCTTTGATATTGATGGACTGGATCCAGCTTATGCGGCTGGCACAGGAACGCCCGAAATTGGAGGCTTGACCATTCATCAGGGGCTGGAGATTATTCGTGGGTGTCGTGGACTTGAGGTCGTGGGTGGTGATTTAGTTGAAGTAGCACCCGCTTATGATACGACAGGAAATACGGCGCTGACAGCGGCTAATTTATTGTTTGAGATGCTTTGTGTATTTCCAGGCGTGAAGTATCGGGTATAAAGCTAACCATTATTCTGCCTTAAGAAGCCTTTTTTTACCTCATTTTTAGGATCTAGTCAGCATGAGTTCACCCTTACATATTGGTCTATTGCTGTGCCATACCTTCGAACCCATTCTCGAACAGGTAGGTGGACTCAACTACCCTGCCATTTTTAGAAAGCAATTTCTGGCTATAGACCATAATATTAGATTTACTGACTTTAAAGCTTATACAGGTGAGTTGCCTAATAATGTAGATCAGTGTGATGTTTGGTTAATAAACGGCAGTCCTGCAGGGGTGTATGAAGACATTGAATGGATTCACCAATTGAGTGACTTTATTAAACAACTGGATAAAGTAAAAAAACCAACATTTGGCATCTGCTTTGGCCATCAACTGATGGCCCAAGTACTGGGGGGGAAAGTCTCCCTTAGTCACAAAGGGTGGGGCATCGGCGCTTCGCACAATAAGGTGGTGGAGCATGCCTCATTTATGCAACCTAAGGCCGAAATGATTGATGTGATGGTATTTCACCAAGATCAAGTAGTGCAACTCCCAAAAGGCGCCAAAGTGCTAGCCAGCAGCGATTTTTGCCCCAATTATATGGTGCAATATAACCCCCATATGCTGAGTATTCAGGGTCATCCTGAATTTAACACCCAAATGGTAGAGGGCGTACTTTCTGCTCCCAGTTTCGATGATCGCCCTGCCATTCGGGCACAAGGTATGGCCAACAGTGCGGGCACACCGGATACCCAGCTGCTATTTCAGTGGATTGTTAACTTCTATCGTCAGGCTAACCGACTTGTTAAGGCTAATTAAAATTTACTGAGCACTCGGGAAATAGGGTTAACGAATTTCAAAGGTTAGGCTGCCCCAATAGCTTTCCCAGTCGATGTTAGGTTGTTCAGACCGAATCATTTCAACCGTGTGAAGTAACCAAATGCCGCTATGCGCTAAAGGAATAGTGGCATAACCCAGCGCGTCAGTGCGCAAACTGAATTCAAAAGTAGGTTTGTTTTTTATTTTCCCATGCAGTAATAAATTTGCTGCTGGTTTTTGGTTAAAGGTCAGTTGGACGCGCAACTCATCTCCCTTTGAAAGCTCATAAGGGTTTTGCAGTGGGTTTATATTAAGTGGGTATTTAAAGTCATGGTTATAAAAATTATATTGGCTTTTATCACCAATCTTAATTAATGCCTTAACGTTACGATAATAAATCTCAAGGCCATTTTTTTCACTCTCATTGAGTTGTTTACGGTGTTTTATAATTTTTTCTAAACCTTCATTTTTTAAGTAATCAGTGAATTTTCCTGGCTCTAAATTAACGGATTTCTTTGTACTTTCATAACCAATTGCATAGATACCAGGTGTTTTAATGTTTACATACCCCGCTGGATCACGCCCCAATTCACCCTCAACAGCTTGCAGTCCAGCACCTGTGATGATGTCAAAGTGTCGATACCAAACAGGAATATTAGGCAGCAATTGACCATCCATTTGTTGGCCAACATTAATGGTAATTTCTGTCGTGCGATCAATTTTTTGGTAGAATGGTAGGGCCTCTAACCAAAATTCGTGGGCCCGGATAACCGTGCTACTGGTCAGAAGAATGCTAAAAAATAAAAAGGTTACAGGTTTCATGGTTTTTTTTCGATTAATGTTAGTAATGTTAAGCCTATGGCCGTTGGCTCAAAGTGCTGATGCACATCAATTGCGCCCTGCGATAGTGAACTTAGAGTTTACCCAAAACAGTTCGGTAAAGGTACACATTCAAACCAACATAGAAAGCCTTATTGCCGGCATTGACTCCAGCCATGACGATACGGATGACTCACCCCAAACTGAGCTTTACAACCAGCTAAGAGCTTTGTCATCAGAGCAGTTAACTCGTGAATTTAAATTGCTTGAAGAGTCCATTATCTCTCAACTTAATTTGGCGTTTGATGGGGTTAAGAGTGATTTATCACTGGTTAGACTCGACATTCCTGTCATTGGTAATTTAGATAAATCCCGCTTATCTGATCTTCATTTGTTGGCGTTCATACCTAATCCAAGTGACTCAGATAAACCACAGGTTACTTGGCAGTACCCAAAAAAGTTTGGCAACAATGTAGCCCACTTTTACTATGATCAAACGCCACAGGAGAAAACATCTCACTGGTTAACCGATGGCGTAATGAGCCCTCCTTTTGAATTAAACGCAGCTTATACCCCCAAGCCGTTTACCCAAGTGGCTACAGAATATACTGTTTTAGGTTTTGAGCATATCGTGCCCAAAGGCATAGATCATATTTTATTTGTCTTAGGGCTATTTTTACTCAGCGTAAAACTGCGCCCTTTATTGTTACAAGTCACCGCATTTACTTTGGCCCACAGCATTACTTTAGGCTTAACGATTTATGGCGTTATTAGTCTCTCACCCAGTGTCGTTGAGCCCCTGATTGCCTTATCCATTGTTGCTGTGGGTATTGAGAACATGTTTGTTAAAACGGTCAAAATAAGGCGCGTCGTGGTGGTCTTTTTGTTTGGCTTATTGCATGGCATGGGCTTTGCTGGGGTGTTATCGCAGCTTGGGTTGCCGGAGTCAGATTTCGCAACAGCGTTGGTGTTTTTTAACATTGGCGTGGAAGCCGGGCAACTATTCGTTATTGCTGTTGCCTTTTTGTGTGTCTTTTGGTTACTCAGAAAGCAACAGCTTTATCGCCAATGGGTGGTCATCCCTGTCTCAGCGCTCATTTCTTTGATTGGTCTTTATTGGACCTATGAGCGCCTCTTTCTTTAGGTAAACTATTCGCTGTAGTTAAAACTGATGACTTTAGGTCATACTGATAGAGACCTAATTGAAGATATTTTAATTTGGGGTGTTTTAGTTTGACATAATTTAATGAGGTCTAAATGATTTAGATCTAAGATGCTAAGTGAACACCCAACATAATAAGTAATACTAGGTTCGCTGCATAACCCACAATAAAGAAATAACTACGAGGGCTTGGGTTTGCTTCTGTTGCAACCACATAATACAACGCCATATGTAAGATCCGCGCGATAGCATAAACCCAGACCAAAATACCCAACCAGAAGGCATCCATACCCACCAACATACCTAGTAAAGCTGGACCAAACATCATTAATAAGTTTTCGTGAGAGTTTAAAAAAGTACGATGACTCCGAAATACAAAAGACTCATGGCTCAGTTGGGTATCTAAAATACCAGCCACATAATGTTTCTGTTTACGGTGGGCTCTAGACGCCACGGTTGCTTGAATAAAAATGGTCACCAGAATAAGCCAAAGGCCCCAAATGGCAAATGAATAAGTTGTGATCATAGTTTGACTCTTAACTTAATTATAAAAATAACTTAATAAATATAAACATAAATATAAAAATAAATAGTCATAAAAACCCAAATTTTGTGCCTAGGAGACCTTCGTTTAGCTTTAATTTAACCTTCATTAAAACTTGCAGGTCAGGGTTTAGACAGATTCTTGAGCCTTATTCATGCTCAAAGCCATGGCTTCAGCAATCTTAATGCCATCAATGGCTGCCGACATAATACCCCCTGCATAGCCAGCACCTTCTCCGGCTGGGAATAAACCTTGGGTATTAACACTTTGATAATCTTTATCTCGCTTAATGCAAATAGGCGCCGAAGTTCGTGTTTCAACTCCAGTCAATAAAGCATCTGCTAAAGCGAACCCCTTCACTTTGCGGTTGAACACTGGAATCGCTTCACGAATAGCGTCAATACAAAAGTCGGGTAAGGCGTCAGCCAAATCTGTGAGTTTGATACCTGGCTGAAAGGAAGGTTCAACACTGCCCAATTGCTTGGATGACTGGCCCTTTAAAAAGTCGCCCACTGTTTGGGCTGGGGCATCATAGTTCTCCCCTCCAAGCACATAAGCTTGGCGCTCCAATTGACGCTGTAACTCAATACCCGCCAAAGCATTGCCTGGATAGTCAGACGGATTAATGCCCACCACAATGGCACTGTTGGCATTGCGCTCAGCACGGGAGTATTGACTCATGCCGTTAGTAACCACCTGATGCGGTTCAGATGCTGCTGCTACAACTGTGCCTCCTGGGCACATACAAAAACTGTATACAGATCGGCCGTTAGCACAATGATGCACTAGCTTGTAGTCGGCAGCACCTAGAATTTCATTACCTGCATTAGGCCCAAAGCGGGCTTGGTCGATCACCGACTGCGGATGTTCAATGCGAAACCCAATAGAAAAGGGTTTGGCTTCAATATAAACCTTGTTATCAAACAACATCTCAAAGGTGTCACGAGCACTATGCCCTATAGCCAGAGCAATATGCTTAGAATGAATCACCTCGCCATCAGCCAAAGTCACACCACACATCTTACCATCTTCTATTTGAACTCCATCAACACGGGCGTTAAAACGAATTTCGCCACCGAGTTCAATGATTTTAGCGCGCATTTTTTCCACCATCGACACCAATCTAAAGGTACCAATATGGGGCTTACTCACAAACAATATTTCGTCAGGCGCACCCGCTGCAACAAACTCAGCAAGTACTTTGCGGCTATAGTGTTTTGAGTCTTTAACCTGACTGTATAGTTTACCGTCAGAGAAGGTACCTGCTCCACCCTCACCAAACTGTACGTTAGATTCAGTGTTAAGGATTTTCTTACGCCAAAAGCCAAAGGTGTCTTTGGTTCGTTGCCTCACTGCTGCGCCACGCTCTAAAACAATGGGCTTATAACCCATTTGTGCCAGCACTAAAGCCGCCAACAAACCACAGGGGCCAAACCCAATGACTAGGGGCCGTTGTTGAGCTTTTGCCTGCGCTTTAGCAACAAATTTATAGCTCATATCAGGGCTAGTTTTAATAAGCTGATCATCGGCAAATGCCGTCAATATAGCCTCATTTTGGTTGGTGTTCACGTCTAGGGTGTAGATCAGTACAATCTTACTTTTTTTACGCGCATCATAGCCTCTGCGATGCACCACATAGTCTAACAAATCGTCCGTTTGAATCGACAGACGTGCCAGAATAGCAAGGCCAAGGGCCT
>Ga0302130_1001477_pt1 | contig 11863 bp, 7 predicted proteins | sample CB9_surface_MG_FD_203117 | JGI IMG/M metagenome (GOLD analysis project Ga0302130, IMG submission 203117) | Marine microbial communities from Western Arctic Ocean, Canada - CB9_surface | ecosystem: Environmental > Aquatic > Marine > Oceanic | place: Canada: Western Arctic Ocean | collected 2017-09-19 | reverse complement strand
CATCGACACCAGCATCACCAATAACCCATTGGCTATCATCACTCTTTGCAATTTAGACATCTCATTCCTCGTTGTTGGTCTGGTAGGTATGGTGGATATGGTGGATATGGTGGATATGGTACGAAGATTTTCTTTGATCAAACAGACTGGTGTGATCTTAAAGGCAACCCCATCTCTTCACTGCTTGTATCGATCACCGGCATCGGGCCTTGGTTATCAACCTGTTCATTGAAGCTCAACCATTGATCCAGCCATTCAGGCTCACTTTCCTGACGGGGGTTGTAGTTAGGCCCAAGGGCCCGCACAAGGAACGGCCCTACTTTTACAACGATCGCGCTGAACTGACAGACAATGCCCCATGTCCGGCGGAGCCGGTTAGCACTTGAATCGCGCCGCAATGCGGACAACATTCCAATAAACCCAAGACCCAGGACATCTGCGGAACCATGAATCACGCCGAGCACTCGCGGCCAATAGGCGCCATACAGGTTTTCATAGACATCAAAGGCCACCGTCTTGTGTTCACATTCCTCTGCCATATGGGCCAGCCAGAATGATGTCACGTCTGCCTGTGCATTTTTAAAGAGCACCTTACGATCACCGATGAGCCAATTGGTAAACCCATTTGTCATGCATTCAAAACCTGCTGAATAAGCCAACCGAGTGCGCAGGCTTCGTTCAGTAAGCCGCTCATAAGAATCAGCGATTCGTTTTTCAATCTCGGCAAACTGTGGATGCCCGTTTTTAGTCAAACGCTCGTTTAAACGGCGATGACAACGATAATGTTGCGCTTCTTGCCCAATAAAGCCACGCATGTCTTCAAGCAATTGTGGATCGTCAACAAGCTGCAATGCTTCACGCATTGTTTTACAAAGGAAGGGCTCCAGGTAAGGCATGGTTAAAGAAACACCATTAAGAAAGTGGGCACGGTACGGGTTATCCGGTACCCACATCGGGTCCAGATTTTCAGGAAACTCGAAGTCAAAATAACGAACCGGGATGATATTCAGATCCTGTACTTGAGCAGAGTTAATCATCGTATCACGCCTGTTAGTGCCTGCAGTATTTAGTATTTCTCTGCTTATCAATTTAACTCATCGCCAAGTGATACCGGTAAATCATGCGGATTGCTCGCGCCCAATGGCCTCGACTCCGCCTGAGCCATATCAGGGAAGCACCCATGTTTTACGGGATTTGGTCAGCAAACCGATCGGCGATGTGGCCAGCTTTGGTCAAACGATCGATTTCTTCATCATCGCAACCCAACAATTCACGATACACGTAGTCGTTGTCCTGCCCCATTGCAACGGGCGCGGAACGGATACCCCCGCCTGAAATTTGGTAGATCGGCGCAGGGTATTGATAAGTGCCAATATCATCTTCCAGCGTCTGTTCCTGAAACAACGCGCGGGCCATGACATGCGGATCAGATAGAACACGGGACGCTTCAAGTATCGGTGCAGCAGCAACACCCGCAGCCTGCAGGCGATGAAAAAGATCGTAGTCTTCAAAGCCGCGCGTCCAATGACCTAATTGTTCGTCGATATAATCCTCTTTTGCTAGTCGGCCTGCAGCGGATAAAAAGTCATCAGAAATTGCCCATGTTGGCTCCCCCATGACCCCTCGAAGACGCAGCCAGTCTGCATCGCTCATCACGTTAATCGTAATCCAACGATCCAAGCCTTCTTCAGCTGACCCCGGCGACTTGCAAGGATAAGCACCGCAAGGCACCTCACCATCTGCGGCATAGATTGAGCGATTGCCTCGCGCTTCATCCAACTCACCGTTCAGTGCGAAGTCCATGTACGCCTGAGCAAACATGGCGGTTGCGTTTTCGGCTTGCGACATCTCAATAAATTGCCCTTCGCCGAATTGATTTCGGTGCCAGACCGCGGCCATCAAAGCGAACGCTATCTGCGACCCTGCAATATAATCAGCCGCAAATATTGTACTGTTCTCCGCTGGTTCGCTGCCACGATATCCGCGTAACAGCTGATGTCCGAGCACCTCTTCGAGGTTAGACCCGAACGCTCTAGCGTCTTTGTATTCGCCCGTTAACCCAAACCCAGGTGCGCGCAGATAGATGATGTTTTCTTTGATACCTTTCAACCATTCGTAGCTGACACCCAGTTTTTCCATCGTACCTACAGCACTATTTTCGAGCACCACGTCTGCTTCAGCCACCAGTCGACCAAGAATTTCCAGTCCTTCTGGTTGCCGAATGTCGAGCGTAAAACTTTTCTTGTTGCGGTAGAGGCTGACGAACATTGGATGATAGTTCCACGGCCGCTCACCAGGATCATTGTTCGGCAAACCCGTTACCCAACTGGGACCCGCGGAGGTCATCTCCTTCGTCAAATGAACAAATGGCAGAATGCGCGTATTCGGTTGCAGAATAAATTGGTTTTCCTGTTTGATGACTTCTGCACCAAGGTCAGCCAAGAGCAGCGTAGCAAAAGTACCTGCCCAAACCCCGGATAGATCTAAGACCCGAATGCCATCAAGTGGCTGGCCACTGCCCGATGGGCGAACAGGACGCAGCGGTTCGCGCTTGCCCGCCGCCTGTAAAACTTCATCTGTGTGCTCCCCCAGTTGTGGCGCTGGCCTGCGATATTCCCAGGGTGTTTTGTTCATTACAAAAGGCCTGCCAGGAAAACGAAACTGCCCCAGGGCCGGAGTCTCTGCCGATTGCCAAAGACCTCTCTGCTGAAAATTCGTATCAGAGTAAACTTCATCCACGGTAAATAACGGTCCACAAATAAACCGCGCTCGTCTGCCGGCTTCCCAAACCTCTCGTTTGGTATGGGCGTTAAGCCAGGGCGTTAGGTGTGAATTGAATTCTTGGATAGCGGCGGGATCCATTTGGATCAAAGGGTCGTCCCATCGTTTGTCATCCAACCATGCTGGATAACCAAAGAACTCTCGGATGTTTTTGAACCTCTGGCCACCACCCATGATAGAAATCCAACCATCCTTGCAACGATATAACCCCGATAGGATGCCGACCCTTGGCTCTTCCATAGGCGGTCGTAAGGTCTTGCGCCCAGAGTATTGATGACCAATAACGGTTGCGTGCCGCCGATCAACACCGACCAGGTGACTGTCGGCAACAGAAAAATCCACATGTTGACCCACGCCTTTAGCTTGAGTGGCGAACAACGCGCCCAGGATCGCCGTGGACAATACAGATCCTGACTGGACCAAGGCCGATGTGCCGTACATTTTTACAGGTTCTCGCTCAAGCCGGCCTGTCGAGTGCATTTCGCCTGCGAACCCATAAAGGACCAACTCCGACCCCCGATAGTGACGGTAGGGACTATTTGCCCCAAAATTGCTGACTGAAACAAGCGAAATATCACCGCGGCGAGCCTTAATGGCCTCCCATGAAAGCCCCAGGGACTCCATTGCGCCTGGCTCGAATCCCTCGACGATGATGTCGGCCCAATCCACCAGGTGCCAAAAACCGTCCACGCCCGATGGGGTCTTTAGATCAAGTACTACGGATCGCTTATTGGTGTTGAAATAGAAAAAAGTTCCGCTTTTATCAGGATGCCGATCGCCACCTTTAAAGGGACCAAGTTGGCGTGCACTGTCTCCTGCGGGTTTTTCGATCTTGACCACGTCCGCGCCATAATCGGCGAGCAGCTTTGTCGCATAGGGGCCAACAATTTCCTCGGTCAGATCAAGAACACGGATATTCTGCAGTGGTCCCGGCATGGAATTGACGCTCTCAACTATTCGATAGTACGCATTCTGCGATTAATCGCCGGCTTCGTGCAACCAAGCAATAAAATAGAGCCCCGTGGGCGATGGGACAACCTGGCAACTGAACCCGTCGATAAGAAGACTCATGGGTTATACCTGTCGGCTTGTCGGATCATTAGCGTCCAAGTCTGTTCGAGGTAGCACGCGACCTCGTCGATAAGTTTCCGCAGCGGCAGTCGTGCTTCCTCTGGTAGTTCCGGCGCCTCGCTCTGATCGAGGGTCACGTCGAGCTTGGCCATATCCTCGAGCGTCGCATGCAAAGCGGCCGCCCTCCCAATCGAACGACCCACCGTGATCGCACCATGCCAGGGAATAATAATTGTCGACGCCTGACCTAACGCAGCCCCAATTGAATCGAACGAATCATCGGGACTCATGACCTGGTCCTCGTAGAACAGCGTGCACAGGTTGTGCCGCATCCGAAGCGGGCGATTTAAAGAGGCCAACGCTGTCACCCAGAACCCGTGGGTATGCACGATCGCGTTGACATCGGGCCGCTGCGCATAGATTCCAGCATGGAACTCCCACCCTGGACTGACGACGCGGTCGTTGAGCACATTGTTGCCAAGATGATCGAGCTTGACGACGTCGCTGACGGTCATCTCACCCAACGTGCGATCAAAGCAGTTGATCCAGAACTCGTTACGTTCTGGATCGCGTAACGAGACATGACCACCAATGCCAGTATCACAGCCTCGAGCAGCTAGCGCTTTGCACGCCGTAACAAGGTCGACTACCGGTTCGGTGGCCATCATCAAATCTCCTTAGAGGACTGGGCTAGCAGCAGGGTTTTCACTGACGTGAATTGTTTACGTGACGACCCGCTACGACAACTTAAATGATACAGCGAGAATCCCGACTTTTTGGAACCTTCTACTATCAAACGCGGATGACGTCTTAAATGCAACGCCAGGTGACTTCAATTCGGACTAATTAACGCGCCGCGTTATTTTAGCCATTTGTCTTTTTGTACTTTTGTCTTTTTGTACTTTTGTACTTTTGTCTTTTTGTACAGTTGTCCCCTAAAAAATGCCCCTATAGATTATAAGTAAAGATAACATAGACTCAGACATTCAACTCCGCCAACCGAAAGGTGGCCGAAAAACTAAAGTATTGCGCTATTTTTACCTAAGCTCTTTACCTTTAGGTCGACCGACAAACTGAGGAGCACTTCTTGAAAATAAGCCTTTTAATGATCAGTGTCCTGCTGTTCTTTCCCCTGACATCACTCAGCACTCAAGAATCGGTTGCCAAAGTCTGGAGCGTAAACGCGCCGGACTTTACGGCATCAACGACGACTGTTGACCTGGACTTGGACGAAGGCACCTGGATGAGCGTTGACGTTTCCCCCGATGGGCAACACATCGTTTTTGATCTGCTTGGCAATATCTACCTTATTCCGGTCACAGGCGGAGACGCTGAATTGCTGGTAGGTGACCACAGCTGGGATATACAACCGCGGTTCTCTCCCGACGGACGACGCGTCGCCTTCACGTCCGATCGCGACGGCGGTGATAATATCTGGACAATTGCACTGGAAAGCCAACAGCTTAAACAGATCACTTTTGAAAATTTTAGATTACTAAACAGTCCGGTGTGGTCCGCCGACGGCCAATACATTGCTGCGCGAAAACACTTCACAACATCCAGATCGCTCGGCACAGGAGAAATCTGGCTTTATCATGCCTCGGGGTTGGCCGACACCCCCGGCGTTCCGATTATCAAGAAACCGGGACCTAACTACCAAAAAGAACTGGGTGAACCAGCATTTTCCCCAGACGGCAAACACCTTTATTACACCCAAAACGCAACTGCCGGTGACATGTTCATTTATCACCAAGACAGCAACAAACAAGTGTTCAACATCAAGGCTTTCAACCTAATCAACAGGGAAACACACGTTGTTGCGGGGGGCCCTGGGGGCGCTATACGTCCAACCCCTTCGCCTGATGGTAAAAGCCTGGCTTACATCAAGCGTGTAGAAAGCATCAGCAAACTACATATAAAGGCCTTGGATTCCGGCATCGACACCATCGTCGTAAACGATCTAGACCCTGATATGCAGGAAACTTGGGCCATCAACGGCGTTTACCCCAATATTGCCTGGTTGCCTGATGCCTCGGGCCTTATCTATTGGGCTGGCGGTAAAATTCGCGCCATCGACCTGGCTAGCGGTAATATAAAAACCATTCCGTTCAGGGTACAAGATAGCCGCACGATCTACTCACCTCCAAACAAGCACGTCGATGTATCCCCTGCACAATTCGAGACACGCATGGTCCGGTTCGCTAGCCGTTCACCTGCCGATTCAACTGTGCTGTTCGAGTCACTGGGGAAGCTCTGGGTCAAGCGCGGTAACGAAGAACCGCAACGACTCACCAAAGATAAAGATGGATTCGAGTATTCGCCCGTTTGGTCGCCAGATGGGAAAACGATCTACTTTCTGAATTGGCAGGATGATCAGCTGTCGAGTATTCGCAGCGTCCCGAAGCGCGGCGGCAAGTCCAACACTATTAGCCGCGAACCAGGCCACTATTCATCATTGACGGTATCGACTGACAATCGTTCACTATTGTTAATGAAGCGCAAAGGCAGCGCACTGACCAGCCCGCACTGGGCTGCCAGGCCTGGCATTTATTTGATCGCAATCAAGTCCCGTGAAATGAGCTTCGTGACAAACCGAGGGTTCAATCCGCACTTTGGTCCCGATGAAAGGCTCTTCATCAACGAAAGAACACGCTCGACCAGTGATCGCGGCAGCGATGATGCCAAAACCAAATTGCTGTCAATGAACCGTTCCGGCTTTGATGTTCGAGAGGAAGCCGCCAGTGATCTGGCGCGAGTCATGCTGGTGTCTCCTGACGGTCAATACATCGCCCACCAACAGGGTTTCGATGTTCATATTGCTGCCCGACCGATGACGGGTCAGGCGCTTGATCTTGGCCCCAAGATGACCACCTTGCCCGACAGAAGGGTCAGCCAGTCTGGTGGTCTGTATATGCACTGGTCCCATGACAGCCATTCAATTTCATGGTCAATTGGCCCCGAATACGTCACGGTTGATGCGGCAGATGCGCTGTTCGACGATGAAGTGACGCGAACCACCGTTAGCCTGTCGATGGTCGCTGCAACGTCAACACCGCAAGGCGTTACAGCAATCACTGGCGCTCGCCTTATCACCATGAATGACGATCGGGAGGTTATCGACAACGCCACGATACTCATCAAGGACAACCGAATTCTGTCGGTCGGAACAAATCTGGCTATCCCGAGAGAAGCGAAGGTCTTTGATGCACAAGGCAAGACCATCATGCCAGGGATGATCGATGCGCATGCCCACGGTCCTTATGGACGCGGTAATATCGTCCCTGAACAAAACTACAATGCGTTGGCGCACCTTGCATTGGGCGTCACGACCGTGCACAACCCTTCCAGCAGCGCCGCGCAAGTTTTTGCTGCAGCTGAATATCAAAGGGCGGGCAAGATTCTGGCACCCAGGATTTTTTCCACTGGTGATGTCGTTTACGGCGCGAAAAGTGTTGGCTTTGCGCCTGTATCCAACATCGAAGACGCATTGCGACATATTCGTCGGCTCAAGGCCCAGGGCGCGATCAGTATCAAGAATTATAATCAACCTCGCCGCGAGCAACGTCAGCAGGTCATCGAAGCAGCACGTCAGGAAGGCATGCTTGTCGTTGCAGAAGGCGGGTCGCTCTATCATATGGATATGAACCTGATCGCAGATGGTTCGACCGGTATCGAACACAATATACCCGCACTGAACCTTTACAACGACGTCATACAGTTCTGGGGCGCGTCACAAACAGGATATACGCCAACCCTGGTTGTGGTGTACGGGGGGCTCACATCAGAGGACTACCATTACGCCGAGACCGATGTCTGGAAGCATCCGATCTTGTCAAAGTTTGTTCCACCCACTGTCTTGCAGCCGCGATCAGTAAGACGAATCAAAGCCCCAGAGCGAGATTACCGTGATGATGATGCGGCTCGAGCGGCCAAACGTCTGCTGGAAGCAGGCATCGTGGTAAACACCGGCGCTCACGGGCAACGCGAGGGGCTGGCGACGCATTGGGAGATGTGGAGTTTTGCACGCGGCGGCATGTCGGCGATGCAGGTCCTCTCGCTAGCAACCATTAATCCAGCAAAGCACCTGGGCATGGCAAATGATCTTGGCTCAATTGAGGTGGGCAAACTTGCCGACCTGGTGATCATGAACAGCAACCCCTTGGAAAATATTCGTATGACCGACGATATCAGTCACGTCATGTTGAATGGGCGACTTTATCGTGCGACCGACCTTTCAGAGGAAGTAACCGGGACCGATAAGCTTGAGCCTTTCTGGTTTTCCGAACAGCACCCGTCACCGGGCAGCACTAAAGATTAACAAGGTAGCGACGGGTAGACCTAACGCTCGCGCAAAAAACTTATGACGTCATAGCGAGCATGCGCGCGCCCAACAGAGAGAATCACTACAGGCAGGATCTGGCAGCCCGTTTATCCTGAACGGGCGGTATCTGGTATTATCTATCTTGCTGTTTATCAGGCTTCGCGTATCTTCCATTGCACCGACAAACATGCACCGCATTAACAGCCCTTCCCCACCACCCGGACGGGACATTCTGAGAAACGATACAATGATCAAACCGACTAAAACAGCGCGCTCGGCATTCACCGTTGGATCCTTGTGGATGCGGTCAATCACGTTGCTGACGGTGATATTTGCAACGCTCTTTTCAACTATTTGCTTTGCCGTTTCCTACCAGGTCTCTATCATCGAGACCGGAGAAGGTGGCCAGCAGACCGCCCTGCCAGCCTTCCTGTCTAACACCGAGGTCGCCGATCTGGTGTTGATCACCATCGACAAAAAGGGTCAACGAACCCTTTCTGTATTACCTCAGCAGGCAGGGCGCTATGCGACGCATGGACCGGGCCGGGCGCTCGATGCCGACCTGATAGTTATTGATGTGGGGCGCTATCAAGGTCGTGATGCCATACTCGGTTTTACGCAATCGGCGGCATTCCTGTTGGATCCATTGACCGACAAGAGAACGAAGCTTGCTGACATCTCAACCATTTATGGCTCGGCGATTAAAGATGCGCTACCGCACCTTGATCTGTTCACGGACATTAACAGCGACGGCATGGATGATCTGGTGATACCTGGATTCAATGGCTTCCTGATTCATATCCAACGCGCTGATGGTTCATTTTCCGCTCCGGTCAACCTGCGAGCGCCGCCTATCGTTGAGCTTTCGTTCAATGACTACCCTTGGTATCAGCCGCGGCAAAAATATGTGGGTGATATGACTCTTGATGGCAGAAACGACGTTTCCGTGTTAATTAAAAATCAACTGCATGTGTTTCCACAACTCGAAAATGGGCAGTTTCTGCCGACACCTATCATGGTCGATACGGGTATTGATCTGGATTTCGGGGGCATGGAAGAGCTGAGCGCCGCCATGCGCGATATGGACCAGTCGGATAGTTTGTCCCGGGCGCTCATCAAATTGCGTGACATTGACGGCGACGGGGTAGTCGACATGCTGGTGATCTCTGTAAAGAGCCAAGGCGTATTTCGCAAACAAACCTCTTACCAACTTCATCGCGGTATCAACGTCAAGGGGAAGCTCGCGTTTACCCAACAGCCGGTGACGACAATCGAAAGCACGGGTTACCAATTTGAAATCAAAGCTGTGGATTTTAACAATGATAGCCAGACGGATATGATGATCTCAGCCGTCGATATTGGGCTCGGCAAGGTGCTTCGCGCGCTGATTACCGGATCCATCAACATTGACCTTAACTTCTACCAGATGAAAACGGGGCTTTACGCCGCTAAACCGGACTTGAAGCGAAAAATGACAGCAACATTTGATCTGCGGTCCGGAGATTTTTTCTTCCCTTCTGTTCTGGTTGCCGATGCCGATGGCGATGGCATCGATGACTTACTGGTTCAGGAGGGCGAAGACCGGCTTAACGTCTTTCTAGGTGTAGGTGATGACAGCCTGTTTTTGAAATCGCCGACGGTTATCAACGTACCCATGCCTTCCGATCCCGAACTTGTTGTTGCCGCAAAACTCAACAGGGATGGTAAAGTCGATCTGGTAATGAGGCACGAACCGACTAACGGGGCAAAGAAAATTGTGCTCATGGTCAGCGAGTAAACCTGCGCAAAGTACCGGAAAGCACCTATCGTCTGGAGACTCGGCGAATTTGAAATCCGGGGAAGCGGAAATCTTGGATAACCCAGACAAAAGAATGCCTAAGAAACGCTTCGAATAATTTGTAGCCATGGCCTCGGTTTCAACTGAGACCTAAATTCAACAAGGACTTAATATGGAACTCAATTATCTTAAGCGAAACAAAGCGCTTATTACTTTGTTGATGTCTGCAACGCTGCTTACTGCCTGTTCGACTCGGCCGGATAATACTCAACAGTGGCTGGCTGGAGACCACCACATCCACTCCAGGTTTAGTACCGGCTGGGATCTGACCAAGGTACCCCCAGCACCGATCCTGGGCGGTGATGCAATCTATTCGACGCAAAAAAATGCAGAAATGGCGCGAAAGTTCGGGCTATCCTGGATGGTGACAACGGACCATGGTGGCCCTAACCACAGCAAACTCAACAAAGAACTGGCTTACCCGGAGTTACTCGATTCCAGGCAGACTGTACCCGAAGTGATCCAGTTCTATGGGATGGAGTTAAACACGCCGGCTGGCGAACACAACAGCCTTATTATTCCGTTTAGTGCAGATGAAGCAGACGTGCTCGAACGACTGGAATCAACGTTTGACCGGCTTGAAGCCTTTCCGAAGGACCCCGCAAGAGACACTGAACTGAGGATGCTGGAAGCGCTCGAGGTCATGAAAGAACTGAAAAAACAACCCGTCGTTATCGCCAACCACCCTTCTCGTACGGCTGACGCTTACGGAAGCTATGGCCTGGTCGAACCGGCGGAGTTTCGACACTGGAATGACACGGCCCCCAACATTGCGATTGGCATGGAAGGAGCGCCAGGCCACCAGATCATGGGACGTAGCAACAACCCAAAGATTCCTGAGCAGTACAGAGCACGGGGCGCGTATGGAAAATTCCCGACCATGGGCGGGTTCGATCAGATGACAGCGGTGGTAGGCGGCTTCTGGGATTCGATGCTGGGTGAAGGCCGACGTTGGTGGATTACAGCAAACTCTGATTCACATATTCACATCTCTGACGGCGGCATCGACCTTTGGCCCGGTGAATATTCGAAGACCTACGTTTACGCGCAAAAAAGTCACGAGAGCATTCTTGAAAACCTGCGTGCCGGGAAAATGTTTGTCACCACAGGTGATCTCATTAACGCCCTCGATTTTACAATTTCAACCACTGATCAGAGCGCAATGATTGGCGAGCAATTGATTGTTGATACGGGTTCTGAAATCACGGTCACTTTGAGGTATTCAGATCCTCAAACCGACAATGCGAATGGGGATAACCCTCAGGTAAAACGCGTCGATGTTATCGCCGGTTCTATTGCCGGCCCGGTTGACGACCCCGACAGTTTTGAAAATCCGACGACCAGCGTGATCAAACGGTTTGTCGGGACAGGCGAGCCTAACGATGGGCTGACCTTTACCGTCAAGGTTGATGAACCAACCTATTTCCGCATCCGCGGCACCAATACAGATGAACTGGAACCCGAGAAGGATGCTAAATCGGAGAATCCCTGGACTGACCTATGGTTCTACTCAAACCCGATCTTTGTGATGACACGTTAGGGGTAAAGTTAAGGTTCGCTGCCGCGTACCAGCTATCTCGGCTACCCCCTGCAACAGCGCCATTGACAGGCTTGACAGGTACTTAACGGGACTGCGCCGCCGTCGAAACCACTAGCAACATGCGTTCAAGAAGCCAGGCAAAAATGGAACTCGCTTATGCAGCAGCCAGACGGAGCTTGAAGGTCAGAGGTCAGAGGTCGGAGGTCGGAGGTCGGAGGTCGGAGCTTGAGTTTTATGGCGCGGGCGCTTTAGTCAGACGCTTGGCGGCCGGTTTTTTTGCTGCTTTCCTGAACGCGGGTTGTTTCGCCTGAAC
>Ga0302130_1001476_pt1 | contig 11866 bp, 9 predicted proteins | sample CB9_surface_MG_FD_203117 | JGI IMG/M metagenome (GOLD analysis project Ga0302130, IMG submission 203117) | Marine microbial communities from Western Arctic Ocean, Canada - CB9_surface | ecosystem: Environmental > Aquatic > Marine > Oceanic | place: Canada: Western Arctic Ocean | collected 2017-09-19 | reverse complement strand
TCTATACGTCAAAAACACACTATTAAACTTCTTTAGTTTCTTTCTAATTGCTTTTTCTTTATATATTTTTATCGCACTAGTCTCATACGACCCAACTGATCCAGCCTTTTTCAATAAATCATCCTCTATACTTATAAATAATTTGGGCGGCCCCCTTGGAGCCAATGTCTCTGATTTTTTATTTACTTTGATTGGTCTTGGCTCTTTTCTTATTTTACTTATTGGATGTGTTTGGGCTTTGCAGACAATATTTTTTAGAGATCAATACGGATCTAATACAAAAACTATTGTTAGGTTTTTTAGCTCATTTATTTTATTAATTAGTTTTTGCGCAGTTCTTGAGTACTATTTTGACAGCAACTCTGGTGGTTTTTTAGGTAAGTTTATTTTTACAAATCTCTCAAATTCTATTGGCTTTTTAGGGAGTTTAATATTTCTCGTTATTTTTATCATCCCAGCGGCGGCTTTGGCATTCAATTTTTCTTGGATAAAGACCTTGGAAGTCTGTGGCTCTTTTATAATTAAGTTTTTTAATGCAACTATCGCGACATTAAAAACTATATATTTAAGATCAATTTCTTTTTTTAGAATCTTATTAAATAAATTCTCAGACAAAGTAAATTCATTTAAAGAATCTCAAAAATTAAAAAAAGAATCTTCCATAACTTCAAAGTTCACCAAAGAAAAATTTAAGACTAAGATTTTAGAAAAGGATTCCTTTTCTAATAAATCAATGCCGGAGGAAGCTGCTCAGCCTGAGCTTCCAAACACTAGCGAGGAGCTGTTAAAAGAGGTTGAAATACCAGCTCATAAAGGAACTTCAAATCAAGTTAAGACAAAGATGCCTAGTACTGAACTCTTAGACAGAGCTTTGGATGATGGTGCTTCGCTATCAGAAGATGAGTTAAATGAAATAGCTTCCTTGTTGGAAACAAAATTAGAAGAGTTTGGTATTGAAGCTTCTGTTGAATCTGTAATACCAGGACCCGTCGTAACAAGGTTTGAAATTCAACCGGCCCCTGGAACAAAAGCAAGTAAGATCACGGGTATTGCCCAAGACATTGCTAGATCTTTATCTGTAAGCAGCGTAAGGGTTGTTGAGGTTATAGAGGGCAAATCATTTGTTGGTATTGAGATACCAAATACAAATCGTAAAATGGTTAGATTAACTGAAATTCTTTCTTCACAAGCCTTCAAGAATTCACCTTCCAGTTTAACTTTAGCATTGGGGCATGATATTTCTGGAAATGCTGTAGTAGTTGATCTCGCAAAGATGCCTCATTTACTTGTCGCAGGAACAACAGGTTCAGGTAAGTCAGTAGGGGTTAACGCTATGTTACTCAGCCTTCTTTTTAAATCAGATCCTAAGGATGTTAGATTAATATTAATTGATCCTAAGATGCTTGAACTATCAGTTTATGATGGCATTCCTCATCTTTTAACACCTGTTATAACAGATATGACAGATGCTTCTAATGGTCTTAGGTGGTGTGTGGTGGAGATGGACAGAAGGTATAAACTTATGTCAATGATGGGCGTAAGAAATCTAGCTGGCTTTAATAAAAAGATTGAAGATGCAGCTGCTAACGGAAAGCAGATAATAGACCCAACACATCCCGAGGATGAAGAGTACTTAGAAACACTTCCTTCAATAGTGGTGGTTGTTGATGAGTTTGCTGACATGATGATGTTGGTCGGGAAAAAAGTAGAACATTTAATTGCCAGAATAGCCCAAAAAGCTAGAGCAGCTGGAATTCACTTAATCTTAGCAACTCAAAGACCATCTGTTGATGTTATTACTGGTCTTATTAAGGCAAATATCCCTACAAGAATTGGCTTTCAGGTCTCAACCAAAATTGATTCAAGAACCATTCTTGACCAAGGCGGTGCTGAGCAGTTGCTAGGTTATGGAGATATGTTGTATCTCCCGCCTGGTGTCGGTGTTCCTGTTAGAGTTCATGGTGCTTTTGTTGGCGATGATGAAGTGCATAGGGTTGTTAGTGACTGGAAGGAGAGAGCAGGGCCTAATTATGTAGAAGAGATTGTTTCCTCATCTCAGGAAACTGGTCCCATTGCTGGCTGGTCAGGGTCAGAAACATCAACATCATCCGAAGATGCTGATGAGTTATATGATGAGGCTGTTAATTTTGTTCTCGACTCAAGACGCGCTTCTATATCAGCTGTGCAGAGAAAGCTTAGGATTGGATATAACAGAGCTGCTAGATTAATAGAGACAATGGAAGAGGCTGGGTTAATCTCAGAAATGAGCTCGAACGGATCCAGAGAAGTACTTGTCCCTAAAAGAAATTAAATTGAAGGTTATATTACTTTTCTTACTAATCATGGCATCACCTGATGTATTGGCTAGCTCATCCGTTGAAGTGTTTAACGACTTAATTAACAAAGACCTTTCATTTACCCAAAAAAGTTTAAACTCTAAAACAAATAAGCTTTCTGAATCTGACGGCAACATTACTAGAGATAAATCCCTCATCATTATTAATATAAATACACCGTATAGAGAAAGATATACTATAAATAATTCTCATATTGAGGTGTATGATTTTGACTTTGACCAAACAAAGATCATTTTCTATGAAGATATTATTAACAAAACTTTTATAAATATTATTACTAAAGGTATTGATTTTGATATTACTAATATAAAAGATATCTCTTCCAAGTCTTTTAAAATTATTGATATTTTAGATAGAGAGATTTACATTGAGCTGACTAGTGATAATAGCTTTTTTATTAAGTTTAAAGATAATATGAATATTACAAATTTAGTTAATTTCAAGGTTAGTGCCTGATGAGTATTTTGTTTATTGGAATTGGTGGGGGATTAGGGGCTATTTCAAGGTTCTTATTAAGCGAATTATCTATAAAATATATACCCTTAGATTATCCAGTAGGCACTTTGGCGGTTAATGTAATTGGATGTTTTTGTATAGGTTTGTTTATAGGAAACTCCATGCCGGTAAAGGACACTTCCTACTATTTTTTTATTATTGGTTTTTTAGGATCTTTCACTACTATGTCAGCCTTTACGCACCAAACAGTACTGATGATTAATACTAATGCTATTAGTGCTGCATCATATATAATGCTAACTATATTACTTACGGTAGCTGCTACCTATATTGGAACCCTAATTTCTAAATAATAAAATGATTGATATTAAACGGCTTAGAGAAGATACCGAAGGAGTTGCAAAGGCTCTTAATACCCGAGGATTTGAACTAGATGTTGAGCTCTTTGTAGAGCTTGATGATAAAAGAAAGCTACTTCAGGTAGATACAGAACATCTTCAGTCAAAAAGGAAAAATCTTTCTAATGACTTTGGAAAATTAAAATCTCAAGGTGCAGATACTACCGATTTAAAATTACATATTGATTCTATTAACAGTGATCTCAAGACTAAAGAGGCTGCCTTGCAATTAATTCAAAATCAATTAAATGATTTTCTTTATGATATACCTAATATCCCAAATAAAAATGTACCTTTAGGTAATGATGAATCAGATAACAAGGTTATTGAAATATCAGGAGATATAATTTCTACCAATAAACTCGACCATCTAGAGATAGCTTCTGACATAGATATAGAATTGGCATCTAAGCTTGCTGGCTCAAGGTTTGTTGTTTTAAAAGGAGATATGGCAAAGCTTCAAAGAGCTCTTATAAGTTTTATGCTAGACATCGCTATTAAAAATGGATACAAAGAGCATTATGTGCCATTCATGGCTAATGTTGATTCCTTGTCTGGTACTGGTCAGTTACCGAAGTTTGAGGAAGATCTTTTTAAGGTATCTGATAGTTTATACCTCATACCAACTGCTGAAGTTCCGTTAACTAATATTTTTAGAGACGAGGTAGTTTCTGACAAAGATCTCCCAGTTAAACTTACCTCTCATACCCCATGCTTTAGATCAGAAGCTGGAAGTTACGGAAGAGATACAAAAGGCCTTATAAGGCAACATCAATTTGAAAAAATTGAGCTAGTTCAAGTCGTAGATTCAGAAACATCTTTAGATGCCTTAGAAGTCCTTCTTAATAATGCCCGAGAAATATTAGATCTTTTAGAGCTCCCATATCAAGTAGTAGAACTATGTACTGGAGATCTTGGTTTTTCTGCATCTAAAACATATGACATAGAGGTATGGATGCCTAGTCAAAATAAATACAGAGAAATTTCATCTTGTTCTAATTTTAGTGATTTTCAAGCCAGAAGGGCAAACATTAAGATCCAAACAGGAACTTCGAAGAAACTTGCTCATACTATAAACGGATCTGCACTGGCAGTCGGAAGGACTTTAGTAGCACTTATAGAAAATAATTACGATAGTAAAACTAACTCTATAAAAATTCCAGATTCTCTTAAAAGCTACTTTGGAGCCGATTCAATTAAGCTTTGAACTTTTTTTATATAGAGCTGTCTAAAAAGTGCGTATATTTTACAAAATTGCCATACCCTATTTATAATTTTTGATATATGATTAAGTCATTAATTAATTATTTTTATTATTTGCGAGGGTAATAATCATGCATCACTTTTTAAGACTATCAATCATATCAATCTTTCTTTCACCGTTTGCAATATCACAAGAACTAACATCTGATATTACTGGAACAATTTCATCTAACGGTTCAGCCGTCAATGGCGCAACTGTTACAATCACTTACGAACCTACAAACAGTTCTGTTACTAAAGTTACAAGCTCTAATGGTAAGTATTTTGCAGGAGGTCTTAGACCTGGAGGCCCTTATAAAATAGAAGTTTCCTCATCTGGTTTATTACCCCAAGATAGATCAGCTACTCTAACTGTTGGAGAGACCAGTAGGCTATCTTTCTCTTTGTCATCGCTAGATTCAGTAGACGATGTCGTTGTTACTGCGTCAAGAGTTACTTTTGATAAAAGCGGATTCACTACAATTATAGACGCAGAGCAAATTGCTTCTGCTCCTTCTGTTACTAGAGATCTTACTGATATTCTTAGATTAAACCCTTTAGTTTCTATTGATAACGAAGAAGATGGAGAGGAATCAATTTCTATCGGTGGTGCTCACCCAAGAACAAACGATATCAAAGTTGACGGCGTTTCATTTAATGATGACTTTGGATTAAATTCAAACGGCTATCCTTCGCAAAGAAGTCCAATTAACTTCAATGCTGTTGACCAACTAGCAGTTAAAGTCGCCCCTGTTTCTGTTGAGTACTCTCAATTTAGAGGCGGTGTTATTGATATCATTACTAAAGGTGGAACAAATGAGTTTCATGGTGATGTTTCATATTTTGATAGAGGCGATAAATTCATGGGCGATTCTCTTGAAGGCTCACCTGTAGACATTAAAAAAGAAGATACAGCAATGGAACTTTCCCTTGGTGGCCCAATTATTCAAGATGAATTATTCTTTTTTGCGACTTATGGATCTGCTGAAATTGCTAACCCACTTGAGTATGGAGCTATAGGCTCAGGCGCAGAAAATATTCTAGACATCACAGAAGCTCAAATTCAAGAAATTAGAGATGCTGCAATTGCTGTAGTAGGTCGTGATCCTCTAGGCGGAGCTGGTTCAACAAAATCTGAGCAAGAAAATATGACTCTTAGATTGGATTGGAATATTAACGACACTAATAGACTGACTTATAACTTTAAAGACGTTAGTGGCGATCAGGTTAGAGGAGCTACTTCATCAAGAAGTACTCTCGCACTTGCTTCAGGAACATACCTTAAAAATGAGAGCACTACTACAAACAGCTTCCATTTGGTTTCTGATTTAACTGAAAATCTAATTTCAGAAATTTATTTCTCTAACAAAGAAACATCTACTGATCAAATTTCACCAGTAGGGCAAAACTACCCAAGTTTCTACATCGATGATGCTTTTGGGTTTAGAGTTAATTTTGGTCCAGACATTTACAGGTCTGCTAATGACTTAGATACAACTACAGATTTTTTTAAGGCTAAGTTAACTTATTACATGGATGACCATAAAATAACAGCTGGTTATGAAAATACTTCTTACGATGTTTATAATTTATTTATTGTTAATGAAGATGGACGATATGAGTTTGAATCTCTTGCAGATCTCAAAACTGGAACAATTGACAGATACTCTGCCGCAGGCTCTAAGACAGGAAATGTTGATGATGCAGCAGCGGTATTTAAGTATGAGCAAACATCTATATACATGATGGATGAGTATTCAATGTCTGACAGACTTAAATTAACATTCGGTGTTAGATATGATAAATACGAAGGAGATGACACTCCAACTAACCAAAGCTTTGTAAATGACTATGGTTTTAAAAATGGTGGAATAGCTGGTACTAATCTTCTTAATCTTAGATTTGGAATGGACCTAGTTATAGATGATATGAGTGATCTAAATATTACTCTTGGAACATATGCATCTAAATTGCCAAGTGTTTGGATTTCAAATGCATACAGCAATACTGGTGTAAACATTGCTAACTATGACCCAGCATATGCTCCAGGTTGTAACACTTCAACAGTTGCTGGAATGACTTTTTCTGGTACAAATGTTAAACCTGATTGTGTAATTGCATCTATCCAAAACCCTTTAAATGTAAGTGGTAAAGTTGACTTCATAGCGCCTAGCTTTGAATGGCCTGTTTCTAGAATCTTGAATATTACATATACAAGAACACTGCCTCAGGATGTTGATTTAACTGTTACTTACTTAAATTCAGAAGAAGAAGAAGCTTTGTATAAAATAATTGATACTGGCTACCCTTTAATTGGAGATCAACCTACGGTACCTACTGAAAAAGCACCTGATGGAAGACCTATATATGGACAAACAGGAAGCAATAGCTATAGAGCTGGTTTGTATAACGAATGTTGTGGAGAAAGATCAGTAATTTCTGCATCGCTTTCCAAATCATTCAGAGATGGAGATACACGAGTATTCATGAGTTACACAGGTCAGGATGCGCAAGATAGAAATGCTATGACTTCTTCAACATCTAACTCAAACTACGGTAAAGTTGGTGCTGCTGATTACAATAATAGAAACTTAGGAAGATCAACATATGAAACTGAGCATAGATTCTTAGCAACATTATCATCTAAGCATTATTTCTTCGGACCTAACAAGCCAACTCAATTTAATCTTGTCTTTACGAGAGAGTCAGGCGGACCTAAATATCCAACTTTTGATACTTTTACTAATAGAGCTTCAGACTACAAATCAAAAGCCTTTGGTTATGACTTCAGTCTAAACGATGATAGTTCATCATTACTTTACATTCCGACTATGGGTGACGCACTTGTATGTTATTCATACAAATGTACTGCTGAAGGAACTGACGAGGCAAATGCTAGAGAACTTGAAATTATTAACTTACTTCACAACGTATTTGGCTTAAAGGACTATGCTGGGCAGATCTCACCAAGAGATGCAGGAAGCTTCCCTTGGCAGTCATCACTTGATCTAAACATCATTCAAAAGTTACCTGGACTTAGAGACAATGATGAGTTCGTAATTACTTTCGCATTAGAAAATGTTCTTAACTTTATCGACGAAGATGAAGGAATCGTAAACTACGGTTACTACTCAGGAAGAATTCCTGTTATAGATCTAAGAATAGTAGATGGAAAATATGACTATAGTAGATATGCTTATAGATATGATGCTACAGGGAATCCTTTCAATATATCAAGATCAACTACTCAAAGTCTATGGAGAGCATCTTTAGGTTTTCAGTACAAGTTCTAATAAGTACTTAAAAAAATTAAAAAAGGCGGTTTATCCGCCTTTTTTTTTGATAGAATTAAAAGCATGGATTTATCAATACCAGAACTATCATTTAAAGACATAGAAAGAGGGGATGCTGAGGCTATCAAAATTCTTAAAAGTGCTCTAGAAGGTCATGGCTTTTTTTCAATAATAGATCATGGGCTTTCTAAAGACCTACTAAGCAAGTGCTATAAATCTTCTCAAGATTTTTTTAATTTAGACGGGCCTACCAAGTATAAATATAATAGTCGCGATTCAAAGGGCGCTAGAGGATTTACACCTCCTGGCATAGAAACTGCTGTAGGAGAAAAAGTCGCCGATCAGAAAGAATTTTGGCATCATGGGCCTGTGATTGACTCCTCTTATGATGTTGGAATACCAGGTAATATTCAGATAAATGAGGTGCCTGAATTTAATGATGATTTTGATGCTTTATATGGCGAACTTCATGCTGTAGGTATAAGAGTCATGTCAGTAATTTCGCTCTCTATTGGTCTTGATAAAGACTTCTTCTTTCCATGGATAGAAAAAGGAAACTCTCTCTTAAGGTCAATATACTATCCGCCCGTAGATGACCTATCTAATCCTTACAGAGCTAGAGCGCATGAGGACATAAACTTAATTACTTTGCTTGTAGGAGCTGAGGAAGGCGGTTTAGAAGTTCTTAATAAAGATGGCGTTTGGATAAAGGTTAAACCAAGCTCTCATTCTATAGTATGTAATATTGGCGATATGATGCAGCTTGTTACAGATAAGAAACTAAAAAGCACTACACACAGAGTCGTTCAGTATGAGGGTGAGATCTCAAAACCCAGATATAGTATTCCCTTTTTCCTTCACCCAGCCCCAAGCGTAGTACTTAAATCTGTCTTCAATGAGGATGATGAAGGCGTTCTCGCAGACGATTTTTTAAACGAAAGACTCAAAGCTATTAAGCTATACTAAACCATGACAATACTTAACATTCTTCAAATAGGGGTTGGCTTTCTTGGTCTTATAGCCATTGCCATACCTTTTTCCGATAACTATAAGATAATAAATTTTAAGTATATAGCTTATGGAATACTCGCTCAGATAGTTCTTGGACTAATCTTAATCAAAGTTCCTCTTGTAACAACGGCATTTGAATATCTAGCAGAGGGCGTAACAGTTCTCCAAGAAGGTACTCAGAAGGGTGCACAGTTTCTTTTCGGCTATCAAGGTCCTGTTACCGAGGGTTATCCTGTATTGTTAGAAACTTTCGCATTTGGCATTCTTCCTTATATTATTGTTCTCTCATGTCTTTCTGCAATGATGTGGTATTGGGGTGTTCTTCCTTTTATCGTAAATATGCTTTCCAAGGTATGCCAAAAACTTTTTAACATCGGAGGCCCAATTGGTCTTGGAGCAGCCGCTAACGTCTTCCTAGGACAGGTTGAAGCGCCTCTCCTGATAAGACCCTATCTTGACAAGTTATCAAATAAAGAGCTTCTTATACTTATGACAACAGGGATGGCAACAGTTGCTGGCTCTGTGATGATAGCTCTAATAACTATTCTTCAAGTTCAGTTCGGCGATATCAATCTAATTCAGCACTTTATAACCGCATCTGTTCTATCTGTTCCGGCAGCCATCATGTATGCAAACATTATGATTCCGTCTAATGAAGTAACAGATTTTGAGGGGAGCAAAACTCCTAAGATTTACAAAAGTACTATGGACGCAATTACACGTGGCACATCAGATGGCACAAGTATTGCTATAAGCATTGGAGCTATTCTAATAGTCTTTATTGCTTTGGTTTATTTTGCTAACTCTTTTCTAGGGTTAATTGGTAATCAGCTTGGGTTGGAAATCTCTATAGAGGGTGTTCTTGGGTATGTTTTTGCTCCAATAGCCTGGCTTATGGGTATACCTTGGAATGAGGCTATAATTGCAGGTGAATTGCTTGGCATAAAAACCACTCTTAATGAATTTGTTGCCTATGGAGCAATGGCTAATCTTGATGATGGTCTTCTTTCTGATAGGTCTAAATTAATAACACTTTACGGACTTTGCGGGTTTGCTAATTTTTCTTCTGTTGGTATTTTAGTTTCTGGAATCGGGGCTATGGCGCCTGAAAGAAAAAGTGATCTTATTGATGTTTCTTTCAAAGCTCTTGTTGGCGCTACGCTTGCTTCTTGTATGACTGGTCTTGTCGTTGGATGTTTTATCTAATTATTTATAACAATAAATAGATTTAGGTAGGATGCAAAAACCAGCCAAACTACATAGGGCATATAAATAATACCTGATAATTTATCAATCTTAATCATTTGAAATAACAGTTTAATATTTAAGAATATCAAGAGCCATATATTTAATAAGGCTAGTACAGGCATATGAAAGCTGAAAAATAACCAAGACCATATCGTGTTAAAAAAAAGTTGAATTAAGAAAAGATTTTTAGTTGCTTTAAATGTTCTATATGCAGATACCGACATTAATAGGTATAGGATAGGCCAGACAATACCAAATACGTATCCAGGAGGATTAAGTTCAGATTTTAAAAGAGATTGATACCATATATCAGTTGATGTATTTGATGACGCTAGACCGCCTAAGATTAATGCCAGGGGAACGAAGAAATAAATAGAAAGTTTGTTGCTTAAAAACAAAACTTATCTCTTTCTAAAAAACCTTGATACAGTTGATTTAATATCTGCAAGAAAGGTTGATCCTTTCGGTCTGGCTTCAATAAATATATAGAAACCAACAAAGATTGTTGAAATTAAAAAAACCCAAACTGCGTCATATTCACCCATAGTGATGTAATTATAATTGTTTTAAATTTTTATATGTAACTTAAATTTAGTTTTTTTCAACTAATAATGAGCATATTGAATAGCCAGCACCAAACGAGCATAGTATTCCTTTCTGTCCAGGCTCTAGATCATTATTTAGATTAAAGGCTACGAGCGATCCAGCTGATGCTAGATTTCCGAATTGTTGAATTGGCATAGGGACTAGGTCGATTCCAAAGTCATCGTTTCCAAGGACTTTAGAGGCAATTAATCTGATCATCTTTCCATTTGCTTGATGAAGCCATAGTTTTGAAATATCACCAGGCAAAAGACCATTTACTTCAATCTGCTCTTTAATTATCGAGGATACTAAAGGGCATACATCCTTAAAGACGCTTCTACCATTTTGCCTAAATAAAACCTCATCATCAGTTTTTTGATCTTCTGCAGCCCTATTCAAATAACTGAAATCACTTCTAATATTATTAGAAAACTCAGTATGTAATTTTCTATCTACTATTTTAAAACTTTTTTTAGAAGTACTCTCTTTCTGAACAATGGTGGCAGCACACGCATCGCCAAAAATAAAATGCTTATCTCTATTGGTAAAGTTAACAAAGGGTGTTGATATTTCAGGGTTTACAACCAATATTGTATTGGCAAGTCCTGAGGCTATATCACTATATGCATTACTGATGGCAAAGGTGGTGGATGAGCATCCAACGAGCATGTCATAACCATAACCCTTGATACCAAGCTCTTCTTGAATCTCTATAGCAACTGCTGGATAATTTCTTGCCGAGTGAGATGTGCCTACAATAATTGCATCTATATCATCCGCAGTTACACCAGCTTGGCTCATTGCTTTTTTAGCTGCAATTATTCCAACCTCAGCATGAATTGATAGTCGACTTTCATCCTCATTTTTAACAATAGGCATCATTCTTTTAGGGTCTAGAATCCCAGCTTTATCAATGACATATCTTGTTTGGATGCCTGAAGCTTTTTCAATAAACTCAGAAGAAGAGGGCGGCATCTTTTCTAAGATTCCATTATCTATTTCAGTTTTATTGTTTTGATTAAAGCTATCAACATATGAATTATATGACTCAACTATTTCATCATTGGTAATCATATCTTCGGGATGCCAAACCCCAGTTCCCGCTATGTGAATATCATGCATATTATTTAAAAATATTTAATTTAATATATTATAAATTATGACTTCAAATATAACTAATCAGGATGCTCATGTTTATGAGTTTTTAACTAACCAAATTAATCCAAAAGGTATTATTCATATTAGCCATGGAATGGCAGAACACATTCTTAGGTAT
>Ga0302130_1001469_pt1 | contig 11895 bp, 13 predicted proteins | sample CB9_surface_MG_FD_203117 | JGI IMG/M metagenome (GOLD analysis project Ga0302130, IMG submission 203117) | Marine microbial communities from Western Arctic Ocean, Canada - CB9_surface | ecosystem: Environmental > Aquatic > Marine > Oceanic | place: Canada: Western Arctic Ocean | collected... | reverse complement strand
GTTACAAATGGGTTACAAAAAACTCTGGCTTTGTCGTTAATTATGTTCAAATCAGCCTGATATTCCGAAACATCAAGCTGCCACGATTCGGTTGAGCTTAGAAACCTTGGACGCTGCAGGCCCGTCAGATCGTTTTGCGAAGGTAAAATTACCGTACCACGCACCAAGTGCGGTTATGTTAATACGCTGCCAGCTCAAAAAAACCTCAGGGGCCCGTCACGCTTTTGGAAGTAACTCATCTGATTTGTTCGTGCGCGATCAGCAGATCGCGGGTGGGCCTTCGCTGACCGCGGGCCTTGGGCCATGTTTTTGGCAAACGTTTCGTGGCGCAGAGATACCAATATGTGCCTAATTGTGCGGGCCAGCCGGTACGTTGCCAAATCCGCGTTAAGCTTTGCCGCAGTGACGCTGTCGTTAGTTGCCGTCGTATCTTCGGGGTTACTGCGGCCAACTGGTTACGGATCAGCGGCGCTGGACGCCAAGGGGACCCCTATTTAAGGCCCCCGCGTCTTGGCCCACGGCCCTTTACAATTGGTGTCGTAAATTCATTCGCGGGTAGTTTCGTTTGAATGCTCAGGCCATGGATCGTGCATCCCGCTGCACGGCAACTATGGCTTGCACCACGTTGGAGGAATGACTGTGGCTAACCCTTGAAGCGATCCAAAAAACAGTATTGGGTTAATAAGCCCTGTTTTAACGTCTTATCGTCTACTGTATTTCAGTTTTTCCACTAGCTCCATTGTTATGTTCCATAGTATGGCCTGACATTTTTCTCTGCTTAGAGCCGACTTTCGTGAATACGAGAGTTTCATGCAAGCGGTCTCTGATCGGTTTCACCATGTCATAAGATAACCTCCACTCCCCATACATTTCGAGTTGTATCTGAAAGCTATAATAACCAGGCATCACGGCGTGTTCAGTGACTGAAACTGGCTTCACATTATGTGCCATCGCCATTGAGGGCATTGTGGCTCCTACAGTGACTTCCGCGCCTTTTACTGGCGCGCTCGATTGCATTAACATAAGAATGCAAGCATACATAAAACTGTCCTCTTCCGCGACGCATTCTGTATTGGTCTTAGCCTGTTCGGCCCAACTCATCGTGCCCATAAAAATGGACGCTACAGTTCCGAGGATAGCTCTCTCTAATAGTTTTCTATTTAGCATTTTCTTTCCTCCGATTAATAATACCGTTTTCAATCATAATATAGTCTATGGCGATGTTCTGTTTGGATGTCGTATGTTGTCCCGTGATCAGAATACCAATCCCCTCTGCACGCAGTTCCAATACTGCGCTCCAAATTCGCTTTGCAGAATTGGCCGCAAGGCCCATCAGAGGCTCATCCAACAAAAGATATTCAGGTGCAGCCATGAGGCCTCGGGCAAAGGCTAGCATCTGAGCCTGCCCCCCGCTAAGTGCGAATGCGGGTTTGTGCAACATCGGGATAAGTTCAGGAAAAAGTGCTAACACTCTGTCAAAATTTGCTCCGATTCCGCAGACAGCCGCCCCAAACTTCAGGTTATCTCGACTGGTTAGGCTGGAAAACAGATGCCGGCCCTCGGGAACGAGAACTACGCCCAAGGCCAGCATGCTGGCGGCGTTTCTATTCGTTAGGGTCAGCCCGTCAATCGAGACCTCACCAACAGACCCAACGGCCCCAATGACGGCCTTCAAAAGGCTAGTTTTACCCGCACCGTGGTGACCTTCTAGAGCAAGAATTTTACCTTTCTCAATTTGTAAATTGGCGGAATCGACGGCGCGCAAGTCAGCATAATTGACACTTAGGTCTTTAATTTCAAGCATGAGAGGTCTGCGAGCCTTGAGCGTTACTGTCCAGTGAGATTAACCGGTTGGCGACCATTTCAATAAGATCACATCGATGCTCAACCACTATCAATCCACAGTCAACTGGAACATGATTGGATAGAAAGCCAGCAAACGCAGTGAGTTCTGCATTCGTGAGACCTGCGCAGGGTTCATCAAGAAACAGGTAGCGAGGGTTTGCAATAAGCGCACGAACAACTTCGGCCTTGCGCTGAATAGGCAGCGGGATTTCACTTGGAAACTGGTTTAGATATTTGGCCAGTGTGGTTTCCTGAAGCAGGCTTCGCAATGTTTTTATATCATGTACTTCGGCCTGAAATTGATCCTGCAGCGGCACATTTGGAAGAAGCCGCACAGACTGAAAACTTCGCCGTATACCCTCGCGGGCATACTGCCATGCTGGCATTCCTGTAAGTAATTTTCCGTCCAACAAAATCTGCCCGTTTTGTGGTATCAAAAATCCTGTAGCAATATTGATAAGTGTTGATTTACCGCTGCCATTTCCTCCTGTCAGGCCAACCCTGTCGCCCGGATGTAGCTGGATTGAGAAATCCCTGAGAACATTCATGCCGCCAAATCCAATCGAGATATTGCGGAACTCAAACATTTGGACGGGTCCTGTTCCGCACACGATTTACAAATCTCGGGTTAATCAGACCTTCGGGAAAAACAATCAGCAAGACGGCAACAAGCCCTCCAAAAACGATCATCCGATATGCTGAAAGCGCGCGAATGCTCTCTAAAAGTCCAATATCAATCGCCACTCCAATCAGAGGGCCAATCGGCGCGCCCAAGCCACCTATTATTGAATATGCCAGAGCATGGACGCCCAGCATCACACCAAACATTTGAGGTTCAATATGGGTATTAAAGAGCGCAAACAGTGCTCCACCAAAGCCTGCGACGATGCCTGACGCACAGATGAAACACATACGGTAGAGGTTAGGACGGACGCCCACTGATTGAGCCAAGATGTTGTCTTTACCAACCAATCTGGCGCAAAACATAACCTGAGTGCGCTCGAGGACGAAAAGCAACATCAAGAGCGTACCAAGGCAGGCGAGCGTTAGGCTGAGAAAATCCACAACTTCGATATTGTTATCGAAAATCCACCGAATATTGGAAAAACCCTCCGGGCCATCCGGGCCGGTCATGCGTCCATCCAGCTCAAGCGGCAAGCGAATCTGGAGTAGGGATAAACGGAATAGCTCTGCAAAGCAGAGAGAAGCAATAGCAAAATAAAGACCGGACAAGCGTAAGGTCAAAGCCGCGAGTAAAAGCGCTGCAAGGCCGGCGCAGAGTGCGCTGAGCAGTAGTGCAAGACCTACCGGCGCGTCAAAAATTACTGTGGCTGTGGCCGTCACATAGGCCCCTATTCCGAAAAATGCCTGCTGACCAAACGATATCTCACCAACGACCAAGACCAAATAGGCTGATAATGCCAGAAAAGAGATAAGAGCCATGTTGGTTAAAATTGAGGCCAAGTACACGCTCATCGGCTAAATCCTCTCATGCGCCAATCGATCCGTACGGTAGTGCGCCACCCCCATGAGACCGCCAGGGCGTAGAATCAGAACGAGAAAAAGAATGCCAAACGTGGAGATGTCGCGATATTCCGCGCCAAAAAGATTTGTGGTGTGAGCTTCGAGAAATCCTAAAAGCAGCCCGCCGAGCACGGCGCCAACCAACGACCCTACGCCCCCCAACATCATTGCTACCAAACCTTTAATTGTGCTCCAAAGACCGAACAGCGGGGTCACATGTCCGTCGCTAGACAAGATTAAAAATGCAGAGGTCCCTCCAAGGAAACCGGCGATGGCAAAGGTCACTATCCCTATACGTGACACGTTAGCACCGAGCAATTTAGCGGTTTCAGGATTATCGGCTGAGGCCCGCAATAGGAGACCAAACCGGGTGCACCTGAGTATCAGGAACAGTGCAGAAATGGCAATGATAGCGACCCAAAGATTTAATATTTGGTCACCGCGCAAATAGAGGTTAAAGATTTCTACAGATCCGATCTCAATTCCAGGAAATTCGTGGGTGCGTTGAGGCAAAAGCTGTGACGATATTTCGTCAAGCTGCATCCAAATTGCAAAGCTGGCAATCATGGACGCAGTCACCCCAGTTTTGCCAACATGCGGACAAAAACACAAACGCTCTACATAGATATTCACTAGGGCTGCTGCGGTTATGGTGACCAGAAACAATCCAAGCGGTCCTAAGCCAATATGCTCGTTGACCCATACCGCAATTGCACTACCGAGTAGCAGTGAAGACCCATAAGCGAGGTTGATACGCTTCATGATGCCAAAAATGAGTGAGAACCCCAAAGCCAGCAGAGCATACGCCGACCCAAATAAAATGCCATCAAGTGATGTTTGCAAAAATTCCATTTAGACCCAATTCGTTTTACTACTGCCCAAGATAAGCGCGCCTGATGACATCTTCGTTTTCCAACTCGTTTGGATTGCCATTAAATGATACACGGCCCTGATCTAAAAAGTAGAAATGGTCGGCAACCTGAAGCGCTTTGATTGCATTTTGCTCGACCAGAACAATTGACATGCCTTCGCTTTTAACTTGCGTTATGATCGCAAAAATTTCGTCAACAATTTTAGGTGCCAAGCCAACCGAGGGCTCATCCAACAGCAACATTTTTGGACGCGACATTAGCGCGCGCGCCAGTGCCAACATCTGTTGCTCTCCCCCTGATAACGTTCCTGCGTTTTGCTCTTCACGCTGTTTGAGCACCGGAAATCTCTCATACATTTTTTCTAGATCATTTTCGACCTCAATGCGTTTTGACCGGTGACGCAAGTAAGCCCCTGCCATCAAATTGTCACGCACTGACATCAACGGAAAAACCAGCCGGTTTTCAGGCACCAGAGACAATCCGCTCTGCAGCACTTTTGGCGCGCCCAACCCAGCTATTTCGATACCGTCAAATTGCACTGATCCAGAGACAGGTTTCAATATGCCTGCAAGGGTAAACATCAAAGTCGTCTTACCAGCACCGTTTGGTCCCAAAATACAGGTCACTTGACCTTCTTTAGCCACAAGGCTGACGTCGTTGAGCGCTTTTATCAATCCGTAAGAGGTTGTCAAATTAGATACAGAAAGCATATCAGTCGCTCCCACCTGAGTTTGTGGCAAAGCCAAAATAGGCCTCCTGCACTAGAGGGTTGTTTTGAATTTCCGTAGGTGTGCCCTCAGCGATTTTTTTGCCAAAATTTAGTACCACAATGCGATCTGTTACGTTCATCACAAGCTCCATGACATGTTCTACTAGTAGAACCGTCATACCAAGGTCCTTCATGGTTAGAATGCGTATTCTAAGGTCTCTGACCTCTTCGGAATTCATCCCTGCAGCGGGCTCATCTAGCACGATTAATTTTGGTTTAGAGGCCATCGCGCGAGCTAGCTCTAGGCGGCGTTGCTCTCCAAAAGAAAGGTTCTTGGCCTTGTAATTGCTGCGATCACCCAATCCGGAAAAATCGAGTAGTTTTTCAATTTCAACTCTTCGGTCCGTTGAGCTACCAAACCAGTCTGACAGCCAACTCACTTCCGTTTCGGGCGCGTCGCGCCAAGCAACCCATAGATTTTGCCAAACAGTCAGATCATCAAACAATCGGATGTTCTGGAAGGTGCGTGAAACTCCAGCATCAATCCGCTCATGAGGTGGTTTGGTGCCCAAATCAATATTGTCGAGTTCTATACTACCAGCAGTTTGCGGAAACACGCCGCAAATCAGGTTTACCATGGTGCTTTTCCCCGATCCGTTTGGTCCGATTAGACCAAGCACCTCTCCTTTGCTCACCTCAATCTGCACCCCGTCAACGGCGCGCACACCTCCAAAGTGCTTGACAAGATTGTTTAGTCTAAGCATCGTTAGATCCACCATTGGGCTTGAGGCCGAGTAGCTTAGCGAGATCAGAGCGGAAGTTCCCATCCACCAAACCCTGTGGCCTGAAATTCATCGCTGCTATAATGAGCAGACCGAACAGAATATTCCGGTAATCGCCGATAAAGCGCAGTCCTTCAATAATAAATCCTTGAATAAAGATCACTGCAACCAGCGTTCCAAAAACGTTTCTCAGTCCGCCTAGGATGGGGTAGGAAATGGCAAATGTCGCCAGCAGGATCGAGAAACTGTGATGATCCACATAAGTTGAAGAATGCGCAAACAGACCACCAGCTATTCCTGCAATTATACCACCAGCCGTCATGGCGGCGACTTTCACCATCATAAGATTTACACCAGAACTTTGCGCAGCCAATTCATCCTCACCAACCGCCCGCAGAACTGCTCCTGCGCGCACCCGGTCAAGCCACCATAACAGGATCATAACCAAGGCCAGAATGGACCAAATGAGCACAACGACGTGGGATTGCTCCCAGCCATTTGCAGCAAAGTAGCGGATTTCGCGGAACCCCTGTGTGCTGTCCGGACCAACCTCAAGCCCGTCCACCTGAACCCGCCAATTCAAATTGAAAAAAAACAAACGTACGATTTCGGAAAACGCAATAGTGGCCACGACCAGCATTAACCCCTTCACCCTCAGAGCCGGAAACCCAACCAGAAATGCAAAAAATCCAGCCATAATGGCTCCTACCATAAGCGCTGGTGCAATGTGCCATCCAACCATAACCGTGAGCATCCCGGAAACGTAGGACCCTATTGCAAAAAATCCAACCTGAGCCAGGCTGAGTTGTCCCGTTAGGAGCAAAAGATAGGCCGACAAGCCTAGAAGGGCGTGAATCCCGATTGTTTGAAGTACGCCAAGATAATATTCCATGCCGTCAGTCCCTATCTATCGCCGTGCCAAACAGACCGTTGGGCCGGAACACCAAAAAAATAAATAGCAACATGAATACGTAGATATCGCGCTCATTAACACCACGTATCAGCAAGAATAAGTTCTCGAACGCCCCAATCATAAATCCGGCAATGATCGCACCGCGAATACTTCCAAGCCCTCCAATCACCGTCACGATCAATCCTTTGATCGTCAGCGGAAGTGCCAAAAGGGGAGATAAAACGCCAACAGAAGCCGCCACAAGGCAGCCTGCAATGCCTCCCAGCACCCCCGCCAGCACAAAGGTTGTCGCATTAGTCTTGCGGGTTGGAATACCACACAGGAGAGAGGCGACCGGCTGTTGTGAAGCTGCGCGTGTCGCCAGTCCTAGTTTTGTCCGATAGAGCAAAAAAAGGATTGCACCCATCAGCAGAAAACTGATGAACATGGCAAACAGCAGATCGCCACGAATACCGAAATCACCTAGGAAAAAATAGGCCTGCGGCAAGACCGCGGGAAACGACAGTGGAGATCCTGCGGTTTCATGGATGATCACCTCATCAATGAAAAATAGAGCCCCAATCGAGGCCATTAATGGTGCAAGGTGATTGCCTCTGGGCATGTATTGGAAACACGCCACGTAGACCAAGAGCCCCAACAGGCCTGAAGCAACTGGGCCTATGACAAAGGCCATCAGAGCTGGCAGTCCAAGTATTGTGATACTTGCTAGGCCAGCGTATGCCCCACCGATTGAGGCGGCAGCATACGCCATATTCAATTTTTGCATTGCGCCAAAAATAAGCGTAAAACCCAGCCCGATTAGAGCGTAGGTTGATCCAAAGAGGACCCCGTCTAATATCGATTGAATAATATCGATGTGATCAAAACCCATGGGTGTGCTTTCAAAAGTTTGATGAGCGGTGAGGTGCCAGGTTTGGTCAAAACGCCTTTAGGATGTAATCCGCGGCCGTAACCACGGATTATTTCAAATATAAGGCACTAAGAAGTTACCTGGGATCGTGGATCACGGCCCAGTTGCCAGCCTGCGCTTGAACGAAGACATATGGTTTCAGCGCCTCGCCTTCATCTTGTACGCGGGTGATCTGGCCGAGTAAGCCTTCGGTAGTTTTCAGGGCTTCAATTCCGTTGCGTACGGCAAGGCGCTCTTCTTCAATTTTGGCAGGATCGCCTGTGATTCCGACCGCTTCAATGACCCGCTTGATTATCATAACGTTTTCCCAAGCGGCCGCCGAGTGCAGGTCGGCATCACCGCCGTTGGCATTCGCAAGTGCAGCAACTTCCTTGGCCGCGTCGGTGATCGGTGCGAAGCTTGTGGGAATGATGATGCCTTCTGCTTCAGCGGCACAACCCTTCATAACCTCAGCAGATGATGATGAGGTCAGGCCAATCATCAATTTTGGCTCTGCGCGTTGGCGTTTCAGCTCCTTGAGAATGCCACACGTTGTGAATGGGTGAGCGGAAATCACAAAAATATCCGCTCCAGAGCGCCGGAATGCACGCGCTTGGACAGAAAAATTAGTGTCAGCCATCAGCCAGTTCGAAGATGCCGCAAGGACGGCTTTAAATCCCGATGCGATATCACCAGTAAGCCCTTCGATCTCACCACCTGACCACTTGAAACCGTGACGGGTTGCGGCTTGAACAATCACCTTGGAATATGTTCCATTTGAGTGCCCCTGATCAGTTTCGGTTCCTCCGTAAAAGGTTTTCAATTCGGGATGATTTGTAGCAACCCAAGCCCAAAGTTTGTCATACATTTCCGGCTCGTTGGGCGTATTGCGGAACGTCCATTGAGAGATTTTTCCAAGCCCGTTGCGAACCGCGGTGTCGGTCAAGATCGGCATTTGCAGACCCGTGTCTCCAGCGTCTCCAACCTCTTTCTGGAATACCCCAAACATAGCTGCAGCAACACCGGAACAGGTCGGGGCTATGCCAACAAGGGCTTTGCCTTCCGACGCGACCATGCGAGCCACTGAAATCCCCTGTTCTGCGCTACATGCGCTGTCATGATACTCAAATGCCATTTTGGCCATTGACCCGTCTTTGAGCTTGACCCCACCCTGTTCGTTGACGCGCGCTACAGCCGCGGTGATGACGGCTTCGGAATTCACACCAAAAGACCTCAAAGGCCCCGACTTGGCACCCCATCCCGCAATATTGATTGTGGTTTCCGCGACCACCGCAGAACAAGTCAGCGCAAGTGCTACGGTTGTGCCTAAACCTAGGTTCCTAAATTTTACATATTTCATAAATTTTCTCCCATTGCATTTTAGTTTATCCTGCTTTCCTTCTGAGGCAGAGCTCCCAGTGAGTAAGGCTTTTTACTTGCAAAATAATGGTAAAAGGAACCTTTTGGCACCTGAACCATGCTGAGTATTTCTTCTATTCCTGCCGAGGCAAACCCTTTTTTCGTCAGTAGTTCTACACCGGCTCGGATGAGTTTAACGCGCGTTGATGCCAGCTCCTCGGAACACATCGAAGGACGCCCACGCTTCCCCATTTTTTTTCTTAACACTTTCATAAAAAAAATCTAGACTTTTCGTCTTCAAAATACAACGCAATAATAAACTATTCCGACTGTCTTTAAAAAGCAAACTTGATACTTAGAGACCTTGAGTAGCCTCCTTTGAGTGCTTCAGTTCCCATCCTAGCAACAGCATGTTTGGCGACATCCGCAAATTTGTGTGTAGTTGCTGGTTAGTTTTTTTGAATGCGAGCATCTATTTCAAAGTTCTAGTGTCTTGGTGCTTTTGATGAGCAGTTTCCCATTTGGCAGCGTCAGACGGGCATACCGATTGTCACTCGATGCCCTTTTATCAAGACGCATTTTCCTGTGTATTTTTATCGATTCTACGCCGTGCTAATGGTTAGATTTCTCCAAGCATCTGTTATTATGGACTAACGTCGGAAAATAGAAATCTAAACTGAAATTTTGTGTACAAATTGTGTCTGACCCGATCAATCCACTAGGCAGAAACGGATAAAGTGCGGGGGCGAACCGCGGTGGACGCTTCTCGATCCGGCATAGAACATAGAACCAAGTGCTTCACCGCATCATAGCCGACCGTGCCAAGGTTCAACGCCTGTTTGACAGCGCCATGAGCATGGGCTAATGTAAATTTTAAATTTTAAAGCAATCGCATAACGCAAACCGAAAACGCCGATCCGCAGACGTCTTTTACAACAATGGACCAAAAAACAACTATGCCTTAATATTTAATATGGACCACATAATGGTGCAATCCAACTATTAAGCTAAGAAGTCCTTCTCAAATCTAAACTGGAAAAGGAAACCCACATGCCATCATATGTCTTTACGACTGCACTCGATCTGGGGCCTGAGGTGCGCGCGAAAATTGTCGAGAGTGTGACCTCGATCCACAATGTCGAGGCGACAGCCCCACGATATTTTGTTCAGGTTATATTTAACAAGGTCGAACCGGGTTCTATTTATATTGGTGGCGAACCTGCTAGCCTCGACCACATATGGGTGCGTGCCGACATTCGCTCTGGGCGCACAAATGAGCAAAAGTCTCGTATGCTTGAACGTATCATGCGGGAAACAGGGAACATTCTTAAAGTCTCTCAGGAGGCCATTTGGGTCTATATCTGTGATGTTCCTGCGGACAACATCGCAGAGTTCGGCGCAATTTTACCCCAACCTGGTGGTGAGAAAGCGTGGCTTGCGTCATTGCCAGAAGGTTTGCGCAAGAAGCTGGATAATTTTTGAATTTCACGGCCAATCGACCCCATCCCTGTCAGACAAAAAAGACGAGCGGGTGCGCTGTGTTGTTCTAACGGAACGTTGTTTATCGGTACTGGCCGTTGTGCGACCGCTTTGGATAGACGCCCAACGGCGCTTCAAAAATGCTATTGGTGCCAACCTTGAGGGGATGTTGACGTCGCTGAGCCAAATATCGGGACTGCCGGAAAAAGTGGGAGATAAGGGCAATGCCTAATCAGACAGCGGGAAAATGGCATGGCGCCGTCGTCGCATTGGTTTGTGGGTCGCTCATATTGCTTTTTTCGCTCGGCATCCGCCATGCATTCGGCCTATTCTTGCAGCCTGTAACGATGGACCAGGGATGGGGTCGGGAAACCTTCGCCTTCGCGATTGCCTTGCAGAATCTGGTTTGGGGGTTCAGCCAGCCATTCACGGGGATGCTGTCTGATCGTTTCGGAGCCAAACCGGTAGTCGCAAGTGGCGCTATCCTTTATGGGCTGGGTCTATGGGTGATGTCGCAGGTTGCGGGGGAGGCGGTGTTCATTTTGGGCGCAGGTGTGCTCATTGGCCTTGGGCTTTCCGGCACGACTTTCCCGGTTATCTTCGGTGCTATCAGTCGCCTCGTCGCACCCCAGCAGCGGTCGCTTGCCATGGGGATTACAATGTCCGTCGGTTCATTTGGTCAGTTTGCCATGCTTCCTGTCAGCCTGGGACTGATCACGGGACTGGAATGGCAAGGCGCGCTCATCGTTCTTTCGATCCTTGCAATTTTAATGTTTCCTTTGGCTTTTGGTATTCGCTCAGCGCCGGCATCCACTTCCTTCGCCGCAGAAGACGTCAGTTTTACGCAAGCTTTGCGAGATGCCTTTGGCATGCGTGACTTTTGGCTTCTCTCCTTCGGGTTTTTCGCATGCGGGTTTCAGGTGATGTTCATCGCGGTCCACTTACCGGCCTTCCTTGCAGATGAAGGCATTGTCAGTGGAGTGGCGGTGACTGTTCTTGCCTTGATTGGCTTAGTGAACATTGCGGGCACGTATTACGCGGGGCTATGGGGTGGACGACACCGCAAGCCGATGTTGCTGACCTGGATTTATCTTGGTCGTGCCGCCGTAATTTCAGCTTTTGTTCTGCTTCCGGTAACAAGCACCACAGCTTACGTTTTTGGAGCCTTGATGGGTCTGTTCTGGTTGTCGACGATTCCGTTAACCAATGGCACTGTGGCCGCCATCTGGGGTGTTAAACATCTGTCCATGCTAGGTGGCATCGTCTTCTTTGCGCATCAATTGGGGTCTTTTGTGGGCGTTTGGATGGGTGGTTGGCTGTATGATCGTACGGATAGCTATGACGTCGCTTGGGGCTTTGCAATCGTTCTCAGCCTCGTTGCAGCGGCTCTGAATTGGCCGATCACAGAGCGAACGCTCGCGCAAAGGAGAACACAATCATGACATGTCGTTTAGCAATCATTTCTGTGTCTTCCATATTGGCTGTGGCGGCACTGTCAGAGTAAACTTGCTTGAAGCGGGCAG
>Ga0302130_1001466_pt1 | contig 11910 bp, 7 predicted proteins | sample CB9_surface_MG_FD_203117 | JGI IMG/M metagenome (GOLD analysis project Ga0302130, IMG submission 203117) | Marine microbial communities from Western Arctic Ocean, Canada - CB9_surface | ecosystem: Environmental > Aquatic > Marine > Oceanic | place: Canada: Western Arctic Ocean | collected 2017-09-19 | reverse complement strand
TTGTTTAGTCACTCCTTCTTGTTTAGTCACTCCTTCCGCCAACACCGTGAGTTCCTTCAAGTGGTCAATCGCCCGCGCGCTCACCACCGGTTCGCCGTCCGGACCTTTCTGCCCGCGCTTGCCCCACGGGAAAACGCCGCACCGCGCGTACTTTCTGTTTTCGTGACCCAGCGGGTCGTCGCCTGGACCCGTTTTGAAACCCACTCCAACCCCAGCCGTGCCTCCCCTGGCGTACACCGGAAAGCCAGGCTGTTTCTCCGCTGCCACAACAACCGTGGCCGGGTCGTAGTCCGTATCCACGACCTGTTTGCACTCCACGATCGTGACCGACCCGTCGGGGTGCGCCACGGAAAAGTCGGGGCGGTACGATCCGCTGACGGATTCGCTCGCGTTTCGTTTGCGCGTGACTTGCGACGAGATTGGCGACGCCGGTGGTGCGTGTGGGTTACCTTTAGTGTTGCACCCCTTGATTGGAGTTAACCCTACCGGCGCGTGTAACCGGTCGTCAAACGCACCGCGGAGTATCAACGCCTGCGTGAGTTGCTCGCCCAAGCGCGGGTGCGCGCTGACCCAAACGCCGCCGCGTTCTGTCGCGCTCGCGTTTTCAACCTCCTCGCACCGCAAAAGCTGGCACACCAGCTCGCACTTTGGTGTGCCGAACTTCCCGATCGTGTTCGCTGTTACCCCGGGTTGCCGGCGGCAAAGCAGTTTCACTCCGGGACGGCACTTACCGCCGGCGTCGAGATTTGGCAGGTGCGTGACGCAGACCGTTCCCGCGTTCGGCCCGGAAGTTAACCGCACGTCGCCGACGTAGGGCGATTTGTTACGACTGGAAGGGCGACACACAAGCACGCCTTCTTCAAGAGGGCCTAAATCAAGTAAAGGCGAAGCGGCATGGTCGGTGGGTGCCGTGACGTTTGGCAAAGGTGACCCTCGTGGCACCGCGGTCACCGCATTTCGTTTCCGAGACAAATTATTCGGAACCGGCGTTGCCACCGAGGTTTGCACTCGCCTCGGCATTCCAAAACCACCGCCTCCGCCGCGCGGAACGCGACTCGCCGCGAACGCGACAACCCGCCCCCACGCGGCGGCGGAAGCGATCGTGTAACCACCGCCACGGACGTGTCACCGACGCCCCAGGAAATGGAGGAATGATGATGTACTTGTAATTGACGTCACGTTTCGTGGTTTCGAGAAAAAAAGAAAAAGTTCACACAACTGCAGTCAGATTAAATTTTCAATCGCGACTACCCGAACATCTTCCCCAGCTCCGCGCACACGGTCATTTCGTCTTTGTGCGTTTCCTTCTCGTCCCCGTCGAAGGTTAGGTACCACCTTCCCAGGGTGTTGATCGCGCCTACGCACTTTTCCGATCGCAAATCGTCAAGCGCTTTCGGGGTTTTTTCGAAATCCACACACTGGGCGACGCACAGCAGAAAACGCACCCCCGCTTCCCTAAGTTGCGAGGACAAAATCGCGCCGGTCGGCATCATCTTTTTCTCCTCAACTCGCGTCGCGTCACTCCAGTCACCCGCGAGCTTGCCGAAACTGGGAATCCCTTGTTCAATGCATGTAGACACCGACAACAACAAATCAGCATCCACCACACAACACATAACCTCGTCGCTCATCACGCACAGGTGCCGCGCTAAGTGCATCGTTTTGGTTTTTGTTTTCTTTGCCATTTGGAGCAACGCGGTTTCGCTTTCGCTTCGTACCGTGTCGGCGCCAACACTACTCACGCTGTCGTTTTCGATCACGTCCCGCAACGCCCTCATACCCCCCTCACTGATGAACGTAGACACGGCCAAAGGGCAGCCCCTTGTCAGGGATGACAACGCGAGCAGGGCTTTTACCCGGCAAAGCTCCGTGGCGACCGCGGCGTCGTTCGCTTCGTGCTCTTCCTCAACCTTTCCTTCTCGTTCCAACGGCGGCGCGTTTCCCCCCACCCCCAACACCAGTTGAAGCAGCGGAGCAACACACGCACACTCCAGCGCCGCGAGCTGCGCTTTTTCGTGGTTCTGAACCGTGGTGGATATGACCTCCGCCGCGGCGGCTCTTAATTGCGCGTGCGGCGATGAGAGCGTTTTGACGATGGGCACCAAACCGCCGATGGTGTGTAAATCGCCGCCGTTATCAATGGAACACACCCGGTCGTTCAACTCGTGAATTAGCTCGACACGCGCGTCGATGTCCTCTTGCGTGGGCAGCACGCAGTCCGGGGTCACGGACAACGCGGACGTAATGTCCTTCATGCGCTTGATCTCGTCCACCATCCCGTTTTGCATGGCTTGGATCAGAAACTTCCGGTCCTCTTCGCTGAGTTGCCTCAACGGCGGTCGGCCAGCTTCGTTGGGGTTAGGGTCGTTCTCGGACTGTCCAACACCAGCCACGTTGCCGTTGTCGCTCTGCGCCAGGCTCCATTTCAAAAGAGACCCCCAGTTCCGGTCTTTCGGGGGGGACGCCATGAGGGAAGGTTGTTTGGTCCGATCGGATGATGGGATGGAGTGGTCGGACGAGTTTCGAAACGAAGAATTTGGCCCCTCGGGGTTCCGTTCGTCGCGAGACTGGGGTCGGTGTCGTCCGTGCCAGAAAACGAGCGCACGACGTGCCAGGCGGCGTATAATACACCGAAAAAGGCGAGACAACACCCGAGTGTGTGTGCCGCGAGCGCGCGGGGCAGTGCGTGTGCCACCGACCGGAAGGATCGAGAAAGGTCTTTTCGTTTCCGAAAATTAAGTGACACGTGGCCAAGGTTTCACGGGACACAACGTGCGAGCACCCCACCGCACCCGCACGATGTCTTTCGCCATCTCCCCCACCGCTTTCGTCGTTGTCGGCGCGCGCGCCGCACCGCGGGGCGGTGCTAAAGCGCGCACCTCGTCCACGCGTGTGACGGCCCGTGTGTCGGGCGCGCGCGTGCGCGTCTCCCCTGATCTGCGTGGCAGAAACGCCACCGCGCTGCGCGCGTCGGAGGACGACCCGCATCCCAAAGAACCCGCCGCCCCCGAGCAGCTTTCCTTTCCCGAACTAAGCGACGACGAAGAAGTGAGAGGGTCGCAAATCACGGCTATCGTCACAGGTACGTGCGGACAATCCCGGTCACATCAATCCCGTCCCGGTCGTCATTCCCCAGCCACGTGGCGTCCTTGGGTCCTTGGGCGACGATAGATTGGTTTCACTCGCGATGAACTGACCTGCCCGCGGCCCGTTTCATTTATTCCCACCCATAAGGTGTCGTGAGCGTGGTCCTGGCGGTCGGGTACCTGGCCTTGGTGCAGGTGATGGACAGCAGGGAGATGTTACCGCCGCCGCCGGAGGCGATGGGGAACGGCGAGTGCCCGCTGGGCGAGCGGCGGTGTTAGGGGGGTGATTGCGAAAAGAGGAAGGAGTTAAATAAATGCGAAACCATGAACAGTCGGGCAATAACAAGTCTAAATAACAGCTACTACCTTAGGGCCCACTACCTTATAGGCCCATCTCTTCTTTCCAAACTCGGCGCGTCTTCCCCCAAACCCCGTCGCGCCATTCGCGCTTCCAAGCGCGCGCGCCGTTCCATTTGCCGCGCCGCCGCGACGGCGTACCCATCCTTCGCAAACGCGGTTCGATCTAAAGTATTTTCGGAGATTGGAAGTTCAGCCCTCAACGCTTGGATTACAGTGGCTTGACTCCACCTCGCGGAATTCAAATTCGAACCATTGGCCCGCCCAGCGGCTCGGCCGAAATCGTGCGCTTTTTGTCGAGACGCGGAATCAGCGCCTCCCGTGGCGGGGTACACCGGCTCCAGAAGTAAGCCGTCGCCGTAAGGTAAGGCTCGTTCTCCTTCGTCTCGCCGGGCCGGCGCCTTGGCGAAGGAAACGGAGGACGCGTGTTTGCGCGGCTTGGAGTAGTCGACGCCGATTTCAGGGCGCAACACCAAGGAATCACCACCGACTCCCGTTGAACCGTGGCCACCAATCGAATCGCGGTGCGTCATGGAAAACTCGGCAACCGGAGCGCGTCGTCTGCCGGAAATCGAGACAAACGCATCACCCCGTGAGTCGTGATAAACGCCGTCGCCGTCCTGGTCGTTCGCCAAACCACCCCTCGCCACCCTCGCCGCACCGATGTCAACCGCGTTGCTGCCTTTGTCCAGCCTCGGGAACCGCTTCTGTAACACCCGTTCCGAAACGAAGTCGATGTCCCGGGTGAGCTCGGGGTCAGCAACAGGAACCGGGCCGCCGGCCAGTTCTCGTCCGGAAGTTTTAGCAAACTCAAACTGTTGATAAATTCTTTTCCGCGTCGCGTCATCGGCGTTTTCGGGAGTCAGGTACAAAACGTCACCTTCCAAATACGAATCATCAACATCCCCAAAATCCTTCGGCGGCGCCCCGAAGCTCGGCTTGGTACCGGAAAACCTGTCCGTGCCTTTCGCGCCGGCTGCGGCCGCGTATTGTCTCGCGCTGACGTCTCCGAACAAACGCAAATCTTCCACGGTGTCTTCTTTTCCGTCACGACCTTCTTGTTTCCCAAAGTCAAGCGCGGATTCGTGTCGCGCGCTTCGCAGGTACCGAAGCGCGTCCGCGAGGTTCACGACTTGCGAGTGAGGCACAACGTCGGGTAAGTCGAGTTCGTCGCTTTCCTTGACACTGGGAGCCCCGACAGGGCGTTTGGCGGTCGCCATCGTGCCGCCCACCGCTGCGCGCGGCCTTGTCGCGAATGACGCGGCGCGGACGTCCGCCGATCGCGCGTATAACGAACGCGCCGTTTCCGTTTCCACACCCACCTTTTCCTCTTTCATCTCCGGGAAACGTTCCGTCGCGCGTGTGAAATCCACCACCGGAGTTCGTTTCTTTCCCGCCAAGCCATCGTCAGTCGCGTCGTACCGCCCGGGTCCGATTTCCGCCTCCAGAAGCGCAAGCGTTACCGTGCCAGCGGAGTTCTCGCGGACGCGCCAGGTGAGGCTCGCGAAGTCGGCGTTTGGCGTGTGCGCGTCGAGCGCGGCGTAGGGGTCAGCGACTTTGGTGAAAGGCTTCGCGTGAGACCCTTGCATCTTATCTAGCTTAACAAGCGCTTTCGCTTTCCTCAAATCGGTCTGCGCTTTTAAAACAGCGGTATCGACCCTCGGGTTGAACTCGCGGCGCATATCGACCGTAAAGCCTTTGTTTCGTCGCGTGGCGCGGTCCAGGGAGAGCCGCACGAGCTCGTCACTGCGTTTTTTCACGGACGACGAACGCGCCGCGTCTTCCTTGTCTTTTTCGTCGGAACCGAACGACAACCGTTTCGCGGTGCCGAACACCGCGGAAGGGCCTTTTTGTTTCACAGAAGAGCTTTCGCTTTTCATGGTTTGGTAGGAAGCGGGACCCACTCTCGGGTTCGTCTCCGATTTTGAAGCGCCGGGAAGGTTGCCCCCTCGTCCCGCACCCTTCCCGAAACGCGCCGCCCCGTTTCCTTCCAAAAACCCTTTCGTCCGGACCAGGTTGATCTTGACATCCAGCCCAGGTCTGTCGCCGGGTTTTACGTTTCTTCCAGCCGCGATTCGGGCGGTCGTCACCTCCAACGGTAGCATCGTCCACCCCGGCGCGCTCGGCCGCGTCGCGTCGGTCACCAGCTTCAAGGCCTCCTGACCGAGCCAAGCGGCGCCGCCGGTCAAGTTCAAAGAGGCTTCCTTGAGTTTTGAAAGCCTCGCCGTGTGTTCCACGGGGGTTTCGTCGTCGAAATCGTCGAGCAAGCGCGCGGCGCGGCCGGCGAGGTACGGCTGTTCGTTTTTGGCGATTCTTCGTTGTCTTTCCGCTTTCGCGTCCCTCTCCTTCCCGTCCCTAGCCGCCCACCTCTCGGCGGCGAGCCCGAACACCGTCCCGGGGGTGGCCCGACGGAGCGCATCAATGGCTTCTGCGACTTTGAGAGAAGCCACCACGGGCGCGCCCCCGACGCCGAACGTGTTGTTTTCGAACGTTTCGGTTGTCTGCGCTCTTTCCCGCGCCTCGCGTTTCGCGACCGCGCCGGCGTAATCCTCGTCTCTTGAAAGATAGTACCGCAGCGGCAAAACGCCGCCGCCCGCGGCTCGGCCTTGCGCGAGCGTATCAGGTGCGCCGTGTGTCAAAGATGGGCCCCTCGCGATGGCCTCGTCGGTTTCCTTTTCCCGAATCAAGTTCTTGTCAGGAGCGACCCCGAAGGAGTGGGTGACCACTTTATTTTTGCGCGGGTCAAACGTCGTGTACTCGTAATCAGCGTGGATTTTTTCAAGTGAATCATCTTCACCCTGCCGCTGTTCAGATAAATCTTTCAAACCGGTGCTCCACGACCCACCTTTCACTCGTGGCTCGGCGAGTGACCGGCTCGCTTCATTAGGCGCCACGATTTCGCCCCTCGCGATTTTCAAAGTCAACGCATCTACGAAATCGTCGTCGCCGAATTCGTACCGCGCGACTTTTTACGTTTTGCCAGAAAAGTGTCAGTATTTCGTAACGTGTATGAGTAATTACTCAGGACAATCGTCAAAACAGGGAGGCGGGATTTGGGAAATACAACACGTACCTTTTCGTTTCGCGACGTGTCGGGTTAACAGTTCACCAGACGTCGGGTTCCACTCGAGTTCAGCCGCTTTATCCACCAACTCCGCGAGGTACGTTACCCTGGGTTGGCACCTCGCGAAGTCGACGAACGGAAACGTGTTCTTCACTCCGGACGCGACTTTGTGTTTCTCGGAGGACAAATCAAGGAAAGACTCGTCGGAGGTGTGTACCTTGTCTTGCTTCGTCGAAACGCGAATTGTAACACCAACCGACTCGACGAAAATCGGCCCGCGCACGGAAGGCCTCGTGGCGGACACGTCCACGTCGTACGCACCGGGACCGGGAGTGCTCGCGTCGTTATCGTCGATTTGGAAATTGGGCAAACCAAATTTGGTGAACGTTTCGAGCAAGCGCGCCGCCGTCGACGCCAACCTCGAGCGCGACGCTTTGGTGAAGAACGTTGCAGACGATTTGCTTTGCGTTTTTCGTCTTTGCGTAACACACGACCTCAGCGGCCGGAACGCGACGGACGGGACGCGTCGCCTGGTAACCGCATCGGAGGGAATCGCGGGCGTGACAGTTTCGGTGGACTGTTTCGTTTCGGAACCCGAATCTTTTCGAGAGGTACTCTTCGCAGGCGAGCTCCACGCCGAGCCCGCGACGCGCGGCGCGGTCGGGTCCTTTGAGGAAGCGTTTGTGGATCTCAAATACTTGCGTCGCCGAATCCGGCGCAGCGCTTTCAACCGGGACGACCCAGCCCGCCCCGAATCCCACCACTCCGCGGAATCGTCGGACATCGCGTCGACGTCGTCGCGATGGGTGGGTTTACGTATCTGTTTTTGTTTCGCCGCCGGGAGGTGCCACTTCGCAACACCGCGCGACCCGCTCGATTTCCACCGCATGGCGTCTACGCTTTTGCGCAAAGCCTGCGGAGTAGTTTTATCACTGGGAGTTTGTGTATCCGTGCCTCTCGTCCGTGAAACACCTGTGGCGCTTTGCGTTTTCTTGCCATCCGTCCACCGTAAAGGTTTCGTGTTGAAAACGGACCCGAACGGCTGGTCCCACCAGTTTTCGGCGGCTTCGGACGTTTCGGCGCCGGAGCCGGCTTTGCGGTTGTTTTCGGCGCGCGCCGTTCGCTTCGTTACGGGTTTTCTCCACCCGCCCGATTGCTTGGCAGCCAGTTTAAGTTGTGTGCGAGGTTTCGTAACAGGTATTTGTGACACCGCCGCACCAACGTCGTCCCTCTCGAGCTCGCCAAAAAGCGTCACTCGCTTCGCCTTGCCGAACCCGAACTTGGGCGACCGGCGAACGCGCGAGTTTGCGATTTCCGACTCCGGCGATTCCTCAAACGCGCCGCTGTTCTGCGCTCGCTCAAGCGCGGCGGACAGTTCCCACGCGATGGCTTGACCACGCGCGAGCTCCGCTTTCCTTTCCAAATCGTCAACACACGCGATCACGGCTTTCGAGTCGCTCTCGTCGCGCCACAGCGCCATCTCCGCCCGCGCCGCCTTCGTCTCGAGCGACTTCGCCACCGCCCTCGCCACGGCGGCTCGCACCGTGAACGGTACGTTGGGGGGCATCGCAGGCGCGTTCACCGGCGATACCGACGGCTTGCGCCTCGGAGGCGGGCCCCACCGGCCTCCCCCAGGTGATGGGCGCGTGGCGGACAAGTCGGGGACCGCGGGTGGGACGAAGGCTCGCGAGCGCGCTTTTTCGCGGGTCGGCGCCGTCGCGGCGGCGGCGTACACCCGGGTAGACGGGGTAGCGCTTCTTTTGCTTTTCGGAACACGAACCGGACTCTCCGAATCGGATGAGTACTCCGAGTCGGATGACCACGTGGAGTCGTCTGAGCAAGACACAGGTGATTCGTGTCCCGTACCATCCTCTTTCCGTTCCCGGAACTCGTGCGAAGATTCGTCAGGATCCATCTCGACCGGGTGGTTTGCGCTTAACTCCACGAAAGTGTTCCCTTCCAATCCCGCCAAGGCAGGTGACGACACGATCGCGCTGACCAGGGCGACGAACATGGCGTCATCCTCGGAATCGTCGTCGAATGAGTCCGTGGAGAGGGTGTCGTCTGGGTTTTTGAAGCCAGTGGCGAGTGAGTCTTGGGTGTGGGACCGTGAATCCGCCCGAGATTTCCAATTGACACTATCAATTGAACCCTCGCAATCCCCATCCTCCGAATCCGACCACAGCGGGTCCGCGCCGTACATGGAAGAGCTGGATTTCATGCCGGCACGACTCTTCTTCCAGGGCCACGTGACTCGCCTGCCCGCTGTACCACGACCCACCAAAGGACGCACGCGTCCCACGACGTGACGTCGGGTGTGTGGAGCGGCCCGTCCCAGAATTGGCATTCGTGTTTTCTGCTTTCAAAAATCGGGGACGCCCGAAATCCTTTCTCCGCGCGGTCGGCACCAGACCGTTGTTTTCGTCTGGTCCGAGCTTCCGATGTCTCCGAGGCACACGGCCGCGCGCGCGAATGGCGTGATGGCCATCCCTGAAAAGGCAGTTTTGGTGGCGTTCCAGGGACAGGGTGATTTTGTCGTACCGCAGCGAACTTCCTTGTGTTGCGAGATCGGCGAGCTCGAGAAACGCGTGAGGGCGGTGGACCATCTGTCGTCGCTGGCCAGGCTCGCCTTGGTCGGGGATTTTGGCGACGACGAGAACGACGAGACAACCGCGTTGGCAAGGGAAGAACCGTGCCTGGCACGCGCGCGCGAGCTCGTTGGGGTTTCAAACCACTTAGCATCGTTAGAGACTGCGGAGTTAGCGTGGGAAGGTGTCATGGCGGCTTCCAGGGCGGCGGCCGCGAGCGCCACGAACGAACACGCGTTGCGTGACGCGGCGGAAACCGCACACCGTTTGGAACTCGCGCTGCGACGTTTGTGGAGAGATGACGTTTCGGAAGGACGGGGGAATTCGCGGTGGATGGGCGATGCGGGCGATACACGCACATCACCATCGACCGCGCAGGATGCGCTTCACGCGGCGGTGCGCGCGTTACGCGCGGCGGCGGGGACCAGGGATGTCTCGGAAATCTCGGAGATTGAAAGAAACGCCGGAAAGACACAACTCTGTCTGGAAAAGGACAAAAACAACTCGATCCCGACGAAACACAAAACGAGCTCGAGCTCGCTGACACAAAAAATCACACCTTGGCTCGCGCGAGCCTCCGGGCGGTGGAGCAAGGCGCACTGCGGGATGGTCATCGAGTTCCGAGGGAATTACCCGTTCCGTGGGGATTTGAGGAAACGAGGTGATGGCGGGAAGGAAATAGACGCCGATACGAACGGAGACGACGATCAAATTTCCGTCGACGCGTTTTTTCCGTCCGCCTGGGCGAAACGGTTCCGGCGCGCCTGTCGCGTCATTGAAAAAAACGCACGCGAAGGCATCCGTATTATGAATGACACGGATGACACGGAAGCACCGACGCCGTGTTCAGGGTTTGCAAACCCTAAACAAAACCACGCCGACGGTTTCATGTGTGTTACGTCGGGTGATTTTTTCACCCGAACCGCGTTTTGCGCCGCGAACTGGACCGCGCACCAAATCTTGTTGTACCCTAAATCGCGAACTTTAGCAGACCTGGTGCGGCTGGTTGGGGACTGCGATTTCGTGCTGGGGGCGATGCTTGAGCTGGAAGAGGTGTTTGAAGGTATGACGACCGGTACGACCGATGAGGAGAAGAGTAATGCTATTTCTTCGATTCGCCAGGCGATTTCGCTCTTCCAAAAGTCGCGCACCGCGGTAACCGACGGGATCGTCGCCGTGGTCGGCACCGCCGTTTCCGACGTGTACGCCTCGTCTGGGGTACCTCCTGGGAATTGGAACAACAAGAAACAGCGGTCCGGGGCGGGGTGGAGGAAAGAGAGTTTAGGCGTTACCGAAAACGCCTCGCCGCCCACGATTGCGATTCGCGACGAAATCGTGGGGCCGTTGTTCAAGCGCGTTTCGCGTCTGTCGCGAAACAGCGCGGCGTGTTTAATCGACGGACTCGGGGTTTGTTTGGTTAAGAAATTGCTAACTAGAGTTCTACTTGAAGGCCCTGGGGGGGTTAAGCGGACGAACGGGGGCGCGCATCGTTTGAGTGGCGACTTGCAAGTTTTTCTGGATGTCGTAGAAAGCGCGGCGGCGGCGGTTTCGGAACGGGCAAAAAAAAACCACGAAGCAAACGAAACCGATTTTTCAAACGACGGAAACGCCCCGGACACCGCGTCACGCCGACACAATTGGCAACTTGTGGCCCAAACCGCCAAAACCGTGGTTCTTTTCGCGACAACCGTTGGCGACGTCTCGGTACGGAACTCAACGCGAGTCGAAATCTGGGAATCGCTGGTCAAAGCGTGCGGGGCGGGCGACGCGGAAAAGTGGAAAACCGTCTGCGTGTGATTGTAATTTTAGATTTGAGATTTATTTTTAAAAAGCGCGGCGTCGACGTAGTTTAGCGCGGATTTGAAAGCACGGCGCTCTCATCACGTTCATCACATTCATCACGTTCATCGCACTGGGCTCAGGTGCTCATGTACCGGCACATGTACGGCTGAATTACTTCCCGAGGTTGTTAAAAAATACCCACCGAACCAGACTCGCGACGTCATCCGCCGCGCGCTTTTACTTTACATCGTAAAAATACGCGCGTCGGTTTTCTGTCAAGCGGCGAAGGCGCGGGACGTTCGTCTCCGCGTTTGGCCTCGCTGCCGTCACGCACCGCCGTCGCGTGTCTGGTTGGGTGTGTTTATTTTCTTTGAATTATTGGTCTTCTTGAACGCGCGCTGGAAACTCTCAAAGCGCCTTCACCACGTCCGCGCCCACTGTGTCCATATCAAGGGCTTTGAGTTTCGGGAACGGTCGCGGCAAGGCGAGAAGCTCGAGCACGGTTTTTGTTGATGTCTTCACCACAAACGCGCCCTTACGCGGTTTCGCCAGGTTCACACTCACCTTAACGCCTTTCGGTGCGTGTTTCAACACGTACGCGCTGATAGACTCAGCGCGTTTCTTGAACGCTTGTCAGGACTTGCACGCCTCGATGTACACCGCGTTCGGGGGAACGGTGGACATCTCGGCGCTTTCCCACGGCGAGCCAGATCCTCCGGCAGCAGCAGCGGCGGGCGATTTCTTCGCCGCGACCGGTTTCGTGGCCGCGGTCTTGGCGACCGCCGGGGTCTTGGCCTTCGTAGCCCGTGACGACGCGGGCATCGCGAAACGTGCGGTGGGTTTTGGTACGCGGCTCGCGGTGTGATGAAGCACCGACCGGAACGCCATGCGCAATGCCAAATCGGTGGTTGTTTTTGTGACGTGGCAACAGCGTTTCTGCGACTTATCCCGTTCCGCGCCCCAGCGCTGGACACACCTCCAGGAGCGCGTCAGGGGTTGTGAGTTGACACACGAAACATGCACGCCTCCACGA
>Ga0302130_1001462_pt1 | contig 11936 bp, 8 predicted proteins | sample CB9_surface_MG_FD_203117 | JGI IMG/M metagenome (GOLD analysis project Ga0302130, IMG submission 203117) | Marine microbial communities from Western Arctic Ocean, Canada - CB9_surface | ecosystem: Environmental > Aquatic > Marine > Oceanic | place: Canada: Western Arctic Ocean | collected 2017-09-19 | reverse complement strand
CTCACTGCGCTCGGCAAAGTTGCCGAGTACTCTGCGAGATAAATAACATCCGTAATTTCTCGTGCTTTCATGGGAAGTAAATTAGCGAGTGCATTTGGCGTATTTTTGAAATACCACATGTGTGCTACGGGCTTTCCTAACGTGATACGTCCCATTCGGTAACGTCGGACTTTAGAATCCGTAGGTTCGATATTGCAATATCGACAAATTTCCACGGTCATTTTGGGTGTAGCCCCATCTGGAAGTTCTGCCGAATCTTCGTCGACTGGTCCCTCTAAAGGTGTTGCGCGGTTTTGGCGGAGTTTCGTTTTCCCACATGAGCATTCGCCATTAACAGTGGATCCAAAAATTTTCTCACAAAAGAGGCCCCCGCGTTCTGGTTTAAAGGTACGATAGTTGATGGTGTCCGCTTTTAAAACTTCACCAATGATCTCCCCCGTTGGAAGAGTACGCTGTGACCAGCGTGCAATTTCATTAGGGGAGGCTAATTGAATTTGAATAAATTGTGAACTCATAAGACAGACATAGAGAGATAGATTTTATCGAATTTGTGAAAGCGTCATGTCAAGACATAACCCACGTAATTCTGAAACAAGAACTTTAAATGATTCTGGAATTCCTGGTTTTGGTAAGAGAGTTCCACGAATCATTGCCATGAATGCATCCGTACGTCCAAGCATGTCATCCGATTTAATCGTTAACAGTTCTTGGAGTGTGTAGGCAGCTCCAAACCCTTCAAGCGCCCAAACTTCCATTTCTCCAAGACGTTGCCCACCGTGTTTTGAACGTCCTCCAAGCGGTTGTTGGGTTACTAGTGAATATGGCCCAGTCGAACGCGCATGAATTTTGTCGTCTACGAGGTGCACTAATTTTAAAATATAGGGGTACCCAACGGTCACCGGTTGTTCAAAAGGTAAGCCTGTGCGGCCATCAAAAACAATTGTTTTCCCAGGAGCGCTCGGACGGAAGATCCATTTTTGCTGCGTCATTAAGCGTGCCTCGTATAAATATTGATATACGAATCCACGAGAAATTTCGTCACCATGCATTTCATCGAACGGCATGACTTTGAAGTTTTTTTCTAATGTGTGTGCTGCTAACCCAAGTAAACATTCAAAAATTTGCCCTACGTTCATACGCGATGGTACACCCAATGGGTTAAGCACCATATCAAGTGGCTGCCCACTTTGAACAAAAGGCATATCGGCACGGGGAAGAATGTTTGAAATAATTCCTTTGTTCCCGTGACGTCCGGCAACTTTATCCCCAATCTGTAATCGACGTTTCTGTACTACGTAAATAAAGACATGCCCGGTTGATTGAAACGCACCTTCACTTGCATTGAGTTTTTGAGTTGTGTACGTACAACGACGATCTAAAATTCGACCAGACACTCCATGTGAAACACAGAATGGTGTTTCTTTCACTTGGCGTGGCGTTCCCCCAAAAATGGCACGGAGCAACTTCTGTTCGGGGGTTGTCTCGGAATCTTTTTGTGGAGAAACTTTTCCAACAAGTACATCCCCGGATTCAACCCATGTTCCAGCTTTAACAACACCAAATTTATCTAAATACTCATTATCGGCAACCGCACGCGTAAAGTAGTCTTGACCGTCTGTTGCTCGGTTTGTTGCAACATCGTAACGTTCGATATGAATCGAAGTAAAAAGGTCATCAAAAACTAGTCGTTCGCTGACAAGCACGGCATCTTCAAAGTTATACCCTTCCCAAGGCATGTACCCAACAAAAATATTGCGACCAAGTGCGAGCTCGCCGCCAAATGTTGCTGTGTTGTCGGCTAAGCAATCACCTCGTTGCACCCACGTATTTTCTTTCACAAGAGGGCGATGGTGAAGACATGAATCTTGGTTTGAACGGTGGTATGGCTCTAACTTTACAGTGACACGCTCGGGATTAAGATAATCCCGAGCACGCTCAGGGTCGAATGCCATGTAGTCAATGCGTTCTGCATCGGCATAAATCACATACCCAGTCTGTTCAGCAATGACTAAAGTTCCGGAATCGTGCGCAATGCGGCTTTCTAAACCAGTTCCAACAAAAGGACGTTCTGAGCGGAGTAGAGATACTGCTTGACGCTGCATGTTTGATCCCATTAGAGCACGGTTTGCATCATCATGTTCTAAAAACGGGATTAGAGCGGTTGCGATTGACATAAATTGAATTGGACATAATCCAAGGAAATCAATTTTTTGAGGCACGTGCTCCGTAAAAGCGCGTTGTAAACGAGTGGAGACACGCGGGTTTTTTAAATTCACGTCCCCGGATGCTAAAACAGATTGATCTTCATAACACGCGGTTAACAAAAAGAAGCCTTTGGTATCCGGCACAATGTGCTCTTTTTGCATTTTGTAATAGGGTGCCATGACAAAACCATCGGCGTTAATTTGGGCAAAGGAGGCTAACGAGCCAACTAACCCGGCATTTTTTCCTTCTGGTGTTTCAATTGGGCAGACACGACCGTAATAACTTGGGTGAATACCACGTACAATAAGCCCGGCACGGTCACGGTGGAGTCCACCTGGACCAAGTGAGCTTAAACGGCGTTTATGCGTCACCTCTGCTAATGGGTTCGTTTGGTCCATGAATTGCGATAATTGGCTGGAACCGAAAAACTCACGCATTGTTGTTGAGATAATCGTGGTACGGACAAACGAACCCCAACGTGCATGGTTGCTGACCGTCTTGAGGTACACCTTTCGTCGGATTTTTTGTGTTGACGTACGGGTGTCGGTTTTCGCGGTTGGTTTCATTTTTCGTGAGAGTCGGCCCGGACTGTTATCCACTTTTTTACTCTCTTTCCGTTGAAGTTTTTTAATTTTTCGCATAAAACGGACGTTTTCGGCATCCTCTCGGTCATCGCTTCGGAGAAACGAAGCGGCAAGTGCGGGGTCATTAATACGTGCTTTCACCACACGTTCTAAACGATTTACCGCCATACGAAACTGTGTCTGAATTAATTCTCCGGAAAGACGGATACGTCGGTTTTTTAAATGGTCAATGTCATCGAGTAAATGTGTTTGTCCTGCCTTTAATCGAACGAGGCAATCTACGCCAGCAAGTAAATCTTCAGGGGTTAAAGTGAGATAATCTGTTTCGCGTGTTAATCGTAATTTACGGTTTACTTGCTTTCGGCCAACTCGACCAAAGCTATAACGACGAGGGTTAAAAAACGTGTCGTAGAGAAATTTCTTTCCAGATTGCACAGTAACCGGCGTTGTTGGAAAAAAGAACCCCATCATTGTCGTAAGGGCGTCGTTACGTGAGTGTGTCCAACACACTGCTTCACGTGAATCCATGAGTAACATTGGATCGTGCACTACGTCTAAAACGTCGTCATACGAAAATCCAATCGCTTGCAGTAAAAGTGTCACGGGAATTGGTCGTAAATTATCAATTTTAGCGTACAAAATATGGTCTGCGCGTGGACCCGTTTCAACTCTTGTGTCTAAACGGAGCCATGAACCGTAGGAAGCTAAAAAACTTACCGTAAAAGTATCACGGTTTTTTGCATCGGTTTGGCGCTTTAAATACACCCCTGGTGATCGTACCATTTGGTGAACAACCACACGCGGTGATCCGTTAACGACAAAGTTTCCTGAGCTTGACATTAAGGGCAGATTGCAGAATTTTACGGGAACATACTTCGAAAGACGTAATAATGGAAATCGGATGACTGCCGGTACAATAAGTGCCGCGTCATACGAGCCCACATTTGCTACTGCACTCTCTGGCGTGTGTTTTGGTCGTTTAAAATAGTAGTCGTTTGTTTTAAACTCGATTGTAAAATCGCGATTTTCCACCGTTTCTTTAGTGAGCCGTTTGTCTAAATAAGGTACAATTGGAGGGTTCTTGGCAGGATGTGGTTTTCGAAGTTTTTGTTTATGAAGGCGTCGGGCACGATCCCCTTGAATTGTTGAAATTGCGAGTAACTCTTCCCCAATACCACGTTCAAGAAAACGGCGAAAACTGTTACGTTGTGTTTCTACTAAATCAGGAAACGTTAAGTTTTGGTCAAAAAGGCTCATAAAAAATTCAGTACAAAATCGTTGGCACCAATCGAAAAAACGCCGGTGACCAAAAGATTTAGTTTTTTAATTGAAAATCTTGTGCAATTCAAGTAGTCTGTGAGCACGTGCGCGTGCACCAAGGCGGTGTAGCCAAGTGGTAAGGCAGTTGACTGCAAATCATTTATCCCCCAGTTCGAATCTGGGCACCGCCTATACGATACTAACTTTAAAAAAATACGTTCTTACCCTTGTTTACTTCGGAGCTTCTTATTCTTTTTTAACTGATTTTAAAGGGTGTCACACAGGCCCCTTTTTTACGTACATAATAAAAAAATTCATTTTAGTTATGCTTTGTGTGTACTTTTCCTGTATCCTACAGCTGGCCAAAAATTGTTTATGGCATAAATTAATGACAATAAGAGTACGCTTAGATGGACGACGTCCAGTGTGATCTTTTTTTGTTTTTATTAATTTAGTATAGTTCGGAAAAGTAAGTACATCTCGGGTTCGCACTCGTTCAAAAAATCTTGCCTATTTGCTGCAACCGTTAGGTCCTGACAAGGTTTCAGTTCAACTTTCCAACAGCGCAAACCTTACCCGGATTTATACCAGTTTTTACTCGGTTTCGCAAGTTTTTTTAGCGTGTGACGCATTACTGTTTGAGACTAGACGGACTCGAACCGCCGACGTTTTCGGTGTAAACGAAACGCTCTACCAACTGAGCTATAGTCCCTGTATGTAGACTTCAGTGTACATGAACACCAAAGTTTCTGGCAATCTTTAATTGGCGCAGCTTAAAAAGCGCCAATCACTTTACCCACAATAAATAAAGAGCTATGACGGTTTTCATCCTTGTCGTTGTTTATGTTTCGGGTTTGTACAAATAACCATTACTTTCCCGTGGCGGCGAATTACGCGACACTTAGGACACATTTTTTTTACTGATGAACGAACTTTCATACGTCTCCTTAAAATTTACTTCTGCATTGAGTGTGTATTACTGGGCGAACGACCGGGATCGAACCGGCGAGTGAAGGAGTCACAGTCCTTTGCCTTACCACTTGGCTACGCCCGCCAGACACTTAGTCTATACAATATCAAAGAACAACTCTAATGTCTATACATTCATCTCGTTCGGAGGTATCTTTACCTATTTGACGAAACCAACGAGTCTCGATGCATGGAGGAAAGAAAAAACTAAAGAGCGGATAACGTGACTCGAACACGCAACGTCCAACTTGGAAGGATGGCACTCTACCATTGAGTTATATCCGCTTGTATCTGTATACTAACATATCTCGGCTATTTGTCTAGCTTCAATTTTAATAAAAATTGTATAAGCCGAATTCTGTAAGATGAGGTTATTTATCTGGGAAAAACATGACTGTTTTTTTCTAGCAAGATCGTGTGGAACGTACATGAAACACCCCACAGTTACTTTTGCTCTCAATAAGGGTATACCAACCTTCTACCTCACGGTAGAGGTTTGTTTTTGCACCTCCACCAACGGATTGGTAAGTTTATTTTCTGTGGCACTTTCCTCACATATAAATATATGCACTCAACGTTATTGAGTTATTTTTCATGTACTTGAGAGTTCGGACTTTCCTCAAAAATATTTTCTATTTTTGCAACCTCACATTTTTATTATTGAAACAAGACATCTACGAATGGCGGGGACAGGATTCGAACCTATGACCTTAAGATTATGAGCCTTACAAGCTACCAGACTGCTCTACCCCGCTTCTACAGATAAGTATACGACATTGAGAGGGACAAGGGTAATAATTTCCTTTGCCCTTTTCGATTCGCGTCATTTCCGCACATTAAGGTGCACCCTGTGTATGCAGGGTGCACCTTAATGTGCGGAAGCTTTTCGCTGTGTGCCAATGTCAGAAAAAACCTTTGTACACGTTATGGATATGGATCCTCACCCTCGTCCGACTCCTTGAGGGCTTCTGCGTCAAGGGCAGCCATAGCGTCACGACGTACATCGGCGCGTGAACTAAGGAGATCCTGCATCGGCATCATTTCTTCTAAAATGGTACGTTTTGCGATCCACGCTTCACGTCGTTCCGCTGTACGTGCTTCCTGCTCAGCAACGACATCGGCTGGGACTGGGTAGCGTGTGTTTGTGCGAATAACGTGTGGAAGCCACTGTAAGAATTCTTTTGACACAATTCGAGCTGGGCTATTACTTAAGAAACTAAGTTGCGCATAGATCGCCTCTTCTTTCTCGCGAACCTCCTCTTTGCTCATTTTGAAGAACTGCTCCTCGGTTACTGTTTGTCGCATTTGAATAGACGGTACAGTGGTATAGTGCCAAGGTACACGCATTTGTGCTGGAAGTTCATGTAATTTGGCATACGAAAGCTCCACACCTCGATACCCTAAATTCATGAGATGGTATGTTCCGGCAGGTTTGAAACGGTTCCCGTATTGGTCCATTTCCCAACGCACTGACTCAATAAAGCGGCTTGCATTCTTTTTAATTTTACTTAATTCGTCGGCCGTCGTTGCTCGAGCCTGCATGAACTCGTCGTAGCCACCTGCGTTTTTATAACTGTTATCCGTAAAACGAATGTCTAACTCGTTAATGTAAGGTGTTCCATTAAGATCAACGGAGTACGGAAGGTAGTTTGAACGCTCGGCCGGAGGCACAAGGAAAAAAAGGTTTTGATCGACTTCATGGCGAATTTTAGCCAATTCCTGGACGTAGTCGAACGTTTCGTGTTTCTCGTAACTTGGCTTTGGTAAAATTGCATGCGTTTCCGCACGCCCTTGCAACTTGAGGAATGCTGGTCCCCATTGATGCGATTTTACTTCTGCCTTGTAGGCAGTTTCGTCTTCAATATAGCGTTCACGTTTCGCGTTCGTTTTAGTGTGTCGGATCAGATTGTTATAACGAAGGTCTGTCGCCCAAATGTCGGTCCCGTCTTGGCTCACACGAACCTCGCCTCGGTTTCGGTTACCCAAAGAAGTGTAGTGAATATTACCCTCAGCCTCACTGGTAACTGTCGCCTCCTTACGTTTGTCCTTTTCCGGGAAGAAAACGTTTGGTTGTTTGTCCTGTTGTTCGACTTGCAGGTTTTCTGGATCTGGACCAGGTGACCAGAAGTACCCACGTGTTGCTGCCAGTTTAGAACGGTCAAATGTTCGTGGTAAATACGTCATAAAGTTATCCGTGTACGGGAGAACAATTTGCCCCATATTTGTATTAAAAAGAGAAAGAGCCATGCACGTTGTCAGCATAAGCGCTAAACGCTTGGCAGTGTATTTACCAAAGTAACGTGCACCCTTTTGACTCGTCCCAAAAATTCGATGCCCAACAGTTCCCCAAAGCACTACCACGGTCGCAGTTGCTGTCAGTGTAAACGCAAGGAGATACAAAATAACGTTTTCAGGAATAGAAGACATGAACACATACTGTGTCCCTTCAAGTTCCCAAGGATTGCAAAACATAAGCAAGAAACTTGCGAAAAAATACGTAAATCCTTCACGTCGTGTTCGAACCGGCCCGTATTGCATGTCCATGTCGCCTCGGGTCATGTTTACCCAAAGATCAAGGGCAACGGCCGAAAGCATCGAAAAACCAACACAGAAAAGTGCCGGCTCTAATAAATACCAAACTTGGATAAGATCACGCCATCCAAAATATGCCATGGCAAAAAATACCACTTGCCCAGCAATGGTCCCCGCAACAGCAAGTTGCCCTTTCTGTTTACCGTCGTAGAGGTAACGTTTAAGAGCGACCAGCCAAGGAGCCATTGGGACAATACCATAGATAAAGCCATGGTAAAGACCTAACATTAATGAATTTTCCATAGAGTAATTTCCTACAATAAAGTATATGTCTACCTTCGTATCAACAACTGGCGACGTATGCCGCAGAAGAAATAAGGGAGAAACCCGATTTAGCGCGTTTGCTGGTACAAGCGAACCACGGCAATAAATACTAAAGAGACCCCTTTCTGAACGTAGTACGTTGTGTACTGTTTTTTATAGTTTACCATGTTCTAAAAAACCAGTCTATGAGGTCTTTGCATTTATTATGTACATTGAAAAGAGTTGAGGGATCTCACTGGAGATCCCTGCAAAAAGATATATTCACTCACTTTTCACAGTCGTCGACACAAAACCTTGTGCCTTTTCGTCTGTATCAAGCGGTGCTGGCGGGTAATAAAAACCTTTTGCTTTGCGTGTTGTTAAAGACTTTCCTAACGAAAGTGCTGCACGTGCCGCATCAAGGGCTTTACGTCGCCAGTGCATTGTGCGCTGGTTCGATTGTGAATTTGATTGTCGTCGTTTTGGTACAGCCATAAAACCGTCTCTCTCTAATTGTTAGTAGTGTATAGTGTACAGATATTTTGATTTTTGTCTATTGAATACACCACATTTCAGTAAAATTATGCACAGTATGCTAGCACTACACTACGGCATATCCAAATAGCGTTTACTTTAACACGTCAAAAGATTGACAGAGAGCCCATTATACCCCTTGTTATTTTTTCTTCAATGCCATTTTAGCGGCAATAGCGACAAAAATCATGATCCCAAATCCAACAATCATCTCGCCTGGCGTCGGCTGGATGCTGCTACGTGGCTCAATTTGGGGTTTGCTCTCCTGGAAAATGAGGGCACGTTCAACGTCTACTGAAGGCGGTGCCAAAGGTTGCCCTGTAGAATCCATTACGACTGGAAGTGCGTCAGGTGTGGGTAACGGATATTTAACATCCATTGTAATGAGTGGAAAACTTGTTTCACTGTTCTGGATATCTGAAGTAGTCTTTGGGTTAGTCATAGCGATTTTCGATAGAGTATTTAAAATAGATTTGCTTGAGCGTATTAGTGAAGCGCAACCGACAAAAAACAAAAAGAATTGCATGATTTTAGAACATTTTTTTATAAAACAAAAAATACATCGCGCGTTTTATTTATTTAAAAAAACGTACCATGGTCAAAAAATGAGTGTATCCGGGATTGACGGGACTCGAACCCGCAACTTCCGCCGTGACAGGGCGGTGCTCTAACCAATTGAACTACAATCCCAAGAGTTGCCAACGCCAGTATGCCGAAAAAAGTCAGAAAAAGCAAATTTTTTACGCATTCGAATGGATTTACTTTTTCCTTTTTGGTGGGTAATACACCCACCAAAAAAAGTTTACACTTTATCCAACGTTATATCCGTTGCACGTGCTTCTTAGTATCCAGTGCTTGAAAGCCAGTTTACACCTACGTTATCAAGAATTAATGAACGGTTGTAAATTTCTACAAGGATTACAAGGAAAACTGCGAATAATCCAATAAAAACACCCATGATTACTGTTGTACCCCACCCTGGAGCTACTTTTCCGTACTCGGAGTTAAGTGGGCGTAATACTGTTCCTAATCGTGTGATTTTTCCTGTTCCAGGGAGTTTCCCATCGCTTGCTGGTACGCTTACTTTTGTAGCCATATTAATAAAGTGTTAACATCTATTTGTTTTTTTTTACTTTCTATTTTAAAATTTATCGAAATTTTGATTCTTTGACAACTATGGAAACACCAGCATTTTTTACAGCCGTTTTTCTTTGGTGCCTTCTTATTAGCGTAACGGGATATTCCATCTATATGGGATTTGGACCGCCTTCGAAAGAACTTCGTGATCCTTTTGAAGAACATGAAGACTAAGCCAGGCCCTAGTTCTTCGACCGATCTTTCGGTCGAAGAACGTATCACACTCTAATACAAAACAACGATGACCGATTACCCCTTACGTGAGTAGTACTCTACAATTAATAACTCGTTAATAGTTAATGCGATTTGTGAACGAGTAATTGGGCGTTGCACCGTAGCTTTACCATTTTCGAGTTTAAGGTGTGATGGAATTTCTCCACCAAACGTCTTACTGTATTCGAGAATTGGTGCTGCAGTCGTAGAGATTGTGTCATTTGTTACACAGTTGTAGCTCGGGATTGTAAGTGGTTTTCCATTTACAGTGATGAGTCCATGCGATACATATTGACGAGCTGCACGAATGCTCGGTGCAAACCCAAGACGGAATACTGTGTTGTCTAAACGCATTTCAAGGAATTGGAGTAAAATTTCTCCGCTTGATCCTTTTGCACGTCGTGCGCGTCGTACGTACTTTAAAAGCTGCGTTTCACTTACACCGTAGTTAAAACGTAATTTTTGTTTTTCTTGTAAACGTACGCGGTACTGTGACATTTTTTGCATACCTGCAGACGGCCCGTGCTGTCCAGCGGGGTACGTACGGTTTGGTACTTTTGATGTTAATCCTGGAAGTTCCCCAAGACGGCGCACAATTTTCACTCGAGGTCCACGGTAACGAGCCATTTCTGTTCTCCTAAGGTTTTTATTTTACTACTTTTTTTCTTTTGCTGTAGTCGAATAGGACTATACAGTGGTAGTATTATACCAGGAAAGTTATATTTCAATCAAAAGAACTTTAATTTTGTACTCTTTCGTGTCTGTACTAGTGTAAGACGTTATTTTTTTATTTGTTTATATATGCCACGTTCACAACGAAACGATAATTTTATCGACAAAACCTTTACCGTTATCGCGGATATTTTATTAAAAGTTTTACCCACAACGCGAAATGAAAAAGAAGCGTTTGTGTATTATCGCGATGGAATGTCTGCACAGGCGGAAGGTGAATATGCAGAAGCATTACAGAACTACGCGCAAGCAATGCGTCTCGAGGTTGACCCGTACGACCGTAGTTTTATTTTTTATAATATTGGTTTAATTCATACGAGCAACGGTGAACACACCAAAGCGCTCGAGTACTATTATCAAGCGCTTGATCGAAACCCTTCACTTCCCCAGGCATTAAATAATATTGCAGTTATTTATCATTACCGTGGTGAACAGGCACTCGAAGCAGGAAATATCCCAGATTCCGAAACATTGTTTGAAAAAGCAGCAGAGTATTGGAAAGAAGCGCTTCGTTTAGCACCCCTCAATTACAGTGAAGCGCAAAACTGGCTCCAAACGACTGGACGATAAAACGGCAAATGAACATTCTCTTTAATGAGACTTGTAGATCTGTTTGCCGTACTCGGTCGAATTCAGGTAGACTGGTGACGAACGTCTTAGTGGTGGAATGGTAGACACGCTAGCCTTAGGAGCTAGTGCTTTACGGCGTGGAGGTTCGAGTCCTCTCTAAGACATTTCAATTTCGCCCAATACGCCTCGGTCTGTACAGACTTTTCACGTACGCCTCTTTCATTTGTACATTTTGATTGACAGACGTAAGCTCTTCATTATAAAATTCTTGCAGCAACGCATGCACTATACCGCAGAGACGTTCATATATGCCCCCATCGTCTAGAGGCCTAGGACATTTCCCTTTCACGGAAGTAACAGGGATTCGAATTCCCTTGGGGGTAGTTTTTACCGACCACTCGACACACTTCGAAACAGGTCTCTCGATTGGATCATGCACAACCAAACGAATTCACACAACACGGGATTACCACCCGTTATCGAGAACACACCCAACATGACCAGACGGCCTACATTTAGGCATAGTCAACGACTGCACTCATCCCGCTCGACGAACCCACGCTTACCGGGCCCCGCCCGTTTGCGTTCGGATCGGGCTTGCAAAACATGTGGTTACTGTTTTTTTTTCATGGTTTTTTTGGCTTCGATAGAGTTTTTTTACGTCACGCATGTAGAGTCTACCATAAAAGAATCACGAAAAAAAAAATGAAATAAATAACGTGAAGGTTTTTTAATTATTTTCTATACTACTCACTGTCGCCTCTATCCCTCTGAATTTGGTGAACCACTTCCTAAAGGAGAAAAACTCATGGCTACATTTTTACCATCTATTTTTGTACCTCTTGTGGGTCTCGTTTTCCCTGCTGTAACAATGGCAGCGCTTTTCTTATATATTGA
>Ga0302130_1001460_pt1 | contig 11942 bp, 10 predicted proteins | sample CB9_surface_MG_FD_203117 | JGI IMG/M metagenome (GOLD analysis project Ga0302130, IMG submission 203117) | Marine microbial communities from Western Arctic Ocean, Canada - CB9_surface | ecosystem: Environmental > Aquatic > Marine > Oceanic | place: Canada: Western Arctic Ocean | collected... | reverse complement strand
TGCTCTAGTTTGTTGCGCAGCAGAGGCTTCCTGGTCCATATAAAAAGCACCTATGGTCCAGTCAAATTGTTGATCGCCATTTGACACTAGGCGTAGTTCTTGGACAAAAGCTTCTTCAGAATTTTGTCGTTCGGCCGCGAAAGCCGGACGCATCATGTAGCCATAGCCATAGTAATAGAGCCAGCCTTTTGATGCGAAGAATCCGGTATTATCACTTATTCCCTGGTAGTCGCGCTCATAAAATGAAGTGCTGGAGCTCAGTGTGGCAAAACCTAGGTCATAGGTCATTTCTAGGCTTGTAAATTCAGACTCATTTGATGAAGGTTCATTGATAACAGCGCCAATTTCATACTCGCCATAGTAGTCTCCCCAGCCGTCGGGGCCAGATGTAGTCTGGCGGCGACCACCATACTCACCTTCCTGTTTCATATAGGTCAGTACCGCTTCAAAATCATCGCCCGGAGTCCATTTTACAGCGGCGCGAGTATAGTCAACGTCAACAGTGTCCGCATCCTCATTATTAGTATAAACCGGAGCACCATAGATAGTGCCTGCGGCATCGGCAATAGGAGTACCACTAGAGTCAGTCGCATAGACATTGGCATAGTCAATAACCCCTGAATTATCAATTAGACCACCACCAACTCTGAGAGCGAGATCATCACTGAGCGGGATGTTTACAACTGCATCAAAACTAACATTTTCACCATCAGAGCCATCGGTCAGCCCATAAGAAGTGTTTATACGGCCTTCGAAACCTTCGGTACTTGGCTCATTCATAACAAACCGGACTGTGCCGCCTAACGAACCGGAGCCATAAAGTGTGCCTTGCGGTCCACGCAACGCTTCAACTCTTTTGACATCTTTAAGTATAAAGTTGGCAAAAACGGGTGTATCACCGACATAAGTTGAGACAGTAGGATCCGATAAAAAGCGTGCATCGGTAGCGGCGGGATCCACGTTTAATCCTCGAATACTGATAACATTGTTATTCTCAGCAAAGCGACCACCACCATCGGCAACTGTAATACCTGGCATAGCTCGCATCAATTCCTGCATATCAACAATATTCGCCTCCTCTATTTCATCACCGCTGATTGCAGAAATATTAAAAGGTATGTCACTAGCCTTCATCTCGCGTCGAGTTGCAGTCACAATGATCTCTTCTAGCGATACCGACTCTTCAGCGATGACGTAAACAGGCTGAGATAGTATTGCTGTTGCTATAGCCACTGCTGAAGCGATTTTGGTTTTGTTACGCGTCTTAAAATTGATCATTCGAGTATTCCCCAATTTCTAAATAATATTCCCAATCATTGATGCTGAACTTGCAGAGACATACTGGCGACAGCTTTTTGTTATGGTTAGACGTAGAGATAATTCTGCATGGAGTTATTTATAGTCGCAAATAAAGATAAAGTCAACTATAAACTGTAGTCGAAGCTTGACATCGACAAGGTGGCACGGCTATTTGAGTAGTGGTGTTAAGACAAATGCCACATCTTTACGAATCGACTCTCCGAGTTCTGTTATCGACATATCTTTTAGATAGATGAAATTTAGGAACTGAATTCTTTCGTTCCGTGTGAGAAATTTTGCCAAGTAAGCTATATCCACAGTCTCTGCTATTACGCCGTTCTTTTGGCAGGCCTCCAATACATGTAAAATGGCTCTGCCTAATCCACCGGCGATAGTTTCAATATATCGTGGAGCTACTGTTTTGTCGGAGGTAGTGGCAATATACGCTATCACGTTGCCCCACAGTTCGCGGCTAAGGGTGGCAGTAGTATCGTGGATATTAGACATGATAACTTCGGTTACCAAATTCACTGGATTTTCTGAACCTGCGCGATAAGTAAATTCAGAGTCTTTTTCGGCGACGCCGATCTCGCCGCGGGCCACGATGGCAAGTAATAGCTCGTCCTTGGAGCGGTAATAATTGTATACCGTTGCTTGAGAGACCATCGCTAAAGCTGCAATTTCTTCGATACTGGCGAGCTCAAAGCCCTTTTCCAGAAAAAGATTTTTCGCTGCAATTTCTATGAGTTCACGGCGTTGCGCTTTTTGCCGTTCGCGTAGCTTGGACATAACTTCCCTTATAAAAAAATCGACTGAAGCCATAACAAAAGATAGTTTGGCTTCATTAATAGGGTGAGAGAGTACAGCAGAGTGTTTTAATTTTACACCTTGGACCTTTAATTTAATGCCGACTAACTTGACAGAATCTGTTGCTTATCTGGCTATATCGAGAGCCACTTAGAGTAAAAATAGGTCATCTTTCGTATTAATGTAACAAAGGATGTAACCAAGGGGTCTATTAAAATCCATTAAACCTATATTAATCAATCGTTTATAGTATAAGCACGGTTCCCGCCGCCTCCGTCAAATAGAGATACTCACTGATATTTAGGAGTTTTTTTTCAGTTTTTAATTAGAATCCCGTTGTTTCACAGGGTGTCACACAATGAGAAAGGTATTAATTCCTTACCCTGTTAATCGACGTGGTGTTTATTACCTTGATCGTCACGGGAGAACTAGTTCATTCGGCAATCCCAAACTACTAATGACGCTATGAAAGCCCTTGAGAAAGTCAACAAGCAGCGCCTCTCTTTTTCAATTCTCGGGCCTGTGCGGAGACGCTAAGGCTGCAAGTTTCTGAGATTGCATGTGGTGCTAAGCGTCTGAAAGCTAATGCTATCAACTTAGTGCAAGCCGCACTTGATAGCGGGCTTATTCTTCCAGCGGTTCTTGCGAGCGTACTTTCTCCTCCTTGGCTGTTTGATTCAGATGGTGGTTCGCAGACGGAAAGCCAAGAGCAGGCGTCATTCTTTTGGAGAATTCCATCTCTTCATTCGGGGTGATATCGTATGACAGTAGCTCTGTAAATCCACTGGCACACGTGAACTCATGGGTAACAGATTATGCTCTTTTTCGTAATTGAAACCTGATCACTTTTACTCGATAGGCGCGACCCAAAAACAAAAAAACATGGGTCTGGGTAGTTTGTTCGGCCTATAAGAGTGTCCCGAATGCGCTACCTGGTCACGATGCGGTGGCGCAGCCGAGAGCGCACTCAACCTGTGTTAGGTGCCTTTACGCCTTTAATCTCTAGCTGTGTAGGTTGCGCTTTATCTGCGCTTCTCTACCCTAAGCCCATGATCTATATGGATATAGTTTCCATAGGCAATAGTCAGCAGCTGAGCCGACGGCTTTTTAGCCGCCGGTTATCTGTCTTTCTTTGATTTCATCTAGGGTTTTACAGTCGACACAGAGGTCAGCTGTAGGACGTGCTTCGAGTCGGCGAATACCAATGTCGACGCCGCACTGATCACAGAAACCGTAGTCGTCGTCTTCGACGCGCACTAGGGTCTTGTCGATTTTCTTGATCAACTTGCGCTCGCGGTCACGGGTGCGCAGTTCAAGACTAAATTCTTCTTCTTGAGTGGCGCGGTCGGCAGGGTCGGGGAAGTTGGCTGCTTCATCTTTCATGTGCATAACAGTGCGATCGACTTCTTCCATTAACTCACGGCGCCATGCCTTGAGAATGTTTTTGAAGTGCTCACGCTGCTTCTCATTCATATACTCTTCGTTCTTGGTCTCTACATAAGGAGAGAGACCGTGAAGAGTCGCAGATCCAGCGGGAACTGTCTTAGCTTTCGTCTTTGCTGTTGCTGTTGCCATCTCTAAACGTCCACAGTTAAATTTCAGACCCTAAAATACAGGACGTGCGTTTATAGAGATATTGCGCCAGTTTTTCAAGTGAAATTTGCCTTTGGCCGCTATAAATATCTTTTTATCTGCATCTGAGGTCAATTAAGCGCCACATTGGTGCGCATGGGCTGTAATGAGTTGCTTAGAGGGCAACGATTACAGGGACTAAAATGTTTTTACACCTTCTATTCATAACATAAACCGTTAACATTGCCACTTTAAGACGGAAAAATAACGATTCCATGCATATAACTCCCGCGCTGCTATCTGGCACCTTTATTAAACGCTACAAACGCTTTTTTACTGACATCTGCACCGCCGATGGCGATCTGATTACAGTGCACTGTCCGAATACCGGATCGATGAAAAACTGTCAGGTGGAAGGCTCGCCCTGTTGGTATTCACTGTCTAATAATCCTAAGCGAAAATTGGCTGGCACTCTGGAAGTTGTCACCAGCGCCTTTGGCAATTTAGCGGGGGTGAATACTGGCCGGCCCAATCATCTGGTGCGAGAAGCGATTGAGAATGACCTTATTCCAGAGTTGCGTGGCTACAGCAGTCTGCGCACTGAAGTTCGCTATGGTGAGGAAAAAAGTCGCATCGACCTGTTGCTTGAGGGGCAGGTTGGCGGTGATGGCGACAGCGCGTCTGAGAGTGAAAGTGGTTGCTGTTATGTGGAAGTCAAAAACGTCACTCTAGATTGCGGCAATGGCCGCGCACAGTTCCCCGATTCGGTGACTACCCGCGGCAGTAAACATTTGCGTGAACTCATGGCCATGCGGGCAGCAGGTCATCGGGCAGTGTTGTTCTTCTGTGTGCAATTGAGTGGCGTTGAAGAGGTTTCTGTGGCGGCCCATATTGATCCGGTTTACGCCGAGACGCTAACAGCGGCGCTTGCCGCTGGGGTCGAGGTGATCGTTTGGCAGGCGCATATGACTGACAGTTGCATCAGCCTGCAGCGGCCCCTAAAGCTGGCGCTCTAGTCGAGATCTCGCAGTGCCGCTTCGCGCAAATTAATCAGCCGCGCCGGTAGAGGCTGATCTGCGGCGATAAAATATTGATCGCCGTCCTGTTTTAGCGCTATCTGTGAAAGATGATCGCCGACACAGGGCCCGCCAATACATTCGCCACTATCAATCTGAAACAGCGCGCCATGAGCGGAGCACTGCAGCAGCGCGCCATCGAGATCGAGAAACTTGCCTGGCATCCAGTTCAGTGGAACACCCATATGCGGGCAGCTATTCCAGTAGGCATAGAGTTGATTGTCCTGGCGAATAGCAAAGAGCTTGCGCTCATCAATCTCCAGTTCGATGCTTTGTAACTCTTCTAGGTCGCTGAGTTGGCAGAGAAAATAATCCCGTTCAACTAGCTGGTGCTTATTATTGTCCAAAGCGCAGTGCCTCGATTCGTTCTTCCAGAGGTGGATGGGTCATAAATAGTCTCGAGGATCGTTGCTTCCAGCCGGAAGAGATACCAAAGGCGGTCATCGTATCAGGCATCTGATTTTCAACCTGAGCCGCGGTCTCTTGCTGCAGTCGTTGCAATGCCTTGATCATGGCGCCGCGTCCGGCCAGTGAAGCACCTGCCGCATCGGCGTAAAATTCGCGCCGACGCGAAAACCATAACACTATAGTCGAGGCGAGAATACCGAGGAAAATTTCCGCAATAATAGTGGTAATCCAATAACCCAAGCCTAAGCCCCGCTGATTTTTTAGTACCACGCGATCGACAAAGAAGCCGATCAGGCGGGCAAAGAACATCACAAAGGTATTCACCACGCCCTGAACCAGGCTTAGGGTAATCATATCGCCATTGGCCACATGACCGATTTCATGGGCCAGTACTGCCCTTGCCTCATCGCGGTCAAAGCGTTCCAGTAGTCCGGCACTAACCGCGACCAGGGCCTTGTTTCGATTCCAGCCAGTGGCAAAGGCATTTGACTGTTGGGCGGGGAAGATGCCCACTTCAGGCATACCTATATCGGCTTTCTTGGCCAGTTCCGCCACGGTGGTTACCAGCCAGCGCTCCTGCTCAGTCTCGGGTTGCTTAATAATTTTTGTCTTGGTCGACAGTTTGGCCATAAATTTGGACAGCAGCAGTGAGACAAAGGAGCCGAGAAATCCAAACACTGCACAGAATATTAGCAGTGAGGTTAAATTCAGATCGACGCCGTTATTCGCCAGAATGCTGTTGACCCCGAGCAGGCTCAGGGAGATGCTGGCAACAATGATAATTGCCAGGTTGGTTAGCAAAAACAAACCTATCCTTAACACGTAAATACCTCTTTAGATGGCTGATGGCCGAACTGTCACAAGTGTATATTTGAGGTCAAAGACCCAGATTTCAATGATGGCCGGTATTTTATGTCAAAGTGCGCGAACAAAGTACTGTCTAGAAGAGCAAATGCCCCTTTACTTATAGGTTGCAGCGCAGGTATAAACACTGGTATGCAAGAACATCTCAATATAGATACAGAGCGCCTAACGGGCAGCACCGAGACCCATTTAGTGACATGGTCCGGTTTGCTGGTGCACGATGCAGTCGTTGGGCCGTTGACGAATCTCTGTCAGCAAGCCGCGCAGCGCGGGTTTGATCTGCGGCTGTGCAGCAGCTTTCGCAGCTTTGATCGACAGTTAAAAATTTGGAACGATAAAATGAGTGGGCTGCGTCCAGTCTATGATGACAGTGGCGCGCGCTTGGATTTAACCCAGCTGACCGAATGGCAGCAGGTTCAAGCGGTGATGCGCTGGTCAGCACTGCCCGGCGCTTCGCGGCATCACTGGGGTACGGACTTTGATATCTATGATGCTGCCGCAGTGGATGCCAGTTATCAGATTCAGCTAGTGCCGGAAGAGGTTGAAGGCAGCGGTGTGTTCGCGCCTTTCCACGATTGGCTAGATAGCTCAGTTTTAGCGGCCACTGATTTTTATAGGCCCTATGCCAAAGACCTGGGAGGCATTGCCCCGGAGCGCTGGCATATCAGTTATCGGCCAGTGGCAGAAAATTATGCTGCACAGCTCACCGTTGCGGTCCTGGCTGAACGACTCGAGGGTGCAGATATTCTTCATAAAGCGACAGTGCTCGCCAATCTGGATGAGCTTTTTCAGCGTTATATTAGTGTTAAAAATTAAGTGTAAAAGCGCCAAGTTAATCAATAGGAAAGACAATAGATGATCGCCAACGATCCACTGTGGGACATAATCTGCACCGAAGCGCGGCATACCGCTTCTCAGGAGCCCTTGATGAGCGGCTTTTTTGATGTCGCGATTTTAAGCCATCAGAGTTTGGCCGAGGCCCTGTGCTTTAATTTGTCTCAGCAGTTACACAGCTCGGTGATGTCTGCAGCAGCGGTTGCCGAGGTTTTGGCTGAAGCCATGGACAGCGATGGTGCAATCTGTGATGCAGCTCGCACAGATATCCATGCCTGTTTCGATCGTGACCCTGCCTGCGAGAACCATTTTATGCCTATACTTTATTTCAAGGGTTTTCAGGCTTTGCAGCTACATAGAGTTGCCCACTGGTTATGGCTTCAAGGGCGCAACCATTTGGCACTCTATTTACAGAGCCAGATATCCGAAGTGTTTGCCGTTGATATTCACCCAGGTGCCACAATTGGCAGTGGCATTATGATCGACCACGCCAGCGGGTTGGTTATAGGTGAGACAGCAATTATCGGCAACGATGTGTCCATTTTGCACTCCGTGACACTCGGCGGCAGTGGCTGCATCAAAGGCAGTCGCCATCCAACCATTGGCAATGGCGTGATGATTTCTGCCGGTGCCAAGATCCTCGGCAATGTTGTTGTCGGCGATGGGGTGAAAGTGGGTGCCGGTAGTTTGGTCCTTGAGTCGGTGCCGCCCCATGTCACTGTGGCTGGCGTGCCTGCCAAGATTGTCGGCGCGCCGAGAGAGGCGTCGCCAGCACTGGAGATGGATCAGTATCTCAGCGATAGGCCCTAAGGCAGGCTAGGCTTGTATAGCAAGGCAGTCGCACTACAACCAGGAGGTTGAATAATGACCGACAAGGATTTGCCTAAAAGTCAGGCTGAAAAAAACGTCGAAGCCGATGCCTTTGATTTGGTATATCGCGGTGAGATTGCCCCGGGCAATAGCGCCGAAGAGGTTAAGCAGCGCGTTGCCGCAAGCTTTAACCTAGATCCCGCCGCTGCGGATCAGCTGTTTTCAGGAACCCAGATTCGCCTTAAACGTGGTATCGACAAAATTACCGCCGAACGCATTCTGCAGCGCCTAACCGATGCCGGCGCGATCGCCCTCATAGTCCCCAGTTCAGGGCAGCCAGAGACTGCTCGTCAGGACCCATTATCCCTGGCCCCGCTAGGCAGTAATGTCACCGATAGTGCTGAAAATCGCAACGCGCAGGTGGTGTTCACGGCATCGCTGGATCATCTTAGCCTGGAGCCTGTTGGAACTCGGATGGTTAAAGAGACTGAAGTGCCAAAGATTAAAACTCCCGATCTGGATACCTCTAAATTCTCACTTGAGTAGTCAGAATTGGCCCAGTCATACAATGCTTAGAAATAAGAGGCAAATCGCACTTAGAGACAGATCGTCGCCAAATGCTGAATCTGTTTTTCGAGGAGCATTTGACGTCCTTCAGGAAAACCCTGCAAGACAAAACAATTCTCTTTAAACGGCAGAAAGCGGGCAATCGACGATAGCTGCTCAATATCAAACTCTGCCGATTGCACGGCAATGACGCCTTTCTCAAGTTCATCGGCGAGGCTGGCAGTAGCGTTTTTTAGCTTATTGAGGCCTTCATGGTGGCGGAACAGTGGCGCAGAGGGCAGGGTATCACTGCTCAGCGCCCAGCAGATTTCCAAATCAATACCCAATTCTTCCGAGAGGCGTTCAAGCACCTGTTGCAGAGAGTAAATCGCCATTAGGCATATCAATAAGTGCTGCTTCGAAACCTGGGTCGAGCGAATATAAAAGTTGATGCTGCCATTTCCACCTTCGATACGCTGACCGGCGTAGAGCTCAAGGGTGCGCAATGTACAGTAATCAATTTTTTCAAACAGCTGGGTCAGATTCTGACGGTTGAGTTGGCTCTCGAGGCGATGTCGGTTTTTGATTGTCGCGGTAATCAGTGAGCAGTAATAGCCGGTATCGGAAAGCCCCTCATCACTGCTTTTTGACAGCAGTGGCTGCAGGCGCAATTCGAGCGAGGCCATTTCATCGTCGAGACTCTCAGAGCTGCCGGGCAGGCGATTGGTTAGCAGTCGCAGTCGTCGGGACAGTTGCTCGGCAAAGCGGTAGCAACCATAGCTGCTGAGCAGAGTAAAAACCGCCCACAAAAGCAGCCAGTTGCTGACGACTCGGCTGTAACGCTGTTGGATCGCCTGACGGTCGACACTGATAAGAACTTTACCTGCCTGGGTGTCTTGGAGTGCAATGTTGCGCTTAAAACTGACGGCTATGGCGCTGTCCGGTGCAGGCTTTTTGCTCTGTGCCACCAGCTGGCCACCGATATCATAGACACTGGCGTCGAGGATTATTCGGTCTTTGGTGACGTTCTGCAGTGCCACCTGAATACTGATGCTGTCGCCATTAAAGAGGGGGCTGCGAACTAGCTCGACCAGTTGGTTGATCGTCAGGTCGCCTTTTTCTTGCAGCGTTTTCTGACTTAACTGATTGACGTGACTGGACAGTAGCATCCAACCGAACAGACCGAAAATCAAGCAGGCGGACAGTACCAGCGCGGGTAGTTTTTTAGCCAGGGAGTATTGGCGATGCATCCCGAAGTCCTTAAAAAGTGCCTGAGTGAAATTTAATTGCCGCGCATTCTATCCTATTGCTCAGGCTTTTATATAATAGCGTCCTTAAAATAACTATGGCCACAATCTGTGAAAGATATATTTCTGATAAATGTGTCGGGGCAAGACAAGCCGGGCGTCACTCGTGTTGTTACTGAAGTGCTGTCGACCTTCGAAGTCACCGTGCTCGATATTGGTCAGGCGGTGATCCACGATCAGCTCAATCTGGGCATCCTTGCGGCAGTGCCGTGCGGTGAAGTTTCTGATGCACTTGTCAAGGCTGTGCAGAGCAGCCTGCTGGCTCTCGAGATGCAGGTGATGTTCTCGCCGATCACCGAGAAACGCTATCAACACTGGGTTGATCAGCAGGGCAAGGCGCGCTACATAGTGACTTTATTAGCCCGCAAAATTGAGCCTGAGCATTTGGCCGCCGTGGCCACAGTGACCAGTGAATACGGTCTCAATATTGACAAGATCCTGCGTCTCTCTGGGCGTATGGGACTCGATGAGAGTGAGCAGCTGGGGCGCGCCTGTGTTGAGTTCTCTGTGCGTGGTGAACCCAAGGATGCAGTGCAGTTTAAGAGTGCGCTGCTCGAGCTGGCCAGTCACTACGATATTGATATCGCCTACCAGGAAGACAATATTTTTCGTCGCAATCGCCGCTTAGTGGTGTTTGATATGGACTCAACGCTTATTGATGCCGAAGTGATCGATGAACTGGCCCATGAAGCCGGCGTCGGCGATCAGGTTGCCGCAATCACCGAGGCGGCGATGCAGGGTGAGATCGACTTTAAAGCCAGCTTTACCCAGCGCATGGCGCTGCTCAAGGGTCTCGATGCCAGCGTATTGCAGTCTGTAGCGGAGCGTCTGCGGTTAAATGAAGGTGCCGAACATCTTATTTCGACACTCAAAAAACTGGGCTTTAAGACCGCCATTGTCTCTGGGGGCTTTACCTTTTTTGGCGAGTATCTGCAGAAACGTTTGGGCGTTGACTATGTCTATGCCAACCAGCTAGATATTGAAGATGGACGGGTCACCGGCCGGGTCACAGGTGAAATTATTGATGGTCAGCGCAAGGCTGAGTTGCTGCGCGAGATCGCCGAACGTGAAGGCCTGATGCTGCAACAGGTGATTGCCGTGGGCGACGGTGCCAATGATTTGCCGATGCTTAGCATTGCCGGTCTCGGCATTGCTTTTCGCGCCAAGCCTCTAGTCAAGGCCTCAGCCAAGCAGTCAATTTCCAACCTGGGCCTAGATGGCATTCTCTATCTGCTCGGCTACAGTGACAAAGATACGCTGATTCTTGATTGAGGGCTGTACGCATAAGCCTGTAAAAATAAGCGCGTAAAAACAGCCGTGTAACCTCAGGGCCCCTCTGAGAAATCGTAGTCCATGGTAAAGGATGGCTGATTGATATAGTGGCCCTGAATATATTGCACACCCTGTTGCCAGAGTATTGGGATAATGGCCGCTGTCTCGACAAAGGGCACTATCACATCGACGCCAGTTCCGGTCATGCCGCCCATAATCTTCTGGAACTCTTCCTTGCTTTGGTCCGGCGCGTTGCCCTGGCCCGCATTGGCAAGCTTCTCAACGATCAGGCGATCAATTTTTACAAAGTCAGCTTTGACCCGTTCGAGGGTTTTAAGGGGGTTGATGGCGAGGCCGAAATTGCTGATTCCCACCTGTCCCTTAGCTTTTTTCATTTCCTCACAGAGGGCTGCAGCCTGATTCAAATAGCGCACTGCATCAATCTCACGGAATTGGAAAATTAACGCATTCGGGGGTAGTTTGGAAACGCTCAGGGCTTTTTGCAGCCAGGATAAAAATTCACTGTCAGCAAACGATTGGGCGCTGATATTAATAAACAGTTGGGTCTCAGGGTTGGTTTTGAGCTTCTCATTGAGTGAGCTGAGCGCCTGACCAATGACCCAGCGATCCACTTCTGCGGCAATCTCGGATTTAAACAGGTTAGTGATAAAGTCCTCGGGTATTTCGCTCACCGGAACATCCTTTTTTATACCCAGAATGACTTCGTAATATTCCTTGCCACTGCCGCCGTCTATCAGTGCCACTATGGGTTGGTAGCGAATTGAAAAGGCACCTTTGCTGAGTAGGTTCTTGGCAGTGATAACCACGGCCTCAGCTTTGGAGATATCGTCCGAGTGAATATCTGGTATATAGAACTTGGCGCCATTGCCGGGGCTATTGTCTTCTCGCAACTGGGATATAGCCTCTTCACTGCGCTCAAGACCGCGCTCAACGGAGGGCACATTTTCATTGAGGCCGGTGATGCCAATTGACGTGGTCAGGGAAAAGGTTTCGTCGTCTATATCAAACACTTGCTGCCCGATCTGTTGGCAGATGTCCGCTGCTAGCTCGACGGCCTTCTCTTCCGTTGTATCCGGTAGCACTATTACAAAGCAGTTTTCTGAGACCCTGCCACAGTCGAGATTGT
>Ga0302130_1001456_pt1 | contig 11954 bp, 7 predicted proteins | sample CB9_surface_MG_FD_203117 | JGI IMG/M metagenome (GOLD analysis project Ga0302130, IMG submission 203117) | Marine microbial communities from Western Arctic Ocean, Canada - CB9_surface | ecosystem: Environmental > Aquatic > Marine > Oceanic | place: Canada: Western Arctic Ocean | collected 2017-09-19 | reverse complement strand
CAACTGCAATTGCATGACATTGTTTATCCTGAAGCAAAAGCCGGCGACGCCGAACTATTGTCCGCCTTGCAATCAAGTAACGGTGTATTGCTCGCTCAAGTGCCGGGCCTGCAGCCGGGTCAGGCAACCCAGGCGGGTTTAATGACCCATCCCTTGTCAGGCATTTCTTGTAACGCAGGTTCAGGCTTGCAATTCCCTTCGACTTCCAGCTACTTGGCGGCCCCGGCAAGTTTTAGCGCCGTTGCCAAAGGCCATATTGCACCGGTTATCTCCGCTGACGGGGCGGTGCGAAAAACACCGGCTATTGTTTGTGTAGACAACCAAGCTTATCCGGCATTAGCTTTAGCGGCACTTTTGCAAGCGACCAACAGTAGCGCGTGGGAGGCTTCTATTACGGCGGGGCGCAGCGTTCTAGATCCCGCCTACATCCTCCAATTTAGCGCTTATCCCGGATTAGATATTCCTTTGGACAGCGAGGGTAATCTGCGCATTTCATTTGCCAGTTCCCCTGCTGCTTTTAGAGCAGTTTCTGCTGTTGACGTGATTAATGGCACAGCGGATATGTCAATGTTGAGCAGCCAATGGGTTTTGGTTGGCGGCACTGCCTTCGGAATGGCGGACATTGTTCCCACCCCTTATGACGGCGCCACCCCAGGAGTTGAATTACAGGCGCGTCTGCTCGCTAGCCTGCTTGATTTTGATATTCCTTACACGCCAAAGTTTGCTCTTTTAATTCAAATATTTGTGACCCTGTTCTTTGCGACTCTGCTTTATTTTATCGCGAATAACACCGAGCGCTTTACCGCTTATGGCCTGCCTGTTGCTGTTTTGGCCTTGCCCCTAGCCGCCTTATTGCTTCACATTCAGCTTCTGCAAAGTTTAAATCTCTGGCTAGGTTGGGTAGTCCCAGCACTATACAGCGCGGTTGCTTCGGGCCTGCTACTCTTAATAGAGCACAGCCGAGTTCGAGCAGAGCGAAGCCGAGTGTTTGGCAATCTCAACAGCTATTTGCCAGACGACATCGCCAGAGAGATCGCCTACAGCGTTCCTAATTCAAACGTCAATGCAAAGCGCTGCGATGTCACTTTGCTAAGCGCTGATCTGCGAAACTTTTCCGCCTTTGGTGAAGCAAGGGCGCCTGAGGAGTCGGCGGCAGTGCTGCATTTCTTTTTCACTCGTGCCACCGAGATAATAGAACAACACGGCGGCCGTGTTCATGAATTTAAGGGTGATAGTTTGCTGGCGGTTTGGGATGGACACCACCAGCTTGCTGCCACCGCCGCACTCAAGGCCGCTATTGCTATGCAAAGCGACCTTAGCGACAGTTTACTGACTAATTTCGCCCCCAGCGGCCTCGAGCCATTAGCGTTGGGTGTAGGTATAGAACAAGGCCCTGCCTTGATTGGCTCAATTGGTCCAGCGCACAGGCGCAGTCACACCCTGCTTGGCGACACCGTTGCCATTACGCTGCGGATTCAAGAAATGACTGCAGATATCGCGCAGCCAATCTTGATTGGAGAATGTGCCGCCCGGCAGCTGGGTGACCAGGCTCTTGAGTCCCAAGGCAGCTATTTGTTGTCAGGATTGAAAATTCCTCACGTTTTGTTTGCGCCTCCTTTGATTACTTCACCTAGGCTGCGCGAGCCCTCAGATATTGCAGGTGGAGGATTCCCCTCGTCGCAGGCTCCGGATCTAAAACTGATTAAAGGCGGCTATCGTTAAGCGTATTTTTTCTGTTCTGCTTATTCCTTCTTAGCTCGTTACTTTTTAGCCTATTACTTCGTAGTTAACTGCCTCTCAGTTTATTTATCAAAATGTGATGCAGAGCCATTATTATGTGGTTATTAATCAGTTAAGCTGACGTCTAAAGACGCTTCACCGTTAGCATCCGATAGGTATGCTTGGTATATTGTAGAATCGCTTGTAACTCATAGTCACCTGTTCGTTTAGCGGTCGATCGCGGGAGAGAGTCATTAATAGTGTGGACAGTAAAAGACGCGGCAACACACACGGCAACACACACACAGCACAAAAGGCAGTAAAAACAGTCTGTAAAAACAGTCCGTAAAAACAGTCCGTAAAAATAAACAGTTAAGAATAGGGCAGCAAAAGAACTTTTTGCCTAGAATTCTTGTCAGAGAATCAGCAGTCCGCCAGCAAGCGCTGATTGCCTTAATAAAAAGCCCTAGTGAAGAGTTATTGGATTCAGTGTTAAACCGTCGTTCGTGCCTATTCATCGCCTTTATCAAGTCTACGCTTTTTGCTGTGTGGTTCGCGGCGCTGTCGAGCGCCGCAAACGCACAGGACGTCTGCCCCGACCTATCGGATTACTATGGCGCTTCAAACGGAAGATTAAATAGCCCTTCAAACATTCCGAACGGCAATGCACAGCCACCTAACTGGCCGCAGTTGGAGGCACAGTTGGCAGAGATTAAACTGAGCTGCCTCGATAGCTCGGAATTTTTCGCGCTGCACGGCTCGGCACAGCTCAATAGCGGCTTTGTCGATCAATCTTTGGAATCTCTAGAGCGCGCTCTTTTGCTTGACCCTAATAACGGAGCCGCCCAAATAGACTACGCTCAGGCCCTGCTCCAGAAGGGTTTTGTTTTCATGGCATTAGAGATAAATCAACGATTGTTAGTGAGAGAAGACCTGCCAGAAAATTTGAAGCCGGCCCTGCGCAATCGCCAGCAACGCTGGAAAGGCCTAACCCGGCAGAAAAGCTTTCAAGTGGATACCTTAGGCGGTTATGACAATAACTTAAACGGTGCCCCAAGCCCGGACCAGGTTACATTGACCTTAGCTGGCGAGGCAATCCCTCTAACCTTAGACTCAGACTTCCGCCCAGTCGGCGGTTCTTATTTGAATTTACGCCTAGGTGGACGCTACCGAGCCCTTGCCCCGGATCATCAGCACAATTGGGCCACAGAAGTGCGTGCCAGAACTAGCGAAGACAGCACGTCTAACCTGATTCAATTCTCTAGCCGCTATGCCTTTATAAAGCCGACGGATGATCATAGCTGGCAAATAAACGGCGGGGTAAGTCATCTTAATTTTGGCGGCAAAGCGTTGTTTAGTAGCGCCGACAGTAGCCTGCGCTATCAGGCCGGCAGTCGTTTTGCGTGTAAGCCCTACTATGATGTGGCGGTGCAAATGCAGTATTACCACGAGCAGGGTTTTTTGAACGGTGTCGAGAGCCGCGCCAGTGCGGGCTTAAATTGCCCCCTTGCTGGGGCTGGCCAAGGCCAGCGCATAACTGCAGAGGTAGGGCTTTTGAACAATCAGGCCCTGCGCAGTGCAAGGCTGGGCGGTGACCGCCAGGGCTGGCAGGTTAAGGCAAACTGGCAAGTGCCCGCCGCAGGGGGAGTGTTACGCGCTGAATTAAGCCACGTTCAGCTCGATGATCGTGAAGGATTCAATGAGCTGCTGGATGACGGGGCCGCCAGAGAGCTTGACCGCAGCTATATGTTGCTGCAATACCGCAGGCCATTGGGGGCAGCCAGCAGCTTGTTGATCAATCTCTATCGTCAAACTCAGGCCAGTAACATTGAATTTTTTCGGAGCAGTAACACGTCCGCTGAAATTGGTATCAGCTGGTCTTTTTGAAAAAGGTTTGTGTTGTATCCCATTGATTACGAACCTGCTGTGAAAAGCGGCCTTGCCAGTGCCACAAAACCTTCCCCTCAAATCAAAAACTTGAATTAAAAGAATTGTTCAAAAAAACGGAAAACGGGGACAGACCACGTTTAATCTTTGCCTCTTGAAGAATATTGCTGACGCCGAAATCAAAAAAAGAATAATGGGCGCGATCACTATAACGAACAAACGGGGACGGACCACATTTAATCTTCGCCTCTTGAGGAATGTTGCTGACGCCGAGATCAAAAGAAGAGTAATGCACACAAAGCAAAAACGGGGGACAGACCATGTTTAATCTGTTGCTGGAGCTAGCTATAAGCGCATTGGAGCACCAGGAAAAACGGGGACAGACCACGTTTAATCTCTTGCTGGGGGTAGCAGGAAAAACGGGGACAGACCACGTTTAATCTCTTGCTAATAAAAAAACGGAAAAAAACGGGGACAGACCACGTTTAATCTGTTGCTGGGGGTAGCTATGAGCGCATTGGAGCACTAGTAAGATAATAGCCTAATAAAACGTAGATTTGCTGGGATGTACACATAACTCGCCAGCGTTTATTGGTTGACAGTAAGCATTGAAGGTGGAGGATGCAAATTTAGCGGAATTAGCTAAGCAAGTGCGTGAATTTATCGAAAAAGCGGCTTACTATTTTGCAGGCCCTGGAGATTGTTTAGGTTATACCTTTATACCTTTATACCTTTATACCTTTATACCTTTATACCTTTATACCTTTATACCCCTATACCTCTATACCTCTATACCTTAAAGGTAGTCCTAAAGCTTAGAATTAGAGAAGTGAGCGTTTGCTAGTTAATGGGGGTATCTATATCCTTTGCACTGATTATTCACCTTAGAAAAAGGAAACCCTTGTGGCTAAAATTACGATTGATGAGAAAGAATACGAAACTGACGACCTGTCTGACGAAGCTAATGCACAGCTGCAATCTTTACAGTTTGTGAATGGAGAGCTGCAACGTCTGCAAGCCAAAGCCGCAGTGATGCAAACTGCAAGCGTAGCCTACAGTGCTGCTCTCAAAGCTGAGTTAGAGAAATAAGCTAAAGCATTAAATACGTTTGTTCAGCATGCGTGCTCTCTCATAAGTGGTCTTTTTCCCTTATTAGAGAGCGGGCAAGGCTGCACCCAACCATTTGGTTCGGGCATATCACTAAGCCTTTGGCTTAAATGTCGCGACAAGTCATTGTTCAAACAATTACGACCCCCATCACGACCCCTATCACTTCCCCGAAAAACTTATACCTCATTTGCTTGCTAAATATATTGGCGGGCAATGCGCTGCCTATCTACGGAGACGGTCAGTAAATTCGTGACTGCTTTTATAGACAATCATAGTGGGGGCATTGATCTGGTTATTGTAAAATGACATTCCCTGCTCGGGTATGTTTTTTAGGCGCCGAAACAGAGAAATAGGGTGTTCAAATACCGATGTTGTCGAGTTTCTGGTTCGTTGCAGCCAAGATAGAGCTTTCACTTAAGCGCCCTGCAAGGCTTTGATGGAAGCGGGTGTCATTGACGCTTGGCCATTAAATGTACAACAAGACGAAGAGAAAAGCGTCACTTCAATTAAAAGCCTGTTTCGACTTAACGAGGCCAAGGATTGCATTACTTGCTTTTTAAAGGCTATAGATACCTATTTTAGAGCACAAATTAGTTTGTTAAGAGCCTATCCACCTCTCTCCCCCCGTTCCCGCCAAATTCTAGAAGGCGCAAGGTTCAGAACCACAAAAAGAAGCCTTAGAAGCCTTAATTGCGGGCTCAGTTTGAAATTTTGTATAACATCGAGTGATCTAGATCACACAAACCGCAAAATTCAGAAAATTATGGTCTCTAACTAGTGCAGCTAAGGGGCTATTGTTATAGTCTTTATAACGTTGTAAGATTCTTCTACGTCAGACGTGGGGGATGTGTTATCTCTGCGGCTTTATTTATGACAGGTGTAACGTTTATTACCGGTAGAAAGATCTGCTCATGCTATATCAGCAGGGGCCTTTCCACCATCAGAAACTAAATTTGAAATCGATTTCAATCTTAAGGAATTTTAAAAATGGCTACAGCAGCAACAAGAAAAAGTATCATCGATCTGGTAGTTCTTGCTACCGGCGGTGCCCCGGGAACTACAAAGCTTGGCGAATTAATCGTGTTATCTGATTCAGGTAAAACACTGGCTGAAATCGCCGACATGTTAGTAGCTGAGGCTTCTTTCACTGCGGTTTACCCAACTTTTGCTACAAACGAAGAATTTGCAGCAGAATATATTGGCAATGCTCTCCCGGCCGCTACTGCTGAAGTTCAAGCTTTATCTGCGGACTTGGTTGTGACTTACATGAACGCTGGCTTAACAAAAGCACAAATCCTTTCTGCGACGACTGATTTCCTAGCGACTGTGGCAACGGATGAGGTTAGTTATGGATCATCAGCTGTACTTTTTCAAAATAAAGTAGCGGTTGCAACGCATCACACAATTACCCTTGAGCTTGATACTGGTCTTATTACAGCGCTTGTCGGTGTTACTGGAGATATAGCGACTATTGAGGCTGTTAAGACAGTTCTCAGCGACTCTACTAGCAATATTGTAACCAGTTTTGCTCTAACCGCTAATGCTGACTCAATTGTTGGCAGTACGGGCCTCGATACGATTAATGCAGCGTCAGGCACCCTGAGTACGGGCGACACAATCAATGGTGGCGATGGCATAGACACCTTGAACCTGACTTCAACAGGCACAGCGACTGCGCAGACACTCACTTCTTTGTCGAACGTTGAGGTCATTAACATCACAGCGTCACCTAACCCGACTTCCCTTGCCCTAACTGGCGTTGTTGGAATCACTGACATCAACAACGTGAGCAGCGCGAACGGTGCGACTGTTACTGTTTCTGGCGTAGGCGCTCCGGTTAATTCAACATTAACAGGAGTGCAAGCTGCTACTACAATCGGCTATACAGCAGCCGTCACAGCAGCCACAGCATTAACTGATGCCGCTACACTGACATTGGCCGGTGTTTCTGCAGGTTCTGCGTACACTGCTACGGGTATTGACCAGCTGACAATTAACTCTTCAACGTCTGCCAACGTACTGACTACATTGGGTGCATCTAGCGCAGCGACAGTTACTATCACTGGTGACCAAGCGTTGACAATTGGCGGTACTACCGGTGGCGCAGCATTAACAACAGTTAACGCCGCTGACTTCGCAGGCGCCACAATAAGCCTGACTACTGGCTCTGGCACTAGCGCAGCGACAGATATAGTTGGTGTTACGGTTACTGCTCCTACGGCAGCTGCTACAGTGTCTACTATCACTACTGGCAGCAACGTAGACACCATCATATTAGGTGCAGGTAATGCCACAGTCACTGCAGGCGCTGGCAGCGATGTTATTACTTCCAACGTTGGCACTAACACCATCATGGGCGGCACCGGTAACGATGCCATCACATTGAGCACGGGTACTGATACTCTGCGCTATGCCGAAGATGGTGCTGCTAACGCGGATAACATCACAGGCTTTGCTACTGGTAGTGTTATCGCGGTAAACCTAGGTACTGCTGCTACGGCTACGGCTGTTGCTGCTGCCGATGCTGACTTTGGTAAAGTGCAAACAGGTGCAACTTCACCTACCTTGCCAGGCGTTGGCGGCTTAGGTGCTACTACAACACATACGTTCAGCGCTGCTTCTACAACGGCGACAGCTACCGTTGGCACAGTGCCCGCTGCGACTACCGTCCTTGCATTGAATGGTGCATTTACAGACGGCACGGCTACCGGCGTTGCTGCTGCTCTGGGTGGTTCTGCACTTACGGGTATCACGACAACTGCGACGGGTAAATTCCTGGTAGCAACTTACTCGGTTGGTAACATTGCCCAGGTCTGGAGTTACAACGGTGATACTACTGCTAACACTGACATTGACGCCGCCGAATTGGCGTTGGTAGCGACACTGACAGGCGTATCGCAAAACTCTCTGACAGCCGCTAACTTTAGCAGCTATCTGACAACAACTGCCACCGCCGCGACCGTGACCAACACAGGGCAGTCACTTACTTTGTCTACTCCGTTGAATCTGGTTCAGACTACACCCAATGCGAATGGTGACTACCTGACAGCGGCCAACGATACGATTACAGTTGCAACTGGCATGTTTCCTGTAGCGGCACCATCGGCCACTACAGGTTTAACCATCATCGACGCGACAAGCACAGATGCTGACGTGTTGAATGCTACTGTATTGAACTCAGGTTGGGATCTTGGCACGTTGATTTCAGGTGTTGAGACGGTCAATCTGAACATGCTTACAGCCGGTAACGGTTTTGCGATGTCCTCGATCCTTCCTGGCACGACTACATTGAACTTCTCTGGTGTGTCTAACATGGCTGCTATCAGTAATGTTACTAGTGGCACTGCGTTTGGTCTGGGTGCTAATTACAGCGGCGCAGTGGGTTTGGACATTGCAGCGGATTTAGCTGCAGCCTCGCTTAACTTGAATGGCAAGCTAGGCACATCTGCACTTAGCCCAACGTTTACTGTTACTACGAGTGACATTACTGCATTGACAGTCAATGCCAATGCTAGTTCTTCAGTTAATATGTCTACGAATACCAACTCATTTACCACTATTACTTTGGCGGGTGCTGGTAACGTAACTATCTACGATGTAAACGCTGGCTTTGCTGCGGCCAATATTACTTCGACCGACCTTGGTTACACTGGCACATTAACACTGGCCACAACTAATGCTGCTGCTGCGATCGACGGCACGGCGACTGGTGTGCTCACAGGCGTTGATGTCCTTGATATCTCGATAGCTGCCGGTATTCCTGTTGTGACCTTGCCAGCTGTTACAGGTGGCGGAACCTTTACGGTTAAGCATGCACCAGCTGCAGCTGCAGCTGGTGTAGCTGGCGCCATCACTGTGACCCAGTCGGGGGGTTCTTCGGCTGATAAGTTGACAATTTCCTTGGGTGCAGCCTCTACGGGTGCTGGTGCTGTTGCTGCAGCTAGTACTGAGACAGTAGTCATTGCATCTGGTGGAGCGAGAACTGGAACAGATACTGTTGCATCTGTGACTCAGCCTATTACTTTAGGAGCGACTCAGTCACTGACCCTAACTGGCGCTGGTGGCGTTACGATTACTGGTGCTGCTACCGCGGACACAATTGTTGCAACTGGTGTTGGAGGGGCGATCACTATTGGCGACCTTACTAACACTGTTGGAACTACTACGTTCACTGGTGGTGCGGGCAATACTACTATCTCAGCTGGAACTGGTAATGCAAATACCAACGTAACGACTGGTGCGGGTGATGACCTCATTACCACTGGTTCTGGTGACGACATCATCAGAACTGCTAATGGTACAGCCACGATCATATCTGCCGCAGGTGCTGACGTTATTGTTGGTGGTAGTGGTATTGATAACATCACTGGTGGTAGTGGTGCAGATACCATGACCGGCGCTGGTGGCGTCGACACGTTTAACTTTACTAACGCTGCGACTGGTGCACCGAGTGTAACTAACTTCGACACCATTACAGACTATGCAACCGGGACCGATATTCTTAATGGTCCAGGAACACTAGCTCTGGTTGCAGAGGGTACGCAAGGCGTGGCTCAGGCTATCATTAGCGCAACTGGTCTTGCTACGTTTGACGTTGCTGACGACACCTTAGCAGAACGAATTGTTGCAACTGAAGCTGCTATGTCAGCTGGAACGGATGTTGCAAATGAGACCGCTGTATTTAGCTTTGGTGCTGATTCTTATGTATTCATTGCTGACGGTACAGCCGGTGTTGGCGCTACTGATGTCCTTATTAAAATCACTGGTGTTGTTGTTGCGACTGGCCTTGCTGTAACCGGCGGAGACGTTACTTCAATTGCCTAAAGACCAATAAGGTAAACAAGGCGAACACTCCTCGGAGTCAGTAGCCTAGGTATCTGATTTAAGATACTAAAGATTGAGAAGCCCTGATTCAGAAATGAGTCGGGGCTTTTCTTTATGTTGGGATTGGGAATATTATTGATACAGTGCCGCAGGAAGTGGTTTGTGCCAAGCCTTCGGGAGCAGAGGCGTGAGTGGCTCTACCGGTGCTGACGGCCTCTCGCCTCTATTAACCCCTATTTAGCTACACACCACATACGACCTAACCAATCTGCACTTCCTCTACAGCCTTTCGCAGTAACACCACACCGACAACATTTCCAACTCCCACATAAAGAACTGCCGCTGACGCGTTCCTGATTGTTTATACTGACAGACGAATGCGTTTGTAGCTGCCGTGACAGATGCCGCCGCCCAAATTAACGTCACTCTGGAAAACGCAAATGTTGTAGTGACGAACTTAGTGCAACTGCCAAGAATTTTAACGCTTGCTTCTACTACTTTTGTTAGAGATGTTAACTTTGCAGTAATCTAACTAAGTACAATGTCAGTAAATAGGAAAATAGCTAAGAAGGTGAACACCTAAAGACAAAGTAACCTCGGCATCCGAGTCAAGATACCAAAGAATGCAAAACCCCGGCTCAGCAATAAAGCGGATTTTTTTATTGCCAAATAATATGAAGTATGGCGAGTATCCGACTTATCATCACAAATAGTGGGAGGCCTTACCGATGAGTTTCCTCAAAGGGAATGGCCTAAATTTAAGTATTACAAGAAATGCATGGAGTACTTGGCCTGCAGGAACATTTGATATCGAGTCATTTCAGTGGGTTGAGTTGATCAAAGCCAGAAAAACACCCTACATCGCTAATCACACTCCATTTCGAGTAAGGTGCTTGTCTCATTCCACTGATAACACATTGCTCATACTTGCAGACTATTTGTAGTAAGGAGTACTATTGATCCCGAAATTTCTGTGTATAGAATTTCAGTAAGTGATAAGAAACACTATGGAGACAAAGCAACCTTGGTCTGTTGCTGACTCTGACTTCTAAGAACATTGAAAATCCCCATTCAGCAATGGATCAGTACTTTTCTTTAACTGGGAGGATAAACTAAGCATGAACTTTCTATGCCTAGCATTCAGCAACAGCTGATAAGTTCTATTTTAAAGTTTGCTATGAACCGGAAATATTAGGCGTAGAGTCAAACGCGCGGTTTTATCGCTAAAATTTGGCTAGCGATACAATCTTTCAGAAAGCAGTAGGATAAATTCCTAAGAGAATAAACTTATGAAATCGTGGACCACAGTGAGCCGCAGTGATCACATTAATAAACGCTGGCGCCCGCGCTATGACTTCCATTTTGCGGCGACTCAGCAGGTCGCTGAAGTATTAATGGCCGAGCTTAGTGCCGCAATACCGCACTATGCATTGGGATTTGTTAAACAAGACGACAAATATCAATTTGTTGCGCTACTGAGTATTGGTGGTGAGCGTAATGTGTACGTCAATAAAGAGAATAAATGGATGTGTCAGTATGTCCCAGCCACAGTTCGCGGCTACCCGTTTATGCTCGCCGATAAGAGTGGAACCAAGGAGAAGATATTCTGTATTGCTGAAAGCCACCTTATAGACGACGAACCCAATTCTTTGCCTATATTCGATGATAAGGGCGAGCTCGCATCTGAAGCATATTCCGTTCTTCAATTCCTTGAACAATGCGACAACAGCCGAGATCAAACTCAAGTAGCTTGCAGGGCGCTGGCGGATGCCGGTGTCATCGGGCCCTGGGAATTAAAAGTAAAAACAAGTGACGCCGATGAAGACCCCCAGTCAATCGGAGGGGTATATCGTATTAATGAAGCCGCACTAAACAAGATTTCCAAGCCTGCTCTTATACGCTTGCGGGAAACAGGTGCTTTGCCTCTAGCTTACGCACAGCTTTTTTCAATAAAGCAATTTGGGCAGCTTGGCCAGCGCGCAGAATATCTTGCAAAACAGCAACATAACTCAGAGGAATTATTGGATTTAACGGGGTTGTTCGAGGACGAAGGTTCGCTAAACTTTGACGCTCTTTAAACGATACGAGAGAAGGCGCACCCTAGAAGGGGAAGCTGTTTTTGTGACACTATCTAAACTAGTAGGGTAATTAGCATAAAGAGTAATCTTGTCTGCAGGTAGATTCACTAAAGTAATTTAATCTTTTCTTAGCCGGTTAAGCAAGGTACCTACGGTAGCGCTGTTTCATCTATCGCCTGTCAGTAATCATGTAAATCGCAAATATTTCTCTAAAATTCAAGTTCGCGGCAAAAAGTATTGTAAAGCTATAATTCAAAGTGACCAGATAACCTAATTTTCAAACAGGATACAAGTAAGGCCATCATGGACCGCTATTTCCCCTATCTAACACGCCAA
>Ga0302130_1001455_pt1 | contig 11956 bp, 8 predicted proteins | sample CB9_surface_MG_FD_203117 | JGI IMG/M metagenome (GOLD analysis project Ga0302130, IMG submission 203117) | Marine microbial communities from Western Arctic Ocean, Canada - CB9_surface | ecosystem: Environmental > Aquatic > Marine > Oceanic | place: Canada: Western Arctic Ocean | collected 2017-09-19 | reverse complement strand
CCTGTGTGCGAGGCTTTAATCGTCGCCACAGTCTCTGGTGTTCCCTCGGCAATAATCATCCCGCCCCCAGAACCGCCTTCAGGACCCAGATCGACAATCCAATCTGCGGTCTTGATCACATCCAAATTATGTTCAATCACGACCATGGTATTGCCCTGGTCGCGCAGTCTATGAAGTACCGCCAGCAACTGTTCGATATCGTGGAAGTGCAGGCCGGTGGTGGGCTCATCGAGAATATATAGAGTCTTGCCGGTGTCGCGCTTGGAGAGTTCTTTCGACAGCTTGATACGCTGGGCTTCACCGCCGGATAAAGTGGTCGCCGACTGACCCAGTTTAATATAGGAAAGACCCACATCCATGAGTGTTTGCAGCTTGCGTGCGATCGCTGGAATCGGGTCAAAGAATACTCGGGCATCCTCGACGGTCATATTCAAAACCTGATGAATATTTTTGCCTTTAAAGTGGATATCTAAGGTCTCTCGGTTGTAGCGTTTGCTCTTGCAGACATCGCAAGGCACATAGATATCCGGTAGAAAGTGCATCTCCACCTTGGTTACGCCATCACCTTGGCAGGCTTCACAGCGGCCGCCTTTGACATTAAAGCTAAAGCGTCCTGGATTATATCCGCGAGAACGGGCTTCCTGAGTGGCTGCAAACAGCTCGCGAATCGGCGTAAAAATACCGGTGTAGGTGGCGGGGTTTGAGCGCGGAGTACGACCGATGGGGCTCTGGTCAATATCAATGCACTTATCCAGATGGTTGAGTCCGGTAATCGTGTCGTGGGCGGCGGACTTTAGGGTCGTCGCCTTATTCAGCGCGACAGCGGCAGCCGGGTAGAGGGTTCCATTGATCAGCGTCGACTTGCCTGAACCGGAGACGCCGGTAATGCAGGTAAACAATCCAATCGGAATCTGCAGATCGACATTTTGTAAGTTATTGCCGCGTGCACCAGTGACATCAATAAACTTGCCCTTGGGCTGATTGCGCTTCGCGGGTATTTTGATGCCCCGCACCCCGGACAAAAACTGGCCGGTTATCGAGTTGGGATTGTCGTGAATCTGCTGCGCTGTGCCTTCAGCAACGACCTCACCACCATGCACACCAGCACCTGGGCCAATGTCGATAATATAGTCAGCGGCGGCAATTGCCTCTTCATCGTGCTCAACGACAATCACAGTGTTGCCGAGATCCCGCAGTCGCACCAAGGTTTTTAGCAGTCGTTCATTATCCCGCTGATGCAGACCAATCGATGGCTCATCGAGAATATACATAACGCCAACCAGGCCGGCGCCAATTTGACTGGCCAGACGAATGCGCTGAGCTTCGCCACCTGAGAGCGTGTCGGCACTGCGATTCAGTGACAGATAGTTGAGTCCAACATCCACCAGAAAGCGAAAGCGCTGGCGAATCTCTTTAATGATTTTTTCGGCGATCTCACCCTGACGACCTTCCAACTCTATGTTATCGAAGTAATCACAGCAGTCGCCCACCGGCATGCTGACAATATCTTCAATACGCCTGTTGTCGATAAACACGTGGCGTGCCGACTTGCGCAGTCGCGTGCCGTCGCACTCGGGACAGTGGGAGCTGGTCATATACTTGCCTAACTCTTCGCGTACCGAGCCTGACTCGGTTTCGCGATAGCGGCGCTCCATATTGTTGATCACACCCTCAAAGGTATGTTCGCGGCGGAACATGGTGCCGCGATCATTGACATAGCTAAAGGTGATCTCCTCTTTGCCGCTGCCATAGAGTATTTTTTTACGGTGCTCTTCGGTTAGGGCTTCCCAGGGGGAATCTATATCAAAATCGTAATGGGCTGCCAGAGAGGTGAGCATGTTGTAGTAGTAGAGTGTGCGACGATCCCAGCCACGAATGGCACCTTCTGAGATTGAGGCTTCCGGGTGATGGACCACGCGGTCTATATCAAAAAACTGATGCACACCGAGACCATCGCAGGTGGGGCAGGCGCCTACGGGATTGTTAAAGGAAAACAACCGTGGCTCCAGTTCATTGAGGCTGTAGTTACACACCGAACAGGCGAATTTGGCCGAGAACATCTGGTCCGGCTCATCGCTGTCCATAAAGCTAATGCCGGCGAGTCCCTCAGCCAAGGTGAGGGCGGTTTCAAAGGACTCGGCTAAACGGATTCCTATATCCGCTTTCACTTTAAAGCGATCAACCACCACTTCTATATCGTGTTTTTGCTTTTTATTCAGTGCTGGCGCTTCATCCAAATCGCAGACCAGGCCGTCGATTCGAGCGCGGATAAAGCCCTGCCTACGGAGGCTTTCAAACAGATGCAGATGTTCGCCTTTACGCCCTTTAATAATTGGCGCCAACAACATTAGCTTGGTGTCCTCGGGCATCGCCAACACCTGATCGACCATCTGACTGACGGTCTGCGCTTTCAGGGGCTGGTTGTGCTCCGGGCAGCGTGGCTCGCCAGCACGGGCAAACAGCAGGCGCAGATAATCATAGATCTCGGTAATGGTGCCCACCGTTGAACGGGGATTGTGGGAGGTAGACTTCTGCTCAATGGAGATTGCCGGAGAGAGACCCTCAATATGATCCACATCGGGCTTTTCCATCATTGACAGAAACTGCCGCGCATAGGTCGAGAGTGATTCGACATAGCGACGCTGACCCTCAGCATAGAGAGTATCAAAAGCCAAAGATGATTTGCCCGACCCAGACAGACCCGTAATCACGACTAATTTGTCCCGTGGAATATCAAGATCAATATTTTTGAGATTGTGTGTGCGGGCGCCGCGTACCTGGATGGTATTCATTGAGGATTCTTTTGGTTGTGTTAAACGGTCGATTATAAGGTGCGGTTGGTGCACTCGGCAAAGTGATTCTGTTAATTCGTCAAAGTATTACGATTAGCCTGCGGCGACAGACTGCAATAGTGAGAAAATAGTTGCCGAGATTGCACTGGAAATTAGGCTCAATTATTCGATATTAGACCGTGCACTGTGCCGCGGCGCTGTTAAAATACGCTGCCATTTACTGACCTGATACTGAATTGAACAACGCCTCCTCATTTTCCCCATTAGAAAAACGCGCGGTAGTCTCACTGGCTAGCCTCTACGGTTTCAGGATGCTCGGCCTGTTTATGGTGCTGCCGATACTCGCCCTCTATATAGATGAGTATCCGGGCTTCAGTCCGTTACTGCTCGGTATTACGTTAGGGATTTACGGCCTGACTCAGGCGGTACTGCAAATTCCACTGGGCTTACTCTCCGATAAAATTGGCCGCAGGCCGGTGATCATCGGTGGTCTATTAGTCTTTGTTCTCGGCAGTCTGGTGGCGGCATCGGCGGAGACCTCTAGCGGTTTAATTGTTGGTCGAGCTATTCAGGGGGCAGGTGCCATCGCCAGTACGCTGATGGCCCTGGTCAGTGATCTCACCAGCGAGGAGAATCGCACCAAAGCTATGGCCACTATAGGGGCCAGTATCGGCATGTCATTTATGCTGGCTATGATTGTGGGTCCGCTAATCGCAGCAGCTCTGGGCTTGTCCGGAGTGTTCTGGGTCACCGCGCTGCTCGGTTGTCTGGGCATTGTTATCTTTATGCGCTGGGTGCCGAGCGCGGTGTCTGTGCAGCGCAACCGTGAGACTCATACTGATCTGCAACAGATTAGGGGGCTTTTAAAAGACCCCAATTTACTGCGCCTCAACTTGGGTATTTTTGCCCTGCACCTAATCTTGATGGCGGCGTTTGTGGTGATCCCGGTGCTGCTTGCGGAGGAACTCGGAATAGTCGGCGATGACCTCTGGTGGGTCTATCTACTATTGCTCGGTGGCGGCTTTGTCGCCATGTTGCCAGCGATGATCGCCGGTGAGAAGTTGCAGCGCCAAAAACTCAGTTTTACCGCGGCGGTTGCCTGCGTGACCCTTGCCATGTTGCTGTTAGCCCTGTTTAGAGGCCCGTTGTTGACGCCGATTATGTTGCTGCTATTTTTTGCCGCGTTTAATCTGCTTGAAGCCTCGTTGCCCTCGTGGCTGAGTAAGGTCTGTCCGGCTGGAAAAAAGGGCACGGCCATGGGGATCTATTCAACCAGTCAGTTTTTCGGTGCCTTTGTTGGTGGTGTGCTTGGTGGTTGGAGTGTGCAGCAGTTCGGTGTCGATAGTTTGTTCTTATTACTGGCAGCGATTGGCTTTGTCTGGTGGCTCGCTGCACTGGGACTGGAAGCTCCGAAAGCGCTACACACGGTGGTTCTAAATAGTGGTGATATGGGTCACGAGGATTTTGCGAAATTAATCTTAAATGTTCCCGGCGTAGAGGATATACTCGTCGTTCGTGGAGAACAGCTGGCTTATGTCAAAGTGAATAAAAAGACCGTGGATATGGCCGGTCTAAAGCCTTACTTTAATCGATAACGAACAGGGGAAGAAAATGGCGCGCGGAATTAACAAAGTAATAATAGTGGGTAACTGTGGTCAAGATCCGGAGACTCGCTATTTGCCTTCAGGCGGTGCTGTCACCAATATGAGCCTAGCGACATCAGAGGCGTGGAAAGACAAGAACACCGGTGAACAGCAAGAGCGCACTGAATGGCACAAAGTGGTATTTTTTAATCGTCTCGGCGAGATTGCCGGCGAGTATTTGAAGAAAGGCTCCAAGGTTTATGTTGAAGGCTCGCTGCGCACGCGCAAGTGGCAGGGGCAAGATGGTTCCGACCGTTACACCACAGAGATTGTCGCCAGCGAAATGCAGATGCTCGACAGTCGCGGTGGTCAGGAAGGTGGCGGCGGTGGCGGCGGTGGCGGCGGTTATCAGCAAAATCGCCCACAGCAGAACCAAGGTCAGCAACAAAATCAGGGCCAGCAGCAGAATCAAGGTCAGCAAAATCAGGGCCAGCAGCAAAATCAGGGCCAGCAGCAAAATCAGGCACCTAAGCAGCAGGCTCCTCAGGGCATGGACAGCTTTGATGACGATATCCCGTTCTAGAACGCGTCCGCTGTTAACAAAAACTATTTAAGATCCCCTTAGCTCTGGCGCAGTTGTTCTAGAGCTAAAACTTACTATTATGAGGTTGTTATGACGATTCAAGTTGGCGATAAAATCCCCGAAGGCATGTTCACTGTAATGGGCGCAGAAGGCCCTACTGGTGTCAGCACTGCTGATATTTTCACTGGCAAAAAAGTTGTTCTGTTTGCCGTTCCTGGTGCTTTCACACCTACCTGTTCCGCTGCACACCTGCCGGGTTTTGTTGTTCATGTTGACGACATTAAAGCCAAGGGCGTAGATACAGTGGCCTGCATGTCGGTGAATGATGTGTTTGTCATGGACGCTTGGGGCAAGTCTGCCAATGCTGAACATCTGATGATGTTGGCCGATGGCAATGCGACATTTACTGAAGCTCTGGGTCTGGTATTGGACGGCAGTGGTTTTGGTATGGGCACTCGCAGTCAGCGTTTTGCTATGATCGTCGATGACGGTGTAGTGAGCTTGCTGAATGTTGATGCCGGTGCGCTGGAAGCTTCAAGTGCTGAGGCGATTTTAGCGGCGTTGTAATTTGCTGTTAGATTCTTCGAGAGAGGGGGGCTGCTTAGGTGGCTCCCTTTTTTTGTGTCTGATAGTTTGTGAGATCGAAAGCTTTTGAGATTGAAGGCTTTTGAGATGGATGGCTTTTAGATTTGCGCACCCGCCTCTGCTCTTGGTGTTTCACTTAGCCAAAATCACGGCCTGCGGCTTCCCTCGAATTAAAATGCCATTACGGGTCGCGTCGACAGGCGTCCCTGCCTGACGTCGCTCAATTGCACATCCCTGTGCAATTGACCCTATGTCATTTGAATTTTTCGGCATGATTTAAGCAAAGTGAAACCCCAAGAGCAGAGGCTCGAAGAACGTCTGTGCAAAATCAGCAGACATAAAAAAGGCGGCCGTGGCCGCCTTTTTTAGAGGATGACTAAAACTTAGTCGGTATAGCGTTCCATAATCAGTGTGGCGTTGGTGCCGCCGAATCCGAAGCTGTTGGACATGATGCAATTTAGCGTCTTCTCTTTGGTTTCCAATAAGATCGGCAGCCCTATAGCATGCTCGTCGAGTTCATCAATATGGGCAGAGCCCGCGACAAAGTTATTCTCCATCATCAGCATGCAGTAAATCGCTTCGTGAACGCCAGCAGCGCCAAGGCTGTGACCGGAGAGTGATTTAGTTGAGCTGATGTCGGGACAGTTCTCAGGGAAGGTATTGCGAATCGCACCCAATTCGGCGATATCGCCCACTGGCGTACTGGTGCCGTGGGTATTGATATAGTCGATTGGACCTCTGGCGGTTTCCATTGCCATCTTCATGCAGCGCTCAGCGCCTTCGCCTGAAGGGGAGACCATATCTGCGCCATCAGAAGTCGCACCGTAACCGGTCACTTCGCAAATAATGTTAGCACCGCGAGCGAGAGCGTGTTCGAGTTCTTCAACCACCACGGTCCCGGCGCCCAAACCTGGGGCAAAGCCATCGCGGTTAGCGTCGTAGGCACGTGAAGCAATCTCTGGTGTGTCATTGTATTTGCTGGTTAGTGCACCCATAGCATCAAACATGCCGGCCATAGACCAGTGCATGTCCTCTGCGCCACCGGCCAGCAACACATCTTGCTTGCCGAGTTGAATCAACTCGACGGCGTGGCCGATACAGTGAGCGCTAGTTGCGCAGGCAGAGGCGATGGAGTAGTTGACGCCCTTAATTTTAAACGGTGTGGCAACACAGGCAGAGACGGTGCTGGCCATAATCTGAGTGACTCTGTAGGGGCCTGCGCGCTTGATACCGCGGTCGCGCATAACGTCTATAGATTCAGTAAACATTTCACCGGAAACACCGCCAGAACCCATCACTAGACCCGTGCGATGGTTGGAGACCATCTCGGGTGTTAGGCCGGCGTCGGCTATAGCACGCTCTGTAGCTATATAGGCATAGGAAGCAGAGGGGCCCATAAAGCGCAAAATCTTGCGATCAATATGATCTTTGGGATCTATATCTAACACGGCGCCAACATTGCAGCGCAGACCCATTTCGGCGAAGTCTTCACGACGGCGAATACCCGAGATCCCTTCTCTTAATGAATGCGCAACGCTCGCTTTATCATTGCCCAGACATGAAACAATACCAAGTCCCGTAATTACTGCACGTTTCATCGGTCGTCCTCTTAAATTAGATATTTAATGTGATGTTGTGGGGGTGCTGATAGCTGCGACTAAAAGTGATCTGTGCTTTCGAAGAGACCGACTTTTAAGTCTTTAGCGGAATAAATTTCACGCCCATCCACTTCAACTGATCCATTTGCTATACCCATTACTAGCTTGCGCTGAATAAGGCGAGTCAGTTCGAGTTTGTAGGTAACTTTCTTGGCAGTAGGCAATACCTGGCCAAAAAACTTCACTTCGCCAGCACCCAGGGCGCGACCGCGGCCACTGTTGCCATTCCAAACCAAAAAGAAGCCGACTAATTGCCAGAGTGCGTCGAGACCGAGACAGCCTGGCATTACTGGGTCGCCTTCGAAATGGCAGCCGAAGAACCAGAGATCTGGGTTGATGTCGAGTTCGGCAATGATTTGACCTTTGCCTGCGGCGCCACCGGTGTTGTTTATTTCAACAATACGGTCGGCCATGAGCATATTCGGGGCTGGGAGTCTTGCATTACCCGGGCCAAAAAGTTCGCCACGAGAGCAGGCGAGGATTTCTTCACGGTTGTAAGAGGATTGGGGCTGAAATGACATAGGTTCCTTCGCTATTGAGTCAGAAGGCGTGCATCGTACCCAGTTCTGCCTTTAGCGGCAACTTTTAGAGCTTGGTTGGACTATAAACAGGACGAAGTGGCCAGGCTTTTTGGTCATGAAATCTATTTTCGGTTGACAGCTTAGCGGTAGCTCCCTAGCATGCTGCGTGTCTAATTACCTCGATATTTGAACCTTGATGCTGTCATTCCATAAAACTGTTGAAAGCGACTTCTCGGCAGTCAACGAACTGATTATTGCGAATCTCCACTCCAACGTCGGATTGGTAGAGAATATCGGCCACTATATTGTGGGGTCCGGTGGCAAGCGCCTGCGTCCAGTGGTGGTGCTGTTGAGTGCACTGGCCAATGGCTATAAGGGCAAGCAGCACCTGACGATGGCGGCTGTGATTGAGTTTATTCACACGGCTACACTGCTGCATGATGATGTGGTAGATGTATCCGCACTGCGTCGCGGCCGTGAGACAGCGAATAACCAGTGGGGCAACGCGCCCAGTGTTCTGGTGGGGGATTTTATTTATTCTCGTGCCTTCCAAATGCTGGTTGAAGTGGGTGATATGCCGATCATGGGCGTTATTGCCGATGCCACCAATGTTATCTCCGAAGGTGAAGTCCAGCAGATGGGCAACGCCGGTAACTCAGCCATCGACGAAGCCACCTATTACGAAGTGATTTATCGCAAGACCGCAAAGTTATTTGAAGCCGCTGGTCGTATTGGCGCCATGTTGGCGGCCAAGGAAAATGCTAGCCTCGATGGCGATGCTAGCAGCGATGCAATGGCCGCCTACGGCAAGCATCTTGGGCTGGCCTTTCAAATCGCCGATGATGTCTTGGACTATCAGGGGGACAGCGAGACGACCGGCAAAAATATTGGCGACGATCTGGCAGAAGGCAAAATGACGTTGCCACTGATTCATGCGCGAGATCATCTAGACGAACAGCAGAAGCAGTTAATTTGCTCGGCAATTGAGAGTAAAAGTGCAGAGCATTTTGAGGAAATTCTCACAGCAGTGCGTCAGTCATCGAGTCTTGATTACGCTGTTGAGCAAGCTCAACGGCAGGCTGAACTGGCCAAGCAGTCTCTGGCCCAGCTACCAGAGACTAAACTAAAAACCGTGTTGATTGAGTTGGCTGATTTCGCAGTTTCCCGCGTTTCCTGAGCCCTTTAAACATAATAATTTAGCTAAGCTTTTCTTTCATCTGGAGTATGTTATCGCCATAGCTGTTTTGGTCGTGGTATTACGTGCATAGCCTTACCTAATAATGGCTATACAGATAAAAATAGGCGGCGATCTTTGCTACTATGTTCGTCCTTTAAGTAGTCAAACCTTTCCATAACAATAAGGAGAATTGAGTGATAGTCGGAATTCCGGCGGAAATTAAATCCGCAGAAAAACGAGTCGCCATGTCCCCTGCCAATGTCCAGTCTCTGACTGACAAAGGCGTCAAGGTGCTTTTTCAAACAAACGCAGGAGATGCTGCAGGTTATCCAGACGCGCTATATACAGCGGCTGGAGCAACCCTTAGTAGTGACCGTGCAGAGATATTCGCTCAGGCCGATATTATTCTACAGGTTCAATCCTTTGGCTCTAATAACGAGAACAGTGAAGCCGATCTCGCCAGTCTACGCAGTGGACAGGTGGTGATTGGCATGATGGACCCACTGGCCTCACCCCAGGCAGCTCAAGCCGTGGCAGATAAAGGCGCTACAGCCATTGCCCTGGAACTGGTGCCGCGCATCAGTCGTGCTCAGAGTATGGATGTACTGTCATCCATGGCGACATTGGCCGGTTATAAAGCTGTGTTGATGGGCGCCTCTGCTTCTCCTCGGATATTCCCCATGTTGATGACCGCCGCTGGCACCTTACAGCCAGCCCGGGTTTTGATTATGGGTGTCGGTGTCGCCGGTCTTCAGGCCTGTGCCACCGCCAAGCGTCTCGGTGCTGTGGTTGAAGCCTACGATGTGCGTCCGGCGGCTCGGGAACAGATTATTTCAGTTGGCGCCAAGCCGGTTGAATTGGATCTGGATACCGGTGAGTCTGAAGGTGCTGGTGGTTATGCCAAAGCCCAGGGCGAAGACTTTCTGCAGCGCCAGCGCGAGCTGATGACCGCAGTGGTTGCCGAGCAAGATATTATTATTACCACAGCAGCCATTCCGGGAGCCAAGTCACCGATTTTGGTAACTGAAGATATGGTTAAAGCGATGAAGCCCGGTTCAGTGATTGTGGATCTGGCGGCAGAGCGTGGCGGTAATTGTGATCTCACCGAGCAGGGCAAAACTGTTGTCGCTCACGGCGTGACGATTTTAGGTCCGGAAAACGTGCCATCAGAATTGGCTTATCACGCCAGTCAGATGTACGGCAAAAACATGCAGACATTACTTGAGTTAATTCTCGATGATGAGGGCAACCTCAACCTCGACTTTAACGATGAGATTGTTGCAGGTACGGTTGTTGCCCATAAGGGCGAGGTTCCACATCCGCATATGCGCAAGCTGCTGGGACTGCCAGAAATCAAGGCATCTGAACCAGAACCAGAACCTGAAACTGAAGCACAAGGGGAGTAAAGCAAATGGATATTTTAATTCTTTTATTGGCACTGTTCGTGTTGTCGCTATTTCTCGGTGTTGAGCTGATTACCAAAGTGCCACCGACACTGCATACACCGTTGATGTCCGGAACCAATGCGGTTTCTGGTATTACTCTAGTTGGCGCGCTATTGGCTGCGGGTAATGACGGTTCACCGATGATGGTGAATATTCTTGGCTTTATCGCCGTGACTTTGGCGACCATCAATGTTGTTGGTGGTTACCTTGTGACTAATCGCATGCTTGCCATGTTTAAGAGGAAGTAAGCGATGAATGAGAATCTTGTCAATTTTATCTATCTGATTGCCGGTGTGCTGTTTATTCTCGGCATTAAAGGCCTGACCAAACCCAAAACTGCTGTGCGTGGCAATATGCTCTCGGCACTGGGTATGTTGATCGCCGTGGTGGTGACTCTGCTGAATATGAATACCATTGACTATACCTATGTGATTGCCGGTGTAGTGGTGGGTTCTATAGTCGGTAGCATTATGGCACTGCGTATTCAGATGACCTCGATGCCACAGATGGTGGCCCTGCTCAATGGTTTTGGTGGTGGTGCTTCACTGACCATCGCGCTGGCTGAGTATTACACCAAGTTGGGAACCACACCTGCATCCTTTGCCGAGCTGTTGAATCCTGTTGTTGCCGATAGCAGTGCTTTTGGTCCTGGAGCTGAGGGCACTATTGCCCTGGCGGCCATCGGCCTAACAGTCTTGATCGGCGCGCTAACTCTCACTGGTAGTCTGGTGGCATTCGCCAAACTGCAAGAGTTGATGAAGAAGAGCTACGGTCTTCCTGGTGGCCCAGTGGGCAACGCGCTATTTGTTATCGCTGCGCTAGTAGCTGTGGCTCTGGTAGTGGTTAATCCAGGCAATGTCGCCGCTATGGTCGCGGTGGTGGTCCTGGCACTGTTGTTAGGTCTGTTCTTGGTGATGCCAATTGGCGGCGCCGATATGCCTGTGGTGATTGCACTGTTGAATTCTTACTCTGGTATAGCTGCGGCTCTGGCGGGTTTTATTCTCGGCAACACGGTATTGATTATTGCCGGTTCGCTGGTGGGAACCTCAGGGCTGATTCTGACGCGGATTATGTGTGTCGCCATGAACCGTTCGCTGGCCAATGTACTGTTTGGCAAGATGGCAGCCGGTGGCGAAATCATTGATGCAGATGAAGTCTATGCCGGCAAAGTCACCAGTGCTCAACCCGACGAAGTGGCTATGCTGCTCGAGAACGCTCGGCGCGTCGTTATAGTGCCCGGTTATGGTATGGCCATGGCCCAGGCGCAACACGCAGTGCGCGAGCTGGCTGACGCCATGGAAGCCAAGGGTGTTGAGGTTGAATATGGTATTCATCCGGTAGCAGGGCGTATGCCTGGCCATATGAATGTTCTGTTGGCGGAAGCTGAAGTGCCCTACGACAAGCTTGTAGAAATGGACAGGATCAATCCCACCTTTGAAGACACTGATGTGGTGATTGTGATTGGTGCCAACGATGTGACCAACCCTATGGCCCGTGATGTTGAAGGCAGCCCGATCTATGGCATGCCGATTCTCAATGTCGACAAAGCCAAGACGGTTGTTGTGATCAAGCGTTCACTGAGCCCAGGTTTTGCCGGTCTGCCCAATCCGCT
>Ga0302130_1001453_pt1 | contig 11967 bp, 13 predicted proteins | sample CB9_surface_MG_FD_203117 | JGI IMG/M metagenome (GOLD analysis project Ga0302130, IMG submission 203117) | Marine microbial communities from Western Arctic Ocean, Canada - CB9_surface | ecosystem: Environmental > Aquatic > Marine > Oceanic | place: Canada: Western Arctic Ocean | collected... | reverse complement strand
CTTCCTTATCCTGGACCAGTAATCAGTCCGTTTCTGTGCCTTCCTAAACATAACAATTACTCTCCCTTGACAGTATTATTTACTGTGATGGCTACTGTAAGTTTAGTGCGTACTAATGTTTTGTGATTACCCAAGCCCTGTGATAGAAGTCGTCAACGTTCTTCTGTATCAGACTCATTGCTTGGTCGCTGGCCTTCTTCTCGTTCTCGTAAGGACCGTACTGTTTTTCTGTGCTGTGATCTATTGTGTCTTGGTTGTTGGGGTCTTTGTGTGTGCCTTCTACTACCCAATACTTGTTTGTGATTTTGCCCATTTTATATCAGTGTGATGCAACCATACAAGAAAACTGATGTGTAAACCACGATTATAGCCCACACAATCTTGCTCATTTGACTTTGTTGTACTTTTTGGATTTCTTGATGCCCATGTAGTGTTCGCCCGGCTCGTAGTCCCATCTCTTACCATGGTGTCCACGCACATCTGCGTACATCATTCTCATCTTTACCAGCAATTTAATTAACGGATTCTTACTTGTTCTCACTTGACTTCTGACCTTTAATCTGTATTATCTTAATTTTTTACTTCTACCTAATGGTATCTTTTGTTCTTTGAAGAATTCTTCACCTCTCTTCGTCGTCCACTCGATAGTTATCATCTTGGCTTTAGAAGACCCCTGAAATGACTTCACAGCCTTCTTGAAAGACATGGCTTCAACTTCCTTGGTCTCTGTCCCGTCACTGATTTTAAATATTCTATTTTTTGGCATATAAAGTAATTTAGCATAAAGTTGACAAGACGTCAACCTTAACGTATAATTATATTTGTAGATGTTGATTAAGTCGAAATAAACATTTTGGACCAGGGTTCAATTCCCTGCACCTCCACCATCTTCCACGCAAAACATATCTCAGGTATGCTTTACGGGGGTGATCGGTTTCGACAGATGAGTAAAGGACTTAGGAGTTTACCCAGTAGGTACGAGGATACGTCCAGTTTATAAATGCAAACAAAAGAGCATTAGGTTTTGCTGACCTAACAGTAATGTTAACAAGCAAAACTGAATTGAGATTAGCGGCGTAATACCCAACAATTTCAGGGGCGGCCCCTGCCTTGCAACAGAAAGGGGCACTCAAATGCAGTATTATAGATTAACTTAAAGTATCAGCGTCTTGGTTCAGATCAAGCTGTTCAGCAATGATCTCCCTGTCCCTGAGATTTAGATTATTCAGCAGTGATTCACTTTGATTGTACACTGATTTGTTGGCTGTCTCAATGTTCAACTGCTTACAGGCATCTGATATTTGTTGTTCGACAGTGAGTCTTTCGTATCCAGCAGTGTCTATCCTGCTATCCCGTTTGGCCTTGTTGATCACAGCTTCTAGATCCACGAAGTCCAACACATCTGGCAGTCCGCTGTCCCTCAACACGGAATCAATGATGCTGGATTTGTCCGAGTCTACACTTGTTGTGTAGATGGGATTTAGGTTTGCTGAGTTCTTCTCGTACTCATTGAAATAATTTGCCCAGCTGGGGTTTTGGGAGATACGTGTCATCAGTAGTCTCAACTGACTGTCCTCTGCTAAAGATGTGAAGCTGAGATGATCAGTTAATGCATCTGTGTAAGTCCTCAGGGATGAGCAGTTTGCTTTCTCTAATGTAACCTGCACGTCAACTGCTTCGTTGCCTGATATCAGTAGTGTTCTCCTTGTGAGGTATGGCTCCGCCGCCAGTGCCGTGTTGAAGTTTGTGGCCGCTGTGGCCACCGCCGCCACGAATGTGTTCAGTGTCTGTTGGAAGTCTGTTGAGTCGCCAACCACGCTGTCAACAAAGTTATTAAGATTTGTGAGTGCTGTTTGGTATGCTGTGTCTGTTGCTATGGTGTTGGCATGTATGAATGATATGGATTCCTTCAAAGAGGCAAACACAGGTTTGGAACTGTCCTCGGTCTCTAGGAACTTGTTGTTGAGAGTGCCCAAGTGATCATTGACATCTCTGCTCAGCTCTCCCGCCGAGACCCCGTATAGTTCTGGTATCAGTGTTTGTAATCCTTGCACTGATTGTAGTATTTCAATAAAGGTACCTTGACCGTTGTCTGCTGTTTCTGTGATAGCAGGATCTCCTGGAATAATTGATCCATCTAGTATTGAAGCTGTGTGATCCAGTAAATCGTTCATGTATCTACCAATGTTCAGGTGCGGATGGTTGTTTATACTGAGCCTCGCATTGTTCTTCTGTGTGTCGGTCAACACGTTGTTGGTCTTTATCGCCGTGTCCAGGGTGAATGTCTTGGCCACCCAACCGATCTTGAGTTCATTCACTGCGTTCTCTATGTTTTGATTGCTGAAATTTGGTGTAGTACCAGCTAATGTTTTTAGACCTTTTTTGACTGTCATGATTATCCTGCGAACACGTTAGGTGAACCCTGTATCATTCGTCCCCTGTCAGCTGAGTCTCCTCTTCTCGCAACTGGCTTGCCCTCTGCGAACACTGTGTTGGATCCTCTGTTGATCTTTGCCGGGTGTCCGATACAATAACAACCATCAGGTGTACAGAATATTATAGTGTGAGGCAGTAGTCTATCGCCGGGTCTGAGAACTCTTATTCCGTTTATGAATACACTGCTTGCCGTTGCGACACATCCTATCGAACTGGTACAGGCGTGCCCTGTTGCGGCTCGATCTACTCTGTCTCTTGATATTGCTGGCATAGTACTATTTATAGATACTAAAAACCGCTTGTATTATAGTTTGAATTTGCTGAATTGGCCCTTCTTGACATCCTGTTTGATGCCGCCAACTATGTATGATTCCACTTCTGTTTCCTGTGGTGCCACCTGCATGCCTTTGCTTGATAACCAGTGCTGTGTCCACGGTAGTGGATTGGCTGATGCGGCCACGTCGTATATTGGATCAAATCCCAGTGCCCTCAGTCTCTTGTTTGCGATCCATTCCACGTAGTTGCCCAACAGTTTCTCGTTGAGTCCTATGATGGAACCATCCTTGAACAGGTACTTGGCCCATGCTTTCTCTTCGTCCACTGTGTTCTTGAACATCTGTATAACTTCTTTCTCCGTGCCTTTCATGGCCTTGGTCATCTCTGCGTCATCGCCCTTCTGCCATGCCTTGATCACGTGTGTGGATAGGTTCAAGTGTGTTGCTTCATCCCTTGCTATCAGTGATAACAGTTTGGCAGAACCTTCCATGAGTTTAAGTTCGCCAAACGCAAATGTGCAGGCGAATGATATGTAGAATCTCAATCCCTCTAGTAGGTTAACAGTGACCATTGCAAGATACAATGCCCTTTTAAGTTCTATGATGTCACCCTTGCCTTTGACTGTGTAGTCCAGTGCCATCTTGTTGAACTTGTCATAGTTCTCTGTGACAGTCTTGGCTCTCTTCAGGATCTCTTTGTCTTCCAGTATGGTGTCGAACACTTCTGCAGGATCTGAATAAACGTTCTTCATGATGTGCGTGTATGCTCTTGAGTGAATAGTTTCAAAGAAGTCCCACGTCACTATGCAACCTTCCAGTTCAGGATTTGAACAGTATGGTAGGAATGCCAATGATGGACCTCTGCCTTGCACACTGTCTAACAGTGTTTGGTATTTCAAGTTTGATGTGAATATGTGTTTCTGTTCTGGTCTGAAGTTCATGAAGTCTGCTCTGTCCTTCTGCAGACTGACTTCTTCTGCTCTCCAGAAGTAGCCCAGCATGGTTTGGTTCAGCTTGTCGAACTGTGGGTACTTGATGTCGTCATAACGTTGGATAGCCATGTCCTCACCAAAGAACATTGGTTGCTTCATCCAGTCAACTTTCGTTGTGTTAAAAACAGTTTTCGCCATTATATTGTACAGGCATCGCAGTCTTCGCCGTCGATGTCCGGGACTGTACTTATTAGGTTTTCTGGTAATTCCACATCTTCACCATCATCAGTGTCTATAACTGAACTTAATCCTGCAGGCTGGATATCCTCGTCATCACCTTTGAAGTCGTATGTGTTCTGGTAGTAAGATGTCTTCCATCCAAGTTTGTATGCTGTCAGCATGTCCTGTGCCATCACTGATAGCGGAACTTCGTTGTTTTCAAAGTGTGTGGGATTGTAACTCCAGTTGCCCGATATGGCCTGATCGAAGTACTTCTGCATCATTGCCACAACATTGATGTAACCCTCGTTACTTGGCATGTCCCATAGCAGGGTGTAATCATTTTTGAGTTTAGGAAACCCTGGTGCTATCTGCTTCAGAGGACCTTTCTTGCTTTTCTTGATTGACAACAATGCTCTAGGTGGTTCGATACCGTTTGTTTCGTTTGAAACCACTGAACTACTCTCACTTGGCATCTGTGCTGATAATGTGCTGTGTCTTAGTCCATGCTTGGCAATGTCTTTCCTTAGACTTTCCCATGCCATTCTCTGTTTGTGTGGCACAATTTTATCTACATCTTTCTTGTAGTGATCTATTGGCAGTTGTCCATCTGCATATTTCGTTCTGTCAAAACCTTCACACTTGCCTTTTTCCATTGCTATGTTGCAACTTGCTCTCAACAAATGATATTGGAATGCTTCTGAAAGTCTGTCAACTAGATCCCATGCCTTTGGATCAGAATACTTAACACCATGTTTTGCTAGATAGTGTGCCAGTCCAATGTATCCGATACCCAGACTTCTTCTCCTCTTTGTGCTAACCTCTGCCGCCTTGACTGGATAGTCTTGGTAGTCTATGATCTGTTCCAGTGCTCTAACAGCCAGGTCACATATGCCTTCTAGTTCTCCTAGGTCATTCAATCCACCTACGTTGACTGCTGAAAGAATACAAAGTGCAATCTCTCCTTGATCATCGTGTATGTCCTGTATGGGTGTAGTGGGTAGTGTGATCTCTTGACACAGGTTACTCATTGAAACTTTGTCTTTGAAACTGCTGTGTGAGTTACAGTGATCCAGGTTCATGATGTATATGCGTCCTGTCTCTGCTCTCTCTTTTAGTAAATCACCAAATAAGTCCTGTGCCGCTACTGTTTTCTTTGGAATAGTCTTGTCAGCCTCATACTTCAAGTACAAGTCATCAAAGTCCTCTGTACCAAATGCTTCATAGAGACCAGGTGCTTGGTGTGGTGATATCAATGTGATGTCTTCCTCGTTCATGAATCTCTCATAGAACAGTTTCGTAATCTGTATGGAGTAATCTAGTTTCCTAACCCTGTTGTCCTCTGTGCCTTTGTTGTTCTTCAGTACAAGGATGTCTTCTATCTCCGGGTGCCATATTGGGAAGTGTACAGTTGCACTACCACCCCTCACACCATTCTGTGTACAACATCTCACAGTTGCCTCGAACTTCTTGAGGAACGGAACAACACCTGTGTGTTGGACCTCACCTCCTCTGATCCTGCTATTGATACCTCTGATACGTCCTGCATTGATTCCTATGCCTGCTCTTCTGGCAACGTACAATCCTATCGCCATGTCGCTTGAGAATATGCTAGACAGTGTGTCGTCAGTGTCCACTAGAACGCAAGAAGCAAATTGTCTTATAGGAGTTCTTACTCCTGCCATCACCGGCGTTGGAATGTTTATCTTGTGTTGTGATATTGCATCATAGTATTTCTTAACATAACTTAATCTTGTCTTCGCTGGATACTCTGCGAACAGTGTGGCCGCGATCATCATGTACATGTCCTGTGGTGTTTCATACAGTTGTCCTGTGCTTCTGTCTTGCACGAGGTACTTGTCACATATCTGTCTCAGTCCTGCGTATGTGAATTTGAGATCTCTGTCTCTCTTGATCCATGTGTTTAATTTTTTGATCTCTGTCTTGTTGTACTTGTCAAGAACACCTTTGTCATACACACCCATTCTAATATTCCTTAGAATCAGTTTCAGTAATGGAATGTATTCGTACTGTCCGTGTGCTTCCTTCCTCACATCATATGATAAGAGTCTCGCCGCGGCAAATTGATAGTTGGGTGCTTCTAGACTTATTAGATCATTCGCCGAACGCACTAGGACATTCTGAATATCTTTTGTTGTCATGCCATCATAGAACTGGATGTTGGCATTCATTTCAATCTGTGACGAACTCACGCCAGTCAGACCTTCACAGGCCTCTTCAACGACAAAATGGATCTTGTTGATGTCAAGTATCTCCAGCTTGCCATCTCTCTTCTGTACCTTGATTGTCGAGGAGTTGGTGTTTGGCATTAAGTTTTTGTAATTTTTATTTTTGATTATTGTTTTTGTTGTATCCATATTTATCTAATTCTGTGTTTATATAATTTTTTAGTATAATTTGTCATGCTCGTAAGATTAAAATAGCAACGTCGTTTTGCTATTTTATAATATACTAATATTATATTGAAAAGACTTTTTTGTCTAGTGGATAATAGATTTTTATGTGGACAACCTTAGGTATTATACCAGTATTTCTATTTGGTATTCCATTGTGACTGCTGTGCTTGAGTCAGAAGTTGTTATGAACTTGACACGTATTGTGTCGTTACCTGCAGTGGAATCACCATCTGAAGTGATAGCACTCAACGTGGTACCAACATCTGATGTTTCCTCGAAGTCATCATTGAATGTGCAAAGTTCTCCAGCCGAGCTTATAGTGAACACTCCTGTTCTGTACTTGGCACCTCTGTTCATTTTGTATGTGATCCTAACACCTTTATCTGTAAAGCCAGGAAGGTAAATTCCTGTATCAGTGGCCGACGATGTGTCATCTGCTAGAGTGATCTGTTTGACTGCTTTCTTGTGTAAGCCTATACCTTGCACCTCTGGCGGTGTGTTTGATGGATCTGTTGAATCCCCAAAATCGGTATCCCTCTGACTAGTCCTCTCAAAAAAGTCTAGTGTTGATGTACACTCATCGTTGTCAAATTGTATTACTGGAACTTCTATAAAAGAGTTAACACCGTCAAAACCGTTGGCAACAGTTTCAGCATACCAATTACCATAAGAGATAACATTCCTTGCTCCTGTTCCTGCGTCAGCACCCGCGGCCGGCTTTACCCATATCGCTTGTTGTCCTATCGTGCTCCAGCTTGACCCTGAGAACTGTATGTCCCTTGGTCCTTTCGTTAATCCGTTTGTTGATCCGTCCATTTCCGCACCAAGTAGTGCACCATAGTAGGCAGTAGAGAAATCACAGTTTGTAAATCTTACATTTGTAACATCATAACTGATGTCTACCAGTCTGGCGAAACCTGTGAACTGACATTGATCGAACACTATGTACGCACAAGGTAGAGCAGTTGTTGATCTTACTGACACACCTTTTGAGTTTGACGAGTCTGTTCCACCGGAAACGAATGTTCCCTGGAACTTAACATTGTTAACAAATACCTTTGTTGCGTTATCAATTGATAGTCCACCATAAGCAACAGTAGTCCTGATAGTCATGTTTGAAATCTGTATCTGTGTTGGCGTTGTTGCATCTGAGTCACCTATGTTTCCGTAAACATTTCCGTCATCGTCTTCTGTTACCAATGCTGGTGCTGATGCTGAATTCTTTATTATAGTTTTGTCTGGGCCTTCGCCTACCAAGTGTGCGTAGGGTGGGATGGTTAGTGATGCATTGATCTTGTACGTTCCTGCAGGAAAAAACAATGTTCTCCTTGCTCTCGTATCATCTTGATCTGTGTCTGAATACAGTTCGTCTATGGCTCTCTGTATGGCAACTACATCTGCTGTTGAATCATCTCCAACTGCTCCAAAGTCCTTTACTGAAACGTAGTCGTCCAGTCTCTTCTGTAAAGTTCTAGTTAGATCTCCTGTTGCACCTGTCACTATGGTAGTCGAATCTCCCAAGTAACCTTTGTATGTGTGACTCAATGCTGTTGTTATTGTTGTGGATCCAGCAGTCATTATCTCTGTGTTTCCCACTGCGGGAGCACCATCTGACACAGTGCCGTTACCTATGTACAGTCTTTGATCATCAACAGACCAACCCAGTTCTCCAGCCGCCAATTGCGGTAGATCGGTTTTCTTTCCACGTCTGTGTTGTATCCTTGATATCTGTACTATCGGCATATAGTGTTATTTATTAAAGTACAGACTTGTAGTATTGTTCCAATTTGCTGTACCACTGTCCCACCCAGTAGTCATAGTTCTCTATCTCGAATGACTGGAATTCGTTGGCCTGTGTGCATATGAACATACGTCCACTCTTTATGTTCGTGCCGTACTGTTTGTTGTGTGCTTCTGAATATGCTACTAATTGGAGGTAGTAGTCGTCCACCCACTCTTTCTTCTTCAGTCTACGTGACTGTTTGAAATCCATTATGGCAGGTTCGCCTTTATACACACCAACTAGATCGGTTGTACCTGCATACAATTCCTCGTAGTACAGTGAGACCTCTGATCCCCACACCTCTGAGACATCCTTCAGTCCGTTGTCTATTATCACGTTGGCCATCGTGTGTGCCTTCTGGTGTATGAGATTTGATCCAGGTGTTCGATCAATGCCCTTCACGTGCTTCTCCAGGGAGTTGTGCATCACAGTTCCTATGTTGGCACTCTCTGTTGTTATCTGTTGTGCCTTCTCCACACCAATTCTTTTACGCCATGCGTGTAGGTGTGTCATGTCTTTGGTTGCACTCAGCACAGTGGTCACTGACGGTACCTGTCTGCCGTCTGGGGTCTCGTAGTGTCTCTTGTGGTTCTTGGTTACCCTGGACAGTTCTCCGTATGGATATTTCTGTACGTATGCGATGCCTTTGCTTGTAATCACATCTTCTGGTATTTTCATAGACATATTGTATATTACTTCAGTGCTTTTGTCAAAGATTCTTCTAGGTCTGGTAACAGATCACGCCAGGTGTTGCCTTTCCTGTGTTTGTCTTGCGTGTCGTTGTATCTGATGAAGGATTTTTGTAGATGTTCTTCGGTAGGACTATCGAGATGATCTGTCCGTAAGTTTTCTAACTGCTTGTTGTAAAAAAAAGATATGTCTCGGTACTGTGAAAAATAGTCTGCACTTTTCTCTAACTTATCAGCTACCTTCAATCTGTACTCCCTCGGAGCCACATCGTAGTTGCATATACGAGGATACCATACCTGTGACAGCCATGACACTCCAAATTTATCTCCCCATGCTCCGTCTGAGAAATCCACGAACCATTTTAACATTTCATCTAGTTGGTGTATGTTCAGCAGTTGTACAGCAGGACTGAATACTATTTTTCCGTTGCCGTGTTTGACTAACATTTTCTTGTAGTAGGTTAGATTTTCAGCAACTTTGGCAAAGTTGCTAGGATGACGTATGTATTCTGTTGTAGGGCCAATTCCGTCTAGGCTGGCCCATATTGTCCATGAATGCATCTGTGGTAACCACTGTGTCATCTTGGGATTGGTGTTTGTGAGATTGGTCACTATGGTTATGTCCTTGTCCTTGAGTGTGTTGTTCTTGTAACAATGGTCCAGCAGTTCGTAGAACTCCGGTATCACAGTTGGTTCACCACCTATGATTACTAGTTCTGTTATGTTCCTGCTGACATAATCTATTAGCCTGTCCTTTATGTTGTTGTCTTGGAACCATGTGTATTCCACAGATAGATCGTTGGTCCAGTTGTTGACATTGCCACTCTGTTGTTTTACCCATTGTAGAAAGTCTGTATCCTTCTTTCCTATCTCTAGTATCTCTTTGCCTATCTGGTTTGAATAGTCCTGTCCACACATCTTGCATTTTAGATTGCACACATTACCAAAGTGCAACTCCATTGAGCGTGGCATGATGTCCATTGATCCATCAGCATTGACATTTTTGAGATTCTCTTCTCTATCTTCTTCTGCCCTCATGGACTTGTATCCGCGTGCCTCTTGATCCACACACTTGGTGCAGGCCTTCAGCACTTCACCGTTCTTCATCTTGAGTCTTGCGTCTTTCATGTAGTCACTGTTCCATGTCTTCTGCAAAGAATCATTGTTCATGTGTATCCTGTTGCCTTTCTTGTCTGTGGCGTTCTCCATGGTGGCACAGCAAAGTCTCACAGAACCGGACATGTGGACGTACTGGTGTGTGAAGGGATAGGCACAATAAGTCTTAGGCATACTATTAATTATTGCTGTTTTTTAGTGTGGGAGTTATTTCCGTCTGTTCATTGCAGACTTGGCCATCTGCTTGACCACATCCGTTGAACCTTGGTCGTCGTAGTCCATGGCAGGATCTTTCTCTGCTTGTTGGTCTGTCTTGATCACTATCTTCTCGTTGTCGAAGTCCGCCACTATGTTCTTGAGTTCCTCTCCATCATCGTACATCCTCTTGAACACGTCATAGTTGAATGCTGGATAGCCTGTGTTGCTCATGATGCCTGCAACTGCATCCATGCTGATCTCACTTGACTGATCCTTCTCATCCGCATCGCCCTTCATGTTGGATAACACGTTGACCAGTGCTGACTCTAGGTCTTTGTTTTGGAATTCGAAAAACCTCACAGGACTACTTCCCTGCTAGTTTGCTGTACAGTCTGTTTGATGCTTCAAACACTTCTTTGGATTCTCTCTGCTCTCTGCCTTCAGGATCTGTCCCGCCCGCTTCGGCATCAGAGGCGCCAAACTCATCTGTCTCTAGGTCATCTGTACCCAAGTCATCTAAGTCTGCGTCTGTGTTGTCCATGTCCATCGTGTCATCGGCGCCCATAGGGTCTGATGCTACTTCTTCTCCGGTCAAAATTCTTACACCGTTGTCTAGCTCTTGTCTAGTAGTCGTTAAAGTGGCTTCCGCCTGTTCAATCGCTGGTTGGATTTTTTGTAGGAATGCGTCTGATTTCTCAGCACCCATCTCGTCTCTGATTCTGTCTGCTAGTTCTAACATGCCCTCTGTCTTCATTGATGCTAGATCTTCCAAGAATGATGTAACCTTGTCCATCATGTCCTTGGCCGCTAAAATTAATTCTGATTGCTCTTCAACACCTTCTTTTACGCCCATCATGGTGCCTGTACCTTTTGGCATCTGTTTCATTGCCATTAGTTTAGAAGCCGCTGTTCTCTCATCCGGACTTAATGCTTGTCCTTTTGATAGTTTGTTTTTGATTGGTGCTGTTGCTTTTTGTAAAATTGGGTTCTGTTCCATGCTACCGCCATACTCGCCAAGTTTTCTCTGTCCGACTTCTTGGTTTATGATGTCCAACATCATTTGGCTCTTCTGGTAGTTGCTGTCTGTTAGTTCCTGTCCGAAGTGTGTGTTCTGTGTGATCTCATGTATCTTTGTTCTCACATGATTTGCGTAGTCGTGCAACTCTTCTTCGTTAAATTTTGATAGGTCCATGGTCATGTTGAATCTTGATTCAAACTCTTTTAATAATGACTCTGTTGTTAGGGGTTTTGTAAATTCTAAGCTGTTCATACTGTTATTTATATTCTATCCTCCGAACGTGTCATTAAAGATTTGCTGTATTCTGCCCTTGCATTCGTCCGCTAGGTGGTTTGCACTGTCCAACCTATCCCAATACACGTCTTCTTTAACCTCATCTTTATCCTTCTGTGCCTCCCTGATCATACGTTTTGCACTTTGTATATTAAACAGTTGTGAAGCAAACTTGGTATCTAGTTCTAACACATTAGTTGGTAAAGATTTTTCATCTGCTAAATGATGTGCCACTAGTATGGCAGTCTGTTTTAAATTTATATCTTCATGCAGTAGCTTGGCTTCCAGCATGTCTGCTATCACGTACACATATCTTGTGCCAGTAGACTTCTTAGGCACAATAGCCACGTTGCCAATTAAGATGCCTTTTGAGAACTGCTTGGGTAGGTGATGGAATGGTCTTTTGGATTCTTCCTTGCGTGCCAAGGCCGCGAGCTTGCCTTTGAGTCCGTATGCCTCTATCTGTCTTACTAGTTCTGATTTATTCTTTGACATTCTTTACAAACCTTATACGCCTATTTAAAGCATATTGCATACCGTCGTCAAGTTTCTTCCTGACGAATATGGCCTTGTCACCCAGCACCCGGGCAAGACGTGACTCTTCCGGACTG
>Ga0302130_1001447_pt1 | contig 11994 bp, 8 predicted proteins | sample CB9_surface_MG_FD_203117 | JGI IMG/M metagenome (GOLD analysis project Ga0302130, IMG submission 203117) | Marine microbial communities from Western Arctic Ocean, Canada - CB9_surface | ecosystem: Environmental > Aquatic > Marine > Oceanic | place: Canada: Western Arctic Ocean | collected 2017-09-19 | reverse complement strand
GATCCTCGAAAAGCTTGGTCTCCGGAAATAACGGATTACTTTTTCACAATGCCGGACTTCATCGATGGAGTCCGGCATTTTTCTTAACTAAAAGTCCCCTTTTTCATTCTTAATCATAATCTTAATCGTAATCCTCCCTACCATCCGAGGATTACGATTAGGAGTAAGATTAAGAGCTGAAGGAATGAACTTCACTTTGATCTAAATGACACAACCGCGGTAAAAGCTTGATGCCCTTACGTACGCACAAGTGCCGATCGAAGTAAAACCTCTCCTACGAATTTTCAACCGAGCGTCCCGACCGATTCGAGCCGCGAGCGTCCAAGTAAGGTCCGATCCCCGAACAGTCGTTTTGAATGCATAAAGCAAAACCAAGACAAAGATAATGAAACAAAAACATAACGTAACAGTCGAAGGTCTCGATATTGAGATCTCTACCGGCACCCTCGCAGGCCTCGCAAGTGGTGCTGTCACCATACGCTCAGGCGAAACTGAACTCTTCGTTTCCGCCACTGCCGCGTCTTCACTCCGCCCCGGCCAAGACTTCTTTCCACTCACAGTGGACTACCGCGAGAAATTCTCCGCAGGTGGTAAATTCCCCGGTGGTTACTTCAAGCGCGAAGGTAAGCCTTCCGAAAAGGAAATCCTCACATCTCGCCTATGCGACCGCCCGCTTCGTCCGCTCTTCCCTAAGGGCTTTATGAACGAAGTGCAGGTCATCGGCCTCCTCCTCGCGACGGATCAGCTCCACGAGCCAGACATCCTCATGGTCAACGCCGCCTCTGCTGCGACATTGATCTCTGACATCCCTTGGAATGGCCCAGTCGGCTGTGTGCGTGTCGGTCAAATTGATGGCGAATTCGTCACCAACCCGAACCACGACGAAATGCTTGATTCCGACCTCGACCTCATCTACGTCGGATCTCAAACCAAAATGTTGATGATCGAAGGTTCTGCCGAGTTCATCTCTGACGAGCGTTTCTACGAAGCTCTCGAATACGGTCAGAAAGCCATCCAGCCAATCATCACAGCTCAACTCGAGCTCGCGAAACTTGCTGGTAAAGAGAAAAAGAACTTTCCCCTCCTCGTCACTCCTCAGGAAATCGTCGATTTCTGTGAAGAGCACGCCGCAGCGGGTGTAAAAGAAGCTCTCAACTTTGACAGCTATACTGAACGCAAGCTAGCGATCGAAGTCATCGCCAAGGAAACTACGGTCGCACTCGAAGCAAAACTCGGTGTTGAAAACGTAAAAGCTGACGACGTCGCTCGCGCCTTTGACGAAATTCAAGAGAAGCTCTACCGCCAAAACATCCTCGATACTGGCAAACGGGTCGACGGTCGCGGTTCAGCCGATCTTCGCACCATCACCTGCGAGACCGGGGTTCTCCCTCGTGTTCACGGTTCAGCCGTGTTCAACCGCGGTGAAACCCAAGCCCTCGTTATCTCGACACTCGGCACTAGCCGTGACACACAAGACATCGATGGCCTCACAGGCGGCGCTAAGAGCAAGTCCTTCATCCTTCACTACAACTTCCCTCCGTTCTCGGTTGGTGAAGCAGGTCGTTTTGGATTCACCGGTCGCCGCGAAATCGGCCACGGTGCCCTTGCAGAGCGTTCTCTTCTGCCGATCCTTCCTCCCGAAGACGAGTTCCCTTATGCCATCCGCGTAGTCTCCGAAGTTATGAGCTCTAACGGCTCTACTTCGATGGCTTCCATCTGTGGCGGTTGCCTCTCTCTCATGGATGCAGGCGTGCCTATCACCGCACCTTGCGCAGGTATCTCCACCGGTCTCGTTACTGAAAAGGACGAGAACGGCAAGATCACCAAGAGCGTTCTCTTGACCGACATCCTCGGTGCAGAAGATCACTTCGGCGACATGGACTTCAAGATTGCGGGCACACCCGATGGCATCACAGGTTTCCAGCTCGATCTTAAGATCACTGGTCTGCCCTTCGACATCGCGCTCGAAGCGATCAAGCAAAACCGCGACGCTCGTATGAAGATCCTCGCGATCATGTCCGAGCACATGCCAGAGAGCCGTAAGGACCTCCGCGAACATGCACCACGTATTCACACGATCTCGATCGCACCTGACAAAATCGGCGCACTAATTGGCCCTGGTGGTAAAAATATCCGTCGCATCACCGAAGTGTCCGGTGCTCAAGTCGATATCAACGACGAGGGCAAAGTCCTCATCTTCGCCACAGACAAAGAATCCATGGATCGCGCGATCTTGGAAGTCGATGCCTGCACCGCAGAGATCGAAGTCGGCAAGACCTACCGCGGCATCGTTCGTGGGGTTAAGGACTTCGGCGCATTCGTCGAGTGCTTACCTGGTAAAGAAGGCCTCGTGCACATCTCCGAACTAGCTGACTTCCGAGTCAACCAGACCGAAGACATTTGCAAGCTCGGCGACGAAATGGTCGTCAAGTGCGTCGGCGTTGAGAAGGGCAAAGTCCGCCTTTCCCGTAAAGCTGCGCTTGAAGAAGCTAAGGAAGAATCTGAAGAGGATACTACCGAAGAAGAAACAACAGCAGCCGAATAATCGGACGCTAGAAAACGTTTAATGCAAAGCGGTCGCCGAAAGGTGGCCGCTTTTTTTGTAAACGCCTCTGCTCCGCTGATTCTCTAGTGGATAGCAATACCGAGCCTGAAGAATGAGTGGACCTACGGCTCAGTCACCAAATGCCATACCTTAAAATCGGTATAAACTAAAGCATACTAGGACCTTAAAGCTTACCGTCCTTTGTTAGCCACTTCTACTTGTGTGCGATTGTATGTGCACCCTTACGGCTAGGGATAAAATAAGCTGTTTATAATTAATAGCTTATAGATAAAATGGGGTGGCTAACGGGATTCGAACCCGCGACCCTCGGCATCACAAGCCGATGCTCTAACCAACTGAGCTATAGCCACCATAAGCAGAAGATGTCTCAACACCCTTTTGCGAAAGTACGGTCATGCTCGTTCCCGCGGAGAACTTGTCAAGAGTCTGTACGGATTTTCTCAATAGCCCTACAAATTTAACAAGGTCGCATAGCCTTCACGGAAGCTAGGAAATTTAGGGCTCCATTCCAAAGCCTCACGAGCTTTTTTATTGCTGACATAGCGGTGCGGCATACGACCACCGCGACGTTTGAGACGCTCGGAGACTTTCTCTGGGTTGAAGACAGGTTTGGGGAGTTTCATGGCTTCAGCTAGGTAGGCCAACACATCAGCCTTAATCGTCGGGGCATCATCCGTAATGTTATAAACATCTGATGCAGCCTCTCCGCAGAGCGCGGCACAGATCGCTGAGATAATATCTTCGAGATGAATCATATTCATCGCATAGTCGCCTGAGCCAGGAATTTCGCCCTTCGCTTCCCTTATTTGATTCAATAAAAAATGCCGTCCTTCCCCATAAATTCCGGCGAGGCGGAGCACGTACCATTTCGGCAAAATATCGGATTCGGCCAGCATTGCTTCTGATTCCAAAAGCAACTGCCCTGTCGCTGGAGCGCCACTTGTGTCAGCGCTTTCATCAATTAGTAGCCCATCATCCTGCGAATAGACGGAGGTGCTACTTGTATAAACGTAGCTGCGAATTGACTGCGACTTTGCCCACTTAAGAATTGAGCGCTGCCCATCCACGTAAGACTTCTGGTAACCCGCAAGACCCCCTCCCGCCGAACTCACGCAGTTGACGACTGTCTCATATCGTCCTTCGACTCGCTCATGCCAATCATTCGAATCAAGGTCGCCCTCAATCACCTCGATTGCTACATGGTCGTAACAGGTTCTTAGTTCCGCTACCATTTCACGTAAGTGCGTCGCCTTCTTTGAGTTACGTGTCAAAGCCGCCACCCTGACTCCTTGATTAAGTAAATGCTTCGCCAGCGCAGTGCCCAAGTAGCCGCAGCCAAAGATGATCACTGATTCGGGGAGTTTTCGGGACTTTGTCATTTTTTAGTTCCAGTGCTTGTCGTTTGCAGTCGACTCAGCCAAGATTCACTCTCAATGCAAACCGCACAACCAGAAAAAGTCCGCGCCTACCTGCTCGATCTACAGGATCGCATCTGCCGCGTGCTGGAATCCGAGGATGGTAAAGCCACCTTCCTCGAAGATAACTGGAAGCGGAAAGAAGGCGGGGGTGGACGCTCACGCGTCATGGAAGGCGGCCAAGTTTTTGAAAAAGCAGGCATCAATTTTTCAGATGTTCTAGGTAATCGACTCCCTGCCTCAGCCACCGCCAAGCGACCACAGCTCGCTGGTGTTAGCTTTCGCGCGATGGGTGTTTCGCTTGTCGTGCATCCGAGCAATCCTCACGTGCCTACCACGCACATGAACGTGCGCTACTTCTACGCTGAGCCGAAAGACTGCGACCCAATCTGGTGGTTTGGCGGAGGCTTTGACCTCACGCCCTACTACGGTCAACGCGAAGATGCGATCCATTGGCACCAAACTGCCCGCACCGCTTGCCAAGCCTTCGGCGAGGCGCACTACCCCAAGTTTAAACAAATCTGCGACGAGTATTTTTACCTTCCCCACCGCCAAGAGCCACGCGGGATCGGCGGCATCTTTTTTGACGACTACGCTGAAGGCGGCTTTGAAGAAGCTTTCGCTTTTATGCAATCCGTCGGCGACCATTTTGTGCCTGCCTACCAGCCTATCGTCGCCCGTCGTAAAGCCAACGATTACACTGAGGCGCAACGCCAGTTCCAGCTCTACCGCCGCGGCCGCTACGCCGAATTCAACCTCATCTACGATCGAGGCACCCACTTCGGTTTGCAATCCAATGGGCGCGCCGAATCGATCCTCATGTCGCTACCGCCACTCGTTCGCTGGGACTACGACTGGAAACCTAAAGCAAACACGCCTGAGGCTGAACTCTACAAAGTCTATCTCAAACCACAAGACTGGGCGGATCAAACAATTCTTAATTCCTAATTCTCCTGTAATGACTCCTCGCCAACGTTTCCTCGCTGCAGCCCACCAACAACCTGTCGACCGTCCGCCAATTTGGCTTATGCGCCAGGCTGGGCGCTACTTGCCTGAGTATCGCGAACTGAAGACGCAGTATGACTTTGTTACCATGGTCCGTACACCCGAGTTGGCTGCCGAAGTTACACTGCAACCCATGCGCCGCTTTCCACTCGATGCCGCAATTATCTTTTCAGACATCCTAGTCATTCCCGAAGCCCTTGGACAAGGCTACCATTTCCGCGATCAGGGTGGCATCGGGATGGACTACCTGCTAGACACGAAGACTAAGATAGAAGCCCTGGATAATACCAAGATTGCAGAAAATCTAAAATACGTAGCCGACGCCCTGACCATGACCCGAAGTAAGCTAGGCGAAGACACTGCATTACTTGGCTTCTGCGGCTCTCCTTGGACACTGGCATGCTATATGGTCGAGGGTGGCTCTGCTAAAGACTTCGTCAAAATCAAGCAATTAGCTTGGGATCAGCCCGAGCTTTTTGAGCTGCTGATGAAAAAGTTGACCGATGGCATCGTTGAGTATCTCCACATGCAAATCGACGCGGGCGCGGATGCCCTGCAAATCTTTGACTCATGGGGCGCGATTTGCCCCGCCACGCACTATGAGGCCTGGTCACTACGCTGGATCCATCATATCATTAAGGAACTCAAAGAACGCGTGCCCGTGATACTATACGCCAAAGCTATGGGACATAAAGCTCCCGATCTCATGCAGACAGGCGCGAAGATACTCAGCCTTGATTGGACAATGAATCTACGCCATATGCGCCAAAGCATCGGTAGCGGCGCAGCAGTGCAAGGCAACCTTGATCCTGTTGTCCTAACGACAACCCCCGAGATCACCCGCCGCGAAGCCCAGCGTGTATTAGACGAGGCCGGCAATCAGCCCGGCTTCATTTTCAACCTAGGGCATGGTATGATCCCCAGCGCCAAGATCGAATGCGTTGAGGCGCTGATGGAAGTCGTCACTGGGCAAAAGAACGCTTAATGGCATGAAGGATTCCAAGTCTGAGTCCAACCACTCACGGCTACAGCTGGCGCTGGCATGCGGGCAAGCCACGATCAAAAAAACGAACTACTTCTTCGTTAGCGAGTTGCCCTCGAGCAACATCGCCATCTTTGCGTGAAGCGATTGCACCATAGCTTCTTTGTCGGTCAGATTTTCGGCAATACAGTTAACAATGGCACTGCCGACGACGACCCCATCGGCCGCTTGGGCGACGGTACGAACGTGGTCAGCCTTGGAGATGCCGAAGCCTACTACAACTGGCATCTCAGTGTGTTTTTTGATTTGAGAAACGTTGGCTGCAATACTGTCTGACATTGAAGCTTGTTCCCCAGTCACTCCTTCGCGGGAGACGTAGTAGACAAAGCCAGTCGTTGCTTTGCAGATAATTGCTCGCCGGCTATCCGGCGTGGTTGGTGCTACGATGAAGACGGTCTTGAGATCGTGTTTTGCGCAAGCTTTGAGGTGCTCGTCTGCTTCTTCGGGTGGTAAATCGAGCGTAAGAATACCATCGAGACCCGCGGATTTGGCCTGTTCGGCGTAAGCATCACTGCCTTGGGCAAAAACTAAATTATAATAGGTGTAGAAAACGAGAGGCACTTCGCTGAAATCACGAATCGCGCGGACGAGCTTAAGCACATTCTTGCTGGTGCTACCGCTCTCTAATGCTCGTTGGGCGGCGAGTTGATTGGTCAATCCGTCAGCCAGAGGATCGGAGAACGGAACCCCGATTTCTAGTATATCAACACCTGATTCAATTACAGCACGACAAGCTTCAACCGAGCTATCAAAGTCAGGGTCACCTGCGCAGAGGTAGCCGACAAATACGGCACGCTTTTCTTCGCGAGCATGTGCAAAGGCTTTTTCAATTCGATTCATGAGAAAATGTGAAGATAGAGAATGAGAAGGTAAATATTCATAAACACAAAGACAAGCTTCACGCTTTAATACCTGAAATTTAACAGAGCAAAGCGCCCTAACTGTTGCGAATGAGGGCCTTTTCAATGAGAGGTAACATCTTTCCGCGGCGGAAGAGCGTAACTTGACCAGTGCTTCCGGAAACGACGATGCAAAGGCAATCGACTGCTTGAGTAATGGAGGCAGCGGCGGCGTGGCGACTGCCGAGGCCGCTGGGTAGATCGTGGGTATAATCGGGCGCATGAATGAGTGAGCCCGCGGAAACGAGCACACCATCACCTCGGATAATGAAAGCACCATCGATCGAAGAGAGTTCTTTGACCGTCTCATCCATGAAGGGATTGAGGATATTAAGGTCTTCGTCTTTGTATCCATGGAATGGATTTAAGATGAGTGGCTTCGTGAATTCCGAAATAAGCTCAGAATTGCCAAGTGTAAAAAGGCATCCAACGGGGCGACCCTCGCGACCTTCGACCGCGAGCTCAGTGGCGATTGCGAGCACACGCTCAATCACTTCGGGCTTCACGCTGACGGGCAGCATGTCGGACTTACTGGCGAGCGCAGTATCGAACTCGCGCTCGACGTCGACCACGGTAATACTATCGAACTGGTTGCTCTGCGGGAGACCCCCGATACAACATAAGCGATCGTTACTGGAAAAAATTCCCCTAGTAAGGCCTATCAATACAGCACTACGCAACTGCGAGAACCGATTGTTACTATACGCGCGAATCGGAATAACGGCATCAATTTCTTCACGATCAGCCATAGCATCTGAGGTGCCGTGAGCGATGATTACGGTCTTAAATCCTTTAAAGGTTTTACCCACTTCGACTCCCCCGCCGAAGGTGTCAGCAAAGACGAGTACTGAGGTGCACTGAGCGCCTTTGGCAATCTTGGCGGCTTCGCGCAAAATAAGGTTGTTAAAACGGTTGTGACGGCGGCGCGGTTTATCACCTTCGCCCGCGAAAACTTGCTTCAGTTCTTTGCGGAAGTCTGTGATCTTAGCGGCAGCGCGAAGACGATCCATATGACCGTTGTCTTGGAAAACTCGGGCAAGAGAAGCTAGACTGAAGAGGTAGTTGCGCGCATTTTCCGAGGCGAGAAGCAGAAAAATGAAACGTATATCTCCATAATCAGACTGGCCATCGTAGACAAGCCCTTTAGGACAACGACCAACAGCGACCATGTAGGGGCGCTTCATCTTAATCCGAGCGTGCGGCAAGCAAACGCCGTTACCTAGATAAGTCGTCATTTGCTTCTCACGGTCTAACAGATCCGCGAGCAAGCCCTTCTTAGTGATGCCGCGCTCTTTGGTGACGTCGCAGACTGCAAGCAATTCCGATACCGCACTCTCAAAATCCGTGCTCTCAATGTCAATGACGCGAGATTTGGCGATGTATCGATCTATGCGCATGTTATAAAGATCACTGATCCCACTCAATTGCGCCCTTTTTTAACTCATAGAAGAGACCGAGTATGAGGACGAAGAGGAAGAAGAATACTGGCATGATAATAGGTAAGTTTGCCGCCAGAAATTCACGGAAAACCATGACCCAAGGGATCAAAAAGACGACCTCTATATCAAAAAGGATAAAGAGCATTGCGGTGACGTAAAATTTAACCGCGAAGCGCGCGTGCCCGGAGCCTTCGGCGAGCATACCACACTCGTAAGGTGTATTTTTGATCGCAGTATCCGTGCCACGCTGCCCGAAGATATGCGACGCAACAAGTACTACCACACCAATACTGGATGCGATTAAGATTTGAACAAGAATCGGATAATAGTCCGCGATTTGCATAGAACCTTGAAAGAAGTCTGCTTTAGCGGGGACTTCAAGGCGTTTCTACGAAGAATCTAAGAAAGTCGCGTCGTCTGTCGCACACTACCAAGACCTCATCCGTCGCAGCCATGACTTTCCCTCAGGCTGCTCAGTTAAGGGCGTGACGTTTGCGGGCTTCGAACGCACGCGCACTCCGCCATCAGGAAGCGCGACTAATTGCACTTTGATGCGGCCACGGTCATACTCCCCTAATTGGAGACTAGCCGCGAAGGGTAACTGCCGAGGAATCGGTTCAATTTCGGGAAAGCCTTCGAGCAGACGCATCTCATTAATCCGGTCGTAGAGGAGCCGATCCAGCGCGACGGGGTCGCTGCTCATCCAAAGCCGTGGCTCGGTGCGAGTATAGATCGAATTAAAGAAGGGGCCAGCGATAAACTGGTAACGCTCCAGCGAGACGAAATTAAGCACGAGGCGCTCTTGCAACTCGGGGATCGCAGCGATCTCGGCAACAGCCGCGGAGGCAGTGGCTTGGTTTACGAGGAATCGGCGACTGTTACTAACATTCCAAAGGGTCGCATTAGCCAGGGCCCCGTCGATGCCGAGCGCCGGATCGTCGACACCGACAGGGAGATTGATCCAGAAATCGACTTCAAAAAGTAGCGGCTTTGGAAGGAAGCTCTTCCGCCCGCCCGCGCCCTCGGCAAGCTGCGAAGCGCGCCGCGTCTCTAAAAAAAGTTCTGGTTCTTGCATCAAAGCTGGCGGCAGTGGGCTGTCATAAAACCAATCAGCATCGTAGTATTGCTCCGTATCTAAGGCCAAGACAGGGCAACCTTCAAAATTGGCCGCTGATTTACTGAGTGCGGGCATTACGCCCGCTTCACGCAGATTATGCGCGGAGTCATCGACAATTAAGATCGAGCGGCGCTCATAGCCTCGAGCTTCCAGCATTTCGACAACCGCACGGATAAGTTGCAGCGGTGTGCTCAGTCCCGCTCGACCTCGCGTATTAATTTTAAGAGCCACTTTTGCCCGCTCACTTGGCATGAGTAATTGTCCAACTTCGCGCTCATAAGCAGTCACCAATCGTTCTACCTCTGTATAGTAGAGGCTGCCCTCTGCGACCGGCGACTCCCAAACTAGGCCAAGTGGTGCCCTCGGAACTAAAGACGCTACCACAAGACTATTAAAGCCAATTAGGATCAAAGCGACCGCAGAAGCAAGCATGTAGCCGACTCCACGCCTATCCACTTGACAGCTATAAAGTGTAAACGAGAGTAAACTAGTAGTTGTCTTGTTGCTAACTGCACACACTGAACAAACACAATTCCTGCCCATGTTAAAAGCAAACTTCAAAAGCGTATTCTTTATCACGCTCATCACGACCTCTATTTGGCTCTTAGGTTGCAGCAGTCCTGAAGAAAAAAAAGCGGCGCGAATCAAGGATGCACTTAGCCTGTCGGAAAAAGGCTCTAACACCGAAGCACTAAAAATACTTGAAGAACTCGCTACTCAGCATCCGGACGACATCGAGATTCTCAAATCAATAGGCCAAGTCTATTCAGCCGATGGTGATGCAAGTATGGCCTCTCTTTTCCTTGAACAAGCTTACCTCCAATCCCCCAACGACACCGGGCTACTTTTCCAGACTTACCAAAGCCTAGATGCCGCGAAGCAGCCTGCTGGGCACCTCCTCGAAAAGCTCGCCGAGCAAACACCCGAGGCCATGACCTCCCGACTCTGGACACGCCTCGGCCAGATTCGCCAAGCAGCTAACCGATTACAACCAGCACTCGACGCCTTTTTAAAAGGAGTCGATCCCGACAAAGCCAAACCCGCACCTGAAACCGCAGCTGCCATTGGCCAACTTTTCGTCAAAGTAGGCAACCTACCTCAAGCTGAGTTCTGGTTAAAAATGGCCGCCGACATCGACAACCCGGATGCACTGACTGCACTCTTTGGCCTACTCGAAATTAATCTTCGCCAAGAAGACTGGGCAGACGCCGAAGCTACAATCGCGCAACTCGACACACAATTTCCAGGGGCCGTCGAAGCGAGCCAATGGGAGCAAGCCCGTCAAGAACTCACACGCTGGCGAAAGTCACAGGACGAAATAAAGGCCAAGCTAGCCAAAACCCAGGCCGATAAAAAAGCGGCAGAAGCTGAACCCAAAGCAGTCGCTGCTGAGGTCGAAGCAACCAAAGTCTTAGAATCCGACGGAAATTCTAAGGGAAGTGAAACTGCCATAACCGATGGCAAAGCCCAGATCATCGCTGATATGGAAGCCGCCGAGGCCATGGCTGACGCCCCTGCAATCGAAAGTAATGAAGAGACCGATGTCACACTCGTCCAAGACAACAAAGCCATCGCATCCGATTCTAGCATCACAATCGAACCTGCCGACCCAATGACCACTGTTGAAGTCAGCTCCGACCAAGCATCCGCAGCCGAAGAAAGCACCCTCGCGGTCGATGCAGATACTATCATCGATCCAGCACCAACACCAATTGTGGAAGCCTTCCCTACTTTAGAGGCTGAGCCTGAGCCCACAGCCCTGAGCCCAAGTAGTCGACCACAGACCGTCGAAGAGCTGATGTCAGACGCCGAGATCGCCACGCTCGACCGCGATTTTAAATCTGCCATTCGCAAATATTGGACAGCAATCGGTATCGCCAACAACCGCGCCGAAGTCTGGAACCTACTTTCGCGTGCCTACCTTGTCGACGGGCAGCTCAATAATGCAGAAACGACCGCACTCGAAGCCGTGCGTCTAGAGCCGCGCCAAGTCACCTACACACTCGACTACCTGCGCGTTGCGCAACGCTCACAGGCACCCGAAGACTTTCTCGCCGAACTAGAGACCGCTTACGCCCGCTTCCCGACTAGCCCAGAGATTATCCTCTCAATCGCCAGAGGTCACGAGCGTATCTCTCAAGATCGGCCCACCGCGCGCAACCTTTATCTCCGCTTCATCGACATCGCGCCCAATCATCCCCTCATCCCTGAAGCTCAAAAAGCAGTCGCGCGACTTCGCTAACTAACTTAGTACCCAGCTAAACAACATTCCACCACACTTGCCTCGCGTAAAACAAAGCTCCATCGAGACCCTCAAGCACCAAGTCAACTTGGTCGACGTTGTCTCGCCCTATGCTCAGCTCAAGCGTGCAGGTCGCTCTTGGAAAGGGCTGAGCCCGTTTACCCAAGAAAAGACGCCTTCCTTTTACGTTCACCCTGATCGCGGCTTTTATAAATGCTTCAGCACAGGCGAAGGCGGCGACTGCTTCTCATTTATCATGAAGCAGGAAA
>Ga0302130_1001442_pt1 | contig 12044 bp, 12 predicted proteins | sample CB9_surface_MG_FD_203117 | JGI IMG/M metagenome (GOLD analysis project Ga0302130, IMG submission 203117) | Marine microbial communities from Western Arctic Ocean, Canada - CB9_surface | ecosystem: Environmental > Aquatic > Marine > Oceanic | place: Canada: Western Arctic Ocean | collected... | reverse complement strand
TCAGCTAATACTTACAGCCGCACCCGAGGCCAAAACCCACGCCGAACGTCTCGCCATATTTAACCGCGCAGAAACAATGTTGCTGCAAGATATGCCAGTAATCCCAATCTACATTTACACCTCGAACAATCTGGTCAGTACCTCCGTAAAAAACTTTAATGACAATATTCTCAATCAGCCGTCCTTTAAAGAAATGTATCTAGAAGCTGATACAGCAGATGCAGGAGCGAAAAACTAATGTGGCGATTTGCCCTCAACCGTCTGCTGCAAGCCATTCCCGTGTTGCTAATCGTGATCAGCGCCACCTTTATGCTGGTGCACTCCGCACCGGGCGGCCCCTTCTCGGCCGAAAAAAGCGTGCCCCCAGAAGTCATAAAAGCCCTCGAAGCCCAATACAATCTCGATCAACCATTGTGGAAACAATACATTAGCTACCTCGGCGACGTGGTACAGGGGGATTTTGGACCCTCGTTTAAATACTCCGGACGCACCGTCAATGAACTAATCGCCGCCGGCATACCCGCCACCGCCGAACTAGCCCTCTACGCCATGTTGGTGGCTCTGATTATTGGCATTAGCGCTGGTGTCGCCGCCGCCATGCGCCCCAACACTATGCAAGACTATCTGCCCATGTCGGCGGCCATGCTCGGTATCTGCATGCCGTCTTTTTTATTGGGACCCTTATTAGTGCTGATATTTGGTATCCATCTAGAATGGTTGCCGGTCTCCGGCTGGGGCGATGTGTCCGGAGACAAGATCCTGCCCTCGATCACCTTGGGCACCGGATACGCCGCCTATATAGCGCGACTCTCTCGAGGCGGCATGCTTGAGGTGTTATCTCAGGACTATATCCGCACCGCCAGAGCCAAAGGCCTCTCAGAACCCGTCATCATCTTTAAGCACGCAATGCGCGGCGGCCTGATCCCCGTGGTAGCCTTTTTGGGGCCGGCCTTTGCCGGGCTTTTAGGCGGCTCCTTTGTGGTGGAAACCATCTTCCAAATCCCCGGACTCGGACGCTTCTATGTCCAAGCCGCGTTTAATCGCGACTACACCATGATTTTGGGCATGACCATCTTCTTCGCCACCTTGATCATTCTGTTTAATTTACTCTCAGATATGCTCGCCATATGGCTCGACCCGAAACTCCGTCAGCAAGCGCGGGGGAGTAACTAATGGACCAGATTAGCGCGCAGCAACAAGAGCAGGGAACCTCGCTGTGGAAAGACGCTTGGATCAAGCTGAGTAAAAACTATCTGGCGCTATTTGGTCTAGGCGTCTTAGCTCTGCTCTGCGTGGTCTCCCTGCTCACGCCCTGGATAGCACCCTATGGGTACGAAGAGCAGAACCTGATTCTCGGGGCAACGGCTCCCTCACTAGAACACTGGCTGGGCACCGATATCTTTGGTCGCGATATGCTCACGCGGATTATGTACGGTGGCCGTGTCTCCCTCACCGTTGGTTTTATTGCCACGGCTGTGGCGCTGGTAATCGGTGTGCTCTGGGGTGCCATCGCGGGTTTTGTCGGAGGACGCGTCGACGCCGTGATGATGCGTATTGTCGATATTATGTACGCCCTGCCCTTTATGATTTTTATCGTGCTGCTGATGGTGGTGTTTGGGCGCAATATTCTGCTGCTGTTTTTGGCCATTGGTGCCGTCGAATGGCTGACCATGGCGCGGATTGTTCGCAGCCAGGTAATGTCATTGCGCAAGCAAGAGTTTGTTGAGGCGGCCCATTCTCTGGGACTCTCTCAATGGACGATTATCCGCCGCCATATCATCCCCAACACCCTCGGCCCAGTCATTGTTTACACCACCTTAACCATCCCCAGCGTCATGCTGCTGGAAGCTTTCTTAAGCTTTCTCGGGCTCGGCATTCAGCCGCCCCAAAGCTCCTGGGGTCTGCTGATTAATTACGGCGTCGAGACCATGGAAGAATATCCCTGGCTGCTGATATTCCCCGGCGTGACATTGTCATTGACCCTGTTTGCACTTAACTTTCTTGGCGATGGCCTGCGTGATGCCCTCGACCCCAGAACCTCAAAGGATTAATCCCTATGGCATTACTTGAGGTAGAGGGACTAACGATCTATTTCCACAGCAGAAATGGTGTCGTAAAAGCCGTCGACAACGTCAGTTTCAGCGTTGACGCCGGCGAGACACTGGCCATTGTCGGTGAGTCCGGCTCGGGTAAATCGGTAACCTGTTACAGCCTGCTCGACCTGCTGCCGAAACCGCCGGCAAAAATCGAAGCGGGCACCGCCCTATTTGACGGTGTCGATCTGCTCAGCTGCGATGCCGCGCAGATGCGACGCTTTCGCAGCAATGATATTGCAATGATTTTCCAAGACCCGATGACCTCGCTAAATCCCTTTATCAGTATTGGCGAGCAATTGATTGAACCGCTGATCTACAACGAGGATAAACGCTGCCGACAGAGCCGCTCAGATGCGCGCCTGCGTGCTATCGAACTGCTCGATGAAGTGGGCATTATTGATTCCGAGCAGCGCTTTGATTGTTATCCACATGAGTTTTCGGGTGGCATGCGACAACGAGTGATGATTGCCATGGCGCTGATCAACGAGCCACGGCTATTGATCTGTGACGAACCGACAACGGCGCTGGATGTCACCATTCAGGCACAGATATTAGCGCTGATAAAAAACCTCCAGAAAAAGCGCAATGTCGCCGTGATCTTTATCAGCCACGACCTAGGTGTAGTTGCCGGCATTGCCGACAGAGTCGTGGTGATGTGCGAAGGCACAGTGCGTGAGACCAATGATGCCGAGGGTATTTTTTATCGCACCGAAGATGCCTACACGAAGAAATTATTGGCCGCGATTCCCGAGGGCGCTAAGGTTATGCCCAATCGCGCCCAAGCTGACAATAGGCTGATTCGTGTAGACAACCTTAAGACCTATTTCCCTGATTACAGCACCACGCCAGCGGGTCATATCAAGGCAGTGGACGGCGTCTCCCTAGAGATTCAGCGCGGTGAGATTCTCGGTTTGGTCGGCGAATCCGGCTCGGGTAAATCCACATTGGGCCGTTCGATTTTACAGCTGGCGCCTATCACAGCAGGATCGATCAACTTTGATGGCACCGAGCTCAACAAACTGAGCGCACGGCAATTAGTGCCCTGGCGCCGCAAGATGCAGATGATTTTTCAAGACCCCTACGCATCGTTAAATCCGCGTATGACGGTCTACCAAACACTCGCCGAACCGCTGCTCTATCATGGTCTGGCCAACGCTAAAAACATTGACCAGCAAGTTCAGCAGCTAATGGACGATGTGGGTCTGGCGCGCAGCAATATACGCAAATATCCCCATGAATTTTCCGGTGGTCAGCGCCAGCGCATTGCCATTGGTCGGGCGATTGCCACCAAGCCGGAATTGATTATTGCCGATGAACCGGTATCGGCACTCGACGTCACCATACAGGCACAGATTCTCGATCTGATTCTCAACCTCGTCGAGAAGCATAATTTAACCATGATGTTTATCTCCCACGATCTCTCTGTGGTGCGCTACATCTCCGATCGCGTGATGGTGATGAACAAGGGTCTGATCATTGAAACGGGCGACACTGAAGCCCTGTGGGCCAATCCCCAGCAGCAGTACACCAAAGATCTACTGGCGGCGATTCCATTGGCCGACCCCCGATCTGAGCGCCTGCGCGCGCTTAACACCTAAGCGCTTAACACCTAAGCGCTGAACACCTAAGCGCTGAGCAATTAGTTTAAATAATTAGTCCAAACCAAGAATAAATATAATAAAGAGCAATAATAAAAGAGCCCTACTATGTCCAACCTTATTCAAAGCCATTACGCCGATGGCATTCTCTCCGTGAGCTTCAATCGCCCGAACAAAAAAAATGCCCTGACCTCAGATATGTATGCACAGCTGGCCGAGATTTTTGATCATCGAGCCACTCAGGAAGACGTTAATGTAGTGGTCTTAACGGGGGGTAAAGACTTCTCAGCGGGCAATGATCTTGAAGATTTTCTCGCTCGTCCCCCAGCCACCGGTGATGGCACAACAGCCCCAGTATGGGAATTTATGCGCGCCCTCTCCACCTGCCCAGTGCCCGTTATCGCAGCAGTTGATGGCTATGCTGTGGGCATAGGCACAACCCTGTTACTGCACTGTGAGTTTGTCTACTCGACACCCAGCACGGTATTTATGCTGCCGTTTATCAATTTAGCGGCGGTGCCAGAGTTTGGCTCATCGCTGCTGCTGCCGATGCGTGCGGGCTATGTGAAGGCTGCTGAGATGTTGCTCTTGGGGGATCGATTTGATTCTGCGACGGCCCTGCAATACAACCTGATTAATCAGATTTGTAGCAGTGACAATTTGATCCCCTGCGCCATGGCCACGGCAGCCAAGCTAGCGGGTAAGTCTCGCGATGCACTGGTGCAGAGTAAGGCGCTGATGCGCCGGGATATGGAACCACTGGCGGAGCGGATTAGTATTGAATCTGAAGAGTTTGCGAAACGTGTTGCATCGCCGGAAGCCAAGGCCGCGATATCCGCGATTTTGAAACGTTAGGCGGTTATTCTTGAGTTTAGGCTGTCGCTGAGGCATTGAAATCCCTCGTCGCGTTGCTCTGTCGGGATGACATAAACAAAGCTGGGTTGACTGGCCACAGCACTGTCACCTAGAACCACAGCGCTGTCATCTCGAACGCATGTGAGAGATCTCAGAAACTAGCAATGAGACCCCTCCTCACTCACACTCCGTCGGAATGACAGTTCTTGCCAATAAAGATAAAAAAGCCCCAATCCTGCAAGAAAATTATTAGCAGTACTACCATAATGCAGAAAGACCCTGGTCATACCCTTGCGATCAATCAGGGCCCGTTTATGGATGCCATTGTTTTCAGAAAAAGAGAGCATCTGTCTGAGCGCCAGCGAGTTATGCGAACGCTGAAAAAAAGGGTATCCATGGGACCGATCGCAAGGGTATGGCCAGGGTCTATGACCACCCAACCCCCTGCACAAAAACTCGAAATCCCTCGCCACTTCGCTCTGCCGGGATGACAGACCTGAGCTACTGGCAGGATGACCGAGTTGACACTACTGAACTAATGACAGCTTTCAGAGTTTCTGTCGCAATCATCAGCATTACCACCGGACTAAATCGCGCAGCTAATACCTGTGCCACGAAGCCCGCAATAACCACCGGGATTTTTCGCCAGATATTGCTGGTGATACTCTTCAGCATAGAAGAATGTCGGAGCCATCCGAATCTCAGTGGTAATTTCAGCAAAACCTAATTTCGATAATTGACCCTGCACAGTCTCCGCCGACCGCAATGCCTCCTCAAACTGGCTCTCAGTCTCACAGTAGATCACTGAGCGATACTGACTGCCTTGGTCATTGCCCTGCCGCATGCCCTGAGTGGGATCATGAGACTCCCAAAACACTGCGAGTAGCTTTTCAAAGCTGATTTCTGCTGGATCAAAAACCACCAGCACCACTTCTGAATGCCCAGTCAAACCAGAACAGGCCTCTTCATAAGTCGGATTGGGTGTCTCTCCTCCAGCGTAGCCTACAGCTGTGGTGACCACGCCCGTCTGCTCCCAGAAACGGCGCTCGGCGCCCCAGAAACAACCCATACCCACCACCACGGAGCAGAGCCCCTCAGCAAATGGTGGCTGCAGCGGCTGGCCATTGATGAAATTGCGGTTGCTGATTGGCATAACAGTCTCGCGACCAGGCAATGCCTGATCCGCGGAAGGAAGGTCTAATTTGAACATGGTTTGAATCCCGGCACTTTAGCGCCAATTAATAATAGATTGTACGTCTGAGCTTTTATACAAGACCTATATCAGATCTAGCCCCAACTGCAGGTCGTTTTTAATGTCGACAATATCTTCCAGACCCACAGCAATCCGAATTAAATTCTCACCAATCCCAGCCTGTTGACGCTCCTCATCGGAGAGCCTGCCATGGGTAGTGGTTGCCGGGTGCACTATGGTGGTTTTAGTGTCACCCAAATTCGCGGTCAGGGAGAGCATGCGCGTGTTATCAATTACCCTCCAGGCCTGTTCGCGACCACCGGCAACCTCAAAAGAGAGCACGCCACCGAAATCCGTCTGCTGTTTCTTGGCCAGAAGGTGACCGGGATGCTCTTTCAGGCCAGCGTAAAAAACCTTAGTCACCTTGGGGTGATCATTCAACCAAGCGGCAAGCTCTGCGGCATTGGCCGAGTGCGCTTGCATGCGGATACGCAATGTTTCCAACCCTTTGAGGAACACCCAGGCATTAAAGGGACTCATAGTCGGACCCGCTGCACGCAAGAATCCGACGATTTTTTCCATCAGCTCGCTGTTGCCCACTACGGCACCGCCGAGACAGCGGCCCTGCCCGTCGAGATATTTGGTCGCCGAGTGAACGACTATATCAGCACCCCATTCCAGGGGCTTTTGCAGCACCGGTGTGCAGAAACAGTTATCCACAACAAACAGCGCGCCAGCCTTTTTCGACAGCGCTGCCAGCGCCTCAAGATCGGCTATTTCCGACATCGGATTAGACGGCGTTTCGCAAAATAACATTTTGGTGTTGGGCTGAATCGCCTGCTGCCAAGCATCGAGATCGGTGAGTGATACGTAGCTCACCTCGACACCAAACTTGACGATGTAATTATTGAGCATCACCCGAGTGCTACCAAACACATCCTTGGAGCAGAGGATATGGTCTCCAGACTGCAGCAGTGCCATAACCACACTGAGGCTCGCCGCCATACCGGATGAGGTGGCTACCGCCTGCTCGCCTCCTTCCATCGCCGCGAGCCGCTCTTCAAACGCGCGCACGGTAGGGTTGGTGTAACGGGAGTAAACATTGCCCTGCAGCTCATTATTAAAGTGCTTGGCCGCCAGCTCGGCATTTTCAAACACATAGCTGGAGGTGAGGAACAGCGCCTCTGAGTGCTCGGCCTCATGAGTGCGATGGTGACCGCTGCGGATCGCTAGGGTTGCCTGCTGATAGGCCTCCACCGTTGTCGCCGCTGGCTGCTGGTTGTCCCTGCTGCCTGAGTTATCCGACATAATGATTTAATTCTCCAAATGGCAGTGCGACTTAATTAATATTCGCCGCACTGTTGTTATTGTGAATACCAATAACCTGATTCTTTTGTCTGACTTCGGGCACGCCACTGCCACCCTTGGCATTGTCATTGCGCTGGGCTTCAATGTGCGCCAGATAGGCTTCGTCCACATCGCCAGTCACATAGTCACCGTCAAACACCGAGCATTCAAAGCGCTTAATCGACGAATTGCCATCGGCAGCCGATGCGATCAGATCCTCAAGATCCTGATAGATCATCCAGTCGGCGCCAATAATCTCGCCCACTTCCTCATCAGTGCGACCGTGTGCAATCAACTCCTTTGCCGACGGCATATCAATGCCATAGACATTAGGATAGCGCACTCCTGGTGCGGCTGATGCCATATAGACTTTATTCGCGCCGGCATCCCGAGCCATCTGAATAATTTCTTTTGAGGTGGTGCCACGGACAATTGAGTCATCCACCAACAACACATTCTTGCCGGCAAATTCAAGCTTTACGGCATTGAGCTTTTGGCGCACTGACTTCTTCCGCTGAGTCTGGCCCGGCATAATAAAGGTACGGCCGATATAACGATTTTTCATAAACCCTTCACGGAGTTTCACACCCATAGTCTCAGCCATGGCTTGAGCTGACACGCGACTGGTATCGGGAATCGGGATGACCACATCAATATCGTGATCGGGCATCAGGCGGAGTACTTTTTCGGCGAGTTTCTCACCCATACGCAGACGGCATTTATACACCGAAATATCGTCCATCATCGAATCCGGGCGGGCAAAGTAAACATGTTCAAAAATACACGGCACTAATTCAGGATTGGCCGCACATTGCTGAAAGTGGATATCACCTTGGTTGTCGACAAACAGCGCTTCACCGGGCTGCAGATCTTTAATTTGGCCAAAGCCCATGCTGTCGAGTACGACACTCTCGGAGGCAACCGCATACTCGATGCCAGCTTCAGTCTCACGGGAACCGTAACAGAGGGGACGAATACCAAAGACATCGCGGAAGGCAAACATGCCGTGATTGGCCACTAGACCGACTACTGCATAGGCTCCGCGACAGCGCAAATGAACATTTTTCACCGCATCAAAAATATCCTCGCTAGAGGGTACGAGCTTTCTGCGCAGTTGTAATTCGTGGGCAAATACATTGAGCAACACTTCAGAATCGGAATCGGTATTCAGGTGGCGCAGATCGGAGCGGAAAATATGATTGCGCAATTCATCGGCGTTGGTCAGATTGCCGTTGTGGGCAATGCAGATACCATAGGGCGAGTTAACATAAAACGGCTGCGCCAGAGCTGGACCAGAGCTACCGGCCGTGGGATAACGAACATGGCCGATGCCAACGGTACCCACCAGTCGTGCCATATGCTCATCGAGGAAGACATCTCGCGCCAGGCCGACGCCTTTGCAAACATGAAGCTCACCGTCGTTGTCGGTCACAATACCAGCGGCATCCTGACCGCGATGCTGCAAAACAGTCAACGCATCATAGAGACGCACATTGACATCTGAACTTCCGGAAATACCAACAACACCGCACATCTGTTATACCCAACCTAGTAGTAGATCTTTAAACGCCACCGCTGTCTCTCTGCCCCAGACTTCAAAACTCTGGAACACAGGTATCAGCGCCGACGCTTGCCACCAGGGGTCCTGATCAACCGGCAGTGCACTGGGCAGTATTACCACCAGTGCAAGAACGATTAACAACCCCCGAAACACACCAAAAACCAGTCCGAGCATCCTGTCGGTTCCGCTCAATCCCGTCGAGCTGACTAATTTACCTAATAAAAAATTGACCATACTGCCGAGCAGTAAAGTCCCTACAAACAAAGCACCGAAGGCAACCAACTGCCGAATCGACGGCTGATCAATCATATTCACCAGCAGTTCAGCTGCCGGCTGTTTAAAATTTACCGCCACCGCAAAGCCGAGCATCCAGATAACCAGCGACATTGCCTCTTTGACAAAACCGCGCACCAGACTAATCAGAGCTGAAAGCGCTACCAGCCCAATAATGACCCAATCTACGGTGGCGACTTCCATGGGCTAACCTCGCATCAGGGAATGTACTGCAACACAATCGCATCGGTTGCAAAGTTGCTATCAATTTTGGCCTTCTCGGCTATGGCTCTGCGCTTGTCAGCTTTTGGACCCACATAGACGCGGTAGAAAGTGGTACTTTCAACAATCGCAGTCTTTACAAAAGCTTTAAAACCGCTCTTGCGCAGGCGCTCCATGAGCCCTTCCGCCTTGTCTCGCGCTTCAAAACTGCCAGCCTGAAGCACCCATGCACGGGGCAGGTCATTTGCATTGAGGCCGTAAAAGCCTTCACTGACATCAACACTGGGTTTTGACTCGGAAATATTAAACAGACTGTCTATCTTGCCCAATTTGGCATCGCCCTCTGGGCGCTGGGCTTTGGCAACGTCTATGGGGGCAATTTCTGGCGCGGCAGGCAAGCGACTCTGGCGGTCTATTTTTAGCGGATCAGCAAAATCGAATACGATTGGCAGCACGATCAAACCGAGCGCGCCAAGCACCAGGGCACCGATTATTCGCTGCTGTAACCCATTACTCATTGAATACACCCATCTGACTCACGCTGCATATTAAGTACGGCTGAGACGGTATGAAAAGATCCGAAGACCACAATTACATGGTCTTTACCGGTCCCTTTAGCGGCCTCTGCAAGGGCGCTTTTAAAGGCTTCTTCAACCGACTCGAACAAACTACTTGAAAGGCCGGCATTGTATAACACTTCATGCATGGTTTGAGCTTTAGTCGCCCTGTCGCTAGAGCTTATTTCAGCAACTCGCCAGTCGCTGAAAATCCCACTCAACGGTTCAACTATACCCGCCCAGTCCTTGTCATTGAGCACCGAGGCGACGGCTAGATAGCGTCCGCTAATCGGCTTCAGGGAAGACGCCAAAGCCTTGGCCGCAGCGGGATTATGGGCCACATCGAGAATCACAGGGCAACCGTTGATCATAAGCTGTTGCTGGCGGCCGGTCAGGATCAGCCCATCCAGTGCCGCAATCACCTTATCCCCATTCAAGCTAAATCCGGCACAGGTCAACGCCTGCAGCGCCGCAGCTTTATTGATTGGCAATAATCCAGACGCCGACAATCCCTGAAAGCACTGGGTCTCACCGCCGGAGGCCTTTACGCTAAGACTAAAGTGATCGCCTTCAAGAGTTAGATTGAAATCCTCTTCGATAACAAAGGGCTGCGCACCGGTGGCGGCAATCATGCCGGCAAAGCCTTCAGGGCCATCCGCCTCGGCGATAACCAGCGGCCTCGAGGGCCGTGCTATGCCGAGTTTTTCCACTGCGATTAACGCTCGGGTATTGCCCAGCCAGGCCTGATGATCTAGGGCAATACTGGTGACTACGGCAACATCGGCATCAATAATATTAATTGCATCAAGGCGCCCGCCCAATCCCACTTCCAATAGCATCAGATCAAGCTCGCTATCGACAAAAACCAACAGCGCAGCAAGGGTACCAAATTCAAAATAGGTTAAAGAGATATCGCCCCGCGCCGCTTCGATCTCATCAAAAGCGCGCACAATGCTAATATCGTCAACCGGCTGTCCCTGGACAGCGATACGCTCGTTGTAGCGGAGAAAATGCGGTGAGGTAAACAGACCAACACGATGCCCATGGGCCAGGGCCACGGCCTGCATACTGGCGAGACAGGAGCCTTTGCCATTAGTGCCGGCCACGGTAATCGTGGTAGGTAGAGAGATTGGGTTGCCCTGCTGGTGACGCTGCTGCCCTATAGCCGACCAAACCGCCGCGACGCGCTCTAGTCCTAAATCAATTTCGGCCGGGTGCCGCGCTTCTAGCAGAGTCAACCACTCCGCTAGGTTGCGCTCAGGCATCGACGGGTTCTGGCAGGTGCATAAATTTTGAGAGTATGCTCGAGAGACGATCGCGCATCTGGTGACGGGCAACAATCATATCGATCTGGCCCTTCTCCAATAGAAACTCGCTGCGCTGAAAACCCTTGGGCAATTTTTGACGAATCGTCTGCTCAATAATATTGGGGCCGGCAAAGCCTGCTCGAGCGCCGGGTTCAGCGACATTGATATCACCTAACATGGCCAGACTAGCTGACACACCGCCGTAAACTGGATCAGTCATGACTGAGATATAGGGAACGCCCGCGATTCGCATACGCTCGAGAATGGCGCTGGTTTTAGCCATCTGCATCAGCGAGATCAACGCTTCTTGCATACGTGCACCACCGGTGGCGGAGAAACAGATCAGCGGCTTGTTTTCCGCCAGAGCCAGTTTCGCGGCACGGGTAAACTTCTCACCTACCGCGTAACCCATGGAGCCGCCGTGGAAGGCGAACTCAAAAGCTACTGCCACTACAGGTATGCCCTTAACGCTGCCACTCATGGCAACCAGAGCATCTTTTTCACCGGTTTTTTTCTGCGCATCAATGAGGCGATCTTTGTACTTTTTTACATCACGAAACTTTAGGCGGTCTACAGGTTCAACCTCTGGAGCGACCTCGGTGCGGCCTTCGGTATCGAGAAAAATATCCAAGCGTCGGCGAGCGCCAATACGCATATGGTGTTCACATTTGGGGCAGATATCGAGATTGCGTTCTAACTCTGGACGGTAGAGCGGTGAGGCACATTTGGGACATTTCTTCCACAGCCCCTCGGGAACTGAATTTGAGCGTTCACTTGTGGTGCCCGCGGGTCCTTTGGGTCGAATGCGCTTCAGCCAGTTCATCTATGTTCCTTCACTCAAATCAATAAGTACTAATCATTACTAAACCAGAATCTTACAGGTCGCAAGTTTTCACTTGTAGACTGACCTTCGACCCCTAATAGCTGCGCAGTTTAACACGACAGATTGGCCGAGCTAAATAGTGCATTAGGTTATTTTTCATCTGGCGTTCACTGCGCCCTTCACTGCGCCCTTCACTGCGCCCTTCACTGCGCC
>Ga0302130_1001441_pt1 | contig 12050 bp, 9 predicted proteins | sample CB9_surface_MG_FD_203117 | JGI IMG/M metagenome (GOLD analysis project Ga0302130, IMG submission 203117) | Marine microbial communities from Western Arctic Ocean, Canada - CB9_surface | ecosystem: Environmental > Aquatic > Marine > Oceanic | place: Canada: Western Arctic Ocean | collected 2017-09-19 | reverse complement strand
TGCCGAAACCCTATACCTTTTCAGGGTTGTATCGCGGGCCGATTCCACCGCCGGCGAGTGTGTGTGCCGTCGAGGTCGAGCGCTTGGTTTGATTTTCGGTGTCGTGGCGCGCGCCGTACCTCGCGCACTCACGCGCCGCGTACGTCGCGCCGACCTCCGGCTGTCGTGTGGGGCGACGCAGCGCACCGCACGCGCGCGCGACGGACACGACACGTCGCCATGCGTATGCGAGATGGCGACTTTTTTACCCATCGCTCGATGGCCCGTAACTCGCCCGCACCGAGCACGACGACTGACTTTCCCCCCTCGTTTTCCTCGCTTTCCATTGCAACAAACAGGTACCGCTAAGTCCGCGGGTTTCAGCGGCGTTAAGGTCCCGTCGAAGGATGCTGTGCGCCTCGCAAGCAAGCGCTCGGTCGCGATGGCGTACGCCCACGGCACCGTGAAGCTCCCGGAAGGCATGGCGGCGCCCGCGAAGCTTGGGCCGGATGTGTTCAACAGCACGTACTACCCCAAAGGCGAGGACACGGATTGCAGTCGGAAGCCTTGGATTGTGGTGGATGCGGCGGATTTGCGTTTAGGGCGGTTGAGCACGTTGTTGGCGACGTATTTGCGCGGCGGGAACGTCGCGACGTACTCCCCGAGCATGAACATGGGGACCTACGTCGTCGTGATCAACGCGGAACAGGTCGTGGTGTCCGGAAAGAAGTTCGAGGACAAGCTGTACAAAAGGCACACGCAAGGCCGGCCGGGTGCGATGAAGGAGGAGAGTTTCCGGGCGCTGCAGGCGCGCATTCCCGAGCGCATCATCGAAAAAGCTGTGCGCGGTATGTTGCCCAAGAACCGCATGGGACGGGAGCTGTTCACGCAGCTCAAGGTGTACTCCGGGTCGGAGCACCCGCACGCGGCGCAAAACCCCACGGACGTCACGACCGAGGTGAAGGAAAGGTGCTACTCGTCGTCCATGAAGCGTTGATTCATTTTTTGGGTGAGGTGTGACTGGCAGGGCGCGTGTTGTAACGAGACAAACATTCAATTAAAATTTGGAAGAGCTCTCTTCCCGTCTCGCGTTCTTCCCTCGTTTCAGTCCCTGGGAACCCAACTCCTGTGGACTCCTTCCATAACTCCTCTTAACCTCCTCCTCTTAACCTCACCTTAACCTGTCTTAACGCACCGGGCACCTTAACGTGTCTTAACGCACCGGGCAGATATCGTCAATCTTCAGAATCATGCGTACGCACTCCGTGGCTAGGGACAGCGCGCTGGTGCTCACGAGCAGCGGCTGCACCACGTTTTCCAACAGGATGTCCGTGATCGTCCCCTTGCGGACGTTGATGCCGAAGTTGGCGTTGCCCGTGGTGGCGTGTTTGTTCCGCAGCTCGGTGACGATTTCGATGGGGTTGAGGCCGGCGTTTTCCGCCAGAGTGTACGGGATCACCTCTAACGCATCAGCGAAAGCCTTGACACACACCGCGTCCATCCCACTTAAAGTCCTTCCCCACTTCCCGAGCTGCTGCGACACCTCGACTTCGGGCGCGCCGCCGCCCACGATTAAGAACCGCTTTTGCACCAAGCACCGAATCACGCACAGCGCGTCGTGAAGCGACCGGTCCGCTTCTTCAATCACGAGCTTGTTGGACCCTCGGCACAGCACGGAAACCGTGTTTCCCATGTTCTCGATGCCGGTGATTTTGACCATCTTGTCCGCGCCGCACTGCACTGAGGCGACCAGGGTGGCGTGGCCGAGCTTGTCCGGGGTTAGTTGATCCACGTGCGCCACCGGCGCGCACTTTAAGGTCTTCGCGATGAACTCCACGTCGTCGCGTTCCACGTCCCGGACCACTAAAATCTTGGCCTTGGCGAGGTAGTGCAAACTCAAATCAGTCACCGCGTCCCGCAAGATGCTCTTTTGAATCAACAACACGTTACACCCGGAGTTTTTGATCTTTTTAATCAACCCGATGATGTAGTTGCGTTCTTCTTTCAAAATCCGGTCCATTTGCTGGTAATCGCTCACCACCACGGAGTTCTCCATGTCCGTTTTGGGTGGCGAAATGCAGAACTGAATCAACGCGATTTTCGCGTTCTCCACCCGAGTCGGGCCGCCCGCGGCTTTCGAGGATTTGGAATCGAGAATCAACCCCGGGACCATCTCGGTGTCGTCGATGGTGCCGCCGCTCTTGCGCAGAATTTTGATGTCACGCAGGTCAACCATCTCCTGCGATTTTGAAAAGAAAATGGTCAGTCCCGAGTCGGCGAGTCTGGTAGTCGGGCAATTTATGCACAGTGAACAGGCAGTCTTGATTTCTGTTGCACCAATGTAGTGGTAAGACGTGCGTAACCGCACCCCATACGTGGCATCAAACAGTGTGCCCGGATTTGGGAAAGCCCCAACACTTACCGGCCGTTCTTTGTCCAAGATCTTCAACACCGCGTCCACCGCAATCGGGGCGAGGACGTTGGAGTATTGGGCGACGACTTTCGACCCCAACGAAGTAGTCGCGGCTTGAATAAGCGCCTCCCGGTCGTCGATATCCAGAGGAATCGCCATTGACTGTAAAATTTCGCACGCCTTGTCACAAGCGCGGCCCATCGCGTCGCTGATCACGGTGGGGTGCACGCCTCTTTCCAATAAACCGATGCACTTGTTCAATAGCGACCCGCACAGCACCGTGACCGAAGTAGTACCATCCCCGGCCGCGATGTCCTGGCTCTTCGCAAGCTCCACTAACATCTTGGCCGCGGGGTGTGTGACTTCCATTTTGTTCAGAATCGTGGCGCCGTCGTTCGTAATAGTCACGTCGTTGTTCGCGCTCACTAGCATCTTGTCCATCCCCCTTGGCCCCAAGGATGTTCGAATAGCATCCGCCAACTTCTTAGCCGCGTTCATGTTGGACATCCTGATGTCGTGCTTTAGTTTGTTGTCGCTGTACCGCTCGCCCGCGGACGAGCCGGATGACGGGGTTTGCGTCACGGCGACCATCGCGATGAGATGAAGTTCTTAGAGCGGGAAAGGAACTGTCGGATCTTTGACCGATCTGAAACTCTGCCGCCTCTAGATAGATCGGGCGCGAAGTAGTGCGTAAAAGTCGGTCTACCCTGAGAAAGGCGGACGTAAACACGAGCAACGGTACGCAACAAGCACACACTGTCGCGGATACACGTGTACCTCTGGCGATCGCGGATCGGAGTGGGACGGACCAAGGGCGCTCGACGTTGACTTCTCAGATCGCGTTTTTGCCGATCTTCTCGTTTTTGAAGTTTCCAGCGTCGGCGAGCTTCTTCTTTTCTTCTTGGAGCCGTTGATGAGTATGTCCATGGAAAAGAAAAGTGGCACCGTCTTGCATCGGCAAACAGTGTTGGGATTTGGGAAATACACAACTTTGGGAAATGCCAAAAATGGCCCATTTTTTGCGTCTTGCCTCGTCTTTTGGCCCGTTGTCGGGTCAAATGCGCAGAGGACGATCACAGGCTTGCGTCGCGGCGGTGCCGTCGACACCACGGAGTTGGACCACGCACGTGTGGACGTACTGTGAACGTTGCGTGCGGATACCAGTGTCTCTTCATCGACGTGCCGTACGGATCGCGCGAATACAAAGGCGCCGGGCGTTGGCGTTGGAGGTTCAATCAATCCGTCGACTTCCAAGGCGGGAATTGGGGTTGCGTTGCGTGTGGCGAGCGGGAGCGCGGCGCGGAGGAAGGGAGGCAGGTACGGACGGTCGGGATACACAATTGAATTCTGTGTGGGTGCGTATCGCACGAACCAACCGTGGGGGCGCCTGGACTTGTGTCAGACTTGAACGCCAAGACGTAAGCGCGGCCCAGGCGCGTTTCCTCGCACAGTCCAAAAGTCCAAAGTTCACCTTCTAATTACACAAAAAGCAAAATGACCCCCGAAGAGGAGCTCGCGGAGCTCCAGAAGAAGTACGCGCTTCTGGAGGGTGACCGGAAGGCTTACTTCGAAACGAGCCAATGGACGATGAAGCAGAACAAGGAAACCATCGGGGGTTTGAAGAAAGAATACAAGGAGTTGTTGCGGCAAATCACGGAAAACGCGGCGACAGGCGTGACGAGCGCGAAGGAAAACGAAGGTACGGCCCTTTCCCGTTGAACACGTTCCGCCGACTGAATGCCCATACTCGTACCAGAAGGGACTATCACCTCTGATTGTTTACTCATACACATTACGAGAGACTGACACTTTCTCTGTTTCACCGTATCAGCCATCGCGGGCGCGGGGGGCGAGGAGCTTTACCGGTTAAGGCAGTTCTCGAAAGATTTGAAAAAGCGGTACGACGACTTGAAACAAAGCGCGGTGCGGAAAACCAAGGAACTGGAAACTCGGCTTGATTCTATTCGGGACCTGGAGCAAAACGCGGTGGACCCGACGACGTTGCACAACGACGCGACGCGATTGATTCGTACGTTGGAAAACCGTCTGGACAAAGCTTTGATAAAGTTCAACGAAGCCCGCGCGGTTGGCGAGACGTACGACACGATCATCAAGCGCTTGAGTGATGAGCGGGTCGGGTTTGACGGGCAAATCGGCACGGCGGACCGGAAACTGCGGCAAAAGGAAAAAGATCTGGACGAGCTCGTGATGATGTCCCACGACGCCGCCGCGGCAAAGGTACGTCAGTCGATTTCCCATTTCCCAAATCCTGACACACTGTTTTACCGAAGCTAGTGACTCTTGTCCATACATCTCGATATATTCGTACCAGAAAGGACGGTTATTACCTCTGCCCATACTCGTCCTGACGAAGGGACGGTTATTACCTCTGCCATTACCCTGACTGTTTACGTAATACACGTCACGACCGACTGACACTTTCGGCTTTTATCGTATCAGGAAAAAGCGAAAGCGGAGCTGGCGCAAGTTGATACTCAGCTCGCGAAGGAACGAGCCGAACGGGAAAAAGAGCTGAAAGACCGAAGAGACACGGTTCGGAAACGGGAGAGCATGAACGTGGAGGCGGCGCGGGCGCGGACGCAGCGCGACGTGGACGAAAAAAAAAGATCGGAACAAAACAAAAAGAAACTCGAAGCCAGCAAAGCCGCCAACGCGGACGTGGAGCAACGGAAGAAAGCGGAACAGCAGGGCAGTTTGTCCAACTTCGAAGGCGCTTTTTTAAAAATTAAAGACGCCACCGGGGTCAGCGATCTGGACCAGGTGATTTCCAAGTTCATGACCCAGGAGGACACGAACCGGTCGCTGAAGCAGTTGCGGAAAGACGGGTCGTTCCGGATCGAACAGCTCAAGAAAGAGATTGAGAAATGTAAAAACACGCTGGAGCGGTTCCAGTTCGGTGGGCCGGTGGGGCCCGCGTCGCGACGAGCGGTGGATGACTTGGAAATGAGCTTAAGCGCGAACGGCGTGGTGAACGCCCGCGCGCGCGCCAAGTTTGAAACGAGCAACCGTTTGTTGCTGGGCGTCGCCGCGGGGGCGGAGCACTTGGTGGACAAGCTGGATACTCTTTCCTTCGGCGCGGCGACGCCTGCTGTGAGCGACACGACCGTGGTACAGGTGCTCGCGATGTGCGAGCAGAAGATGCTGAAGGCGCTTGAGGTGGTGGCGAAGAAGGGTGGTGAGGCGAAACTCTCAGGCGGCCGGACCGGGAAGGGTATGGGCGCCACCGGCGGCGGGGCAATCGACGACGCGTTCACGATGGGGGACACCACGACCACCCCGCACAACTTCCGCCTCGCGCTGTTTCCTGACATGAACGACGAATCCGGAGACGAAGCCGAATCGGGGGACGAAGACTCTCCCGGGGAGGAGTCCGTGATGGACAGGGAGCAACTCAAAAGCACCGCGGAGGCGATGACGGAGCGCGCCACGTCGGGGCGCAAAAAAGGCGTCTTCGCCAAAGGCGCAGCGCCGCCCACGCCGGGGTCGGTTAAAGGCAAGGCGGGAAGAGGGACACGGGTATGATATAGGCCTTCCAAGTTTACTCTATCATGCTTTTATTCTACATAGTGTTCCTTTCAAGGAAGAAACAACTACACTCTCACCTTACTCCCGCCATCGCCATGACGGTGTCCGCGAGCACCTCATCAAACAGCTCATCCGCTAACCTCTTCGCGATCGCGTTTTCCACCGCCCGCACGGCGTACCACCCGACGTCGTCAGACGCGCGCGCGTCGTCGCGGCAAATCGCGTCGAGCGGGGCGGTCGTGTCGGTCGATTTTGTGGGGGCCGTCCCGTCGCCTCCGGAGGTGTCGTTTAGTTCAGTCGTACTGTCCGCCGCCGCGACGCGCGCGGGCAGCGCGAGCGAGGTCTTTGCTTTCGTCGCGACGGTTTCAAACAGCAAATCGCCGACCAAACCGCCTTTGCTTTTCGTTTGAACACCAGTCGCGTTACCGGCCAGCGCGGTGCCGCCCGCGACGTTACCGGCCAGCGCGGTTGTTGTCGGGAACGAGTTTTCGGAAACTAGCCCGTCGACGCATTCCAAAATCGTGTCGTACACCAACTCGCCCGGCGTGGCGAGTTTCGCGTGTTGCGCCGCGCGTTTTTGCGCGTCCACGTTTTTAGTCACCACAGACAGCGCGTCCAAACTCAATGGAACGCCAGCCATCACCGCCTCGAACGTGTTTTCGTCGCGAAGGGCGCGTAGCGTTTCAGGAGTCAGGCCGAACCGGAACGCCCCGGAAACGTCAAGCGCGATTCGCACGGCGCACTCCACGCGGCTCGCCGTGGCGACACTTTTCAAAACGTTCGGGTCAAACGCGTACGCTCGCGTCGCCACGGGCGCCGCGGCCGGGAACGCGTTGTTCGTGGTCAGCGCGGGTTGTGTAGGGCTGCCGGTTTCAAACGCAACCAGTTCCTTGTTGCTTTCAAATGCAGGGCTCTCCCTGGTTTCAAACTCACCCATGCCCGAATCCACCGACTCCGTCTCTGTTGACGACGCCGAACAGGGCGCCGGCGGAATGGGCGACGGCGACGGGGACTTTGCGGATCGATCGGGAGACGCCTCCGCCGCCGCCGACGCACTGTTCGCGGTGTAAATTTCCCGGTCCAAACGTCGCATTTCTGTTTGCAACGCAACCTCCTTCCCACTCAGCGTTGCAAGCGCTTCCGCGCGCCGCGTGTTTACCAAATGCGTGAGGTGTTGGATCCGCAGTTCGTGCGCCTCCAACTTGTCGCGTACGTTCGTCGAATCGTCAACTTCGCGTGCCAGCGCGGAGGACGCTTCCTCGCGCGTAACAGGCGCGGTCACCTTCGAGTCTTCGTCTTCGTCAAGCGCCGCGAGCTGTTTTTCCAACTCCGCGATTTGGTAACGCTTCGCGGTTAACTCATCCGCCCTGAGTTGTTTTTGTTTAGCAAGTAACCTGCGCTGCAAATCATCGTGCTTCGCGACGACTTCCCGCAACGCCGACGCTTCGTCGTCCGATAGCTTGTCCACGTCGAACTCAGCCCCGAAAACGTCTTCCTCATCAGGGATCTCCACCGGGATGAAACTTTCGCTTAAACACGAAACAGACGCAGCGCCGAGCTCGTCGGCGATGGAGTCGGTGTCCAACGGCGAATAAGTCGTGAGTTGTTGCGAAATCGCCAGTTTATTAACGTCGTCCTCGTCAAGGCGCTCGACGTGAGCGGCGGCACTGCCAGATTCGAATCGCGCCTGCAACGCCGCCGCGGCGACGTCGCTCGCGTCCGCTTGTCCGCGAGCGACGTTCGCGAGAAACAAATCCGTCACGTCTTTCAGGTGCGCCAAGCTCTCTTCTCTGACGGACGTCGTAACCGCCTCCGCGACGCGTCGCACGTCCGCTTCGGTGAACAAGGTTGGCTGGGGTGTTGGGGTAACAGCAGGGGGAGCATTCGGGTTCGAGGGACTCGCCGCAGTGTCCGCATTCCACGCACCAACAGAACCGTCACCCACCAAGCGCATGGCTTGTTCCCGCAGCGTCAACTTCTCTTCTGTTCTTACCGTCTGTTCGTACTCCTTCGCCGCGTCGATGGCTTGCTTGATTTCAGTCAGCGCTTCCAAACGCGAGTTCGCGAGTGACGCGAACGTCGACGCGGCTGAGAGATAAAAAAGAAAGTGTCAGTCTCGTATGGGCAATCGGTCTGGGAATGTGGTAAATGGGAAATACTTACCTTGCTCGGCGTCGAAGGTGTCCCGGGCGAGGCGCATGGCGTCAAGCTCGGACGAAATATCCCCCATCTCGTCGTAAAGAGCCAGCTCGCTGTGCAGTCGTTTGTACAAATCGTCGGGCGTCGCTCGGAGAGTTTCAACAGCGTTGTCCGCGTCGGCCTCGTCAACCGACGCGGACGCGAGTTTTGCGAAACGTTGGTCGCCGGGCAAACTTCGCGTGACTGTTTGCCCATACAAGAACTCACCCGGAGCAACAAGGCTCTCCACGGAGCTGTCGTCATCACCTAGGTCATCACGTGGCGCGGCGATTGTGGTGCGTTTCTTGCGTTTCTCACTCGATTTCTTCGGTTTATTTTCCTTCCTGGCCTTCTTGTCCTTCTTGTCCTTCTTGCTTTTCCTCGTCGCCGTCGGCGCTTTGTTTTCGTCCACGAAAAACACAACCTCCGTCTGCGCCGAAGTCGTCGCGCACGAATGTCGCGCCGCGCGTTCCGTCGTGGTTTCCAAATCCACCACCACCGGTGTCTGAGTCGTCTCCACGACCTGCGCCGCGAAAACCCGGCGCGCGTAGGTTGACAAAATCCCGCAAGGTTCTTCTTTCGCTTTTTTCTTTTGAGTTATAGAACGCGCGTGGACGTACGCCGCGGCAACCGACGCGGCGTCGACGACGGCTTCTTTCTTTCTTACGCCGGTGCTACCGCCTTGTCGCGCGAACGCGGTCGCGGCGAGCGCATCGGAGGCTTGCGCCGAGGATGGCACGTCGGTAACGAGCGTGAGGTTTTGCGAATCCGAATCAATCGGCGCTCTTCGTTTCGCCAACCGCCGCGCCAAGAACCGCCCCGCCCGCCCGCCCTGCCCTGGCCCGATAAAAAAGAAAGTGTCAGTCTCTCGGACCATGTATATATCCGGGATTGGTATGAGGGATTGGAAAGGGTATACTGTACTCCATAGTATGAGTAAACAGTCCGAGGGAATAGTCCTTTCTGGTCGTAATAGTCCCTTCGCAGGACGAGTATGGGCAATCGCAGAGGCGGAGCGTGGTGCTTGGGAAATACGCACCTTGCCCCAGCCAGTCCTCCGTGCGCGGGACGTGTTCGTTCCCGGGAAGCGCGGTGCACGTACTAGGCGGGCCGCGCATTTGGTCGACCAGTCGGGGTTTGGATTTCAGGGTTTCGGATTCGAAATCGTCGTTGTGTTGTGAAAGAACACCCGGAACCGCATCGGCTTCGGCTTCGGCGTCGGGTTTCGGAAGGAAAGCGCTCGTACCATCACCTGGCGTTTCTGGTAATTCCGAAAGTGCATCCGCCATGGCCGTTGCCACCCCGTCGCTCGTAGCGACCGTGTTTGAAAACGAGATGTGTCGCTCCGAGCTGCTTTTCGGAGGAATCACCGAGCCCACCCTCAACACGCCCTTACCAGGTGAGACGTGCGGCGAGCTCGGCAGCGCCAAAGTCGGCGAGTGATTATTCGCCGCTTTCGCAATTTCAAAACGCTTCAACCGCGCGGACATCACGCGGTTGTCCCGTTCGCGAGCGTCGCTGCGAGCGCTACTCGATCGGATTGATCCAATGGAACGGCTCAATACACTGGCGCGCTTCGATACGAGAGTTTCCATCGTCAAACTCACGTCCTCCGCGGTCGCCCTCGCCGCCGCTTTCGCCGCCGCCAGCCTGTTTTCAATTTCTTTGCGCAAACGTGTCTTCGCCTCTTCGCCCCGCACGCGTCGCGTCTCCGCGGTGACCAGCCCGGTGTTCGTCACGAAGGCCGAGCCCCCGAGCCGGGACCCGACAGCGGACTCGCGTAACGCTTTTAACTTTTTAGACTCATCCTCAAGCCAAGCCGGCGGTTTCCTCTCCGTCGACGACCGAAGCGTGTCGCCGCGTTTCGGCGCCGTGTTGTTTGAAAACCCGGAACCGCTCGTCTTGCCCGACTCCGGTATTTTCCGCACCACAGGCGTGCCGAGCCGAGCCCGGGACGCGCTGGAAGACCCTGCGACCTTGCAGGCAAGTGTGTTGGCGACGGAAACTTTTTCCGTCGTAGCCTCCGCCGTGTCGATGGATTCCTTCGACGCGAAAGAACGCGTGCCGACCGCGCGCGCCGGCGCGAGGGGAGCTTCTGAAAAAGCTTCTTTTTCAGGCGCTCCCGCGTTCCAAGCGTTTAGGTTTTGTGTTCCGACACCTACCGAGGTGCTTTGGTTGGCGGCATCACGTTCCGCCGCAAGTTCCGCAGCCGCTTTCTCCCGCGCCAACCCCCGTTCGCGTTTCAGAATTTCCAAACGCCGCGTTTCCCGCAGTCTCGCCGCGGTTTTTTCCTGCGCCAGTTTCACGCGCCACCGCGCTTTGCTCTCCTGAATAAAAGCCGCCACTTCAAGTTTTCGCGTGAGCTCTACCTGCTCAGCGCTGGTGATTGGCGCCCCGGGGGTGTTTTCGGTAGTCACGGGCGTCGTCTCGTTGTCCTCGAGCCCTTCCGTGGAGGACTGTGCTTTGTCCGCGACACGCTCCGCCGCTTTTGTCGCGTAACGCGTGTTTTTGTACTTTTGCGTTCCCGCCGAATCTACGCGCGTCGGCGTGCCAACCGCCGCGCCGTCTTCGGCGCTTCCCTTGTCTCCCCCGTTTTCTTTCCTTTTCTCTCTCAACGCCGCCGCGGTCAGTCGGTGTTGTTTTCGTAACGACTCGATTTTCTCGGTGCGTCGTGCCGTCTCCTCCTCCGCCGCCTGCTGTTTCTCCCGGCGCGCCTTGATTTCCAACATCGCCAGCTTTGGAGGAGGCAACGCGACGCGAAGAGGAATGTCCCCGTTGTTGAAACTTTCAAGCGCCGATGGGCCCCACAAACCGGAATCCCCCGCGTGTTCCGCGATGAGAAGCAAAAGCTCTGCCCGTGCTGCATTGTGCGCGTGTCGCTTCCGCTCGGCTTTCTCCGCGCTTTCGCGTGAACTCGAGCCGCGGTGACTCGGACGCTCCTCAACTGAATGTTCCCTCACCTTCGCGAAAGAACCGTCCCATACTTTCGCGGGGGGGGTACGCGCCATCGGTGACCTCACCGGTGTCACCCCCGTCTCGCGCGACATCCCTCGTGCCTGCATAGCACTACTCGGCGGTGCCGGCGGAAGCATCGCGCCTCGTTTCGTAGCCTCGCCCGCGATGCGGTCCTCCTCAGGCGACATGGCGCCTTTGCGTCAAGAGCGACAGGTGAATTTAAGTGCAACCCAGATTGCGCCCTCGTTGTCGTCTTTGAACTTCCAACGCCCGTTCCGTACGCGTCTGTGCCAGGTCACAGGCCGCGTCCCCGCCTTCCTCGCCGTCCCTCGCGCGCGCCGTCGCGGACCAACAACGGTCGTCGCGGCGCGGCGTGCGATGGCGACGCGGAGCCGGGTGTCATCAGCAACACGTCTTCCCAGGGAGGTCACATCCGAGAGTTTTTTGAGCTGAACGGCTCAACGGTTCTTTCGAATCGATGAAGCCTTTTGCTTTCGCCGTGTTCACCCATGCGGTCACTTCTTGCTTGCGCCGCTACGACGACGCGACAGGAACACACCATGACCGAGCAGACGAAACCGCAACCGCCGACGAACGTCGCGGTGGACTTGGAGTGCGACGACGAGTTCGAGGAGTTCGGCAACGAAGGTGCGTCGACGTCGCGGCGAACGCGCAATCTCCCCAGATCTCGAGTTTCCCCGATCTTTCCCACCCAAACCACGCGTCTTCCTTCATCTCACCCGTCGTCCCTCCCCCTGACCCACGATTTCGCCAACGCCCCGTACACCCATTTCCGCAGAGTGGGGCGCCGAGGAGGAGGACGCCGAGGACGTGAAGCAGTGGGAGGAGGATTGGGACGACACCGACGCGAACGACGACTTCACGCGACAGCTTCGCGCGGAGCTGCAGAGACACCAGTGAGACGAAGGGCAAGGGCGGTACAAAATGGGGAGGGCGGTGTTCGGCGGGCGGAATGCTG
>Ga0302130_1001434_pt1 | contig 12087 bp, 15 predicted proteins | sample CB9_surface_MG_FD_203117 | JGI IMG/M metagenome (GOLD analysis project Ga0302130, IMG submission 203117) | Marine microbial communities from Western Arctic Ocean, Canada - CB9_surface | ecosystem: Environmental > Aquatic > Marine > Oceanic | place: Canada: Western Arctic Ocean | collected... | reverse complement strand
GCTTGTCATGCTGGTAAGAGAAGAAATTCCCGAAACAAGTGAGAAGAAGACTAGAGGAACAATTAATAGCTTTAATAGATTAACAAAAATTGCACTGCCTAAATTAAATACATAAACCTTTATAAAGTTAAGGAGACTTTCTGGGAAAATATTTAAATAAAAGAACAGTGACCCAACTAAAAAGCCAAGAAACATTCCTAGTAATATATTTCTGGTTAGATTTCTGGGTGTTTCGATCATTATATCTCTATCATATCAAAATCTTCCTTGCCTACACCGCACTCTGGGCATAGCCAATCCTCCGGGACATCTTCCCATTTAGTTCCTGGCTCAATACCATCATCAGGCCATCCGAGAGCCTCATCATAGATTAGCCCACAAACTATACATTCCAACTTTTTAAATTCAGTATCCATATTAAATATTTTAGAAAAATTAACTTTTAAATTTTAAAAACTTCGACGGTATAATATCAGATTTAAACGGTTTAATTAATGAAGCTTGAACAAATATCATCATGGGATACTTTTAATAAAATTAAGTTACAAGTCAGTGATGAGACAAAGTCCTGGTTACTTGAAAAAGGACCCATAACAAAAAGAATTAAGTCTGTAAAAAAATTTAGATTGGAGCTAATCCAAGACAAGATATCTGATGTCGAGAAAGTAGAAAAAATGTTTATTAATTCTAAATCGAGAAAGATTAGGGTTAGAGAGGTTGTGTTATACGGAAATACCAAGCCTATGGTTTTTGCTAGAACGATCATACCAAATACAACCATAGAAAAAGGTTTTGCTGAGCTAGGCACATTAGGTAAAAGTCCACTTGGAGATATTTTATTTAAAAAAGATATTTTCACAAAAGAGAATGTTTCATATGCATCATTCGAGTATAAAAAGAAAGTATTTTGGGGAAGAAAAACTAAATATACTGTTAAAAATCTTCCTTTTTCAGTAATGGAAGTTTTTCTTGTTAAGTAACGTATAGGGGTATAAAAATTAAAAAATTTGTTGAGCTGGCAAGACTGGATAAGCCAATTGGTATATTTTTATTGCTATGGCCATCTTTGCTGGGACTTCTTCTTGCTGGACTTGAAACTAGCATAGAATTTAAGAATGTATTAATTGTTATTCTAGGGTCAATACTAGTGAGATCTTGTGGTTGTGTTATTAATGACATAAGTGACTACAAGTTTGATAGGTTGGTAAATAGAACAGCGGGAAGGCCTATTGCAACTGGGGTTGTTAGTTTGCTAGAAGCCTGGTTATTTTTTATATTTCTTGGCTCTTTATCATTAGGCTTACTATTTCTAACACCTCCTTTAACTTTAAAGATTTCAGCTTTATTTGCTCTCTTAATTGCAATATACCCAATGGCGAAAAGATTTATTAAAGCTCCCCAGTTTGTCTTAGGTATAACATTTGGATCAGGGGTTATTATTTCGCATTCACTTCAATCTGATAGCTTTTCTTTATCATTGTTGATACTTTATCTTGGAGTTGTAGCATGGATAATTAGTTTTGATACTTTTTATGCCTTAGAGGATATTGAAGATGATAGAGAGCTTGGAATTAACTCTACGGCAATTTTATGGGGAAGCGATGCAATAACTATCGCAAAATATCTCCATTATATTTTTTATATATCACTAGCACTTGTTGCTTATATCAATGGGTTTTCTCTATCCTTCATGCCGATAATGATTATGCTTGTTGTAATGCATTACTACCAGATGAAACTTGTGGCTGATAAAAAATATCTAGATTCATTTAAATTTAATCACTGGATTGGACTAGTTTCAGTGATTGGTTTTGTCTCAGAGGTTTATATTTTTTAAATTTCTTCATATGACTATAGAAAATAAATTCCTAAAAAATATCTCAGATATCCCTGGAGGGGATCTTAAGAAGATATTAGGTAAAGAGGATTCTCCGTTTATTTCATTTGAGTTTCTTGATGCTTTAGAAAAGAGTATGTGTGTAGGAGACCTATCTGGCTGGAAGCCAAAACATTTAAGTATATTTAATGAGGATAAACTGTCAGGTTTTATGCCTCTTTATTTGAAAGATAACAGTCAGGGTGAATTTGTATTTGATCATCAGTGGTCACATGCACTAAATAGAGCTGGTAGGCATTATTATCCTAAGCTTATTAGTGCAATACCCTTTACACCTTGTGAAACAAAAAAATTTATTTATGAAGGCGTTCTTAATGAGTCTCATTTTATTAACCCAATAAAAGATTTAATGAGAGAAGATAATATTGAATCTTGGCACATACTTTTCCCAAATACAGAAATAAAAAATCTTCTTCTAAGCAATGACTTTATAGAGAGGAGTGGCTATAGATTTATCTGGAATAATAGAAACTACTCAGACTTTGGACATTTTCTAGAGATATTCACATCAAGACAAAGAAAAAATATAAAGTCAGAAAGAAAAAAAATAAATAGCCTCGATATATCTTTTACAGTCAAAGATAGCGAAAATTTAGAAGAAGAAGACTGGGATATATTTTATAAATTTTATAAAAACACCTATTCAGAGCGAATGCAGGCACCTTATTTAAATATAGAATTTTTTAAGTTAGTTCATGAGCATAGGTCGTCTTTAAAACCTGTTCTTTTCTTTGCAGAGCATGACGGGGAAAAAATTGCAGGATCCTTGTGCTTTCAAGGTGAAGATACTTTATATGGAAGGCACTGGGGTGCCTCAAAAGATATAGACTGCCTTCATTTCGAATGTTGCTACTATCAAGGGATAGATTATTGCATAGAAAAAGGTATTCAATTTTTTGATCCTGGCGTTCAGGGTGAGCATAAAATAAGGAGAGGATTTGAGCCAAAAAAAAGTAACTCCTATCACTTTATTCTTAAAGAAGATTTTAATAAGGCTATCAAAGCTTTTTGTTTAGAGGAAGCTAAATCTATTGATAGCTATTTAAGTGCTTGTGATGAATATACACCGATTAAAAAAGAATATAGAATTTAAGAATGCTAAGAACCTTGCCTACAACCTCACATCATATTGCTATTTGCGAAGCAAATTTTTTGAGACTTTTTCGGCTCCTTAATAAGTTTTCTAAAGAAAAATATGCTTTTGAGACTGTTAATCCAAACTCATCACATTTAAATATAAAATTCTTAGTGCTAAACAAGACCAAGCATACAGTTTTGCTTGAAGCCCAGCAGAGTAGATTTGGAAAAAATACACTTAATAATTTTACTATAAGAATTCAGGTAAGCTTGGATGCGAAGCTTGCTGAGGTTACCTCCTATCAAGGAGAAAAACCAATTCCTTTTTTTATAAAAAAATCAAAAATTCAATCCTATGATGAAAAAATGCAACAAAATAGATTTCTTACAGAATGGTTAGAAAGTATATTTATATCAGGAATATCTCCGAAGGAAAATATTAAAGCTATTATTAAGAATGACTAAAACCATTCTATATTTTCATGGGTTTAAATCTTCATCAGAGTCTTCAAAAGCTCAAAATATAAAACACTTTATAGCCAAGAATACTAAAAAGACTAAAATTATCATTCCAGATCTAGATGATAATTTTCAAAATGCTCACAATCAAATAGAAGAACTTATTAGGCTATCTGGATCAAATATTGTTTTTATGGGAAGTTCTTTAGGGGGCTACTATGCCTCTTATTTTTCACAAAAACTTAAAAAAAAAGCTGTTCTGATAAATCCAGCAGTTCACCCATTAGAGGAGTTTGAAGTGCACTTGGGTGAGAATGAAAACTATTCAAGCGGGAATAAATTTAATATTTCTAGTAAGGAGATTAGTTTTATAAGAACGCTTAGTTATAAAAAATTACCAATGCCTAATGACCTTCTTATTTTACTGGAATCAGGGGACGAGATTTTAAAATATAATAAAAGTGCATCGTATTTTTCTGGTGCTTATATTGATATTGTATTTGGTGGAGACCACTCATACTCATCATTTAAAACTAAGTTTCATAAAATTCAAAAATTTCTAGATATCAAGTAAAAGCTCATAATTAGTGCAGTAATTCCTATATTGCTCATTATTAGTGCATAATAAGTTCATATTTTGTGCAAATATGAGTATATAATATGGCATGTAAATTGCATCATATCTAATTGTAAACAAAAAAAAATTTAGGAGAACTAATGTCAGAATATAAAACTTACGAATATGTATGGCTAGACGGCTATCAACCAGAATCTTCAATGAGAAGTAAGGTCAAGGCTACTGATGCCAATACCGCCCCTGATTGGTCTTTTGATGGCTCATCAACTAAACAAGCTGAAGGTGGAAGCTCGGACTGTCTTTTAATTCCAGTTCAAACTTATGCGAACCCTCATGGACATGATCTAGTAATGACACAAGTCCAGTCTGCAGATCACACTACTCATTCTACTAACCACAGAGCTGCTGCTGCCGCAGTCGTTTCTGAAGATTGGTGGTTTGGATTTGAACAAGAATTCTTCTTTACAGATCCTGAAACTGGCGAGCCTTTAGGCTGGGAAAATGGAGAACCTAAAGCACAAGGGGATTATTACTGTGGAGTGGGTGCTGGCAATGTAATAGGTAGAGAAATTTCTGATGCCCATCTTCAAGCATGTCTTGATTTGGGAATAACTCTAACAGGAACAAATGCTGAAGTTGCTCTTGGTCAATGGGAGTATCAATGCCTAGGAAAAGGAGTAAAGGCAGCTGATGACTTATGGATAAGCAGATACATGCTTTATAAAATTGCTGAAGAATTTGGTGTTGGTGTGAATATTCATCCAAAGCCAAAATCTGGCGATTGGAATGGCTCAGGTATGCATACGAACTTTTCAAATGAAGAAATGAGAAGCAATGGCACTGAAGCTCTTTTCTCATCAATGTGTGAAAAGCTTGGTGAAGTTCATGCAGATGGGATAGCTGCTTATGGCTCAGATAATGACATGAGACTAACCGGCCTTCATGAAACACAAAATATTGATCAGTTCTCTTACGGTGTAAGTGATAGAGGGGCTAGTATAAGAATACCTATCTACACTGTAGAGCATAACTGGAATGGTTATTTAGAAGATAGAAGACCTGCTTCTAACGCAGATCCATACAAAATCTTATCTCACATAGTGGGAACATTAACCAAGTAGTATCCCAAACTTATCGACTCCTTGAAAAAGGGGTCGATCTTTCTTAATGTTCAATCCAGAAGAACTCCAAACATCTCTAATAAACCAACTGTCATCTGAAGTTATTATCTTGGATGCGAATTTAGATATTCTATGGATAAATGATTCAGCATCGGCAAATGGATGGATATGCACATCAGATAAAAAGAACTTAATAGCTGATCAATTCATAGAAGAAACAAACAAAGAGTTAACCAAATTATTAACATATTGCATATCGTCAGGTAATTCAGTAACCAAACGAGATCTCAAGCTTACTAAATTTGATGGTAAAAATAGAATAGTAGACCTTACCTCTAGTTGGTCTGAGGCTGATAGTATTCTAATGATTGAACTACTGTGTGTTGAAAATCTTAATAAGATAATTGATTCTTCAAAAACATTCTCTACACAGAAAATTGCTGCTAACCTAGCCAGAACTCTTGCCCATGAAGTGAAGAACCCCCTTTCAGGGATTAAAGGAAGTGCCCAAATACTTTCTTCAAAACTAACTGATGATTTCTCTAAGAAATTCTTAAAAATTATTATCAATGAAACAGAGCGACTGAATAGCTTGGTTACTAAAATCCTTACTCCTCCTAAAAAATTAAAACTAGAAGCTTTTAATATTCATTCTGCCTTGGAGAAGGTTTTTGCATTATCTCAAGCGGATGAGCAAAAGAACTTAAAAATAAATAGAGATTATGATCCAAGCATTCCGGAGATTCATGGAGATGAGAATTTATTTATACAGGCAACCTTAAATATCATTAAGAATGCTCAGCAAGCTCTTCTGGTAACAGAGAATCCTTCAATAACTATTAAATCAAGAGTAGCTTATGGCCAGCCAATTAATGGCAATATTCATTCAACGGTATGTGATGTGAGTATTATTGATAACGGACCTGGCATACCCTTGGATATTCAGGAACAGGTATTTTTTCCAATGGTGTCTACAAAAGAAGATGGATCTGGTTTAGGTCTATCTATATCTCAAGACATCATCAGAATACACGGAGGAGCCATTTCATTTACAACTAAATCTGGAGAAACAATCTTCTCAATACTAATGCCTATAAATATAGAATCTAATAACAAAGAGGTATTAAGTGCATAAAATTTGGGTTGCTGATGATGATGGTGCCATAAGGGCTGTTCTTGAAGAAAGCTTTTCAAGTTCTGGTTTTGATGTAAGAACTTTTTCATCCGGTGATGATGTGGTGACCGAACTTAAATTAGGAGTTCCTGATTTAATACTTACAGATGTTCAGATGCCTGGAATGCTTGGATACGATTTGTTAAAACATATTAATGATAATTACGAAAATATTCCGGTCATAATAATGACTGCTTTTACTGATATGCAGGCGGCTGTAGATTCATATGGCGGGGGAGCTTTTGAATACATACCCAAGCCCTTTGACTTAGATGAGGTTACTCAGATAATAAATCGAGCTTTAGAGAAAAAGCCGACAACAAAGGGATTGAAAGCAAAACCAAAGACAGACATTATTGGCGAGTCTCTTTCTATGCAGGGAGTTTTTAGAGCAATTGGTAAGCTTTCAAGTACAACTGCGACAGTATTAATTCAGGGAGAGTCTGGAACCGGGAAAGAGCTAATTGCAAAATCACTTCACAAAAACAGTCCAAGATACGACATGCCATTTATAGCTTTAAATATGGCTGATATTCCTAAGGAGCTAGTTGAATCAGAGCTATTTGGACATGAGAAAGGAGCATTCACTGGAGCAGTAGAAAGAAGAATAGGAAGATTTGAGCAAGCTAATGGTGGTACCTTATTTTTAGATGAAATTGGAGATATGCCTCTTGACTCGCAAACCAGACTCTTAAGAGTTTTATCTAATAAAGAGTTTTACAGAGTGGGAGGAGATAAGCCTATAAAAGTCGACGTTAGGATTATTGCTGCTACTCATCAAAACCTTCATAACTTAGTATCTCAAAAATCATTCAGAGAAGATCTTTTTTATAGGCTGAATGTTATTAAAATCGAAGTTCCTCCCTTGCAAGATAGGAAGGAGGATATAGATGCTTTGGCTAAACATTTCTTAAAGCAACACTCTGATTCTCTTGGCGAGGAATTGAGAGTTCTATCAAAAGAAGCAATGGAAATTTTATCAATCTACGATTGGCCAGGCAACGTGAGGCAGTTAGAAAATGTATGCTACTGGCTAACTCTTATGACGCCGACTCAGAATGTAAAGGTTCAAGATATGCCAACAGAGATTAAGGATTATGAAGTCATCGAAGTGACGACCACAAACTGGGAAGAAGGTTTGATTAGCTGGATAAACAATAATGCAGCAAACCTTAAAACTGGCTTGTCAGATGTAGTAAATTCGAAGGTGGAAAAGATGCTAATAAGGTCTGCTTTGGAAAAGTCTGATGGCAAAAAGAATGAAGCTGCTATCTTGCTAGGATGGGGAAGAAATACTTTAGCAAAAAGAATGAAAGAGTTAGGTATCTAGATTAATGGCAAGTTGTCCATCTTCCATTGACTAATCCCACCCCTTAAAATTAATATATCTTTAAACCCGAGCTTCATTAATTGCTCGCCCGCATTACCAGAGTTGCTGCCCATTTCGCATATTAAAGCTATCTGCTTTTCTTCGTTGCTTGGAATTTCATGAGACCTGTCATCCAGATCTTTAAAAGGGATATTAATTGAATTTGTGATGCGTCCCTCATTAAAGTCACCGGCAGACCTAAGATCTACAATCAGAGCTTTGTCTTCATTGGAAAGAGCTACTAGCTCTTGAGATGAAATCCTCTTACCGCCTTTTTTTGCATTAGAAGAAATGAGCAAAATTATCACTAGAAATAATGGAGCTGATAGGTAGTAATGATCGATTAGAAAAGAAATAAATGTATCCATGGCGATATTATCTATTAAAATAAGTCACTTGTGTTTCAAAATATTAAAATGAAAAAAAGAAATCTAATTCTAGTAAGGCATGGCCAAAGCGAGTGGAATGCTAAAAACCTTTTTACTGGCTGGAAAGATCCAGGCCTAACAGAGCTTGGCCTCAAAGAGGCGTCCAGTGCTGCTGAGCTAATAAAGGCTCAAGATATTGCCTTCGATGTGATGTTTACTTCTGAGCTTTCAAGAGCTCAAAAAACAGGCTCAATTATTCTAGAAGAAATCAATCAATTACAAGTGCCAACAATTAAGAATGAGGCATTGAATGAGAGAGACTATGGAAGCCTAGCAGGCTTAAATAAGGATGATGCTAGAGAGAAATGGGGAGAAGAACAGGTTCATATTTGGAGAAGATCTTTTGATATACCGCCCCCAGATGGAGAAAGTTTAAAAGATACTGCAGAAAGAGTCTTGCCCTATTTTAAAGCAGAAATTATGCCAAAAATTAAAGATGGCTTTAATATTCTTATAGCAGCACATGGTAATTCACTAAGGGCTTTGATTATGGAGCTCGACTCTATTCCATCAAATGAAATTGTTAAACTTGAAATACCTACCGGAGCGCCCATTCATTACCAATTTAATGAAAATGATGAGGTTTTATCAAGAATTAATCTCTACGAATAATAAGTTGGCACATAAAGATAGTGAATTCTCTTTAGGTATTTCTAATTGGTATAAGAAAAATGGTAGGGAAAATCTTCCATGGAGAGAAGATGTTTCTCCTTATAGGATCTGGATATCCGAAGTTATGCTTCAACAGACTCAGGTAAAAACTGTAATACCATTTTTTAATTCATTTATTAGCCATTATCCCAATCTTAATAAACTCTCATATGCCTCAGAAGAAAATATACTAGCCCTATGGACTGGTCTTGGTTTTTATAGAAGAGCAAGGAATATTTATAAAGCTAAAGAAGTTATTAAGGCTAATTTTAACAATGAGTTCCCAACAAAATTTAATGAAATAATATCCCTGCCTGGAGTTGGAGATTCTACTGCTGGTGCAATCATGTCTATTGCCTATAAAGAGTCATATCCAATTTTAGATGCCAATGTAAAAAGGGTAATCTCAAGATATGAAGGTGTTGTGAATGATTCATCCTCTTCTTCTATCAAAGAATTATGGACTTTATCCAGGAAGCATACGCCATTAAAAAGTATCTTTGAATATACTCAGGGAATAATGGATATTGGGGCAACTATTTGCAATACAAAAACTCCTGAATGTAAGATTTGTCCAGTACATAGATCTTGTGTGAGTGCTTTTTCGACAATTGAAAAAAAAGTAATATCAAAAAAAATTAATCCCATAAAATATATTCATTTTGAATTAGCCTATACAGATAAAAAAGTTTTACTGTTCAAGCGTCATAAGAAAACATTTTGGGAAAGTTTATGGATTCCATATGAGGCTGATGATAGCAATAGGAGCTCTCTCATTGACAAAAAAGAAATAGAATCCAAGTCCATCAACATAAAACATAAATTATCCCATCTGAATCTAGATATGACAGTTAAGCTAATTAAATATGAAAATATTTTTGATTTGATCACGAATCTAGAGCATCGATGGATTGAGAAAGATGAGATTGAGAAGTTTGGCTTACCCAAGCCTATTAAGACTATAATAGAGGGTATATGAGTAAAAATATATTCTGTAAAAAATTTAAAGAGGATCTTCCATCTCTTTCCATTCCTCCAATGCCTGGGCAAAAAGGTGCTGAGTTAATGGAAACTATTTCCCAGAAAGCATGGGATCAATGGAGGTCACACCAGACGACTCTTATTAATGAAAAACATTTAGATATGTCAGATTCAGAGAGCCGAAAATGGCTATCCAATCAAATGGATAAATTTTTTAATAACGAAGATTATGAAAAGCCATCGGGGTTTAAAGCTCTAGATTAAAATAGGCTTAATCTTTTTTTACATTTATGCTAATTAGAAAGCTATTCTTAATGACATTAAGTTGAAACTTTTCTATAATCCAATCTCACTTATAGGCCTGATAGCTCAGTCGGTAGAGCAAAGGATTGAAAATCCTTGTGTCGGTGGTTCGATTCCACCTCAGGCCACCATTGCTTTTTAAATCAATCTTAAGTTATCCTTTGTTATGTCTATAATATCAGGATATTGCGATCCTAATTTTCTTGAAATAGAAGATATATTTTTAAAGTCAATTGAATCCAATCATGAAACTGGAGCTTCAGTTGCAATTGAATATCAAGGAAAGCTTATTGTTGATTTATTTGGAGGTCACACTGATGCTGCCAAAAAAAATCCTTGGAACGAGAATACTTTAGTAAATGTTTTTTCAGTTACCAAAGGGGTGACTGCTGCATGTGTTGCTATGCTTATTGATCAAGGCAAGCTTGATGTTAATTCTAAAGTATCTCAATATTGGCCTGAGTATGCTTGTAACGGTAAAGAAAATACAAAAGTCATGGATTTTTTATGCCATAGATCAAATAACTTTGCTTTCAGAAATGGGATTCCAGTTGATAGCTGGCAAAACTGGGATACATTCACAAAAGCTCTAGCAGAGCAAAAACCTTTCGGGGAGCCAGGCTCTTCTCAGGGCTATCATGCACTTACATTTGGGTGGTTAGTGGGAGAGATAGTCAAAAGAGTTGATGGAAGAGATGTTGGAACTTTTTTTAAAGAAGAGATAGCCGATCCTTTTAATATTAATTTTAAAATAGGCTTATCAGATGAAGATTTAGTTAATTGCGCAGATATGCTTATGTTTGATAACGATAATACTAAAAGCTCATTTTTCTCTACAATTAAATACGTACCTGATTTCCTTTTGCCTAGGCAGATTAAAAATCTAAAGAAGTCACTCATTGATGAGCATTTTAAATTAGCTTTTCAGAAAAGACGTGGAGACGACAAAAATAATGTAAATTCAATTGATTGGAGAAAAGCTCAAATACCCTCAGCGAATGGGCACGGGACATCTGCAGGGTTGGCAAAGCTGTATGGAATTCTGAGTACTGGCTGTGAGAGAAATGGATATAAGCTAATGTCACCTGAAACATTAAGGCATTCCTATCAACCACACTCTACAGGCCCTGATTCAGTTTTATTTGGCTCAGATATTAGTTTTGGTATCGGATTTGAGATTGCTGGCGAGGAAGTGCCAAAAGGAAATTTTGCACCAAGGTTTATGGGCTCAATGTTCGGACATGCAGGGATAGGAGGAGCAGTTGCATTTGGTGATGCTAAGAAAGAAATAGGATTTTCTTTTCTTTGCAATGAAATGCATCCTCCAAAAGATTTATATAAGACAGTCAACCTGCTGATTGATTCGCTATATTCAAAGATTTAATTTTTAAACACAAGATTTTAATTTAGCCTCTAAATATCATTATTTAACATTTTCTTTTATTTTTTCTTTTTTGCCCTATAAACTATTAGGTATACAAAATACCTAACAAGGAAAAAATGGCATCATTCGATATTAAATCTGAGATAGACATCCACGAACTAACTAATGCAGTTGATCAGGCAAATAGAATCCTAAAAGCAAGGTTCGATTTTAAGGGAACGGGTGCAGAATTTACACTTGGTGATAAACAAATTCTTCTTTCAGCAAAGGAAGATTTTCAAATAAAGCAGATGGAGCCTGTACTGCATGAATCTCTGTCTAAGCGTGGCTTAGATATAAAGATATTAAAGCCTGGAGATGTTGAGGTTTCTAATCTTTCAGCCAGACAAGAAATTTCACTTCAAGAAGGAATTGATAGGGAGTTGGCTAAAAAAATTACTACTCTTGTAAAACAATCTAAAGTCAAAGTCCAGGCTTCTATTCAAGGTGAAAGTATTCGTATTAATGGGAAAAAAAGAGATGAGCTTCAGCAGATTATCCAAGTTATAAAAGACGAAAAGTATGAATTACCTCTTCAATTTAATAACTTTAGGGATTAATAGATGATATCGAAACTTCAAAAGCCTCTTGGATCTGGGTTTGGACAAAAAACAGAACCGAATGAAA
>Ga0302130_1001420_pt1 | contig 12172 bp, 8 predicted proteins | sample CB9_surface_MG_FD_203117 | JGI IMG/M metagenome (GOLD analysis project Ga0302130, IMG submission 203117) | Marine microbial communities from Western Arctic Ocean, Canada - CB9_surface | ecosystem: Environmental > Aquatic > Marine > Oceanic | place: Canada: Western Arctic Ocean | collected 2017-09-19 | reverse complement strand
AAGAAAAATAAGGTCACCGCACTTATGGGGGCGGCGACTATTAGTGCACCGGGCAAGGTCGCTGTAAAAACCCCGAAGGGCGAGGAAACCCTCACTGGTAAGCATATTATAATTGCCACTGGTGCTAGGGCCCGCGAATTACCTGGACTTGAGGGCGACGGTGATCTGGTTTGGACCTATAAAACAGCCCTGACACCGCCGAGAATGCCGAAAAAGCTTCTGGTGATTGGCTCTGGGGCCATCGGCATTGAATTTGCGAATTTTTACAACACACTCGGCGCTGACACCACGGTGGTGGAAGTTATGGACCGGGTGATGCCTGTGGAGGATGCAGAGATTTCAGCCTTCGCGCAGAAAGCATTTGAAAAGCAAGGCATGAAGATCCGGACCAAAACCATGGTTAAAAATCTTGATCGGGGTGCGAGGTTGGTGACGGCGCATATCGAACAAGATGGAAAAATCACTACTGAAGCTTTTGACACGGTGATCTCTGCTGTTGGCATCGTGGGTAATGTGGAAAATCTGGGGCTTGAAGCTTTGGGGGTCGAGGTTGACCGGACACATATCACCACTGATGCCTACTGTCGGACTGCGGTGGCGGGTGTCTATGCGATTGGCGATGTGGCAGGGGCGCCCTGGCTTGCGCATAAGGCAAGCCATGAAGGTGTAATGGTTGCGGAAATGATTGCCGGCGGCACGCCGCATCCTGTGAAAGCTGAAAGTATTGCCGGCTGCACCTATTGCATGCCGCAGGTTGCCAGTGTGGGCCATACCGAAGCGCAGGCCCGTGAAGCGGGCTATGACATCCGCGTGGGCCGTTTCCCCTTCATGGGCAATGGTAAGGCCATCGCCTTGGGCGAGGCAGAAGGCATGGTTAAAACCGTATTTGACGCCAAAACAGGCGAGCTGCTTGGCGCGCATATGATCGGCGCTGAAGTGACGGAGCTAATCCAAGGCTATGTCGTAGGCCGACAGTTGGAGACCACGGAAGAGGATCTCATGCAGACAGTATTCCCGCACCCAACCCTGTCCGAGATGATGCATGAAAGCGTTCTGGATGCTTGGGACAGAGCCATCCACATTTAAATATAACATCCAATATTGGGTAAAATTCACAGGCCTTGGCCTGATGCCTTAACTGCAATAGGCATTTACTTGTCTGAGTATTGATATTTTTCTAATGTTCGCTAAAAGTTCTCACTTATCGATTGGCCCTGTCGCGACTTAACACTATGTTGAGATGAAAGATTGGGGTTCGTTATGGTTGAGCTGAAGAAAATTGAAGTACGCGGGGCACGCGAGCATAACCTCAAGAATATTGACGTGGATATCCCGCGCGACCAATTGGTGGTGATCACTGGCCTGTCTGGCTCTGGTAAATCCTCCTTGGCCTTTGATACCATCTACGCTGAAGGCCAGCGCCGTTATGTAGAAAGCCTCTCGGCCTATGCGCGGCAATTCCTTGATATGATGGAAAAACCAGATGTGGATCACATCAGTGGGTTAAGCCCAGCCATTTCTATCGAACAAAAAACCACCTCGAAAAATCCGCGCTCAACCGTGGGCACGGTCACGGAAATTTACGACTATATGCGTCTTCTATTCGCGCGCGTCGGTACGCCGTTCTCCCCGGCCACAGGCCTGCCCATTGAGGCGCAACAGATACAAGATATGGTAGACCGGGTGATGGCCATGGAGGAGGGCACCCGTGGTTATCTGCTTGCGCCCATCGTCCGCGACCGCAAAGGAGAATACCGCAAAGAGTTCATGGAGCTGCGCAAGCAGGGGTTTCAGCGGGTGAAAGTTGATGGTGAATTCTATGATCTGGATGAGCCACCAACTCTCGACAAGAAATTTCGCCATGACATTGACGTAGTGGTCGATCGGATTGTGGTACGCGAAGGGGTGGAAACCCGTCTGGCGGACAGCTTCCGCACGGCGCTTGATTTGGCGGATGGCATCACGGTTTTGGAAACCGCCCCCGCTGAAGGCGATCCCGAGCGCCACACATTTAGCGAAAAATTCGCCTGCCCGGTCTCTGGCTTTACCATCCCTGAGATTGAACCGCGTCTGTTTTCCTTCAACGCGCCCTTTGGAGCTTGCCCGGATTGCGACGGGCTGGGGGTTGAATTATTCTTTGACGAACGCTTAATCGTACCAGATCAAACCCTCAAAATATACGATGGGGCATTGGCGCCTTGGCGCAAAGGGAAATCCCCATACTTTCTGCAAACAATTGAATCTATTTCTAAACATTATAAATTCAATAGATCTACGAAATGGAAAGAACTGTCTGAAGAGGTGCAAAGGGTATTTCTCTATGGATCGGGTACCGAAGAAATCTTGTTTCGCTATGACGAAGGTGGCCGCGTTTATCAGGTTACCCGCACCTTTGAAGGCGTGATCCCCAACATGGAACGCCGCTACCGCGAAACGGACAGCAATTGGATTCGGGAAGAATTTGAACGCTACCAAAACAATCGCTCTTGCAGCACCTGCGGCGGGTATCGTCTGCGCGCTGAGGCTTTGGCGGTCAAAATCGTTGGCCTGCATGCGGGGCAGGTTGTGCAAATGTCAATCAAAGAAGCCTTTGATTGGTGCCAAAGGGTGCCAGAGCAACTCGGCAAGCAAAAGCTTGCGATTGCTGGGCCTATTTTGAAAGAGATCCGTGAACGTCTGGGGTTTTTGAACAATGTTGGTCTTGAGTATCTCACCTTGGCACGCAATTCTGGCACGCTTTCGGGCGGCGAGAGCCAGCGTATCCGCCTGGCCAGTCAAATCGGATCTGGCCTACAAGGAGTGCTTTATGTTTTGGATGAGCCCAGCATCGGGCTGCATCAACGCGACAACGACCGGCTGTTGACGACTTTGAAAAACCTGCGTGATCAGGGCAATACGGTGATAGTGGTGGAGCATGATGAAGAGGCCATTCGCGAGGCCGATTATGTGTTTGATATAGGGCCGGGCGCGGGCATTCATGGTGGTGAAGTTGTGGCCTGCGGCACGCCAGGTGAGATCATCGCCAACAGCGCATCAATCACTGGCGATTACTTGGCCGGGCGGCGTAAGATTGATATACCCAGCAAGCGCCGGAGTGGAAATGGGAAAAAAGTCACCGTGCGCAAGGCCAGTGGCAATAATTTACAAGATATCACGGTGGACTTCCCCTTGGGGCAATTTGCGTGCGTCACAGGCGTTTCGGGGGGCGGAAAGTCAACGCTGACCATTGAAACCCTTTTTAAAACCGCCTCCATGAACCTGAACGGAGCCCGGCAGACCCCTGCACCCTGCGAGGCCGTAAAAGGGTTGGAGCATCTTGATAAGGTCATCGACATTGATCAGCGCCCCATTGGCCGCACGCCGCGTTCAAATCCTGCCACCTACACTGGCGCCTTCACCCCAATCCGCGATTGGTTTGCCGGTCTGCCGGAATCCAAGGCGCGCGGTTATAAACCGGGACGATTCTCCTTTAACGTGAAAGGCGGAAGGTGTGAGGCTTGCTCCGGCGATGGTCTAATCAAGATTGAGATGCACTTTTTGCCAGATGTCTATGTGGAATGCGAGACCTGCAAAGGTGCGCGCTACAATCGTGAAACGCTTGAGGTAAAATTTAAGGGACAATCGATTGCCGACGTCTTGGATATGACTGTCGAATCGGCGCAGGAATTTTTCAAAGCCGTGCCATCCATTCGGGAGAAAATGGACGCTCTTGTGCGCGTTGGGCTCGGATATATCAAAGTTGGTCAGCAAGCTACGACCCTCTCCGGCGGCGAGGCTCAGCGGGTAAAACTGTCAAAAGAACTGTCCAAGCGCAGCACCGGCCGGACCCTCTATATTCTCGACGAGCCCACTACAGGACTGCATTTCGAGGATGTTCGCAAGCTTCTGGAAGTACTTCACGAATTGGTGGATCAAGGTAATTCTGTGATTGTGATTGAGCATAATTTAGATGTGGTGAAAACGGCTGATTATATCATTGATATAGGCCCGGAAGGCGGCGATGGTGGGGGGCAAGTTGTAGCCAAAGGCACGCCTGAGGCAGTTTCAAAGGTCGCGGTAAGCCACACTGGCCGCTATCTCAAACAGATGCTGGAGCCAAAGCGCATCGTCGCGGGTTAAGCCTGCGGCTTGTTTAGGATAATATCCAAGAGGCTTTGCACCTCTGTGGCATTCAACCGGTCAAACCTGCCGCAAAGAGCTTCTATTTTGGCGGCGGTCTGCGCGCCCAAAATAGGGTCGGCAAACAGGTGAAACTTGGCCGATATCTCTGCATCGCTGAGCGGCAGATCCGTGTCCCCGCGCGGGGTACGCGGATCCGCATCGTGGCGGGTGCCATCGCGCATGAAGATTGAGACCTGCGCCCAGCGTTTGCCATCGCTGATCTGCGTCAAATGCGGATCATCTATGAGGGTTGTGGCGGTGCTGATCCGTAGGATGTCGGGATCCTTTAACGACAATATATCCAGCTCCTGCACGCCAACCTGACCGCGCACAATCATGCACGCCACTGGAAAGGCAATGGAGTAGGCAAACTCATCCGCGCTCACAGGCCTATGGCCCGCAAGCCGTGTGGCGTTGTGGAAGGTTTTAATCTCCACCGACGCGACATCATGATGCGACAGACTGTGCCGCCCCATCAATTCAGCCGCGGCATCGATGCTTGGGTGTGACCAGCGGCAGCAGGGATAGGGTTTGTAATGGGTGTCGGAAACCAACTTCCATCTCTGTCCCAGTCCCTGCCAATGTAGGCCCTGGCAGGTGAGTGCCGGCGCGCCTGTAAAGCCGTTCTGAGCCAAAAATCCAGCCATAACGCCCGTCGGTGCGCCCCAGCCTACGCCATCGCGGACCATGGTAGGATGATCGATGCAGCGCATCATCTGGCTGCGGGGGCCGTGGTATTCTCCAATCCCGGCTGCTTCATGAATTTGCCTCGGACTGCATCCCAATATCCGTGCTGTCATAGCTGCGACCCCGACTGCGGTCCAAGCGCCAGAGGTGTGATAATCCGCGCAGGTGTCATGCTGCGTGAGGCCCGCGCGGTAGGATATCTCGTAGGCCAGCGCCAAATAGGTCGCCAAGTCTTGGCCGGTCATGGTGCGATTATCGACCATTGCAAAGAGGGCAGGAAAAATAGCGGATCCCGCGTGGCCTTTGCAGGGGGAGGTGCCATCATGGGCGTCCACACTGTCGATGGCCATCGCCCCAGCCATGGCGGCCCCTGCCGCGCTGGCGTTGTTTCCGTCAAAGAGGCAGCGGGCTGAAGATTCGGTGGTGGCGCCAAACATCATGCGTGCGGCTTTGGTGCCAATCTGTGCCATTTTACTTCGCGACCCAATGGCCGCCACCCCAAGCGTGTCGAGCAAGGAACGACGCAAGACCTGCAGAACATCTTCAGGCAGGGCCTTATAGGCCAGACCAGCGGCAAAATCCTGCATTAACATGGCGTCTCCTATGCACGGCTGCGTTTCTCAAACCTTGGCAGCATAGCTGAAAAATCCTGTCCTGCGCCGTCTTCTTGTTCCACAAAAGTTTGATAAAGAGCTGTTGCCGCGGCCCCCATTGGGGTATCCGCATCCACATCTCCGGCGGCTTGCTGTGACAAGCGCAGATCCTTTAACATAAGTTCAGCGGAAAAACCGGGTTTATAGTTGTTATCCGCAGGACTTTGTGGGCCAATGCCTGGGGCTGGGCAGTAGGCGTTCATGGTCCAGCTGTAGCCGGACGACGTACTGACCACATCAAACATTGCCTGACGGTCCAGTCCCAGCTTATCGGCCAGCGCAAAGGCCTCACAGGTACCAATCATGGTTATTCCTAGAATCATATTATTGCAAATTTTAGCCGCTTGGCCATTGCCTGCCGGACCGCAATGCACAGATTTCTGCCCCATAACATCAAAAAGAGGCCCGGCGATTTCTAAAGCCTGATCTGTTCCACCAACCATGAATGTCAAGGTGCCAGAGACAGCGCCACCAACTCCGCCAGAGACTGGTGCGTCGAGAAAGCCAACCCCATGATCCTGAGCCAGCTGATCAATCGCCCGCGTTGTGGCGACGTCAATGGTTGAGCAATCGAGCAAGACCGCGCCATGTGTCATGGCCGGCAGAATTTTATTAGCCACAGACTGGGCAATTGCGCCATTGGGCAGCATGGTGATGACCACATCCGCGTCGCGGGCAGCCTCTTGGGCGCTTCGCGCTGCGCTAACGCCTTTCGGTACAACGCCTACGGGGTCAAATCCCGTTACCTCATGACCGGCATTGACTAAATTGACGGCCATCGGTGCGCCCATATTTCCAAGTCCTGCAAATCCAATTTTCATATCATGTCTCCGTGAGGTCTAGGGTTTGGGCACCAAGGGGGAGCAGCATTGCGGTGGCAGCAGGCAGAAGCGAGTCGATCAGGCTGTGCTGCCATTTTGGGCTGCGATCTTTGTCGATTACCATGGCGCGTATGCCTTCGATGAAGTCGCCCTGTTCCGCCGATCTATAGGTGAAGCGGTATTCCATTTCTAAAGCGGGCATGATGCCATTTAATACTCGCACCCGGTGGATCATCTCAATTGTTGCCGCCATCGATAGGGGGGACGGTTTGGACAGCTTTTTCAAGGTCTCAATGGCAAAGACACCGCCGGAGTGCTGCAGGTTGAATACTATATCGGTGAAATACTCACCGCGGAAAAACTTAGCGACCTCCGACTCAATCTGTATGAGCGGGGCAGGGCCGGGATCTATGGCGGCCTTTGTGACGGCGTCCACTGTGCCCGTGTCGCAAATTGATTGGATTACTGCGGGCCAGTGGCTTTGCGGGATATAGTGATCTGAAAAGCCCATGAAAATTGCGTCAGCGGGCCCCATGCGCCCCATGGTGGTACCAAGATATTCGCCAAAATATCCTGGCGCACGGGCCAGAAGCAAGGACCCGCCTACATCTGGGACTAGGCCAATACCGCATTCCGGCATCGCTATTTGGCTGTTCTCACAAACAACACGATGGGACACATGGCACCCAAGCCCCACGCCGCCGCCCATGGTAAAACCATGCAGGAAGCTGACAATGGGTGTGGGGCTGGCTGCGAGCTTGGCGTTGAGGCGATATTCGTCCGTCCAGAACCTGCGCCCATATTCAAAATCGCCCACACTGGCCGTTTCATACATAACAGCAATATCGCCGCCAGCGCAAAAAGCGCGTTCGCCCGCGGCATCCAGAATAATGACCACTACATTGGGGTCAGCCTCCCATTGATCTAGCAGGACTTCGATTTGTAAGCACATATCATAGGTGAGCGCGTTGAGAGCCTTGGGCCGGTTGAGAGTTATGCGGCCTGCCGCGCCATCTATCCGAGCAATCAGATCGCTCATGCTCTGAGGCTTCGCGCTATGATCACACGCATGATTTCATTGGTGCCTTCCAAGATTTGGTGAACTCGCAGATCGCGAACGGTCTTTTCGATGCCATAATCGGCCAAATAGCCATAACCGCCGTGTAATTGCAGGCAATCATTGGCCACTCTGCTGCCCATATCTGTCACTAACTTCTTAGCCATGGCGCAGAAATGCGTGGCATCGGGCGTACCATTATCCAGCTTCCAGGCCGCTTGCCGCAGGAAGGTGCGGCCTGATTGCAGCTCAATTTCCATATCCGCCAGGCGAAACTGCAGCGCTTGAAACTTGTCGATGGATTTGCCGAAGGCTTTACGTTCCGCCATATAGACAAGCGTTTGGTTAAAGGCTTGCTGTGCTGCGCCGAGGGAGCAGGCCGCAATGTTGAGCCTACCTCCGTCCAGCCCTGCCATCGCATAGGCGAAGCCGCGGCCCTCTTCGCCAAGTAGGTTTTCGATGGGTGTTTTGCACCCGTCCAGCTGCACTTGGCGGGTGGGCTGCGAGCGCCAGCCCATTTTCTCTTCAAGACCGCCGAAGGATAGCCCTTCCGCCCCATCCTCTACGATCAAGGCCGTGACGCCGTTTGGGCTGTCATCGCCAGTGCGCGACATGATGATATAGGCATCCGAATAGCCACCACCAGAGATGAAGGCTTTGGTTCCGGTCAGGTTGTAGTCTTTGTTGGATTTCACCGCTTTGGTCTTCAGAGCAGCGGCATCAGAGCCTGATCCTGGTTCGGTGAGGCAATAGGAGAAAAACATCTCCATGCTCAGCGCTTTGGGTAGGTATTTTGCACGCAGGTCATCAGATCCAAACTTGTCGATCATGGCCGCGCACATGTTATGAATGGACAGAAATGCCGCCACAGAGGGGCAGGCCATCGACAGCGCCTCAAATACCAAGGTTGCATCCAGCCGTGTCAGACCGGATCCACCATTTTGCTCACCCACATAAAGCCCACCAAAGCCCAGCTCAGCCAATTCTGGCCAAAGAGTTTTTGGAATTTCGCCAGCCGTTTCCCACTCCCGCGCAAAGGGAGCGATATGGGTGACGCCAAAATCACGGGCCATGTCAAAAATGGCTGTCTGTTCTTCGGAGAGCGCAAAATCCATGTGCCAGTTCCTTTGGTTGTTTTAATCAAGTGAAGCAAATCCCAAGGCAGGAATCTAGCTCCTAATTGTGGGCGGTCCCATATGGAAATTTGGGACCAGAAGGGCCCCAATCTTTTGTATAGCAGTTTTTTATTCCATGATTGGAATAGAGAACTCGCCCCCTTCTTTAGTTCCAGAGGGCCAGCGGGCGGTCACAGTTTTTGTACGTGTATAGAATTTAAACGCGTCTGGACCATGCTGGTTCAAATCACCAAATACTGATTTTTTCCAGCCGCCAAAGGTATGATAGGCTAAAGGTACTGGAATAGGTACGTTGATGCCGATCATGCCCACATTGACGCGATTGGCAAAATCACGCGCTGTATCCCCATCACGGGTAAAGATAGCGGTGCCATTGCCATATTCGTGGTCCATGGCCAGACCGAGCGCCTCTTCATAAGTTTGAGCACGCACAGTGGAGAGCACAGGGCCAAATATTTCATACTTGTAGATATCCATATCCTTGGTGACATTATCGAATAAATGCGCGCCAACAAAGAACCCGTTTTCATATCCTTGAAGATTAAAATTACGACCATCTACAACCAAACTTGCGCCTTGATCAATTCCAGTTTGCACTAAACGCTCAATATTGGCTTTTGCTGCGGCTGTGACCACTGGACCGTAATCCACATCACTGCCCGCTGTGTACGGCCCAACCTTTAGGGCTTCTACTCTTGGGATTAGTTTTTCCATTAATCGATCTGCGGTCTCGTCGCCTACGGGTACCGCTACTGAAATGGCCATGCAGCGTTCGCCTGCCGCACCGTAACCTGCGCCCAAGAGCGCATCAGCAGCTTGGTCCATATCTGCGTCCGGCATAATAATCATATGGTTTTTGGCTCCACCAAAACATTGAACCCGCTTGCCTTCCGCGCAGCCGGTTGCATAAATATATTCAGCTATAGGTGTTGAGCCGACAAAGCCGATGGATTGGATTATATCGTGATGCAAAATCGCATCTACGGCTTCTTTATCGCCATTCACAACCTGCAAAATACCTTTTGGTAGGCCGGCCTCTTCAAACAGTTCTGCCAGCATTAAAGGAACAGACGGATCACGCTCGGATGGTTTGAGGATAAAAGCATTGCCGCAGGCAATCGCTGGGGCAAACATCCACATTGGGATCATGGCTGGAAAGTTGAACGGGGTAATGCCCGCCGTCACCCCCAAGGCCTGACGCATGGAATACATGTCAATGCCCGGGCCCGCGCTGTCTGTATATTCACCCTTGAGCAATTGCGGCGCGCCGATGCAATATTCGACAACTTCCAAACCACGGATCACGTCGCCTTTGGCGTCGGGCATGGTTTTGCCATGCTCTCGGCTCAGAGTCTCGGCTAATTTGTCCATGTCGCGGTTCAAAAGGTCCACGAATTTCATCAAAACTCTGGCGCGTCGCTGTGGGTTCATGGCGGCCCAAGCGGGTTGGGTGGCTGCGGCGATGCTAACAGCCATATCCATTTCAGCAGCATTCGCCAGTGGCACAATGGCTTGCACCTCACCGGTTGCTGGATTGTAAACATCAGCGAAACGGCCTGATGTGCCCTTAACATGGGTGCCATTGATATAGTGGGTGAGTTCTTGCATCGTATCTCTCCTAAAGTTTAACCCTGTGTAGTCTTGCATTTATGTGAATAAAAGGGGCAATTAGCCAAAATCATACTGCAAAAATGTAAGGGTGTTATGGAAAATTGGGATGATCTACGCATATTTTTAGCGGTAGCGCAGGCGGGTAGCCTGACAATTGCGGCGCAGGTTCTTAAAATTGATCCTGCCACGGTTAGCCGACGGATTGCCCGATTGGAAATGGCCCATACAACGCCGTTATTTTCAAAATCTCCTAAGGGCTATGAGTTGACCGAAGCCGGGCACGGTCTGGTGGCGCATGTGGATGCGGCGCAATCTTCTTTTAGTGCGGGGCTTGGGGCCTTGCGGGGTGACGGCGAAGGGTTGATGGGGCAAATTCGGATTGGTGCTCCTGATGGCTGCGCCAACTTTCTTTTGCCCCAGGTCTGCGGACAAATCACCAAGGACTACCCAGAGCTAGATATTCAGATTGTGGCTTTGCCGCGGGTGTTGAACCTGACACGCCGCGAAGCGGATATGGCCATCGGTGTGAGCCAACCGACAGCGGGGCGTTTGATCGTCCAAAAAATTGCAGATTATCGTCTGCATTTGGCGGCGTCAGTGGAGCTTTGGGACAAATTTAAAGAACCCAAAATACTCAACGATCTGCGTGGGCTGCCGACGGTGGGTTATGTGCAGGATATGATTTTTGACAAAGAATTGGATTATCTGGAGCCGTTGGGGTTGCGTCGGGTACAGCTGGCGTCAAATTCAATCTCGGTGCAAATGAATTTACTCCGGCAGGGGGCCGGGGTGGGCATTGTGCATGATTTTGCCTTGCCCTTTGCGCCTGAGTTGCGGCGCATTTTAATTGACCAGCTGTCCTTAACCCGTAGTTTCTTTTTGATCCGTTCTGCCGATGATAGGCTAAACCGGCGGCTCAACTTATTTGCTGAGGTGCTTTTGTCTGGAATTCGTACCGAAATTTTGCGTTTGGAAGCTTTGGCCTTGGCTTAGGGCCCTTTATTTTAAGGTTAGCGCTGTCACGCGCTTGCAATTCTGGTGAAATATGGCTTGTTGGTCGCATCAAATCGGAGAACACCAGATGCGCACAGGCCTTTACCCCGGAACATTTGATCCTATCACCCTTGGTCACATCGATATCATCCGTCGCGGCTGCGCCTTGGTAGATCGTTTAGTGATTGGCGTGGCCATCAACCGCGACAAAGGCCCATTGTTTGACCTCAATGAACGTGTGGCGATGATCGAAGCAGAAGCACGGCGGTTGAATGCGGAAACTGGCACCGAGATTGTGGTGCATCCCTTTGAAAATCTGCTGATCGATTGCGCGCGGGATGTGGGCGCTGGTATTATCTTGCGTGGTCTGCGGGCTGTGGCAGATTTCGAATATGAATATCAGATGGTTGGTATGAACCGGCAACTGGATTCCAGTATCGAAACCGTGTTTTTAATGGCCGAAGCGCAGCATCAGGCAATTGCCTCTAAACTGGTCAAAGAGATTTGTCGCTTGGGTGGGGATGTGTCGAAGTTTGTCACCCCAGAGATTGATGCGGCTCTAAAGGACCGCCTGCATGCCACGGAACGTTAAACTATCGTTTAGATCAATTTCCCTATGGCAACTGCGGTATCAGCCATGCGGTTTGAGAAGGCCCATTCGTTGTCATACCATGACAAAACCCGCACCATATCACCGCCCATGATTAGGGTTTGATCGGCGTGAAACACCGAGGAATGCGGGTCATGGTTAAAATCTGATGACACAAGTGGTTCGTCAATCACGTTTAAAACGCCCTTGAGCGGACCCGCTGCTGCTGCCTGCATCATCGCGGTAATCTCAGCGATATCCGTATGACGGCCAGCTTCAAATGTCAGATCGACTGCAGAAACATTTGGAGTTGGCACGCGCATCGCCACACCGTCCAGTTTTCCGTCCAGCTCTGGCAACACCAAGCCGACAGCTTTTGCCGCTCCGGTGGTGGTGGGGATCATAGACAAAGCGGCAGCCCGCCCCCGATAAAGATCACTATGGGTGCGGTCCAAAGTCGGTTG
>Ga0302130_1001400_pt1 | contig 12309 bp, 13 predicted proteins | sample CB9_surface_MG_FD_203117 | JGI IMG/M metagenome (GOLD analysis project Ga0302130, IMG submission 203117) | Marine microbial communities from Western Arctic Ocean, Canada - CB9_surface | ecosystem: Environmental > Aquatic > Marine > Oceanic | place: Canada: Western Arctic Ocean | collected... | reverse complement strand
TGAATAAGTTCAGATAGATGTGAGACTGATTTTTGTTGCCAAGATTTAGGCGGCCTCGGAGACTGAGTATTGTAAAAAACCAACTCACGAGGCCAATATGCAAATCCTAAGACAGCACAAGAACGTTTATAAACTTTATGCATGGGCGCGAACACAAGAATGTTTGGATGCATATCGTATCAAATACGAAGACAGGGTTCGGCATTGGAACGCCTTACGCGCAGAAGGCGTTTCCCTAACTAAATGCGCTAAATTTGTCGGCATCTCCCGCGCGACATACTACCGTCACAAGCGGATATTGAAGGACTTGGCTCAGGCAATTCTACCGCCATCAAAGGCTCTGAAGCACCGCAGCAAGACACAGTGGGGCGAGGCAGAAAAGCAGTTGGTGCTTGAGGTTCGGCGCGATAATGAAACCTTTGGAAAGGAGAAAATCGGGGTTGTTTTGCGCCGTGATAAAAACCAAACCATAAGTGATAGCACCGTGGGGCGCATCCTGAGTTTTCTACGACAGAAAGGTCTGATCACACGATCAAGGTCTGCACCCCAAAAGCGTACACGTAACTTCTCCAAAGGCCATGCCAAAGGGTGGAAATACAAGGATTACACAGATATAGAGGTAGGTGAGCGTGTGCAAATCGATCATATGACTGCGACTAAGAACGGTGTCACGTGCAAACATTTTCAAGCATGGGAGCGGCGTAGTAAACATATCCACGCGCAGGTGTATTCGAATGCCACAGCACGTTCTGCCAAACGGTTTTTACTAGAGCTTGTGGAAATCGCTCCCTATAAGATCATCTCAATTCAAGTCGATGGTGGGTCTGAGTTTATGGCCGACTTTGAGACGGCATGTGAGCAGATGAAAATCCCGCTGATTGTACTGCCACCAGCCAGACCAAAATACAACGGTGGCGTTGAACGTGGCAACCGTACCTTTCGCGAGGAATTCTATGCGTGTCGTGATCTCATTGCCGACAGCATAGGAGCTATGAGGTTTGATCTGCGAAAAGCTGTCGAAAAATACAACACATTCAGGCCGCATCACGCCTTGAAAGGTAAAACCCCCATGGAGTACCTTCGAATCACTCAGGCCGAAGCCGCGTGAGTCTCAAAAGACCTGAACCTATACAATGATCGCCTACAACAATTCAGGCCAATCGAGGCGACAGCCGAAGAGGCTTGAGGGTGATGGCTGGCGATAATCGCAGTGCAAAGAAGAAACGTGAAGGCACTGGCCCGCGAACCTCGGCAGGCAAGGCGATCTCGTCGCAAAATGCGAGGCCCCATGGGCTAACCGCAGGGCCAGATGCGGGCTCTGTTCAGCAGTGGTTTCGCATAATACTCAACAGACCAGACGCAAAATTGCGTGTAGACGATGTGCTCTCCTTGGCCGAAATCTTGGCTCTGAGCCTTGCGCGTGCCGAGGTGCAATTAAGGTGCACCCACCTCGCACTGGCGGCCTTTGAAGCCCAAGACGACCCCCTGCTGCAAGAGATTTCTGAGCTGGAAACAAAGCAAATACTTTATGCCAAAATAATGGCCCACGCTGAGACACCAAAACTGTTATGGCAGGCGATTAAATTGATTGCCAGGGTGGATAAACGGCGCATGGATGAGCTTCAAATATTCATCTACCGCAAGCGTCGCCTGCTGAGGCGCTACCATTCGGAGGCAAAATCAAAACGCCGAACGGCATTCAAAAATTGGTGAGCATATTTGGAGGCGCCAGCTGAGGCTTTCTGATTTCCCGAAACGAACTCCCCAGCACTCGTAGCTCCACATAACAGACAATCTACGGGCTAGTTGCTTTGGAGCAATTTGCCTCACGTCGATTAATTTAGATTTTAACGGGCAAACTGCCCACTATTGTAAATACCAACACTTAAACGTATACACATACATATATACGGAGAAATATAATGTTTCAGACAAAAATTCGCAAAGTTGGAAATTCATCGGTCGTGACCATGAGTTCCGAAATGCTGGCAGCCTTGGATGTCAAGGACGGAGACACCGTCTACGTGACCAGGTCAGATGACAGCGGCTTGAAAATCTCTGCGCACGATCCGCAAGTTGTTGCGGCGCTAGAGGCCGCGGAGCGGGTTATGGACGAGAACCGTGACCTGCTTCAGGCCCTGGCATGAGTGACCCAATTTGGGTCCCGCTGGCTGCCGTATATGTGATCCACGATCGCCAAATTGCGCGCCACGGCGGTGCGTCGGGGCTGCGTGACAAGACACTGTTGGAGGCGGCGGTTATAAGGCCAGAAAACAAATTTTCTTACAAGCAGGCTGACACCTTTGCATGTGCCGCGGCCTATGCCTTTGGTATTGCCAAGGCGCACGCCTTTGTGGATGGGAACAAGCGCACTGCATTTGTAACCTCAGTCACATTCTTGCGTTTAAATGGGTATCAGTTCACGACAAGCCCCACCGATGGCCTGAGGTTCATGGAGTGTATTGCCACTGGTGAAGTGACGGAGTTGCAATTTGCAAGCTGGCTGCAGGCTGGTAGTCATAAATTATAGTGAGGTGAAAGGCCTTGGGCATCCATCTGGTGGAAAGTCACCATGTCGCTTATGATCAAAGGCAATCGAATTTGAAGCGTTGCAGATCCTCAAAATCTTTTTCAACGTTCATTAAACCCCACAAAGGAGTTTCAGCATGGCTAGCCGCATCCTCGCAGACGTCACGGTGAGTGTCACCGAGTTGCAAAAAGACCCAATGGGCACTGCAGCCTCTGGGAATGGCGCGGCCGTCGCAATTCTTAAGCGAAACGCGCTGGCATTTTACTGTGTGCCAGCTGGTGAGTATCACGCGATGGTCGACAGGCTCGATGACATAGAATTAAATGCGCTTGCTGAAGCACGCAGGGGCGGACCCTTTGTCGAGGTGGGCCTAGCTGAGTTGTAATCCCTAGTTCTCGAAATGCGCGATGAGGATGTGGCAGAAACTAGGCAATCTGGCTCAAGCACATTTAAGACAAAATAGCTGCGTGTCTCAATAATTCCTGTTCGTTGGCAGGCCAGCTTTTCGAGCTCAAAATTGATTACAGATCAAAATAAGCAGTGCCAAATACAGGTACCGCTTCAGAGCAATAGACGACACGCGTCTTGTGCAGATCGTTTCAATTGGGAAACTAGAATTCAATTCCATTTTGAGAATTCCACCGACCGAAAGAATCGAATTCTGAGTAGCTCAGTGCCCCAAGTATAGGAACATTCCACGTGCATTTCACAGCACCTAACCCCAATTCACTGCAAAACAGTCTTTCGGGAATATACCAAAAAGTTAAATTCAGAATGACCTACTAACCGAAACTCACTAAGCAATTACTCTGCCGCAGGCGAAACCGCTTGGATCTGCTGCTGGTCAACCTGGACGCGGGTTTCCTTGCCCATAAAGTCAAGCAAGACCCAGACGCGGGCGTCGCTGGTCATTTGCTCCACGGTGGCGATGAAACTTTCAAATGGGCCTGAGTGCATTTGCACCGACTGGCCCGCCTCAAAGTTCTCCAGGGGCACCACCTTACCGACACTGTCGCACCGCGCGCGCAGGCCAGCTATAAGTGCTGCCGGCATAGGCTTGGGGCCCTCGGAAAAGCTGAGCATGCGAGATACGCCGTAGGTTGAGTTTATCTGCCGCCACGGGGCTGTCTCGGGATCGCAGACCACAAACATATATCCCGCGAACAGCGGCCGTATCACGTTCTCAAATTTGACCACCGTGCGCCGCGTCACCTCATGCATCGGCAGAAATGTCTCAAACCCCTGCCGCTGCAGATTGCGCACCGCAATCTTGTGGCTGTTGGGCTTAAACTGCACGATGTACCACGAGAGTGTGTCCGACGGTGTCATGTAATTTCCTGCATTTCAGGCATATGCATAGGTTATTTTTCGCTCTCCGCCAAGTGGACAATCATCAGGTAAACCAGTGATCCCTCATACTATTGCCTCACACCTTCGCTGTCATGCCTTTTAGGTTCTCATTGTTTCGTGTATCGAACTCACTAATTGACCAGCAAGGATTTCAACATGCCAAAAATTGTACGAAAGGCGGTATTCCCTGTCGCGGGATTTGGGACACGGTTTTTACCGGCCACAAAGGCCATGCCAAAGGAATTGCTGCCGATCGTCGATAAGCCGCTGATCCAATATGCAGTTGAGGAAGCTGTACGCGCCGGAATTGATACGCTGATTTTTGTGACGGGGCGCAACAAGCGCGCCATTGAGGACCACTTTGACGCCAATCTTGAGTTGGAGGCAGCCCTTCGCGCCAAGGGAAAGCACGCGCAGGCGGATATGGTTCACAATATCCTGCCAAGCGGGGTGGAGTGTATCTTCGTGCGCCAAGCGGAGCAGCTGGGCTTGGGCCACGCAATCCTGTGTGCCGAGCGCGTTGTCGGCGATGAGCCCTTCGCAGTTTTGCTTGCGGATGACTTTTTAACGCAGCAAAGCGCCTCGGCTAAATCAAATGTAACCAACGACTTAATAAATGCGTTTGAGACCACCGGCCAAACGCAATTGTCTGTCATGCGGGTGCCCGGTGCTGACATCTCCAAATATGGGGTGATCGTACGTGGTGATGCCCCAGGTGTAGTTGCGGGGCTTGTGGAAAAGCCCAGCGTTGAGGAGGCGCCCTCAGATATGGCCTCGATTGGGCGCTACATCCTCACGCCAGATATCTTTGATGTGCTGCGAGACTTGCCCGCGGGCAGCGGCGGAGAAATCCAGCTGGCTGACGCGATTAACATTAAAGCCCAGCGGGGCAACGTGAACTCTGTGCACTCAACGGCCCTGCGCTTTGATTGCGGCTCGGTAGATGGGTTTCTGGCGGCGATCTCTCACGTCTCTAACCTGCGCGATAGCTAGAATTACTGATACGTTTTGGGCACAGCTTAGGGAGGACACGCGCCCCTTAAGACCGGTGCTGCCTGACGCGCCGATACGCCAAGCCAAGGCCAATTCCGATAAGCACGCCGAGCGTATCTGCGACCCAGTCACTTAACTCTGCGCTGCGGTTGAAGGTGGGCTGTATCAGCTCAATAGTGGCGCCAAAGGCGCTGGCACCGATGAGGACGGGGATCAACCCGAACCGGCCCGTGCGCGCAAGGGGAAAGGCAAGGGCCGCGAAGGCCATGAAGTGTACCAACTTGTCGGCCCCGTCGGGCGCTGGGGGCGGCGCCTCAAGCGGCCAGAGCATCGCTGTGGTTAGGACGGCCGTCACGACCACGGTGAGGGGGATGTCGAGATATTTGCGCATTCCCAGCGTCTATCTGTGCGGCACGCAGGGCGCAAGCTTACCTATTAAAATTGGATATTCCAGTCAAACTAGAAACCTTTGAGCGAACAGGGACTTGGGGCTTCCGATATGCTATCTTTATAAGATATAAACCAGCGCCCTTAAGCGTAGCTTTGAAGATCAAGCGCCCAAGATCACCCTTACTTATTCTGTCCCCAGCATCGCAAGATCGGACAATATCGGGCAATTGGGGCGGTCGTCGCCGGCGCAAGCCTCTACCAGATGTGATAGAATGCGGTGCATTTCTGTGAGCTTCGTTAGCTTTTCATCAATTCGGGCCAGATGTTGCTTGGCAATCGCTTTAACATCAGAGCTCGCCCTACTGTCGTTTTCGTAGAGTTGCAGCAAGGCACGGCAATCCTCGATGGTAAAACCAAGAGAACGCGCCCGGCCCAAAAATGCCAGCTTATGCACATCGGTATCGCGAAAACTGCGGTAGCCGTTGGCATTGCGCAGCGGGCGGATAAACCCGATATTTTCATAATATCGAATGGTTTTGATTGGCAGCCCCGAAAGTTTCGCCGCATCGCCAATATTCATCTCAAACTCCTATCACTCATAGCCATTTTACGCCCCTGCCCCAGCGGCAGCAGCAAAGCGCAGGCGCAGGGCATTTCCAAGCACAAACACGGATGACAGCGCCATGGCCCCTGCGGCCAAAATGGGCGACAGGACGATGCCGAAGCTTGGATATAGAATCCCCGCCGCCACCGGGATCAGCGCTACATTGTAGCCAAAAGCCCAAAACAAGTTTTGCTTGATATTACGCAACGTACGGCGAGACATTTCGATGGCGTTCACCACTCCCAACAAATCCCCCGACATCAACACAACATCCGCGCTCTCGATGGCAACATCCGTACCCGTGCCGACAGCTATTCCCACATCAGCAGAAGCCAAGGCCGGAGCGTCGTTGATCCCGTCACCAACAAAAGCCAGGCCACGGGCTTTGAGTTTCAAGGCCTCTACCGCGGCCACTTTTTCGGCGGGCGACACTTCAGCAAAGATATGCTCAATACCAAGTTCCTTGGCGAGGGCTTCAGCTGTTTCCTGTCTGTCACCGGTGATAATAGCCACTTGCACGCCACAGGCCCGCAGGTGCGCAATTGCGGCCTTTGTGGTGGGTTTCAACGCATCTGACACGGCAATGACAGCGGCAAGCTGCCCATCAATTGAGGCAAATATCGCAGACTTTCCCTGTAGAGCCAAAGCATGCGCCTTAGAATGCAACGCGTCGGTCATTATCCCCCGCGCTTGCAACAGACGCTGTGAGCCTATCAAAACCTCCTGCCCCGCCACCAAAGCGCGGATCCCTAATCCGGGGATCGCTTCAAAATCCTGCGTTGCAGGGAGGGTGAGCGTCTCAGCTTTTGCAGCGTTGACAATCGCAAGCGACAAAGGATGTTCCGAGCCCTGTTCCGCGGCGGCGAGTGTGGTCAAAACCTGGCCACGCTCAAACCCCTTGGTGATCTCGAAATCTGTAAGAGTTGGGCAACCTTGGGTCAAAGTACCGGTTTTGTCGAAGGCGACAAAATCAACATCTGCGAGACGTTGCAGTGCATCACCTTTGCGAAACAGCACCCCCAGTTCGGCCGCGCGCCCCGTGCCCACCATGATAGAGGTCGGCGTGGCCAATCCCATGGCGCAGGGGCAGGCGATAATCAAAACCGAGACCCCAGCGACCAAAGCATAAGGCACCGAAGGCGCAGGGCCAAACACCAGCCAGACGGCGACTGTGGTGAGCGCCAGTAAGATCACCACAGGCACGAACCATAGCGTCACCCGGTCCACCAGGCCTTGGATTGGCAGTTTTGCGCCCTGAGCCTGCTCAACCAGCTCGATGATCTGAGAGAGCGTTGTATCAGCGCCCACACGTGTCGCCTGATAGACCAGTTGGCTCAGCCCATTGACCGTGCCGCCAGTCACCATATCACCCGCAGTTTTTTGAACCGGCTCCGGCTCACCAGTGATCATACTTTCATCAATATGACTGCTGCCCTCCAGAACCGAGCCATCCACCGCCACCCGCTCACCCGGACGCAGGCTGAGCATGTCGCCTATGGCGATGTCATCGATTGCAACTTCCACGTAATCGTCCCCGCGCAGCACTCGGGCTGTTTTGGCCCTCAGGCCCAACAGGCTTTGAATGGCTTGCCCGGTGCGGCCCTTGGCGCGATTTTCCAAAAACCGGCCAAACAAAATCAACACCACGATCAAAGCCGCGGGCTCATAATAAACAGCCACGACACCTTCTGGCAGCAGATGCGGCAGAAAGGTTGCCACCACGGAATAGAGATAGGCAGCAGATGTTCCCATGGCCACCAAAGAATTCATATCGGGTGCGCCGCGCAAAAGGGCTGGAAAGCCGAGACGATAGAAACTTAACCCCGGACCAAACAGCACCAGTGAGGTGAAGAAAAATTGAATGACCCAGCTGGACTGATGGCCAATCGTGGCCATAATTAGACCATCAAACCCCGGGATAACATGCCCACCCATGCCCAGCAGGATTACCGGAGCCGCCAAAAGCCCGGCAAATCCCGTGCGCCGTACATAGGCTTTTGCCGCCAACTCCGTGCGCTGTTGCGCCTCTGATGAGGCCTCTTGGGAATTCAACTTCGCCACATAGCCCGCCTGAGTGGAAGCGGTCAAAATATCATGGGCTGACACTGCACCTTCAACAAAGGTGACCGTCGCGGTGTCGGACGCCAAATTGACATCCGCGCGCGTTACTCCAGGCACTTGCAGCAGTGCTCGCTCCACCCGCCCCACGCAAGACGCGCAGGACATGTTGCTTACTGAAATCACGATTTTGTCTAGGGCACTCATGGTGTTCTCCTCTGCTCCTGCTCCACATAAAGCCTCCCCTAACTAGAGGGTCAAGGGGCTGGTGCCTCAATAGCAGACTGCTGGGCACTTATTATTCACATAGTTCATAACAAATATGGTAGGGAGGTCAGATAATTTGACCGTTGGAGGCTGTGATGACCGTTATTAGTGCGACAGGAACTGTGACCGTAGTCTCTGATTCCGGAGTAGAAGCTCAAGCTATTGTGGTGTCCTCCACCCCCCGAAAAATCCGCGTAAACATGCAGGGTGTCGCGATGAACTTCCTGAGTGACCCAAAAGGAAATTGGATCGCTCGGCTATCTGGCTTATCTTTTTCATTGCTCAAACAGTGAGATAAATGAATTATTGTGCATCTACTACCATACAAATTTCACTACAGCATCATTGATGGCTATAGGGTGTTTGCATATGGGAAAATATCAAGCACGATGGCCGATGAAACTTCACATGGTTAAAACTGTTTTTTATCAGATGAACACCAAAGCGCGAAAAGCCAAATTTGAAAACCAAACCGCAGCAGCCCGGTGCAACCACACCGAGCATCGCGCATTTTGAAAGTTATTGTGCGGTCCAGCCACCATCGATTGGAATGCTCGTTCCCGTCACGTTGTGCGCAATCGGCGCGCAAAGCCAAACCGCCAATGCCCCAATTTCTGACGGATCTGCCGTGCGGGTGGAGGGTTGCTTTTCCGCAACCAATTCCGCCTTACCCGCTTCGCGATCACCACCATATTTTTCGGCCCGTGCCATGATTTGTGGCTCAATGAGGGGCGTATCAGTCCAACCGGGGCAGATGCAATTGACCGTGACCCCTCCGCTTTCTTTGCTACCAACATGGGCATATTCCAATGCAGCAACCTTGGACAGGCCCACCAATCCAAATTTCGCGGCCACATAAGGCGCTTTGTCTTTCGAGGCCACCAACCCATGCACAGAGGCTATATTAATGACCCGACCGTAGCCCCGTTCCGCCATGTTCGGCAAAGCGTGGCGCATCGTGTGCAGTGCGCCCGACAGGTTCACCGCTATAATGGCGTCCCAAGTGTCTCGGGTTAAATCTTTCAGGCTAACCGTTTTTTGGATGCCAGCATTGTTGACCAAAATATCCAAAGGCCCCCAAGCATCTACCGCATCTATCAGCGCCTCAATCGCGTCTGGATCGCGCATATCGCCCTCAAAAAACCGCACATCACTTGCGCCGGCCTCTTGCATCACTGTGGTCGCCTGCGCAATCTGGGCTACATCCGCCAACCCGTGCAGGGCAATTCGGGCCCCTTGTTCGGCCAGAGATTTGGCAATGGCCAAGCCAATGCCCTGAACAGAGCCCGTGACTAATGCAATACGCCCATTTAGATCATTCTTCATCACTTTCTCCATTTTCCAGCATTTGGCGCAGAGCTGTTTTCAACACCTTGCCATAATTATTTTTGGGCAGCTCTGCGACGAGCTGATACTCTTTTGGGCGTTTAAACCTAGCGATGTTGGCAATGCAGTGGGCATCAAGGTCACCTATCGAAACCTCATGACCGGGCGTGGGCACAACAAAGGCGACAACTGCTTCGCCCCATTCTGGATGCGGTTGTCCGACCACCGCCACCTCCGCCACAAACTCCAGTTCCAGCAAGACCTCTTCCACTTCCCGCGGATAAATATTGGAGCCGCCAGAGATGATCATATCTTTCGATCGATCATGCAGGGTGACGAAACCATCCTCATCCATCGCCCCCATATCTCCGGTCCACAACCAGCCATCTTGAATGGTCTTTGCCGAGGCCTCAGGGTTTTGCCAATAGCCGCTCATCACGATGGTCCCAGACACCAAAATCTCACCAATTTCACCCCAAGGCAATGTTGCTCCCGCCTCATCGCCGATGCGAACCAGCACAGGGCTTTGCGCCACCCCAACCGAGCCCAGACGCGCGCGCCAATTAGGATGTGTGCGGTCGCTGACAAAACCTCGGCGCAAGGCTGTGATCCCCATAGGGCATTCCCCCTGGCCATAAACCTGCACAAACTTATCCCCCAAGATCTCAACAGCCGCGATGATATCAGCAACATACATTGGCCCGCCCGCATAGGTGATTGTTTTGATACCCTGCCCATTACTGCCAATGGCACGCGCCCGCTCGACAAGACGTTTGACCATGGTTGGGGCAGCAAACATTGAAACATTGTCGATCTTAGGCGCCAGACCCAAGATTTCATCCGCATCAAATCCATGACTGTCCGGCACCACGTGCCGCGCGCCCTTGATCACATGCATAAAGTTATAAATCCCCGCCCCATGCGACATGGGGGCCGCATAGAGGATTGCGTCTTCGGCGGTGACGTCATCCACATCGCTAAAATAGGTCAGGGCCATAGAACTGATATTGCCCGCGCTGATCATCACCCCTTTTGGTCGACCTGTGGTCCCTGAGGTGTAAAACAACCACAGCAGCTCATCGTCATGGATCACCATAGGCCGCGTCATTTCTGCGTGTTGGCGCAGTAAGGCAAACTCCGGGTGATCTGCATAGATCAGAGTTCTGAGACACTCTGGAGCAAGTGCCTGCAAGGCCTCCCCCACATCTGACGAGACAAAGGCAACCTCTGCGCCAGCATTCTCAATGATCCAAGCGGCCTCTTTCGCATGCAGCTTCGCGTTGATTGGCACCACAACCGCCCCCGCAAACCAAATGCCATACATAGCTTCCAGATATTCCGTGCGGTTGCTCATGAAGAGGGCCACCCGGCTGCCTTTGCCAATTTTGTGCTCTGCGCTCAGCGCCCCAGCGATCGCCGCAACACGAGTTGCAAATGTGGCATAATCCGCCTCAATCGCCTCGCCTTTCAGCAAAGCAGGCGCTGCGGGAGATAAACGTGCGGTTCTGACCAGCCACTCCGCCGGGTTCATAGCCTGAACGTCTTTATAGATTTGCAGTCTACCGTGTCGTTATCCAACATGATCCCTCCTCCCATTGCGACACTCCTGCGTGTTGGAGCCACCTTAGGATTCAGCGATCAAACCTGCAATGATGCTTTCAAGCTCATGGGAAAGGAGACGCTAAGGTAGTCCTCAGTAGGAATAATCCTCATAAATCCGCGTCAGATCACCTTCCCAATCGCCATGATAGCGCGCCAGAAGTTCATCGGCGGGGGTTTGGCCGGTCTCTAGGCTGTCTTGCAGAGCATTCAGGAAATGCGTCTCATCAGGCACCATGCCACCGGCGCCGGTCCGCGCCCGCGCGGCCAAACCTGCGTTGGAAATGTTCACAGCTTGCCGGGCTAAGTCCATCATCTTGATGCCAGAAACTTCCGCCTGCAACCCGTCCACGGACGCCGAGACGCGCAGGGCATCCCGGGTTTCCGCATCCATAGATTTGACCAAATCCCAAGCTGCATCCAGCGACGGTTGGTCATACAACAGTCCCACCCAAAAGGCAGGCAACGCGCAGAGACGGCGCCATGGCCCACCATCAGCACCGCGCATTTCCATAAACTGTTTGATCCGCACTTCGGGGAATATCGTGGTCAGATGATCTGCCCAATCGCTGAGCGTTGGCATTTCACCGGGCAATGCTGGAAGCTGGCCTTTAAGGAAATCGCGGAAAGATTGTCCCAGAGCATTGATATATTTTCCGTCGCGATAGACGAAATACATCGGCACATCTAAGGCGTAGTCGACATAACGCTGAAAGCCCATGCCATCTTCAAACACAAAAGGCAGCATTCCCGTGCGATCTGCATCCAGATCCCGCCACACCCGAGCACGCCAAGATTTGTGACCATTCACCTTGCCTTCAAAGAAAGGCGAATTGGCAAATAACGCGGTGGCCACCGGCTGCAACGCCAAGGCCACGCGGAATTTTTGCACCATATCTGCCTCAGATGCAAAATCGAGGTTCACCTGAACGGTGCAGGTCCGGCGCATCATTGTGCGCCCCATCGTGCCGACCTTGCCCATATAGGTATCCATCAGCTGGTAGCGACCCTTGGGCATCAGCCCCACATCTTCATGCTGCCAAATTGGTGCGGCGCCCAATCCAATAAAGCCAACACCGATTTTATCAGCAATTTCTTTAACCTCGCGCAGGTGCACATTCACCTCATCGCAGGTCTCATGGATAGTCTCCAGAGGCGCGCCCGACAGCTCAAGCGCCCCGCCCGGCTCAAG
>Ga0302130_1001388_pt1 | contig 12381 bp, 8 predicted proteins | sample CB9_surface_MG_FD_203117 | JGI IMG/M metagenome (GOLD analysis project Ga0302130, IMG submission 203117) | Marine microbial communities from Western Arctic Ocean, Canada - CB9_surface | ecosystem: Environmental > Aquatic > Marine > Oceanic | place: Canada: Western Arctic Ocean | collected 2017-09-19 | reverse complement strand
AACAGCGTTTACGAAGAAGGTCTCTATATCCCCATTATGAAATTCGCCGATCGCGGTGTGGTGGACAAAACCTTAGTGCGGATTATCCGCGGCAATGTGCGCGAGCCTGACCAGCTGGTAGGCGACGTCTATGCACTGGCCACCTGCAATGAAATTGGCCACCGCCGCTTGGTAGAGATGATGTTGGAATTCAACCTCACGGATCTCACCGGCATTGCGAATTTCATCCTCAGCAATTCAAGGCGCGCCACGTTAGAACGGATCAATGCACTCGCCCCCGGCGTTGCTCATGGGGAGATGCGCAGCGATGGATATTCACATCCTGTAGATCTCAAGGTGCGCCTGAGCATCCAGAAAGATCGGGTGATCTGCGATTTTGAAGGCACCTCGGGGCTGGACAAGAAAGGCATAAACTGCCCCTTGGTCTACACAAAAGCCTATGCCTGCTATGCGCTAAAATGTGCGGTTGCGCCTGACATTCCCAACAATGCAGCCAGCCTTGCGCCTTTTGAAGTCATTGCACCGGAAAACACCATCGTGAATGCGTTGCACCCTGCCCCAGTCGCTCTGCGCCACGTTATTGGCCATATGGTCCCCGATGCGGTTTATGCAGCCTTAGATCAACTGCTTCCAGATATGGTGCCCGCGGAAGGCGCAGGCTGCCTATGTAACTTTCAAGTTTCCCTCCGCCCACGCACTGATGCGCCAGCGCCCTTACACGCCCGGCGCGCTGAGGTTTTGACATTCAACTCCGGTGGTTCCGGTGCGCGACCAGCCCTAGACGGAATGAACGCCACAGCTTTCCCCAGCGGCGTAATGACCATGCCCGTTGAAGCGACCGAGCAAGTTGGCCCAGTAATCATTTGGCGCAAAGAGTTGAGGCCCGACAGCGGCGGCGCGGGTCGCCATCGCGGCGGGTTAGGGCAATATATGGAAGTGGGCGCGCAAGAGGGTCATGAGTTTGACATTCAAGCAATGTTTGACCGCGTCAACCACCCTGCGAACGGTCGCCAAGGCGGTGACATTGGCGGGGCCACCTCCATCGGGCTGGACGACGGCACGGTGATGCGCGGCAAGGGCAAGCAATTCGTGCCCCATGGCCGTCGTGTCATTATGGCTTTCCCCGGTGGCGCTGGTTATGGTCCTGTGACCGAGCGATCAAGGGCTGAGATCCTGCGGGACCTAGCGGGCGGCTACATTTCACCACAAGCTGCCGCTAAGGCTTATGGGCTGGACGCTGACACAATCGATGACACTCTAAAACGTGCCCATAATGGAGAGGTTTTTTAAGATGGCTTTGGCACCCAGCACTCCGAAATTGTCCCATTATGATGTCGTCATTGTCGGCGGCGCGATGTATGGTAGTTCGGTCGCTTGGTGGTTGTCACGCAATTCAGATTTTGACGGCTCAATATTAGTGGTAGAGCGTGACATGAGCTTTGAGTTCACTTCGACTAGCCACACAAATTCCTGCATCCGTCAGCAGTTCTCAAACCCAACCAATATCCAAATCAGCCAATTCGGAGCAGAATTTATCAACAACTTCCGAAGCTTTTTTGATGATGATCCAAGAGTTCCAGAGATACATATCCAATCCTTCGGCTATATGTATCTTGCCGACAGCCCGGAGTTTGCTGCAACTCTGAAAGACAACCAAGCAATACAGGCCAAGCTAGGCGCTGGCACGCAGCATATGAATGCCGCTCAGATCAAAGCCGACTATCCGTTTTATATGGTCGACGACATTGTGGCTGGCAATCACAACCGGATCAACGAGGGCTATTTTGACGGTGGTACTATCTTCGATTGGTGGAAGCGCGCCGCGCGCGAAAAAGGCACAGAATACATTGAGAACGAGGTACTAAATATTGATATAAAGAGTAAACGCGTTACTGGGATAACGCTGAAGTCTGGAGAAAACATATTCTGCGGAACTCTGGTCAATTGTACGGGACCACGCGCAGTTGAGACCGCGCGCATGGCGGGTCTGGATCTACCAGTTGAGCCTCGCAAGCGTTACACCTTCATCTTTGACGCGCAAACCCCATTGGACTGCGACCTACCCTTAACTATCGATCCCTCCGGCGTGCATATACGCTCGGAAGGCAGCTATTATCTGGCCGGCTGCCCGCCAGATGACGATCAAGCGGTGGATTATGATGACTTCACCCAAGATCACGCAATCTGGCAAGAGAAGGTTTGGCCGATAATTGCAACTCGCATTCCACAATTCGAAGCCATCAAGCTCGTCAACAGTTGGGCGGGGCATTACGCCTATAATACCTTTGACCAAAACGCTGTAATTGGGCCACATCATGAGATTGAAAACTTCATCTTTGCCAACGGGTTTTCGGGTCATGGCTTTCAGCAATCGATGGCCATGGGCCGCGGCTTGTCAGAGATCATTACCTATGGCACCTATCGTAGCATTGACCTCACCCCCTTCGCCTACCGGCGCATTGCCCAAGGCAAACCCTTTACAGAAAAGGCTGTAATATAATGAAAAAACTTGTGTTAACCGGGGCCGGTGGCCGTTTGGGATCGTATCTCCGCGAACCGTTGAGCAAGATGTGCGATGAATTGGTCTCAACCGATTGGGTAGAGGACATCGGCACGCTGTATTCGGGTGAGAGTTATGTCAAAGCTGATCTTGGGTCGTTAGAGCAAATGGAAACCGTACTTGAGGGTGCGGATATGGTGGTGCATTTTGGCGCGATTGGTGACGAGGCCGCTTGGGACGCCATCCTGCACTCCAACATCATCGGAGCTTACAACGTGTGGGAGGCCGCCGCACGTAAAGGACTGCGTCGGGTCGTCTATGCCAGCTCCATCCATGCAGTAGGAATGTACCCAAAAACCCAACGGATCGATACAGAAGTACCGCACCGCCCAGACACCTACTACGGTTTGGCTAAGTGTTTTGCCGAAGATTTAGGCAGCCTATATTGGGACAAAAAACGTATCGAAAGCGTGCATATGCGGATTTTATCCGCGGCGCAGGTCAACAATCCACGATCCCTAGGATCTTGGCTGTCTTATGATGACATGATCCATCTGGTGGAGCGCGCCATCACGACCCCGATCACAGGCTTTTCCATAGTCTATGGCGTGTCTGACAATGACCGCACCACAGTCGACAATCACAAAGCCAGTTTTTTAGGTTACCGGCCCAAAGACAATGCCGAGCAATTTGCCGAAGTCGTTTTGGCGGAGGCGGAACAGTCTAATCCCACAGATCCCAGTCAAATGTACCAAGGCGGGCCATTTGCGTCGGTAGAAATTGGCTTTTCAGGCATCGCCAGCATGAATATTGTACAAGATAAAAAAGAAACTTAAAATAAAGTGTAAATACCGCCTTGTGATAAGCGGACTGCAATAAACCTAAGAAAGTCTCCGCAATGACAGCGCTTTTTAATTCATTACAAATCAAAGATATTACCCTGAAAAATCGTATAGGTATGGCACCTATGTGCCAGTATTCAGCTATTGATGGCGTCATGAACGATTGGCATCGCCACCATTTGGGAGCCCGCGCAATGGGCGGAGCAGCACTGATCATCTGCGAAGCCACCGCAGTTAGCCCCGAAGGCAGAATTAGCCCAGGCTGTGTGGGCCTATGGAATGATGCGCAAATGCAGGCCGTAGCACCAATCAATGCGTTCATTGAAAGCATGGATGCGGTGCCAGCCATACAAATTGGCCACTCTGGTCGCAAGGGCAGCGCCCATGTGCCGTGGGATGGCGGTGCGCATATCGCCGATATTGATCCACAAGGATGGCCCACATACAGCCCCACCGCGGAAGCTTTCGATCCAGACGGCACACGCTTGTGGAAAACACCAAAAGAGATGAGCCTTGATGACATTGCGACGATGAAAAACCATTTTGTTGCTACAGCTAAACGGGCGCTAGAATGCGGGTATAAAATACTGGAGCTGCACGCAGCCCATGGCTATCTTCAGCATTCATTTCTCACCCCACTGATCAACACCCGCACCGATGCTTATGGGGGTGATCTGCGCAGCCGGGCCCGGTTCTTATTGGAAACAGCCGAAGCCGTGCGTACAGTTTGGCCAGAGCACCTGCCGCTAGCAGCGCGAATCTCTATTCATGATTGGATTGACGGCGGGCATGGGTTGGATGAGAATATTCAAATTACCAAATGGCTAAAGGAAGCTGGGGTTGATATAATCGATTGCTCAGGCGGCGGTGCAACGCCCAAAGCGCGTGGCAGCATTGGTGAACGTACATCCAGCCAAGTAGACCTCGCCGGTGAATTGCGTGCAGCCACCGGCCTAACTACCATGGCTGTTGGGTATATAACCGATCCCAAACAGGCCAACAGCCTGATCGAGAGTGGCACCTGCGACATAACCCTGCTGGGCCGTCAATTGCTGCGAGATCCATATTGGCCAACCCATGCAGCGCAAGAGCTTGGGGTCGATCCGAAACCACATATGCCAGTGCAATATCATGTTGTGGCGAGCTAGGTGACTTGAGCCATACCAATTGTGGCAACCCGGCCCGAGGTAAAGCCCAAGGTCTGAGCTCCCCCTTCCCGGGGTTGGGGCTCATACAGGCGCGCTTTGTAACATTCCCGGTGGATCTGGGCTCCTTGGTACCGATCACCCTGTGATCAAAACCGATGGCGAAGGGCCGCTACGTAAAACCAAAATCACACCATTTAGCATGGGCCAAACTCCCGTGAGTAACCACGATTTTGCCACCTTCATAGCCGACACAGACTTTATAACAGAGGCCGCACGCTTTGGCTGGTCTTTTGTCTTTCACGCACAGGTGCCGAAGTCTCAGCAAACTCAGCAAGGCGCGCAAGGTGCACAGTGGTGGCGGCGGATGGATGGGGCCACATGGGACTGGCCCACCGGCCCGCAAGGCCCTGCCTATGATCACGACCATCCCGCGGTGCATCTGTCTTGGAACGACGCGCAAGCCTATTGCTCATGGGCCGGTGGTCGCCTGCCAACCGAGCCTGAGTGGGAGCACGCCGCTCGTGGCGGCTTGGGTAATGTGATCTATCCTTGGGGCAATGAGGATCCAGACGACACCCAACACCCGCCCTGCAACATTTGGCAAGGCGAGTTTCCAGACTATAACACCACGGCAGATGGCTACGCCTTCACCAGCCCTGCAAAGTCATTCGACGCTTATGAATATGGGCTTTATGGCATGGCTGGCAATGTTTGGGATTGGACGGCGGATCTATTTCGTATCAAATCTTTGTCCAAAGCCAGTAAAACTAATGCCGCCGACATGCGCGGCTATAGGCTAATCAAAGGCGGTAGCTATTTGTGTCATGCATCCTACTGCACCCGCTACCGCATAGCGGCGCGCACCGGAAACTCTCCCGAAAGCTCAACCAGCCATACCGGGTTTCGCATTGTATTTGATCAAAATTGGTAAGAAAAATTATATTGTCTTTGGCATTCAAAGCTCTGAAATAAAACTACCTTCCGTGGCCACCATTATAAGCGTTAAGCCGCGACTCGACAAAGCCCTCTAGGCTTTTCGGCTTATATATTTCGATGACCAAAGGGTAACAGGGCACCTTATCGCTGGAATGTTTATCGCCACAATCCCCTCCCGGGCAGGCGGACAGGCCCAGAGTTATATCCGTTTGCGCCTCCAACTCAATGAAATCCCCCGGACGCACGGGGCTTGCTTTCATGAAGTACTGATGCGTATCTTGGGTGAACCCTGTCAGCATGAAGACGTTCATGACATCATGTACTTGCATCTCAGCCGCCGCCAAACTCAAACCAAAGTGATCAGCCGCAGACCTAGTGAGGTTTGAGTGACAGCATTGGTGATAGTCTACCCCGCTGAGCAGCCGCCCCGTGTAGGGATCGCAGCGAGTGCCTATGACATCATGCACCGAGCCACCATCCGCATCATAGCCATACCAATCTAAGGTATCACGGGTTATATGGGCTAAAGGCCGCATATAGGGAAGGTTTGACCACAGACTGTCACCGGTACTCACATGGGTGCCATGTAGCGCGCGGGTTTTGCCGCTGTAGAAGCGTTCCCCAATATTATGGGTATTCCAGATGTTCAGATCCCCCACCTGCGGCCCATCCACAGATAAGATACGCGCGAAATAGCCAGCAGGCAAATCTACGCAAGCTGCATGGCGGGCAGGCACATTGATCGAATTGACCATTTCCGCCCCCGTACGGCGCGTCTGAGCTCCGACAAGATCCACAACAGGCAAGGTCTCAATCGGGTAACAGACCAGCACGCCCGTACTCCGGCGGCCCACCGCATCTTGAGGCTCTGGATGGTGTGGATGATCAAGTTTCATGGGCTATCCTTGCGAGAGGTGAGGTAACATTAAGCCTATGACACCGGCTGTCAATTATTCACCGTTAGAGGTCGTTTATGTGCTTGCCCTCCAGATGGCTTTGAGGTCAGCTAAAGGAATGAAAATTTCACACAACCCGCACCGCAGTATTGGCCTGAACGTAGATATTTTGCATGACATGCCGGCCCCTTCAACCAATGCCGCCCAGGTGCAAGCTCTGCTGACACGGTGCCCCAGTGCAGCCGTCACTCCGCTGGTGGAAGCAACGGATATGGCTACTGATTTGGGCCTTGGGAAAATCAGCATCAAAGACGAACGCAACCGCATGGGGCTTGGCAGCTTCAAAGCTCTAGGAGCCTCCTATGTGATCGCTTATTCTGCCGTCGTTCAAGGTCAAGATCAAAGCCAAAAAACCTATGTAACCGCCAGCGCAGGTAACCACGGTTTAAGCGTTGCGGCTGGAGCCAAAGCATTTGGTGCCGCCTCAGTTGTGTTTATCTGTGATACTGTTCCGGAAGCCTTTGCCACAAGACTGGCCGCCCAAGGTGCGCAAGTGATGCGGGCGGGCAAAACCTATGAGCAAAGCATGGCCGCAGCGCAAGCGGCCGCAGAGGACAATGACTGGTCGCTGCTCTCGGACAGCTCTTGGCCCGGCTACTCTGAGCCCAGCCATCGCCTGATGGAAGGCTACACCGCCCTTATGGCCGAAGCTGACACGCAAATGCAGGCCCCAAGCCACATTTTTCTGCAAGCCGGGGTGGGTGGACTGGCAGCAGCGGCCGCCGCCATGGCACGCAAACTATGGCGGCAAGAGCCGGCAATCGTGGTGGTGGAACCACACAACGCCCCCGCACTTCACGGCTGCATCCAAGCTGGTGACTTTGTCAGCGCAACTGGCCCCGACAGCGCCATGGGGCGGCTCGATTGCAAAGAGGCCTCCTTAATTGCCCTAAAAGGCCTCTCACATGATGCAGATTTTTTTGCGCTGATCAGCGAAGAGGAAGGCCAAGCCGGCGCGGATTACGCCGCCAGCCATGGTATGGAAAGTACCGCCTCAGGAGCCGCTGGATTGGCCGGGTTGCTGGCCTCACAAAAACACCGCGACGCGCTCAACCTCAACAGTAACGCGCATGTGATGCTCATCATGTCAGAAGGACCAGAGGAATGACCAAGGGCTTTCCCACTCAGGAATTCCAAACACGCGTTGCAAAAGCCCAAGCACGTATGCTCAAACAAGGGCTGGACGCGCTGTTACTAACTACCGAACCAGATGTGCGGTATTTTACAGGCTATCTCACACGTTTCTGGGAAAGCCCCTGTCGTCCTTGGTTTTTGGTGATCCCCACCGCGGGTGATCCGATTGCTGTGATCCCCTCGATTGGTGCTGTTTTAATGGCACGAACTTGGATCACAGACATCCGCACATGGCGCGCTCCAGATTTGGACGACGATGGCGTCAGCCTTCTTGCAGATACCCTGCGACAAGTAGGGCCGCGCATTGGCACGCCTAGCGGGATACAGTCGCATTTGCGCATGCCGCTGGACGACTTTGCCCGCCTGAACGCCGCGCTACCCCAGCCGGTAGGTGCAGACGGAGGCATCGTGCAAACTCTGCGTTTGGTGAAATCTGACGCTGAGATTGAAAAAATCCGTGCCGCATGCCAGATCGCCAATCGTGCATTTTTGCGGACGCCAGAAATTGCGCGGGCGGGCGTGCCCCTGGAGCGTGTCTACCGTGACTTTCAGCGCCTGTGCTTGGATGAGGGCGCGGATTGGGTGCCCTATCTGGCTGGGTCCGCCGCCCCAGGCGGCTATGGCGATGTGATTTCGCCCGCCGATGACCGTCCGCTCGCTGTGGGCGATGTTCTGATGCTGGACACCGGTTTGGTGCATGATGGATATTTCTGCGATTTTGACCGCAACTTTGCCGTGGGCAATGTGGGCGCAGAGGTGAACATAGCCCATAGCACATTAATTGACGCCACTCATGCCGCTTTTGCAACCGCACGACCAGGGGCTACCGCAGCCGATCTTTTTCATGTGATGGATAAGATCGTGACCGGTGGCGCCGGTGGGTCAGATACCGGGCGCTATGGCCATGGCTTGGGCATGAATCTCACCGAATGGCCCAGCTTAATCCCAACCGACCACACTCCTTTGGCAAAGGGCATGGTGCTTACTTTGGAGCCTGGAATTGAAATTGCCCCAGGTATGGCGCTGGTTCATGAGGAAAATATCGTGATTAGTGAGACGGGTGCAGAGTGGTTGAGCAAGCCCTATGGCCATGTCATGACAAGATTATCCATATGAGCTTATTTAGCTATACTACTGTAAATATAGAACCAACCAGAATTGGCATCATCGTACTTCAATCAGATGAGACCATTGAGCGGGATCTAATGGCAATGCGCGGTGATGCGGACTTATTCTTCAGCCGCGTGCCCAGCGGGCAAGAAGTCACTGCGGAAACCCTGCAGTCCATGGCCGGTCATATTGCAGCATCCGCCAGCCTATTCCCACAAACAATTAACTTTGACGCCGTGGGTTATGCCTGTACTTCAGGCACGGCACAGATCGGGGTTTCGGAAATTGAACTTCTGGTGAAGTCTGGAACGCAAACCAAAACGGTCAGCCAGCCAGTGTCGGCGCTTGTGGCGGCCTGTCAACATTTGGGCCTCAAACGCATTGCCTTTTTATCGCCCTATATTGAAAGCGTCAGCGCAAATCTGCGGCAGGTTTTACGAGACAATGGCGTCGAGACACCTGCCTTCGGAACCTTTGGCGAGGCTGAAGAATCCAAAGTGGTCCGCATTGCTGGCGCATCCGTCATGGCAGCCGCCAAAACATTAGCGCAAGAGGCCGTTGTCGACGGGATATTCCTAAGCTGCACCAATCTTCGCACCATGGATTTAATCTGCCTGCTGGAAGCCGAGCTCGGCATGCCAGTTTTGTCTAGCAATCTGGTGCTGGCTTGGCATTTGGCCCAGCTGTCATGCAATCCCGAGGCCTTAAGCGGCCCCGGGCGTCTGTTTGCTGCCAAGGCCTAGCTGGCCAACAAGGCTGCATTGCCGCCGGCTGCGGTTGTATCGATGCATATAGATTGCTCTCGCAACAACCACATTTCGAACCCCTCATCCATCAACAGCGGCACAATCGGACCCGCGCGCTGGCTTAGGGCTCGGCGTAGCTTCTGCGCATCATGCCCCGCATAAATCACCGCTTCCAAATCTGCGATCATGATCAGATCCTGCGGTGCAACAGTTGCTGCAACCGCAGCACAGCCCAAAGCACGGGCGCGAGCAGCATGAGCCTCCGCACCCTGCCCCATAACCAGAACCCTCCCCTTTGGTGCCAAAACATAACGGTTCGACTCTCCGGTGGGCCCCGGTAGATTTTCAGGCTCATAGAAGGTTGCTCGTAGTGAGACGGTGAAAGCAGTAGTCAGCTCTGCCAACGACATTTTCGCCGGCAAGTCGCCTTCGGAGCTCAACAACGTCTGGGCTGCAAAACGCGGCAGATAGCGCGGCCCACCAGCCTTTGGCCCAGTTCCACTCAGACCATGACCACCAAAAGGCTGTGAGCCCACAACTGCACCAATTTGATTACGATTGATATAAAGGTTTCCAACATCAACCCGGCTCACCACACGCTGGACACGGTCATCAATCCGGCTATGAAAACCAAAGGTCAAACCATATCCGCTGGCGTTGATGTCATCGATTACCTGATCAAGTTCCTCAGCCGCAAATGTGGCTAAATGCAACACTGGCCCGAAAATCTCTTCGCTCAGGTCCCCAATTCCCTGCACTGCCAAAACCGTGGGGGCCACGAATGTGCCTGTCTGAGGCGCTCGGGCTTGAAACAAGATTTCGCTTTTTGCGATATGCTGCAAAATCTTGGACGTTGCCGCAGCGTCAATCACAGGGCCCACGTCACAACCGACATCCACGGGATCACTAACTACCAAAGCCTGCATAGCACCGAACAGCATTTGGTTAAATTCCACTGCGATATCACTCTGAACATAGAGCACCCGCAAGGCCGAGCAGCGCTGACCCGCTGATTGGAAGGCACTGACCAGTACATCTCCAACCGCCTGTTCAAACAAGGCTGTACTGTCCACGATCATCGCGTTAAGCCCACCAGTTTCAGCAACCAAAGGCGCCTGCGGCGATAAGTTATCAGCCATCACGCGGTTGATGCGCTGAGCCGTGGTAGTAGAGCCTGTAAAACACACACCCGAGATAGAAGGCGCGCTGCACAGCACAGGACCAACAACAGCCCCCTCGCCCGGAACCAACTGCAAGCAATCCACCGGCACGCCAGCCTGGTGCAACAGATCCACAGCCACATGGGCAATTATACTGGTGGTTTCGGCTGGTTTTGCCAGGACACCGTTGCCAGCTGCCAAAGCGGCCGCAATTTGTCCAGTGAAAATTGCCAGAGGGAAATTCCATGGGCTGATACAGGTGAATATGCCTTTAGAGGAAGCCTTATGAATCTCCGCCTCAGCGGCATAGTATCTTAAAAAGTCCGCCGCCTCGCGCAGTTCTCCAACGCAGTCCAAAAGAGTTTTGCCTGCCTCATGGGTGAGCAAAGCGAAAAGCTCTCCAGCATGGGCCTCGTAGAGATCAGCCGCTTGACGCAGCACTTGGGCGCGCACACTTGAGCTTTCACGCCAAGGTCTTGCAGTTGATATTTTGATCGCAGCCTGCGTGGCGGTCAAAAACCGAACCTGCCCAATCCGCTCACCTGTCGCAGGGCTTAAGACCTCTTGCACTTGGCCCAAATCGCCAAAATCCCAATCTTGGGCAGAACGCCGAACCGCCTGCAATCTCGCCAGCACCAAGGGGTCAGACAGATCAAACCCAATGGAGTTGGTCCGCTGAGGTGCAAAAATATCTTTGGGTTCTGAAATATTTGGCCCCGCCTCGCCCATTTTATCAAACGGGTCGGCCGCCACGATTGTCGATAGCACATCTGTGTCGAAAATCTGGTTCACAAAGGAGGAATTAGCACCATTCTCCAGCAATCTACGTACCAAGTAGGCCAGAAGATCACTGTGATGACCTACCGGCGCGTATATCCGACATGTCACACCCTGAGTAGCAACCACTTGTTCATAGAGCGCCTCGCCCATACCGTGCAAACGTTGAAATTCATAGTCAGTAGCGCCTTGCTCGGCAGCAATATGCAGCACAGCGGCTATAGTATGGGCATTATGTGTGGCAAACTGCGGATAAATTCGGCTAGACATGCTAAGCAATTTGGCGGCACAGCAGATGTAATTAATATCCGTATGATGTTTGGCCACCAACACCGGAAAGCCGGGCAGGCTTTCAACTTGTGCCAGTTTGATCTCCGTGTCCCAATAGGCACCTTTGACCAATCGCACCATAATGCGGCGATCCAAACGCTTGGCCAATTGGTAGAGCCAATCAATAACATGGGTAGCACGCTTGCCATAAGCCTGCACCACCACACCAAACCCGTCCCACCCAGCCAGGCTCGGCTCAGATAGAACCGCCTCAATAACATCCAAGGAAAGATCTAAGCGCGCGGCTTCCTCCGCATCAATATTAAGTCCAATACCTGCTGACTTAGCCAGAAGCGCTAGGGAACGCGCGCGTGGTACCAGATCCCGCATCACCTGATCACGATGTAGCAAATCGTATTTTGGATGCAGCGCCGAAAGCTTGATCGAAATACCTGGATTTCTACGTATGTCATCGCCAGAGGCTGCCTTAGAAATTTGGGCAATAGCATCGGCATAGGCCATATGATAGCTGCGGGCATCGAGATCGTTGATAGCCGCTTCACCCAGCATATCATAACTGTAACTATAGCCCTGTTTTTCGAGGATGTCGGCGCGTTTGATAGCTTTTTGAATGGTTTGGCCCAACACAAATTGTTGCCCCATTTCACGCATCACCCGCGTCACGGCCTGTCGGATAACAGGCTCCCCCAAACGCTTGATCGCGCCGCGCAAAATACCAGCTATGCCTTTTCCTGGCTCATCTAACACCTGCCCAGTAACAAATAATGCCCATGTGGAGGCA
>Ga0302130_1001381_pt1 | contig 12432 bp, 26 predicted proteins | sample CB9_surface_MG_FD_203117 | JGI IMG/M metagenome (GOLD analysis project Ga0302130, IMG submission 203117) | Marine microbial communities from Western Arctic Ocean, Canada - CB9_surface | ecosystem: Environmental > Aquatic > Marine > Oceanic | place: Canada: Western Arctic Ocean | collected... | reverse complement strand
CAACGCCTTTGCCCCAGAGGTCATAGAAGTGGTTTCTTCCTTTGGGTGTGCCGATAAACATAGCAGAGCCGCCCCTGTCGCTCAGTGAAGGTCTCAAGACTTCAGTCCAAGTGTTAGGCTTCATGTCGGCAATCTCATCTAGGATACAGAAATCAATCCCCCGGCCCCGCAGGTTGTCAGGCTTCTCTGCGCCTTTCAGTGATATTTTAGAGCCGTTAATCAGAGTTAGCGTCAGGTTGCTCTCATTCTTTTTGGCAACATACTGGGGCGGCATTACCTGAGCGAGCATGTCCCATGCTATTTCCTTTGCTGACTTATAAGTAGGGGCAACATACCAGCAGTGCTGGTCAGGCTTAGCTACCGCTTTGCCTATCAGCTCCAGTGCCGATAGATAGGTCTTGCCAAACCGCCTGCCAGCAACAACAACCCTAAAACGGGCCTGACAAGAAAATATCTTAGTCTGTGGCTTGGTCAGTATCATGGGTCAGTATTACCTGCATGGGCGGTATGTCACGCTGCTCTACAGCTACCTCGCTCCACCCTGCTTGGCATTTAAGATAAAACATAGCGGCAGATGTATGACCGTCTCTAGCCTGCTGTAGCAGCCCAGTGGCAACACTGGCTATAGCTTTGGCCTTCCCCTTTTTATAAGCCGCAGAAACTTCTGGCTGGCGGCCCTCAATAGCTCTCAGTGTGTTTTCTGATATATTGTAGTAGTCAGCCACTTGAGCCTTACTTAGAACGGCTGCAAGGGCTTCTAGCTGGGCTACCTGAGTCTCACTGAGGGTTACAGGCGGCCTGCCTCCCCCGTCACCCTGATTACCTATCTTCATTTGACAACCATTGCTTGAATATCTGATAAGCTATCTGTGCAGTCATAACAGGGGGCACACTCATTCCTATAAGATATTTAGGGTTTACTGATTTAAAATTGTAGTCAAGCGGATAGCTCCCTGCATTCTGTAAGTCTTGAGGAGTAAAATGCTCAGCATCAAAGTGCCTGAACATATCAGACGAGGCCACTATTGTTGGGCACACATCTGAGTCTTTAACTATTGGGCGAGTGTAGCCGCTTACCTTTTTGTATAGCCTCATATTTATGTCTGCTATCTTTTTGTCTGACTGCATCCTATTTGCAAGCAGGTGCTTTGTCATTGCAGCTACAGGTCTGCCGCTGCCGTTCTGACTTCTGTACTCACCAAACTTAATAGCCTTTAGATTAAACTTTAGCTTTAAAAGAGGAAAGTTAAGGTCTTTTCTTTGGCATATAAAAAACACTCTTTCTCTTAACTGAGGCACCCCCATCGATGCAGCATTTAACAAAAACAGTTGCACCTTATACCCAGCATCTTCAAATTTACTTTTGATCGATTTTACATAAGCCTTTGCGTTGCCTGCAATTAAGCCCTTTACGTTTTCAGCAATTACAACTTTTGGTTGCAGCTTTTTGGCCAGCAAAATGTAATCAAAAAACAGGTCGTCTAATCTCTGAGCTGTCTGACCTTCAGCAAACACTTTTTCTTTGCCCCAGTCTTTTTCCCTGTTGCCCGACAAACTAAAAGAGGAACAAGGAGGGCTTCCGTCTAGTATGTCTAAATCATAAAGATCATCAGGAAAATCTTCCCTGTCAGCAAAAGCTCTAATATCCTCAAGGAATAAATGCTTAGGCTTGTGGTTTGCTTTGTAAAGGTCTGCCATTCTAGGGTCAATTTCAACGCCCCCTAAATGCTCATACCCAGCAAGTTTGTATCCCATGGATGAGCCGCCACCACAAATAAAGGTTCCGAATACTTTGCGGTTATTGCTTACCACGTTTTTAGCGGGGTATCCGTCTGACATGCGCCATGAGTAAGGAAAATTCAAAGCCCGAGGACCTGCAATATTGCAACTTCTTTTGATTCATTTATTTTTCTCAGAGCCTCGCTAACAGCACCAAAATCTTCCGCGCTCAGTTTAAACTTCAGCTCCATTAAATCATCAAAATCATCAACATCAATTTCTGTGTTTTTATCAGAAAAATCTAAAGCTTCAGAAAGGCCAGAAATAAAATCATCGCTAAACCCTAAAAGATCAATATCAAAATTAAGCTCTGCAAGCCTTTCAACTTCAACCTGCAGCAAGTTAAGGTCCCAGTCGGCATTGATAGCAATTTGATTGTCGGCAATAACATAAGCCTTTTTCTGTGCTTCAGTCAGGCCGTCTAAGATAATTGTAGGAACCTGCTTTAGCCCTAGCTTTTTTGCAGCAAGAAGTCTCCCATGCCCAGCGATAATTGAGCCAGTGCCATCAACCAATATAGGATTAGTAAACCCAAACTCTTTGATGCTTGCAGCTACCTGTAGCACCTGAGACTCGGTATGTATTCTGCTGTTGTTTGAATACGGTATTAAGTCAGCGGCATTTAGATATACAACCCTAAGGTTTGGCATTTATTTTCCTCAATGTTTGGTTTCAATGTTTCTGTACAAGCTGTCTTGCCTTTCATACTCTGACTCAAAGCATGGCGTGACAATACACTCTACCTGCTGATACCCAATACCGCTCGCAACCCTGACGGCATTATTAAACCCAATAACAGTACAGATGTAATCTTGATGCCCTCCGTTATCATCTGCCCAGTAAATGCCATACTGGTCATCAAGCAAATAAGCAACTCTAAGGGTAGTGCGATATGCTTTTTCCATTACAATATTCCAATAATAGATCTAGCAAAGTATAAGACGGGTATGCATTATAACAACTTATGTTATGCCTATCTAGCAATATTTCGGGGTGTACATCCCGTCCCACTCCAGAGGCTCGCGCCACTTCTTGTGTGCTAGTGGATGGGTGTTGCCTTGCTGATACTGACCGCGCTCAACTTCTCGGGCCATTAAATCCCTAACAACTTTTTTGGCGTCATTATTATTGCAGTTGCATGTGTTGCGAATGTCTCTTAGATAAAACATTCTTTTGTTTTGCCAGTATGATGATTGCCTAAATATTTCTGTGTAGCTTTTGTCTTGCTCCAAGATTGTCTCCCTATCATTTGTTTGTTGCAAAAATATCAACTCCGTAGCGCTCATATAGTCGGTGGTAGCGCGTTACCGCTGATCTACAGCTACCGTATTTTTTAGCAATCTGAGCATAAGTCATGCCTTGATTTTTCATTTCACTAATTGCTGTAATATCTTTTTTGCTGCAAGTAGGGACCCACACATTGTTATTCACAAGCAGGCTTCCTGTTCTTATAGTCAGGCCAGACACCATTACAGACGTTTTGATAATAAGCATTTTCAGCAGATAGCTCTGCCCTGTAATCGCTTTCACCGACAAAGCCCATCAAAAGAATAACGGCAAAGCCTGCAACAATCCAACCTAATTTAATACTCATTTTTTTCTCCCATAATCTGTCTAAATGCTAAAAGCTCAACCGCCATCTTCATAACATCTGAAGGCGGCAAACTTTCCCAATGATACTTTTGATTTACAAAATGCTTAAGAGTCTTTGTTTTTATTCTTCTATCTTTAGCTTGGATTGCTATAAATTCTTTCAGCTCCATAATTTCTACCTGTGGGCATTTACTCATTTTTAGTCCTCATCATAAACCTGCAAAGCTAATGTTGCCGCAACTTGAACCGCTGAAGCCGCACCCGCTATTTGCAAGTCGTCGATGTTTTCGGTGTAGGCTATTAACTCAACAAGATTTGTAGGACCAATAGTTACGACAAAAAGCCCATAACCCTGAGGGCAATCTTTAATAATATTGTGCGCGCTACCCAAGGTTTCAACCATATCTTGAGTAGTACATTTTCTTATTGGAGTTGGAGCCACCATGCCGTCAATCCTTATTATCACCTACTGTGTTAGTTGTACGCTCAGAAGATACGGCGCCGTAGCAATACGCGCCCCGGCCGTTTCTGTAACCGCTAGGGCATGTGCCTCCGGATTTTTCAACGACTACAGGGCTTGGGCTAAAAGAAAGCTCATTCGCAATAGCTGGGTCATCAAGAATAATCATAAGGTTGAGCATAATGGTCTTAAACATAGTCTGTCTCCGCACTTGCCGCTAGTATAGCATTTCCAATTATTTCTGGTATCTGAGGCACAACCGAGTTACCTAAGGCTTTAAGTCGGTGTGCTTGGCTGGGTATCCCATTAGAAACTCTATCCACTGAGGGTTCAACTTGCCACCAGCTTGGGCCGCTAAGGTTGGCGTGTTGCGCAAGTATTCCGAGGGGTAAGCTCCGCACTTCGCATCGTGCGCGGTTGGGGTAGGCCACAATCCAGACCCTATCTCTGTGGTGGTTCGCGCCAAGTTGGGAAGCTGGTATACAGTGCCACTCTGCATCATACCCGACCTTGGATATTTCCCACAAAACCTGCTCAAACCATTTGCCTCCGTTTCCAGTAAGCAGTGCTGTGACGTTCTCAAAAATGGCATACCTTGGATGAATCTCCCTAATAAGTCGGGCGCACTCTGACCATAATCCAGACCTTGTGTTTTTTCCGAGTCCGCGCTGCAAGCCTGTGCAGCTAATGTCTTGACAGGGGAAGCCTCCAGTAATAACGTCAACTTCAATTCCGTCTTGAGCAAGTCTGCTTGCTGTAAGCGTTTTAACATCTTCATATATAGGCACCTCTTTCCAATGTTTAGCTAATACTGATTGCGGATACTTTTCTTTTTCGCAAAAGGCTACAGTCTCAAAGCCTCCTGTTTTCTCAAGACCAAGACTGAAGCCGCCAATGCCAGAAAACAAATCTAATACTTTTAGCTTTTTCATTCGTAATTTCCGACTAAAGCAAATACATAATTGCCTTGATAGTCCATGCCGTTTACCAGATCAAAGTCAAACCACTGCATTTTGTCGGCATAACTTTGTGCAATTTCCCTTGCATCAATGCGAACATCTAGCCCATAGTTACGCTCATACCTTTTGCCTTGCTGGTCAGCGTAAGTGTATAACTTCCAGAACACTTGGCCTGATGTTTTAGACGTTCTGTATTTTAGTGTAATTACCTGCATAACTTCTCTCCAAGTTTAACAATAATTAAGTATATTGGTTTTCAGCTTCAGCTCTTTGCTTGCCTTTTTTTGCTTTTCTTTTCTTGTTCTGTTTGTGCTTATTTCTACATGCCGCCCTATCATCTGCCCAGCGATATGCTGAACTTACATTCTTGCTTTTCATGTTTAATCCCATACGGCTTTTTGTGCAGCCTCAAAAAGTGTTTCTAAAGCAAAGCGAGTCTCATCGTCAATCATCCAGTCTTGAATTACATCATGCAGATCAAGCAGCTCATCAGGGCTGTTTTCAGATAACGCTATAGACACCGCAACTATATAATCATTAACCGTTCTAATATCTTGAATGCTCATTTAAAATCCTCCAGTCAGAATTATAGTAAGTTTGTCAGCGTCAGCTTCAAACATTATGCCTCGCTCAACTAAAGCCATTAAGCCGTCATGGAACTGAGTCCAGTTGCTATATCGTATTTTCATTTTGCTGCTCCTGTTAATGAAACTGTCGTTATTATATAACCGCATTGATAATAAAGTAAATACATTCTTTACTTATTAGAATCAAGGGTTTACCAGTCTATTAGGGACAGCAAAGCCCTTGGTGTCCCAATTTTAGGGCATTAGTGTGCTAGGCCAGTTAGCCCAGATGTAATAGGAAGTCAGGCCGCAAGCAATCCACTGCCAGTTCTTGAATGATATGTACACGACAAGCACGATGAGGGAATACAAAACAATTGTGAGGGTGAAAAGTAGCTTTAATAGGGCTGTGGTCATAGGAAGTCTGCCTGTAGTTCAAGGGCTTTAAGCTCGCCCCTTAGCTCTACTATGTCTTTCATCAGATTCGCCCTTACCATTTTTATTGGCTCAGACCTTGACCGTATCATCTCGGTCACGAACTCAGTCCCATACATTTCTTCCATGTATAGAGTGTAGGGTATTAGGTTGCCCGACTTGTAGAGGTTGCAGCTTGGGCACTGGGGATGAATGTTGCGCTCATCATACCGCCACCTTGTAGATGTTCTGCTAATAAAGTGACCACCTTGCATGTTGCTCCAGTGGTCATTCTTTCCGCAGCTTACGCAATTGATATACCCTCCTTCACCTGCGTGCACAGATGCCTTAATTCTAACTATTCGCTGCATTAGCTTTGCTGCGTCTTGCGATAGCTGAGCCAGCGTCTTAGGCTTTCGCTTTGCCATTATTCTAACCTTGGTCTGACAGTAATACGGTGAATCTCGCCCTCAGTCTTTGAGTATGTAATAGCCTTGGCTCCGCGCTGACTTACCCAGCCGCCTCTGGTCGCATACGAATCTCTTGAGCTAAGTGTTGGATGCTGTTCTGAAATAGCACCGCCATCTTCTACGACTCTTTCATGGTGGTAATGCCCAGTATGGATATAGGTGTTTTTTGCTTGGCCCCACATCTCTCGAAATCTTGGCTCGCTAGCAAACAGCTTATGCAACTGGGCAAGCCTTACCTTGTGGCCGTGGTGAAAGCCGAGCATTACCTCACCATGCAAATAAGCATAATACGGAAACTCGTTGTCAATAACTTCAACCCTCGGTTCATCCTTAAAAACGTGCTTGATGTGCTTTCTCATCCAGACTGAGCCAGCCATATCGTGATTGCCTTCTGCCTGTACCACAACAACCTTTTCAAATCTTTTAAGCATCATTAAAACGGCTTGAGTCATTACCTCAATAGATAGCTCTACGATTTTTCCGTATCGTGTATCAGCGTCAAGAAGATGCCCAGAGCTTGGTGTGACGGCATCAAGAGAATCAAAGTGCAGGAAGTCACCTAGCTGGTTCAATACTCCTGTGCCGCTCTGAGGTGAGCCGTCAATCATATCTTGCACAGCATTTAAGAACACATCCCTACTAATAGTTATGTCCCAAGCTTCAGAAGTCTCAGCCGCCCACGCATACATCCCAAGGTGAAAGTCGGTTATGGTTATTAGGGTTAGTAGGTCGCTATCGCTATGCTTTGGCTTTGGTGTTCTTTTGAAAGGCTTGTACCCTGTAGAACCTTGCTCAAGACTTTCAATCAGTATTTCTAGCTGTCTCGCCTGATCTGATTTTGATTTAACCCACTGGGCGGTTACATTGCCGTCAGCATTGTAGAGTGTAGATACGCCAGTCAGCTTGTAGCCCTCTGGAGCCTCTTTTGTCATGTCATGCTCTGGCGAATAACCAGCAGCAGCAGCCCTCCTCTTGACTGCCCTCAGTGATTCCCTGCCATTGCCTGACTCTATTCCTGTCTCTTTTGCCACTTCACCCCAAGTGGCTTTAGCTAACTTCATCTCTACTACTTTTCGCTGCTGGTCGGTTACACAATAATCAAGGTGCTTTTCTGTTATATATATTTCTTTTGTCATTATTCTGTCTGCCGTTGTCTTAACCTCATATATTCGGAGTCAGCAGGGTTACTCAGACGCACACCGTGATCGTTGGCCCAATCATACACTTCATCCATAAATCGCATCATCTCACCTTTTTTCAAGCCGCTTGTTTCAACAACTTGATTAGCAATAACAGTGCTACCAACAACAATATCCTTTGTGCCAAGAAATTTATATTTCATCAGCGTTTTGATTTCGTCACTGGTGACAGGCATTTTAGCAGAGAAATGAGTTGCAATCTCCCTCATCCAAACATGCATTAAAGCGTTTTGGTCAAGTGACCGTTTAGGGTCATAAGGCTCTGCCCTCCAAGTAAGTGGCTTTTCCCAGTCCCAATTTTCAATTACCCACTCAGAAAAAAAGCCTAGCCTTTCCTTAAGTTGCTCTTTGTTTTTTACTAACCAAAATTGACCGCTCATGTCAGGCTGTCTCCATCGGTTTCACCTGGAAAAATAACTTAGCCACCACCCTGAGTTGCGCTCTGGGTTTGTCGCTTCCCGGTTCGTAAACAGAGCCGCACTCCTCGATAATATTAAGATCAAGTAATTCTCGGACTCTGCCGCAAATACTGTTAATTGGAATGCCTGAAGCTTCTGAGGCCGCCTGTCTTGTTACTGGCGCATTTTGTTTAATCACCGACAAGACCTCATACCGCTTAGTTGAAAGCTCGTCTTGCAACTGACTATAGGTATACAGAGAATTGTTGTGCATTCTAGTTTTCATAAACCACCCCAGACTTCAGCCAGTTTGAAAGCGTCAGGAATAGCGTCAGGGTTGTTAGCCTTTAAAGCCTCATGGTTAACAATGTTCAGATACTTTTCTTCTAGCTCAATGCTAATAGGCTCACTGCTGCCCAACTTCATTGCAGGGTTGTCAGCGTCTACAGTTATAATACCGATAAACCACCACCATGCTTGCGCTATTTCAGGCGGGCAAGATGATTCTGGCAATGGCTGTGGCGGGGTATATTGCTGCTCATGCTGTTTGACAAGTTGCAGTATCTCCAATATCTCAACTGGCTTAGGAGCATACTTTCCTGTGTAGCAGTAATCGCGGAAAGCTTTAACAACTAATGCAGGGTCTTTGCCGATAAAGCCCCGCAGCCATATTCTTATTTGTTGGTCATCAACTGATTTGCCGTAAAAGCTCATTGTTGACTTAAGAGCATATACAACATCATCTCTTTCTTTTCCATTCATTTTTTTCTCTCCAAAAATTTAAACGGGTGGGTACTGTTAACCCTTTACAGTAAAGTAAATAACTTTTTTCAGCGATAACGAGCTCCTGTTAACGTATCAAATATTACTATCTGCGCCTTGATCTGCTCTCAACCTTGCGCGGGTATTGCGAGAGGGTCAACTCCGCTCGTCGGTTCATTACTTCCAACGCCTTTACCCCGTTAACATCTGCAACTTTTTGGCTTGTATAACGCCAGAGGGGAATGGTAAACTACCACCATCTTGTTGCTCTCCCCACCAAGATAACTTGTCCACAGACGAGTGTAAACCCCCTACCGAAAGGCTGGGGGTTTTTTTATAGCCAAGATAAGCTAAGCGTCATCTATGCCCATGCTTAACATTTTATTGAAATCAATATCAATACAGTTAGCTATTTCTGCTAACTTGTTTACGCTCATGTCCGTTGATTTTCTCCACAAATAAACAGACTGCCTTGATATATTCATTTTCCGCGAAAGCTCAATAGAGGTGCATTCCTTGTACCCCATTGCTCGCCTGATGCTTTTGCCTGTATCAATAAGCATTTCGTCTCCTCTTGTTTCTGTTAGAAAGGTATATCATCAACCGATATTGTTTGTGACGCTTCAGGTTTACGGTCAGGTTGTGAAGGGGGGGCTGACCGTTCTATGGCATCATTAACGCTTGGCTCCCATTGATTTTTAGTTGCGTAAGGTTTGCCAGCTTTACTCTTTAGCAGGTCGGCATTAAGCCAGCCGTTTTTCTCATGCTTTAAAGCAAACTCAATAAATTCTTCAACCTTAAAAGACAATTGACCTATTACAAAATCAGGCGTTCCCTCTCTTTGCTTGAAAATCATTCCGTCTATAAAAATCTTTTCTTCATTCATCTCAGTCTCTCCACTTCATCGTTAATAGTTTGAACAGCTATTATTAGCTGCTCCTCTAGCTTCGAACAGAAATCATCATCCCGTTCGACCGTTACTAAAACAAAGGGCATCTCTGGGTGATAGGCAAAGAAGTCCCATTGTCTTAATCCTGTTACCAGCATTGAGCCTTGTATCTGCTGATAATACTTTTTGACCCCCTCTTGAGGGTCACGCATATAGCTCGCCATAGCAGGTGGTAATGGGCATTTAATTTCTAGCCCCTTGCTACCGCCAGCCAATACAACTATGCCGTCAGGTGAACAACCATAGCTGTCAGTTTCATCAGTGATAAAACCCGCTTGAGTAACATCGTTGCCAGTTATCATCTCATAGTTCACCCGCGCCAGAGGCTCAAGGTCGGTGCCTCGTTGCATAGCCTCACTGGTGTAGCCGTCAGACCAACCGACAAAACGCTCTGCTATCAGGCTGTCTATATAGACCTTAGCAGATGCACTAGGCTTGCCTGTTGCCGTTATCAGCTTGGCAAATCCTGACGCGCTGGGCTTGCCGCATCGAGCATCACGCCAATCAATGCTACCTTGTTCAAGAAAAAGCCCAAGATGAAAATGAAAACCTGTTACAACTCCTTTAGAAATAATCATACCTTTGGTGTAAGCGCAAGTTTGCGCTCAAGAGCATCGGCTGCGTTAATGTATTGACCTGCAGTCAGGTCAGTTAATGCCTTGACAGAGTAAGCCTTTAAAAACTTTTCAAGACTTGCCCCTGACCTGTGTATCAGCTCCTCAATATGGTCAATGCCTTTAACATCTATCAGCTCAACTGGAACCTCTGGCGCAACTAACCCTGAGTAGATATACAGTCCTAGCCCATGCATTGCACAGCATTTTACAAGGCAGCGCATTCTAGAGCTATTGATTGAAAAAGCATCAGGCTGTGACTGAGCTTTGTTTTTAAAATCCAGAACTGGTAGCCACATTGTATGGGCTAGCCCGTGAATAGTAACGGTGCAGCGCACCTCCATTGTACTGTCAGGATATACAACATCATCTTCAATCTGATACTCAGCGTCAGAGTAATGCTGTTTAATTGTCTGCCAGCAAAATGTCCAACTAAGATAAGTAAACTGCCCTTTCTTTTCGGTGTGATCGCTACAGTCTATTGCTGATAGTGTTTCAAATACTGATTTAGTCATGTTGCTCTCCGATTGATAAATTGCTTTCTTGCTGTTCACGCTCATACTGAGCCGCATAACCTCTGTCATACGACTCGCCTTTGCCAGAGCAATGCGCTAAACCTTCGGCACAATCGCTCTCGCCTTTAATATACTTCTGAGGCTCAGTCATTGCCTTGAGCCTCCGCGTATCTTTTGATTTCATAATCTTCATGGCGGCCTTCTTCCATGTCTAAGTGATAACCGCAAACATCAACCCAGCAGTCATCATAGGTTTTCTTTACATGGTCAAGTATCATTTCAGATAATGCTTTTTGCAAGTAACCGCCAGCGGTACCAAGATGCAAGTTGAGACTCGCACTATAAGCCGCAATCATATAAGGATGATTTTTAGCTTCTTCTTCTATCCACTGACCGTCTCTGCTTGCCTTGGCAATCCCTTCGCAAATCATTTTTGCGTATTTATCAGATACAAAATCATGGTAGACCTCAACTAAGTGCTCCGGGCTTTGTACCCAAGCATTACGCCAGACGGTGATAGCGTCTGCTGCTGCGTCAGGATCTGTAAAGTCTAAGTCAGCATTACTGGCCCAGTCATAAAGTGTTTTGGTGCAGATATAGTTGTTTGACATATTGCTCTCCCAAGCCCCTGCGAAATGCAGGGATAGCGCTATTATATAGCTATTGTATAGACAGAGTAAACAACAGGGTATATTTCTTGCATAACAAGGCTTTACGGTTGGTCGGTAATTTAATAAGACCAGAAAACGGGGGAAGGTTTAGATGTGTCACCGTCAAGGTGAATGAATCGGTTGGAGCCTTTCTGATTAACGCCAATTCTAGGGACACCATGTTCTAGGGCGCACTGTATTAGCTTGTAAGCCCTCTCGCCTCTTATTGATATATCTACCGCCATTCCGCTTGAATGCGCTCCAGCGGTTGTTTTGACGGCTTCTATGGGGTGTTCAGGGCATCTGTAGCCAGAGCCTACGATTAGCGGGAATCCTAGAGACTTCCTGATTGAGTTGAGAGTAGCTAAAAATTCAGGGTCAAACTTGTACTTGCCGCAGTGTTGGCAAGCGAGTTCTTGCATTGAGAAGTGGCTCACGTTTAATCAGCCAAATGCATAAAATGCCAAAACACCAAACGCAACTATACTTGCGACCATCGAAATCATAGTTACGTGGCCCCAGAAATACGGTGCAGCCCTTGCAGATTCAACATGAAGGTTAGTCATTTCGTGAAACTTTTGCGAAATTCGAGCAGACTTAAAATCTTTCCAATGCTGCCGCATGACTGGCTTGTAAAGCTCACGGTATTCATAACGAAGTTTTGCAATGTCTCTCGCTAGCCCGTCCTTGCCTTCATATTCTTCGCTCATTTCTTTATCGCTCCTACTATTTTTTCCGCGCTTCTGCCAACTACATAGCCCCCCAGACCAATTTGAAGAAGCATAAAAGCATCCTCTGATAAAGGGTTCGGCAGCCACATCATTGCATCGCCAACAACCAGCGTCAGCATGACCAGCATTGTAATTGGTCGCCACGTTGCTGTTAACCAGTGGACACTGCTGGCTTCTGAATTGACAATGTTGGCTTGAGCTTCAAGGGTAGATTTCTCGTAATCAAAAACTCGTTGCATAGCTGCTGCCTGAACATCTAACAAGTGTCCTTTAGCTGCCAGCTTTTCATCTTCTGAAGTGTGCAGCTCATCAATTAACTCTGCCGCTGGCTTAAAGATTCCCGCTATTAAATCTACAACTCCAATCATTATTG
>Ga0302130_1001371_pt1 | contig 12478 bp, 11 predicted proteins | sample CB9_surface_MG_FD_203117 | JGI IMG/M metagenome (GOLD analysis project Ga0302130, IMG submission 203117) | Marine microbial communities from Western Arctic Ocean, Canada - CB9_surface | ecosystem: Environmental > Aquatic > Marine > Oceanic | place: Canada: Western Arctic Ocean | collected... | reverse complement strand
CGACAGGTAGAGCCGCCTCAAAGAAAAGACACACGCAAATTCTCTGACACACGCAAAGACCCCATGTACTCTCTGTTGACCGAGAGAGAGTCCAATCGCTGCCGAGCGATGTCCCACTGGGCCGCCGCGCGCCGGATATTGGCGAGGTCGACGCCAACGGGTACGCCCAGGCACCCCGCGATGTGCATGCGCGCGGCCGTGTGCATGCGCGCGGCCGCGCAGCTTGCGGAGCTCGCTCCGCTCTCCGGGTGCACCATCGTGGCCGCCGTGCACACCACATCCACGGCATGGCGGCGACGTTCGTGGCAGCCGCGGCGGCGGCGCGAAGGGTGGCCGGTGTGTTCAAGCTGTTGGCGACGATGGCCAAAACTTGCGCGGCCAGCGCCTTCAGGAGGGAGTTGTCCAGCGCCATCGCGCAGCCACCGGGCTTTTGAATGTGATAGTAAGTACCGGTGATAGTGAATGCGCTAAAAACCGCGGGAGGCTGCCAACCCGTTGGGTTGAAGAAAGGGGAAAAAAAGGAGTTTTTCCCTTTGGTTTTTTCAGTTCTATTTTCGGCTGCAACAGATTTGGCCAACAGCAGGGTTGAGGCAGGCGGAGTGTGAGCGCCGTATCTCACGCGCCGTATCACACCCGTCAAGGTCGCAGGCTCGTCCATTTGGGACCGCCGAGCAGTTTCTACCGAAATGAATTCGACGCCGACCGGTCCCGTCCCAATCGTGGACGCGTCTCATTTGACTGTATCCAAGGTGACTGAGGCGATCGAGTGTGTATTTTCCCAGTGGTCTTCGCTACCATCGAAGCATGTGAATGATCGATGGGGCGGCAATTCAGGGATGACGGCAGAGAGTGGGATCATGCGCGCCGCCGGCGACAAGTGGATGATCGAGGCCTGTCCCGGAGGCTGCAGCATGCCGAGCTATACCAACGAAGCTGTCCAACGCTGCATGGAGCACATCTCCATCTTCATCACGTACAAAGGCGACTCGGAGGGGCTCCGCGCCCGGTGCACGCTTACCCTCGTCAACCAACTGCCAGGCCGGGAGCATAAAACAGTCGCGGTAGGCCAAGAACATGTATTCGGCCGAATCAACACGGACAAGACTGTCTCAGGAGTAGGATGCAATCTGGTGAAGCGCTCCGTCCTCGAGGACGATTCCAACGGCTGGAAGTTCAACGACCGCGTCATCATTCGTGCCACCATTACCACCTTCGGCAAAGTCGAGTCCAACATGGTTGGATCCGCCACCTTCACCCCGCCCAACACCATCACCTCCGACCTCAAGCGCATGCTTATATCGGGCGAGGCCTCCGACATCGCCCTCTGCTGCGGCACACGCGAGTTCACCGCGCACCGTAGCATTCTCCGCACCCGCTCGCCATACTTCAAGGGCCTCTTCGCCTCGACCATGCGCGACGCCGACGCCGACAGCCTCCCCATCGCCGACACCGAGCCCGACGTGTTCGAGCAGCTGCTGCTCTGGATCTACACGGGCGAGGTTGACCAGGACGCGCTGCAGGCCAATGACATGGTCGAGCACTTGCTCATGGCCGCCAACCGGTACGAGTGCGGCTACCTCAAGCTGCTGTGCGAGACCAAGCTGTGCGAGGGACTGACGGTGGAGAACGCGGCGACACGGCTGGTCCTGAGCGAGCAGTCGGCGGCTGACCAGCTGAAGGAGGGGTGTCTCGAGCTCATCAAGGATCACCCCGAGGCCGTGATGGCGACCGAGGGCTGGGAGGGCGTGGTGTCGGCGGGCAGTGAGCTGTCGGACGAGATTTCGGCGCTGCTCGCGGGCGCGTCCGCCGCTGCGAAGAAGGGTAAGAAGCGCACGGCGGACGAGGCGGGGTTCTCGGTGCGTGACCAGTGGGTGAAGCAGCTGCGCGGTTGGACGACGGCGCAGCTGCGCTCAGCGCTGCTGGTGCGCGGGCTCGGGTTCCTTGGGACCAGGCCGGAGCTGGTGGCGCGGCTCGAGCAAGCGCGACCGGTGGCGCGACTGGACCTTGGTCACGATTGCCGGACCTGAGACAAGCGCGTGCGCGTGGCGTAGTGGCATGCCGGGTCACCGCCACGCCACGTGGTGGTGGTGGTGATTACTTTACAAGTTAATTCGCAGTTGGCCAGTACTCTCCCTGGCGCTTAGTTAGTTAGTACTCTCCCAATAGCCGCATGCAGGATGCTGGTGGGAATGAGTATCCGTCCCTGGCGCTTAAGCTTCAATAAATATGAATATGAATATAAATGTGGATATGGAATATAGATGTATAAATAGCCAGAGTGCTCTGGACGATGCTAACAGCAGACCAACGCCCACAAAGCACGGGCGCCTCTGTCGGTATGCCACATGTGCCGCGGTGGGCTCCCAATAACGGTGGCTGTGTCCCTGCTGGCCAGCCGCCACGCCACGCCACGCATAGCGAGGCAGCAGGCCATATGCTGTGCCACGCCCGCACAGGCAAGTTATTATAATGCGGCCGTGCCGCTCAGTGTAGCCGTACCGCTCAGTACAGGCAGTACCGCGGGCGCGGCACGACTGGGTGCCTCGCAGTACGCAGCACGACTGAGTATGAACGCGAGCGGCACAGCCGGTACCATGCGCAGTGCCCAAGGCACGTGTGCCGATCTCGCAAACTCCGGGGCTGAGAGCGCGCTGCGCTGCGGACGAGGAGCTTACCCGGGCGGTGCCATGTCTACTAGCAATTGCGCCTACGCACATTCGCCTCGGATGCGGCGCGCGAGCTGCATGTCCTTCGGCAAGATGGTGGTGCGCTTGGCGTGGATGGCGCAGAGGTTGGTGTCCTCGAAGAGACCGACGAGGTAGGCCTCAGAGGCCTCATGGAGAGCGAGGACGGCCGAACCCTGGAACCAAAGGTCAGTCAGCATGCCGCGTGCGATTTCGCGAACTAGGCGCTGGAACGGGAGCTTGCGGATGAAGAGCTCGGTCGACTTCTGGTAGCGGCGGATCTCGCGGAAGGCGACGACGCCCGGGCGCCAGCGAGGGCGTGGCTTCCCGATACCGCCAGCGGCTGGGGCCGACTTGCGGGCAGCCTTGATGGCGAGCTGCTTGCGCGGGGCCTTGCCTCCGGTGGACTTGCGGGCGATCTGCTTGGTACGAGCCATGGGCGGGGATTTGAACTAAAATCTCCTCACTGCCTAGCCTCACAAGTTGTGCTGGTAGTCGGCATCGTGACTCTCGCTCCCGCCAACACTGCCAACACGAAGGACCAGCCTGGAAGGACGCACGCCCTGCATTCAATGAAAACAAAAAAACAAAATAAAATAAATTTTTGGTTTTCGTGTTTTGTGAAAAGAGCCAGTGCTTTAGCTCTGTATGAGTCCATTGTAGCGGCATATCTGGGCCGCCTCCGCCCCGCTGAGCAATACTGCGCTCCAGTCAACTCCAGCGATCTGTGCGTTCGCCGCGGCGCTATGTTTTCAGCCCACCAGATCGCTTTTTGTGGCGCGCCAGAGCCTGAGAAGTTGGGACAGCGCCAGCCTGGTCAGCATGGACCTGGGCAGCAGCAGCGGCGGCGGCGGCGGCGGCGGCGGCGGCGGCGGCGGCGGCGGCGGCGGCGGCGGCAGAGGTACGAGTATCGATACATGTATGCGTCCACATTACCAGCCAGTCCCTCTGGTGCCATAGTCACGCACGCACGCACACACGCACACACGCACACACGCACACACGCACACACGCACACACGCACACACGCACACACGCACACACGCACACACGCACACACTCAGGGGTACCTGCTACCGTGGACACTTCTGGGCATCACAACCGTGAACACTGCTCGGCACCACAATGGTGGCAGCACGCGCCGGGCGTGAGCCTACAGGAGTTCTTGCCTTTCGCGTTTCATAACGCAACAGGGTGGCGGGGACCCTCTCGCGCCCCCGCGATGGACGGCAGCGGGCGGTACGAGGCGAGCGGCGACAGCGACAGGAACAGCAGCAGCGATCCGCGCGAAGGTCCTTTCTCACTTACCATGAGAGTTCTTACATTCCCATGTCAAGAAGATGAAGAAGATCAATCGCTTGCTTTGTGCAACATTGAGCTTGGTGGGCCGGCGAGCTGGAGTGGGAACACGCGTAAGCTGGGCGCGCACAAGCTCGGATTCATCAGTAATGGTGGCAAACTCACCGACCAGCACGCTATATGCCTGGCGACCAACCTGGCGAACGTTGCGGAAACCATGGCAGCATGTGCACTCGACAGCAGCGCACGTCCGGGAAGGCGGTGGCCTATGCATTCAGCCCACGAGATCGCCATTAGTTCCGCGCCAGATAGGTTCGAGACTATTCTCTCTGCGATCAGCGGGAGGCAAGAATCGGCGTCCGTATCCAAATCCCTTCTCAAGCTGGGCCAGTTCGCCCAGGGCGGCACGTGTGGCTTCGTCGATGTGGTCTTGATCCAAGTAAAGCAAGCATTACTTTTCTGGACGCGTCCGCCGGTTACCTCGACTGTGGCTTCGTGCTTCCTCAGGACGATGCAGCTCGAAACCCGCCTACCGTTGATAGAACTCGGAAGTTTGCTGTTCACGGACCCAAGCCCAATATCCAGGAATAATCTCAACCGTGATGTTACACGTCTTACGGCTGGTCTGATGAGAGCGCTCCAAGGCATCAGTGGCCCGGACGTGGCAGTGATCGTGCATGTGGATCATGAGGCGGTGCAGCGGATCGGAAGCACAAAGATCAAAGACACCGTACTCGGCAGCCTGAACCAGGCCCACGATTTTGGCGGCGGCTGGCATGGGCACGCGGCTGGACAGTGCATATTCCTGGACAACCGTGAACCGGGTGTCGGCATCCGTACAGTCAACCCACACCTACGTTCCGCTTATCTCACGGCACTGTCGGCGGAGGCACCTACAGACGGTCTCCACGAGCGCGTCCTCCCGCTTATGAAGGCCATGTCCGAGCCTTTGTGCTACACCAGCGCCCAAGGCCAGTGGTCGGTTTTGGCGTGTCTGACTTCTGCGTTCCCGGGATTCTTCAAGGCGCTTCGAAAGAACATTACTGATGACGCCGTTTCGAATGCGAGTTGTCTTGCGTTCGCAGTCTGTAGATTCCTTGGGATGCCAGCAACTGTGTATTCGTCATACCAACAGGCCTGCGCCCATCAAGGCGCTGCGATTTCGGCGGTCCACCGCCCATGTGCGGGCCCCCACCAGAACGGGCCTCTCCGTGGCTGGACCTCTCCGGCACCTGATCCGCTGGAGGCGATGGACCAACCCGACCACGATGGTCAACACGATGCCGAGAGTGCCGACCTCGCTCGGTACAGGCAACAAAGCTCTGCGGGCACTGCCGACACACCGCGCGGAGTAGTCGTAGTGTGCCAGGGGCTACGAATAGTTGTGCTGGCTGACTACGACGGCGTATCGGAGGCGGCGAAAAAACAGCCCCAAGCTTCGGTGGTCCTAGTTGAAATGCTTTCCTGCAGTTCGGCGCCCCCTAGCACGCGGTGCGTTTGTAAGAACAAATCCGAGGCCACCCGTCTCAATGTGATTGCCACCACCGTACGTGGCTCAACGCACGAGGTACGCAGCAAGCGACTGTGGCACACCTCACACCAAAACCCGCGCATTTCCGGGCCCCGACCCCCGATTTCCCTCCTTACCCGACCCCCCTCCCCTCCTTCTTGATGACAACCACCCTCCAGGACGGCGGAACGTGCTTCCACGAAACGTGCGTTAGCCGCGACGCATTTGTACGTGGCCTCCCCTCGATTAATCTTTCGTCCGGCCGCTCAACGGTGGCCCTCCTTCGTAATCGTGAAGGCGAACCTATCGGCACGTCTAAGGATCGAGGTCCGAACAAGCGTGACCTTGTCAGGGTGATCGTCGGTGTCCCGGGCATTCGGTGCAACCCCGTGGCGATCGTGACCGTGGGTGTTGGCGGGATTGCGAAGTGTACGGGGTGCGAGTACCGCTCCTTAAGCCTTGGTACCCCGGCCACAAGAGCAGCGACAGTGAAGAAGAAGGCGGTAAGCCCGCAGAGGAAACGGAGGAGCAAGAAGTCGGGGCACGCTGAATCCGGGTGTGAGCACCTTATGGCGCTGCGTTCGTATTATCGAATGGAGGCCCACACGGAGGCCGTCGACTACACCACCGGGGCTCCTGACGACGATGGCACGCGTGGTGTATTGAGCCGACTCGTGGAGGCAGGTGGAAGCGCGCCTTCCAAGCGCGCCTTTGACACGACAACGTCATGTTGGCATTTCGAAAGCCTTTCGCGCACCAATGAAATGCACAATGAAAGAAAGCATTCACAGGTGCACACTCCTGTAGAGCTCGAGGCAAAGCAGATGACGAGTCCGTCAACGTCCCAGTATCCACGGCAATTGGAACGTGAGTGTTGGCCCATTGGGGTTTGCGTGGCTTGCGCCCGCCTCTACCACCCCCCGCTTCTCCCTCCCGGCTCCGCACCCACCCCCACCCTCACCGCCTGTGCTCTTCGGGTCCACGCTACCCCCCTACCCCCCCCCCCCCCCCCGTATGCGATCACGCGTGCTACCCCTCGCAGTCTTAGTGACGCTTGTATCGGCGGACGACTTTGGTAGCTGCTTGCTCCAACATGGTTTGGCATTCACGTCGGGTACCGGAGCGTTGCACGTGGCAGCGGGATGGTCAGAGATACTCGGTGCGTGTGCGGGGCGCACCTTACCCGGTATCCACGCGGTGCCAACATTGCGGAAGCCTTCTGCACTTCCTTACGCTAGCTATTGTTGCCCGACGACTAGTAGTAGATATACCTCACACGCTACTACCCGCACGCCGACTGGCGACAGATTATACAGTGTGCCCAACTTTCGTTGACGGGTCGGCCTGTGAGATTGACACAAAGGCGACTCGAGCGGCGATGAACAGCGTGATCAAGACCATGTGGCCACGACCTTTCCTGGGCAACAGTCGCACAGTCGCACCGCCCTTGCCGGTTCGGCAGAGTTGCTCTTGCGGAGGGGAGTGGTGGACGGAAGATCGGCCTGCCGGGTTTCTCGAAGAAGAGGTGGCGTCCCCTGTCCTCCGACGGACGTGCCAACCAACGGTCTTTTGTTTGACCGGCGCATACAAGGTTAAAGTGATGCAGCGCTTGTGCAGCCACAGTGACGGCGGGCAGGCGGGCTGTGTGCTCAAGTGGACGGGCCGTGAGATCAATATCCACCGGCAAACGTTTGAGGTAGCTATTCATCACGAAGTTGCGCACTTCTGCTGGAGCATTGTCGCTAGGTGCGCGGGGGTGGACACGGTCCACAATATACTCTCGCAAGTCTACAGCGGCCAGGGAGGCGGAATCGAGATGATAGGGGTGAAGACGTTCCGGGAATCGATCTGGGCTTGCTTGTCCCGCCAAGACCAGCCCTTTCGTGACGACCCTTGTCCAACGTGCGAGAGGCGATGGGTGAGGAAGCCGGAGGGTGGGTGGGTGATGGCCGTCGATTGCACCCGCCTGGGTTGCGACGGCGTTACGATGCCTGTACCACTACATGCAGATCAGATTCGTCCAGTGAACCAAGTCGAATTGTGCTCACCCGAGGTGGTTCATTGGGATTTGTTGTCGACCGCGGCTCCCTTCCCCGCTGGCGTCGCCCGCCCTTGGCTGGAAACTGCTAATTCCGTTACTATTTCGGAATTGGGGAAACATGTGGTACTGACTATGCTCTCGTTTCCCCGGCATGCCCACGGATTGGCACCCGCCTCCCGCCTCCCGCCTCCTCTAGGTTGACAACAGCGGCGACATGTTCACGAAGTGGAGCCGGACCTTCGTACCAGGTTCGCCATCGCAACGGAAGGATCGGCACGCCTTACGAGAAGCATCATCACGACTTCTGGATCCGAACTCCCCCGGAGAGCCGCCAGACTTGGCTACGGTTTTATTATCGAAGTTCGACACGAAGTTGCATGGCGTGATAAATGCGGTGAGTGACCCGTACCTTGTCAGACCCGCTGGTGGAACCGCTCTTGAAGTTTCCCTCACTTGGTTGTATCACGCCACGTTCAGCTGGCTCACGCCTACCATTCGATGCGAGCGGGCGGAGACGTATCGGAAGCGACTCGTCACTTGGCCCGGGTCTGCAAGGACTTCGTGTTTGGAACCGAGGTACGCATTGGATTTTGCCTAGCGCCCATGCATGTGCACGCACTCACAGTCACACCCACGCTCCACGAGGCAGGAGGCGCTGCAATGGTTAAGCCGCGCCGAGTGTACCACGCTACGTGCCCTGCTCGCGACGCAAGTCTTGACGGAACCACTCGTTTGGTCGATGCGGATGTGCAGCGAGGCAACACGACGAGTAATCATATCGTTCCTACGCGAAAGCCAAGGAAGCAACGCCGGACTCCGGCTTGAGCCTTTTGTTAGGAGTATGTTGGACTACATGCTGGAACGCGCGGAAGAGCTCTATGAGTGGGCATCAAAGCAAGTCACGCGGGACGATTTGATGTACACGCGCGACGCTGACTGTGGCGTATACGACCCATCTCGGGGGGTTGCCTACCATTTTAGGAGCGACGGCCTGCCGTTCGCACCGTACGTGTCGCCGCTGTATTGCGATGGGTGAACACAAACGCTACTAGACCGCTATTTAGTAGTTGAACTATCCTGCCCACTACATCGCAGGTACCCGCGGTACCTCAACGGCGGCGTCCGTGATGCAGACGGCAAAGACGACTGCCACAAGCTCGGGGCGTACGACAGGCATGGTAAACGGACTCGGGCGGCGGGCATGTTCTTCTTTCACTGGTACGTCCGTGCGTGCGCTGACTGCGCTGGCGAGGCCGCGGAGCGAGGACCATTGCGGAACCTTCCTGGCTGCCAATCGTTGAACCACTCCACTCCGCCCTAAACACCGGTCAGCTTGACGAGTCAGATGATCAGGGGATATCACGTAAGTGCAGCGCCGGCGTTCGCCCATGGCACATGGTTCATGTCGACAGCCGCCTCCCGCTAACAGCAACGAATTTGCGTGCCGCAGGTCATGGACCAAGCCGAAGGCCGGCGAGACCTCTCTGCGGCACTGTACCGGTTCCACCCCACCGGGGGCACGGACATGAACTCCGACTTCGCGTGTGGCTCGGCGTCCTACATGATGAACCGACAGCCTCATTTCGTAAAGGACGTAGACTTCCACAACGACCGCTTCCACGGATTTTCCCACAAGTGCGGCACGACTTATGACGTTAGCGACAAGCCATGGAAGGCAATTGGCAACACATCCCTTGCGGAGCAAAGCAATAGCGTCGTGAGCGTCTTGAAGAAATTAGCGCACCTTTCAACGTTCGAGCACACGATGTTTGCGATGCAAAAGCTAACCGCGGAAAGGTTCGTGCATCCGATTACCCTCAGCCTCAGCCTTAGCCTCGGCCTCGCCCGTATCACCCTCCCCCTCAGCCCTTATTCGCACCCTTTCGACTGGCACCTTGATCTACCTCGAACGCATATGCCCTGCACGCAGAAACGCCGTGAAAGTGGCGTACCTGATCAGCAAGGGGGTGATCTCTGCAAGCGACTGTTCGTGGGAAACGATCGAGTTCCCCCCGAAACCAACGGCGGACTTACCCGCCGCTCAACCTTCGTTGGATCAGCGGCTTCACGCTGCGATTCGGGCTTACAAGGTCCTCGACGACATGGTCGACCAAGACCTGGCGTCTTGGGAATCTCTCACTGCGCTGCAGCAACAGAGTATGAAGGGTGCTATCGACACGCTGAGATCGGCTGCCGAACAGGGCCGAACTTCGGCGAAAGCTCACCTAGCCGAGATCTATTATCACGGCAGCGGTGTGCTGGTGGACGAGGACCAGGCGTTTGCGCTGTATCTCTCGGCGGCGGAGGACGGCGATGCCGACTCCCAGTGGAACACAGCAAGGTTATACTGGCATGGCGAAGGTTGTGAACGGTCCGAAGATAGCGCAAGAGCGTGGCGCGACCAATGGGCGAAAATCACCCCACCGGGCGCTGAGCGCGACTGCAGACTCGACAGTGCCCTTTGGACGCACCCGGCCCCGACTTCTCACACGATGCTCTCGACCTCGGACCCCCGATTTCCCGCCGTGGCCATGAGCGGGGGTGCTAGCAAGAGCGGAGGTGAGGGCGGTGAAGGCAGAAGGATGGAGGGTGTTGCCCCGCCCTCGCACCGACGCCCGGTCTGCCACTCCGGTGAAGGGCATACTAGTGAAGTGGATATGACGATCGACTCAGGAGAGTCCGAGGAAGACGACCAGGAAACAAGAAACCTCTTCGGCTCCGGACTCCACATTTCGACCAACAAAAAATTTCACTTCGAATTCGTGCACGGGCGATTTTGTGGGAGGCTCGCCCCGAAAGACTACCTCAGTTTGCAGGACGGACACGAGTTGACAACCAACATGCTTGACTTTCTTCTTGGGCGACTGCCAACGGAGTTGGGAAATTGGCGAGTGGGCGCGCGAGAAAAGGTAATCTTCGTCCGCAGCAATTTTTTCGAGTGGGCTCGAGGTGTTGTGCTTGAAGAGGGAGGGTCCTTGCAGGACGATGACCCGCGCGTATGGAGCTGCACAGACATGGCAGCACGCGTCGGTACCACAGATCAAAAGGCGGCTTTGGTACAAGCGGAGATTATTTTCATTCCCGCCGTGTATAGCGGGCACTGCAGCCTGGTGTTATTACTCTTTGATGACCGCAAAACGAAAGCAACGTTGCTACATTTGGATTCCTGGAGAGGGACGCATGCCAAGGCCACTGTAATCGGGGCGCTCACACAGTGGGTGACGGTTATCGCTGGCCATGGGAACGAAGTCACGGTCGATTACGTGGAAATGGACGTCCTGCAGCAAACTGACGTATGGGCATGCGGCGTGCAAGTACTGGAGAACGCTCGCATCGTTTGCGACTACGCACGGGAACTCCTCACTGCCGATCGGGAGTCAGTCGAAGATTTCGTAATGATGCATATTCACCGTTCAGACGCCACGGGCAAACAGGCTGACGAAGCCCTAGCAACAAAGCTTCGCAACCTCCCAGCCGGCGATAGTGAAAACAGGAACCTTGCACGGACGCGGTGTCGGGCCGCGTTCGTCGAATGGGCCCGTATCGCATTGGCTTGTGAAGAGGGGGGCAAGTCCAGTTCCGAGGAGCAAACGGAATCGATCCTCCGCACCGATGTAAACGAGGACGAACCGGATGCAGATGATGGTGCCGATGATAACGCTAACCTCGACGCCACTTACGACCCGGGACTGCCCGCGGATGCTATCAATCACGCCTTGGGGTTTTTGGATCTCGTGGGTGATGATGCTATCGATCACGCCTTAGGCTTTTTGGATCTCGTGGGCGATGCGCAAGCGCGACCCGTATGCAGGAAGTTCGACGCCGTGCCAAGGCGTCGCTTTTCGTTCGAGTCGGACCTACAATTTCACGAGTGCAACCTGGGTCAGGCGATGCGATCATTCTTTCTTGGCCGGTCGAGTATTGAGCGTCGCGGCGTCATTGTACTCAACGATCGTGATTATCGGGGTTTGGTCAGAGCTTCAGAAGGCCTCCCTGAATGGGATCGCCATGACTTATATCACTTGGTCGTGTGGCTACAGGGCCACGAAGACTGGCGGGTCGAGCGTGTCCTCAGTGCACTGCGTGCCGCTGTGACTGCTCCGGTGCCAGTGCAGAACGCGCTGTTCGGTAATTGGGGCCGCCACTTCGCTCTCCTTTACTATTTGGATCGCGGAGAGACCATGCCGCGGCTTGAATGTAACGAGATGCGAGACTATTATATATCACGAGGACGACCCGTGCCCACGTCTGACCAATTGGAAGTGCTACAGATACAGTACCATGAGGAAGACAACATCCCGCCGGCCGACTACGACGAGTTTGCCAACGAGCTTGCTGGCCACTATGATCCTGACTTCGACGATCACGGCGCGAACGACAGTGAACCCGATGGTGACATGGACGAGAGTCAACCCGCGTCCGACAACGACAAGCGCGGAGGAAAAGTCCCGAACTCAAGCGCCTGCGCTGCCAGCGCCAGCGCTGCTGAGGGCGCGCCGAGCTCGAGCGCCAGTGCTGCCAGCGCCAGCGCTGCCGAGGGCGCGCCGAGCTCGAGCGCCTGCGCTGCCAGTGCCAGCGCTGACGAGGGCGCGCACACATCGGGGTTTGTGATGCAGCGTGGGAGAGAAAGGAGAAGAGGCAGCGACGGTTATAGCAGCGACAGCAGCGCAGAGCTTATGGATATTGACGAGTTGTGTGCAGGCTCCCAAGGTAGGATGAGGGCTAGGGTGACCCGTTTGGCTATGGGTAGGCCCGATGAGGCTGAGGCGGAGGCGATCCAGCGTGCCCTTAGCGATTCTACCGGGATGGTAGAGGATAGGGTTTTAGGGCACAAGAGGGGGAGGGAGGCGGAAGAGGTGGCGGACGAGAAGGAGGAGGAGCAGGAGTGGGAGGATGAAGAGGAGATGGAGGAGCTAGAGGAGGAAAAGGCCAAGGAGGGAAAGA